>ERZ780177.3953-NODE-3953-length-10635-cov-3.795841_pt1 | contig 10635 bp, 10 predicted proteins | sample MGYA00510973_ERZ780177 | MGnify/ENA primary metagenome ERZ780177 (study PRJEB29588, sample SAMEA2144396) | human gut metagenome | biome: human gut; feature: human-associated habitat; material: faeces | place: Denmark | collected 2008/2010 ...
CATGGGACGAGATTACCACACCTTTTAAAATCAAAAAACATGCCGGACATCCTCTAAGCACATCACCAATTTGAGGCTTACCTCTTCTCATTACTTCATCGTAGTCATCCTCGGAAATGTATTCTTTGGATACTTCGTAATCTATGAAGCCTTTTCTGATATTCTTTGCTGTAACAAGGAAAATACCTTCTTCTGTCTTTTTAGGTGTTTTACCCCGATAATCAACATAGTCACAGACCTCAATAAGTTTTTCCCATCTCGTCTTGGTGTCAAAAGTCAGTAACTTATCATTATAATATTGATATTGTTGCTTTCTTTTGGTAAGTTCGGCGGTAAGTTCGGCGGTAAGTTCGGCGAACTTGTCTAATATCCTCACTATCTCTTCCTGTATGGAAAGAGGTGGAACGGGGATTTTTATTTTATTCAATACAGATTGGGTAAGGCTTGGAACTCCACCACCAGTATTCAGTTTCTCAATATGCTGGGTTTCAATGAAATAATATACAAACTTTTCAATAACAATATTACTGTTGATAACAGTATAAAATATAGTATCTACCGTCCAAAATGGAGTATCCACATAATACAACTTATCAATAGAACCTTTTCTTGGAATAAGAACTGACGGTCTATCATAAGCGTATGTGTCAATATATGCGATAATCCCACCAGAACCATAAACAGGGATATCGCCAGTTTCAAACTCTTTATAGTCCTTACCATTTTTTATAGTAAGAACTTCTCTTAATTCTTTATACTCCACCCCATTCGGGCAGAGTTCAGCGATAAGTTCTTCAAGTCGGCTCATTTTCTATATCCTTCGTAGTAGTAGGACTGCTCTATTCCCTTGAAGATGACTTCTCGGTCGTCCGTCTGGTCGGTCAGGTTCGGCTGTATGAGAGCACGGAGTTCAAGGTCGTTGATAGGGCTTCTCTCCATTGCTTGAAGGTATTTGTCCTTATCAATGTTCCGCCAATCCACCACGCGGCGAAGGTTCTTCTTAAGCACCATATCCAGCCAGATGCGGGTGGCTCGCCCGTTCCCTTCCATAAAGGGATGAGCGATATTCATTTCCACATACTTGGCTATGATGTCCTCAAAGGTCGCTTCCGGCATCTTCTCAATCGCCGTCAACGCTTCCTTCAAGTAGAGGCAGTTAGCAAAGCGGAAATTGCCCTTGGAGATATTCACTTCGCGTATCTTTCCGGCAAAGTCATAAAGACCACCGAACAGATATTCGTGTATCTGTTGGAGACCCTTGGTCGTGCCGACTTCTATCTTCTCAATGTCTCCGCTTTCGTAGAGGCGGTGAGCGTTGGTAAGGCTAATTTCGTCTATCTTCATAGTGGCTAGCCTTCAATTTCAGCGATAATCTTATCAATTTCCGCACGGAGCACGGCTTCACGGGCAACGATTTCTTCAATCTGCTTGTTGAGTTCGCGGATATCCACGACTTCCCGCTTGTCTTCCTGCTCCACATAGGTGCTGACGGACAGGTTGTAGTCCTGTGCCTCAATGTCGGCATTGGTGACGACCTTGGCGAAGTGCTCCACGCTCTCACGCTTGATATAGGTATCAAGGATACGGGTGCTGTTGTCGTCCGTGAGTTTGTTGGAGTTCGTTACCTTCACGCACTCGGAGGAAGCGTCTATGAAGAGGACAGTGTTGTCCTTTTTGGACTTCTTCAGCACCATGATGCAGGTGGCAATGGTCGTGCCGAAAAAAAGGTTATCCGGCAACTGGATGATACAATCCACATAGTTGTTGTCTATAAGGTACTTGCGTATCTTCTTTTCCTTTCCGCCTCGGTACATGACGCCGGGGAAGCAGACGATGGCCGCCGCCCCATCGGTGGCCAGCCACGAAAGGGAATGAAGGATGAAAGCCAGGTCCGCCTTGGACTTGGGGGCGAGGACGCCGGCCGGGGCAAAACGGGGATCATTGATAAGCGTGGCGTTGTCTTCCCCATCCCATTTGATGGAATACGGGGGATTGGAGACGATGGCTTCAAAGGGTTCATCATCCCAGTGTTGCGGTTCGGTGAGCGTGTCGCCGAGGGCGATGTCGAACTTGTCGTAGCCGACATCGTGAAGGAACATGTTGATACGGCACAGGTTGTAGGTGGTGATGTTGATCTCCTGCCCGAAGAAGCCTTCCCGCACGTTTTCCGTACCAAGTATCTTGGCGAACTTCAAAAGAAGGGAGCCGGCCGCGGGGTCATAGACCTTGTTCACGGAGGTCTTGCCCACGGTGGTTATCCTTGCGAGAAGTTCGGAAACTTCCTGCGGGGTGTAGTATTCGCCGCCGCTCTTGCCCGCGTTGGAGGCATACATGCCCATGAGGAACTCATAGGCATCACCAAAGGCATCGATGGTGTTGTCCTGGTAGTTGCCGAGGTTCATGTCACGCACGCCGTAAAGCAGCTTCACCAGTTTGTCGTTACGCTTGGCTACGGTATCGCCAAGCTTCTTGCTGTTCACGTCAAGGTCGTCAAACAGACCTTTGAAGTTATCTTCGCTGTCCGTCCCTACGGCAGATTGTTCTATGTGCTTAAAGGTTCTTTCCAGCGTTTCGTTCAGGTTTTCATCAAGGGCGGCACGGCGGCAAATATTGGCAAAGAGTTCGCTTGGCAGAATGAAGAAACCCTTGATGGGAAGTATCTCTTCACGGGCGATCTCAGCTTCCTCATCGCCCATCTCCGTATAGTCAACGTTATCGATACCGGCTTCCGCCATGCGTTTGTTCAGGTAGGCGGTAAGGTTTTCAGAGATATACCGGTAGAACAGCATCCCCAAAACGTACTGCTTGAAATCCCAGCCGTCCACGCTACCGCGAAGATCGTTGGCGATGTTCCATATCACACGATGGAGCTCTGCCCGCTCCTGTTCTTTCCTGTTGTCACTCATTGTTGCTCTCTCCTACCGGAAATTGAGGGATATCTCTAAAAGCCAAACCGGGAAAGGCATCTATGGGGGCGGCTTGCAATCTCCTGAAAGAATGCTTATAAAAAAGGTGCCGGGAGAATGCGCCAACACTCCCCCGGCAGGTACGACGCTCTAGCGTCCCCTTATGGTGTTACGTGGATAGACCAACATGCTTTCAGCCCTCGCCCGGTGCCCGCCGGACGGGGGCCTTTGTTTTAGCTTACAGCCGGGACGAGGCCCGGAGCATCAGACAAAGGAGCGTCAGCAGCGCCAAGAGCACAAGGCGTCTCATGCGGCTAACCTCCCTTACCCGGCAAGCGGGAGTTTGCGCCGTACCGAACGCATGGGAAGAAGCCACGTAACGGGGGACATCTTAGCTTTTTAGGCCGAGAGAATCAATATAAATGCAGCTTACTGGTATACCACTCAAAAAGGAGTACCTTATGCTAGAGCTGCAAAATGATGATATTTACGAACTCGTTATAGATAATTCTTACTTCATTTTCATTGGCAATGATAGTTTCAACAAAGAAATAGGCTATCTTAGGGAACTCAGCCTCCAGCAGCCTTTCAGCATCATCACAGATTCCGATGACCAATACTCAAAGTTTGGTGAAGTATTACTGTCGGCTGATACGAAGTCAAACAAAGATGCCTTTATTAATGACGCTATAGAAAGAATATCAAAAGTAGACAATGTTTTCATATTCTCTGATATGAGTACTGATGAAGTAGCTAAAGAGACAGCAAATATATGTGAGCTATCAAAAGATAAGCAGACAATACTCATAATCAAGCCAAATGCTATCCTAGACAAAAATAACACAACAAACATCTCCGAACATGCCAATATCACCATACTTTCACAGGTTAGAGATAAATCTTTCAACATCTTCAAGGTAACTTACTTAGCCATCAGCCATATTCTGAACAGCCTTCGCGATACCGAAGAAGAGCATATTTTCGGAATCCTCAGCTATGGTAGCGCAAAAGGCTATCTCAGCGGCATAAAGTCATGCGTTCAAGCTATCGAAAGACTAGAACCAAGCTACCGCGAAAAACTGCAAGAGCTCAGTCTTATGCTTTCCGTTGGCGATGATGTATCATTTAAAGAGGTAGAGAACGCTTTCAAGTTCCCGGCAAACATGCTTGAATGTAATGGCAGTATAATAATCGACGCTGAAAAGAACCCGCAAAGTGCTAGCCTGGATGTGTTGGCGCTTGCTTTTGTGGGCTGATTGTCTGACGTATTTTTTCAAGTTTTATGGTACGTATGGCGTAGCGCAGCGCCATAACGCGCAGAACGTGTTGAAATCGAAAAATAAACACCATACATTCTAGATAGTTAAAAACAAAATCAATCGACTGCTAAGCGAGTATACGGGCTTAAACCTGTATCGAGGGTTCAAATCCCTCCCTCTCCGCCACTAAGGCAGCAAAGCCGGTAGGTTACAGCATGTAGCTTACCGGCTTTTTTCATGCCTGAAAAATAGCCTCCCCGGCAAAGATGTATACCATTGTGTATACCGACGTGCCGAAACAGCCGTTTCCAGGGGGGCACGTAAACAGGCTGCCCAGCCTTGCTTATGGCGGCCTTTTTGAGCGTGGGAAACGCTTCGGCTGGTGGTACGGTGTGCGAAGCCGACAAAAAAGGCCGGAGATCGTCTCCCCGGCCTTTCGGTTGTCTGGTTGTTAGCTGGCCTTCAAGGGCTGGTTCATTTCTTCAATCACCCCCGCCAAGTGATCTACCGGGGGGCACAAGCTGTGCAAGTAGGTGTCCGTGGTGGTGGCGCGCTGGTGGCCCAGCATGTGCTGAATGTCGCACAGCGTCACCTTGTTCGTGCTTACGAGCATGGAGGCGAAGTAGTGCCGCAGCGCATGAAAACCGAACTCCCTGACACCAGCTTCACGGCACAGCCGTTTCAGCATGCGGCATATGGAGGGCTGATTCCGTCTGTACGGCCCATGCGTAGCGGGATTGACGAAAACATACGGGCTGCCCTCTGATAGAGGGTGAAGCCGCGTCAACACGTCACGCAGCGTATGGCCGACAGGAACCAGACGGGCAGTCTTGGAGCCATTCCGGCTTTTGTGCGTCCACAGCCTGATGGAGCTGTCCAAAACGTCTTCCCATTTCAGGTTAAGCACTTCACTGAGGCGTGCCCCAGTGTAGCTGATGACCGTTAATATATCTCTTTCCTGCTGCGTAGCAGCGGCGAAGACTTTCTCAACGTCATCCTTTGAAGGGACGTACTTGACGAACTCCTCTTCCGGGAAGGGCTTGACCGCCTGCCAAGGATTGCCGTTAAGCTCTGATTTGTGCCAGTTCCAAAGGGCCTTGAGCGTACGTATACGCCTGTTGGCCGTTTTGGCACCGCTACGGGCCATGACGCCGTTGCTAAAGGCACGTGCCATGCTCAAAGTAACGTCATCCATAGCGCAGTCCTGCAAGCGGCAGTCTTTCCTGATATAGCTGGCGAACTCCCGCAGGTGCTTCTTCTTCTCCCTAAGGGTGTTGGAAGCTATGCGCAGCTCGCAGTCAGCTATGTACTGGCTACAGGCCAGCGAATACATCAAACGGGGCTGTGCTACCATTGCTGGGGCTTGCCTCATCGCCAACTCCCATATCTTTGCTTCTTGGAGCGTCAGAAAGCGCTTCTTGCGTATTACACCACCTACTTTGACGCTTGCCTCGTACCGACTGCACGTCTTCATCTCTATCTTGTTGATAGCCATAATAGCTGTACCTTCCTTGTTTTGCGTAGTTCAAGACTTCCACAGGGTCGAAACGGGCACTTTTGAGGTTTCCCCCTTGCGGCCTTGTGCTGGGCGGGGTCACAAAGAAGTGGGGATACTGGCGCCACGTCTTCCTAAACGTATTTGGTGCTATCTGTAAGATCTCGGCTATCTGCTTATATGTCATGCACTGCTGCCCCATCGTGTGCCTCCTTGCAAGCTTCTTTGAGAACCCTCAACAGGATGTCATTATCAATGTGGCTCAACGAGGCACATGCCTTGGGCCTGATACGCATAATGTATTCGGTATTGAAGCCGGTACCGTCCAGTTCCTCTTTCAGCATATCGAGGAACAAGAAATAGGCCTTTTCAGTAATCTTTGCCGGTATTTTCGGCGCAAACGGGATGTTTTTCTTGTTGATGTAGTTCCACGTCTGCGCACCGCCAGACTTCTTGATAAAGGCCATATCCTGCCCTTTCTTGCCATCCTTAAGAAGGTAGCCAGTATGCATGGCAAAGCTACACTCTTTGACAAGGCATGGCTTCACGCCAGCTGGAGGCACCGTCCCATGAACTGCCGTTATCGATGCATTCCATAGTTTGGAAACTTTTCTATGGTTTGAAGCTTTCAAGTTCAGCTTTTTCGACTCAAAAAGGTTCCCTATCAAATGGAAGTGGAATCCTGTCTTTCGCGTCCATTCGCGCTTGTACACGAACCAGCAGCCCGGGAACCGGTAGACCAGCTTCCTCACGAACTTGGTGAACACGTCCTGGCAGTTAGCAAACCGCTGCGTATCGCAGCATGCACCGGGGATCATCAGGGAGATGAACAGATAAGGCGAGGTAGCTAACGAGCAAAGGGCACGGCGTAAACCTTTATTCCTCTGCTTCCATGACCTCCGTAAGGATTGGTGCTTGTGCCGTCTTTTACGATGAACGTAACGGTGCTTTTTCGTTGAAACCCAGAATTGCATGCCTTGTATCGTAATGAACCTCATAGTAGTTCCTCATAGTTTTATATCTCCTCAACAGTACTTAAATATTTGTGAATAATTATACGTATACTATGGCACCGGGCCGAATTACGATGCTTTTACGGTGGATGCCCACGAAGAAAACCTTTCATTTGAGGACTCCTTTCTTTGTTAATCGCATTGACGATGCGCTATCATCGCAGTACCTTCTTTCATAAGGAGGCTGCCATGAGTGAAAAATCCAAGCTCGACACCAAGAAAGATGATGTTCCCGAGAACTTTTTCCTTGCTTCCAAAAAAGACGGACACCAAATGACCGTCTATTACTCCCAAGCGGCTTGTGCGGTGCTTGAAGAGTGGAAGAAACAAGGCAAGGGCACGAAAAACCAGTTCATCAGCGATGCCATTGTCGAATATGGGATGGCACGGTTTGGGGAAGAACTGGGAGAGGCATTTTCCACGCGTAAGTTAAAGTGCTTGAGCAAGCCCAAAAACCGGGTTCCCAAAGAAGTAGTCATAGCGCTTGCCTTGGCTCTTCTTGATGAAAAAACCTTCAAACAGGACTTTGCAGCACTCTGTAATAGCATAACGGCTGAGGACCTCGCCGAGCTGGAAGGGAGCACAGCCAAAACGATCTGCTCAACCCTTGCTGAAAAGCACAACCTCTGCGACGCGTTTCCAGAAAAGCCTCTCTGGGCACTTGCTTTTTGGGCTGTCCAAAAAGGATGGTTCAAGAAGGATGGGAAAAACACGACCAAGTGATTTGGGGCGTATCCTTCGGGGTACGCCCTTCTTCTTTTGATGTCTGTAAGATGATGTTTCATCTTCCAATACTCCTTTTAAAAAAGTGAAGCCCTCCGCGTATGCAGAGGGCAAAATGGCTGCTCGCACTATTTCGAGCATGTATTTACTATACGAAAAAACGCAGTAAAAGTCAAGATGGCTTATTTTCACAACAAACACGATGAAATTTCATCGCATATTAATGAAAAAATTGCTTCAAGTAGCATCTTTTTTACAAATATACATCTCTTTAAAAGGTGTATTTTCAATGTTGCGGTGAATATACACAGCACGAGTAGATGTAACGGTGTTCGTGCACTGCTTTGATGGATGTACGATGTGCCAACGATGCCGTGAGCATCTACACCGTCTTAACGATGCCTAAAACATCGTTTTACTAAAAACATTGCCAGAAGCGTTTACCATGCGATGAAGACACAAAAGGGGGCGTACCAAACGACACGCCCCCTTTTTCCTCTACTACTGCTTCGGCGGGTAAACGGCCTTCACGAGCTTGTCAAAGTCCGGTTTCAGCTCGAACAGCTTCTCAAGCACGGCTTTCATGGGAGCCAACGACATTTTGAGGTCGGGGAACTCCTTTTTGACTTCACCGGGAACCAGCGTGAACGGCATGAAAATGGATCCTCGTTGGTGCAGCTTGAAGCCAGCCTCCTTGAGCCGGGCGTTTTGCTCGTAGAACTCCTTCATGGCCTTCTTTACCTTATATAAGGAAGGCCCGCCGGTCTTGCCGACCATCCTGAACTCGAAGCACATGGAACCACCGTTCACACCAAGCGCCTGGGACAGCCAATAGCCGTTGTCGCCTTCGTTCTCCCACAGCCGAAAGCACACAAGGGGATCACCGTTGGCTTTGTACGGCCAGTGAGCGCAGGCAAACCACGTTTCTTCGTGCTCCTCGTCGTCACCGGTCACAAGCGCGTACTGGCCGCGCCACGGCGTTCTGTCGCCAACACGCATGGATATGGCCTTATTCATGGCTTGGAAGATTTGCCGCTCAACGCTCTCGGTAAGCGATTCAACTTCAATGGTGTCAGGGTTGTCGAGAAGGTACAGACACATTTCTTTCGTGTAAGACATAAATAACTCCTATCTTATAATAAACGAAAAGCCCCCTGCATGAATGCAGAGGGCTTTAGCCGAAAGCCATTTTTCGGCTTTACACTATTATATCATATTTTATAAAAAAGTCAATATATTATATTAATACATCACGTAATATTAAATAAAAATATGACATCATCTTTATGTAGGGCAAAGACACACACAAAAATCCCCCGCTCCGCGAAGGAGCGAGGGATGATAGTTAATAGCGGCTAGAGTAATGGCTACGGTGGCTGCTATGACTGCGATGGCTGCTGTGGCTATAATGTCCAGCAATCAAGGTTTCTTCTTGATTATTTAACACATCAGAAAAAACTAAACCATCAGCACAAGCATAATTAATTACAGGTTCGACGGCTTGAGCTGGAGACGCTTGGACTTCCGGCTTCCCCAGCCCGAGGCCTGAGGCGATGAAACCTACCAGCAGAAAAAGACCATAAATGATTTTCCTCATAACACACCCTTCATTGGTTTTATATGGTTAATGGGTAGAGATACTGAAGTTGAAAAAAATCCTGCGCAGTCTTTTTTTAAATCGCAATTATCACACTCTTTGACATATAAATTTTTCCAACTTGATATTGACTGCCGAGCGAATTCACGCACTTCCTTCCTACATAAGCAAAGTGGTATATTATATATAGAAATAGGAAGACCTCGTCGTTTTAGGTATAAAATAGCGTCGCTTAATTCATCACGATAATCTAAAGGTGATATGTCAACTTCCTTTTTATTAGATGCCGCATTTCCGTATAGTTCCATTCCCATGAAAGCATAATGGCTATTATATATATGTTCTGCGAAGTTTATAAGTCTGCGGTAATTATATTTGTTAATAACATGACGTATTTCTATTTTACATCCATATTCAGCTAAATTATATAAACCGAGGGATGTTTTTGAAAAGCTACCGTTCGCTCCGACTATGTTATCATGTAGTGTATCGATATCAGAATGGAGAGAAACACAAAAGCAAACATTGTTAGTCGCGACCTGGGCTACATTGCGGGTAAATTCCCTGTCACTAAAGTTTTTTCCATTTGTTAGGATATCAATATTGGCTGCAGGATGTTCATTGATACAGCGATGAAGAAAATCTATAAAATTATTACCTAATAAAGTTGGTTCACCTCCTGTTATGCATATCTGCTTGATATATTTATTTTTTAATAAATTAAGTGTGCACTGTGCTTCTTGTAAAAGTTGAGGTGAGTGTTGGCGCGGAGGCTGTGGGCACATTATGCATTTACAATTGCATGCCTCTGTAATCATAAATGCATTTTGATGTGATTTTATTTCCCAGAGAACTGAGACACATCCCGTTGCGTCTATACGTACAATATCGCCGTCGTGAAGAATTTCTATATCTTTGCAATTATAGATATGATCTGGATGGAAAAAATACCCTTTTCTGCCAGAGGATATGCAAGCCTTATATCCAATGCATGATTTATCTAATTCTTCTGTTACGAATATTGTATTTTTTCGAGCAAAAATAGGGCGATGATTTTTAGCTACTACCCCTATAATGGGATGAAAAGAACGAGAGGCTTTCCCACTAATACATATCATGACGTTGCACCAATCCAGGATTATGGGTTATCCAACTCCAAAGAATATCTTTAGTTTCCTTATTTGCATGGTAAAGTCTCTTAAAAATTCCATCAAAAATATATCTATGCTTAATACAAAAAGGTGTATTTTCCATAATCCTCAATTCCTGTCCACTTTCAAGATAATTTCGTATAGGGTCTGATCCACAATATGCTTGGTATACACACCAAGAACAAGGTGGCGTGATCTCAACACAGGACTGCCTAGTTAGTTCTTGAAGCTTGTTTCCTGCAAAAATATCATAATATGTATCTGTTAAGACATTTCCAAGGCAAAAATGTCTATCTCCCATTCTAGCAAGCATCCGCGCTTCATCTGCTGGGAATACAGAACCATCATAGTCATAGATTACTCCACTGATACCTGCACCTGATGGCGATTGTAAGTCTACGAAACCTGTCGAGAACGGCGTCAATATTCGTGAAAGTAAGAGAGTTGCAAAGTGCTCAGGGAAAAATATCTTCTTATTAATATTTATAATA
>ERZ780177.3963-NODE-3963-length-10613-cov-3.350635_pt1 | contig 10613 bp, 10 predicted proteins | sample MGYA00510973_ERZ780177 | MGnify/ENA primary metagenome ERZ780177 (study PRJEB29588, sample SAMEA2144396) | human gut metagenome | biome: human gut; feature: human-associated habitat; material: faeces | place: Denmark | collected 2008/2010 ...
TTTTTGCACCCTGTTTTAACGAATCAAGAAAACTTTAAATAAAAATATAATGGCAAAAGAACTGAAAGACCTTACCAAACGCAGCGAGAATTATTCGCAGTGGTACAATGATTTGGTGGTAAAAGCGGATTTGGCAGAGCAGTCTGCTGTGCGCGGATGTATGGTGATTAAGCCTTACGGATACGCTATTTGGGAAAAAATGCAACGTCAGCTGGATGATATGTTTAAAGAGACCGGTCATGTGAATGCTTATTTCCCGTTGTTGATCCCGAAATCTTTCCTTAGCCGCGAAGCTGAACATGTGGAAGGCTTTGCCAAAGAGTGTGCGGTGGTTACTCACTATCGTCTGAAAAATGCGGAGGATGGATCGGGCGTTGTGGTTGATCCGGCTGCTAAGCTTGAAGAAGAGCTGATTATCCGTCCTACTTCGGAAACAATCATCTGGAATACTTATAAGAACTGGATACAGTCTTATCGCGATCTGCCTATCTTGTGCAACCAGTGGGCAAACGTATTCCGTTGGGAAATGCGTACGCGTCTTTTCCTTCGCACGGCTGAATTCTTATGGCAGGAGGGGCATACGGCACATGCCACTCGTGAAGAAGCCGAAGAGGAAGCAGTAAGAATGTTGAATGTATATGCCGACTTCGCCGAGAAGTACATGGCGGTTCCTGTTGTGAAAGGTGTGAAATCGGCTAACGAGCGTTTTGCCGGTGCACTCGATACATATACCATCGAAGCGATGATGCAGGATGGAAAAGCTTTGCAGAGCGGTACCTCTCACTTCTTAGGACAAAACTTTGCCAAAGCATTCGATGTGCAGTTTGTTAATAAAGAGAATAAATTGGAATATGTTTGGGCTACTTCATGGGGTGTTTCCACTCGATTGATGGGTGCGCTTATCATGACTCATTCTGACGACAACGGATTAGTGTTACCTCCACATTTGGCACCTATACAGGTAGTTATTGTTCCTATCTATAAGAATGAAGAACAACTGAAACAGATTGATGCTAAGGTGGCAGGTATTGTTGCTACATTGAAATCATTGGGCATTTCGGTGAAATATGACAATGCCGACAATAAGCGTCCGGGCTTCAAGTTTGCCGATTATGAACTGAAAGTGTGCCGGTACGTCTTGTAATGGGTGGCCGTGACTTGGAAAACAACACGATGGAGGTAATGCGTCGCGATACTCTTGAGAAAGAAACCATCTCTTGTGAAGGTATCGAAACTTATGTAAAGAACCTTCTTGAAGAGATTCAGGCAAACATTTATCAGAAGGCATTAAAACATCGTGAAGCGATGACGAGAACTGTAGAGACTTATGATGAATTCAAGACCGAAATAGAAAAAGGCGGCTTTATCTTGGCTCATTGGGACGGTACTACCGAAACAGAAGAAAAGATCAAGGAAGACACGAAAGCAACTATCCGTTGTATTCCGTTTGACGGTGATAAGACTCCGGGTAAATGTATGGTTACCGGTAAGCCTTCGGCATGCCGCGTGATCTTTGCACGTTCTTATTAAAAAAGACGTTTCTGCTTCATTATAAGCAAGAGTCCGGAATCCGATTTTGAATTTCGGACTCTTTTTTTATCCATTTCAGTTTTATTTCAGAAATATCCCTTTTCTTTGTAACAGATAAAAAAGAAGAAAGGAGAAGATTTTATGAAGATATTAATTGTAGAAGACGAACCCTCTTTAAGAGAACTTATCCAGCGCTCACTTGAAAAAGAGCGTTATGTTGTAGAAACAGCAGGAGACTTCAACAGTGCATTATGTAAAATTGAAGATTACGACTATGATTGTGTCTTACTGGATATTATGCTGCCGGATGGGAGTGGCCTTGAACTTCTCGAACGCCTGAAAGCTCTTCATAAGCGGGAAAATGTGATTATAATTTCCGCCAAAGACTCGTTGGAAGATAAAGTCTTAGGACTGGAACTGGGAGCGGACGACTACCTCCCTAAACCTTTTCATCTGGCCGAACTGAATGCCCGGATCAAAAGTGTCATCCGTCGTAACCAGCACGACGGTGAGATCACCATCCGTCAGGGAAATGTACGGATAGAACCCGACAAATATCGGGTCTTTGTCGACGAACAGGAACTGGAGCTAAACAGAAAAGAATATGATATTCTGCTTTATTTTATAAATCGTCCCGGTCGCCTGGTCAATAAAAGCACACTGGCAGAATCAGTATGGGGAGACCATATTGACCAAGTGGACAACTTTGACTTTATTTATGCACAAATCAAAAATCTCCGCAAAAAGCTGAAAGATGCAGGAGCCAATATCGAAATCAAAGCTGTCTACGGATTCGGCTATAAAATGATTGTAGAATAATAAAAAACAAGGAGCTATCATCCATGAAACTAATATATTATATCATTCTTCGTATCACACTGGCTCTGACTCTTATCTTAACTGTCTGGGCAGTCTTCTTCTATGTTACGATGATCGATGAAGTCTATGACGAAGTGGATGATTCATTGGAAGACTATTCGGAGACAATCATTATCCGCGCACTGGCAGGAGAGGAGCTGCCTTCCAAAAACAATGGTTCCAACAATCAGTATTATCTGAAGGAAATAACCGAAGAATGCGCAAAGAGTCAGGAAGATATCCAATATAAAGACTCTATGGTATACATCGTAGAAAAAGAAGAAACAGAGCCGGCACGTATCCTGACCACCATCTTCAAGGATGACGAAGGGCGTTATTATGAACTGACTGTATCTACCCCCAGCATCGAGAAAGACGACTTGAAAAGTGCAATTCAGGTCTGGATTATCTTCCTGTATGTAGCCCTGCTACTTTGCATCATCATTATATCCGTATGGGTATTTTATCGCAATATGCGACCTCTGTACGTACTTCTTCATTGGTTGGACGGCTATCAGACCGGAAAGAAAAACAAACCCTTGAAAAATGATACCCGTATTACAGAATTCCGAAAACTGAATGATGCAGCCGCCCGCTATGTGGACCGAACCGAACAAATGTTCGAGCAACAGAAGCAATTTATCGGAAATGCCTCGCATGAAATCCAGACACCGCTTGCTATCTGCCGTAACCGGCTGGAAATGCTGATGGAAGATGATTCTTTGTCCGAGAATCAGCTTGAGGAGTTGATGAAAACTCATCAGACACTAGAGTATATCACCAAACTGAATAAATCATTATTGCTACTTTCTAAAATAGACAACGGCCAGTTTACTGATACCAAAGATGTAGACTTAAACGTACTCCTTAAGCAATATCTGGAGGATTATAAGGAAGTCTACGACTACAAGAACATAGAAGTAAGCATTACAGAACAGGCAGACTTCCATGTTACAATGAACGAGTCTCTGGCTATTGCCTTGCTGACAAACCTGCTAAAAAATGCATTCGTACATAACGTAGACGGAGGACATATCCGGATCATAATAACCAGACATAGCATCACCTTCCGCAATACCGGAGAAAAACAGCCACTGGATGAGAACCAAATCTTCGAACGTTTCTATCAGGGTCATAAGAAAGAAGGATCTACCGGGTTAGGGTTGGCAATAACCGATTCTATCTGCCGCCTGCAACAGTTGAATCTACGGTATTACTTCGAACAGGGAGAACATTGCTTTGAAATCTCCAGCAAGAACTAAAAAAACAAAAAGCAGGTTTTACTATAACAACTTTTATCGGGTCAGTCCGAACGGAAATGAAGAATGATGAATGATGAATTGGCTGCGCTATCACGCTGCAAAGTAATTCATCATTCATCATTCTTCATTTCTCAAAATTACATCATAAACAGTAATTTAAGTCTGAACTCTTCTATATTATCGTGACCGGATCTCCCTTCTCATAAACATAATATATGAAATGGCAAAGCAGATAACCGTTGCCGCAATCAGCCCTGTAAGCTGCGGCCAGACAACAAGCAGACTCTGTCCCAACGGAAGCGGACTCGGAATAGCTCCTTGTACCTGCTCCATCGTTAGTGGTCCGATACTTCTGACGGAAGGCATCAACAGCGTAGTGGTAGCTTCATTAAACAACTCACTGGGTGCCAGCCGCATCAAACCAAGAATGAATTTCTGATAACTGATAATCTGATAAGGAGATGCCATCTGCGACGGACTTAACCCTTTTGCCACCAGATTCACAATCATCGTATAGAAGACACTGAAAAACAGCCATACAGCTACGGATGCCAGTGCAGAAGTAGCTGCCTGACGGAAACGGAGTGAAAACAAGATGGCCAGGTTCAACCAAAAAGCTACATAGAAGACACTCGTTATGAGAAAGAAAACAATTCTCCAGAATTCTTCCGCTGTAGGAGGAATACCAATGGCAATCAATCCGAATCCCATCACCAGAAAGCCCAGCACAAACAGCATAATACCTATTACAATCAGAGCAGCCACAAACTTCGCATTAATGATGCAATCGCGATGAATAGGCTGAGACAGCATACGGCTCAATGTCCCCTTATTCTGCTCCGAATTGACCGCATCAAATCCCAAAGCAATTCCCAGCAAAGGGCCCAAAAAGTTAATAAACAGCACAAAAGAGGGGAGAGTCCCGTCCGAAGCTGTGAATAACTTCAAAAAGAGGAACGAACTATCCGGGTCATTCGGTTTGATAGCCGCACCAATATTAGTAAGCGCCGTATATAGCGATCCCATACAAGTAAGCGCTATGATACCGATCAGAATAAGGAAACGCCAACTTCTGACATGGTCGGACACTTCCTTATGAACGATAACCCAAAAAGGATGATTGACTTTACTCATGTCCTTCTCCTCCTTCCTCAAAATAATGGTTATAAATATCAGACAAATCCTGCTTCTTGTCTTTCAGCTCCGCCATGTCGATCAAAGCAAGTATTTTACCGTTACTGAACAATCCCACTCGGTCGCACACTTTCTGTGCCTGATCCAGATGATGAGAAGAAAACAGTACGGTCAATCCTTCTTCCTTACTCAGCCAGTGGATCAGTTCAATAAATTCCTGAACACCCGCAGGGTCAATTCCCGAAGTCGGTTCATCCAGAATGATGATTTCCGGATTTTTAATAAGCACATCGGCTAGTCCCAGACGTTGTCTCATACCACGGGAATACTTTCCGGTTTTCTTTTTGAGCTGGTCTTCAAGCCCTACACGTTTCATCAGTTCCAGCGCTTTTACTTTCGCCTCCTTATCCGGAATTCCATTCAGCCGTGCTGTATACATCAGGTTCTCCGGCCCGGTCATGTCGTCATAGAATCCTACATCCTCGGGCAAATAGCCGATTTTCTTCTTGACTTCAATAGGATGTGTAGTAGAATTAATCCCACATATCTCGACAACTCCCGATGTAGGTTCCGTCAATCCCAGCATCATCAAAATAGTAGTTGACTTTCCGGCACCGTTCGGACCCAGCAAACCGAATATTTCTCCTTTCCGGATACTCAGGCGAATATGATCTACAGCTGTAAAATTACCGTATTGTTTGGTTAATTCGGTAAGTACGATCACTTGTTCGCCCATAATTTACCTCCTTCCATATTTACGGAACAGATAGTAGACAACACCGATAGTGGCCAGAATAATCAAGACGCCTACCCATCCCCATATCATCGGAGTTTTTACTGCAATTCTGAACTGTGCGTCCGCATTCACTTCCGGAGTCTTGGCCATCATAGTAGTCACATAATCACCCGGGAGCGCTTTTTTAGAGGCCTTCAGGATAGCTACGGCGGTAGCAGTTTCTCCGGCTTTCAGCATTTCTATCTTTGACGGTTCGAAAGTAACATCCCAGTCTACCGGCTTATTAGCGGACAGTTGAATGTCTTTTAATAAGGAAGAACCTGTATTTTTAATTTCCAGTTCAATTCTTTTGGTATCACCGGCAGTCACGTCGGCACTCAATAACCCTCTCGGAGTGGTCAGTTCCATCTGATATGAACCGGTAACAACTACTTCCAGTTCCAGTTCTGCCGAAGTATTGCCTGTGGCGGCACGTACGGGAATTTTATAGCTGCCTGCTTCTACATTGGCAGGAGGAGTAATATCTATACTTACATTTTGAGTGCTGTTGGCTTCCACTTGTGCAGAAGTGGCTTGCTTGCCCGCAACCCGGAAAGTGACATTCCATCCTCTCGGAACGTCTGCCATCAATGCATATAGCTGCTGGTCTGCTGTCTGATTTTTCAACGTCGTGTTAAAATTGAAGGTTGATTTCGAATTGCCTTGCATATTGGGTTGCTTTGTCACAAATTCAGTTTGATAAGTTCCCTGTTCGGATACAGTCACAGTCAACGGCAATTCCGCCACGCCAGGGGCAGTCAGCGTAAAATGGTACGTTCCTTTATTTACTTTAAACGGGACATCCACCTTGAAAGAGAAATTCTTCTTTTCACCCGGCAGAACGGATATCTGATCGACTGTCCAACCTCCGGCTTTCATCTCATACTTCCAACCTCGCGGCATTCCTAAGACGGAAATAGAGGCATTCTTCACTTCGCCACAATTATTAATGACGTCAACACTGTAATTGATAGACTCTCCCGGCGGAACCGCAATCTTAGTGTAGGGAGTATACAACATCACACATTCATCAGCGCCATATGCGCGTGTACTCATCGGAAATAATACAAGTACGAGTACAAGTAATAGATTAAGATGATTCGTTCGCATTACTATAAAAAATTTTAGTACAAAATTGTTTATCAATAGCTGGCGACAAATATAGAAGTCTTCTTTATTACTGTCTATTAAAAGTATTAAAAAAAAATTACACCCCCTGCTCCCCACTTCCCCATATGTTTTGACCGAAGCGTAAGGAAGTTTTACATTCAAGCCAATAATTATAGAATATGAAACAACAAAATAAAATATTTTTATGTAAGTTTGCGTCCGCTAAGCGTGATATTTTAATATAGAACTTAAATATAAGAGTTATGCAATCAATTGACAATTTCAATTTTGCCGGCAAAAAGGCATTTGTAAGAGTTGACTTCAACGTTCCTCTGGACGAAAACTTCAACATCACAGACGACACTCGTATCCGTGCCGCCCTTCCTACTTTGAAAAAGATTTTGGCAGACGGCGGCAGTGTAATTATCGGTTCTCACCTAGGACGTCCGAAAGGCGTTACTGACAAATATTCACTGAAACACATCCTAAAACACGTTTCCGAACTGTTGGGTGTTGATGTTCAGTTTGCTAACGATTGTATCGGCGAAGAAGCCGGTGCCAAGGCTGCCGCCCTGCAACCGGGCGAAGCATTGTTGCTTGAAAACCTTCGTTTCTATGCAGAAGAAGAAGGCAAGCCGAGAGGTTTGGCTGAAGATGCTACGGACGAAGAAAAGAAAGCTGCCAAGAAAGCCGTTAAGGAAAGCCAGAAAGAATTTACAAAGAGATTGGCATCTTATGCCGACTGCTATGTAAATGACGCATTCGGTACAGCTCATCGCGCTCACGCTTCTACGGCATTGATCGCCGATTACTTCGACACTGACCACAAGATGTTCGGCTACCTGATGGAAAAAGAAGTAAAAGCTGTTGAAAAGGTATTGAACGACATCACTCGTCCGTTTACTGCAATCATGGGTGGTTCCAAAGTTTCTTCCAAGATCGAAATCATCGAGAACCTGTTAAACAAGGTAGACAACCTGATCATCACCGGCGGTATGACTTACACTTTCACGAAGGCTATGGGTGGCAAGATCGGTAAATCAATCTGCGAAGATGATAAGCTGGACCTGGCGCTCGATCTTATGAAGAAAGCAAAAGAAAAAGGTGTAAACTTGGTATTGGCCATCGACGCTAAGATCGCTGACGATTTCAGCAACGATGCCAAGACTGCTTATGCTGACGTAAACGAAATTCCCGACGGATGGGAAGGCCTTGATATCGGTCCGAAGACAATCGCTCTTTATGCCGAGGTTATCAAGAACTCCAAGACGATCCTGTGGAACGGTCCTACCGGCGTATTCGAATTCGAAAACTTTACAGACGGTTCCCGCGCAGTTGGCGAAGCTATCGTTGAAGCAACCAAGAACGGTGCATTCTCATTAGTTGGTGGCGGCGACTCTGTAGCTTGTGTCAACAAGTTCGGCCTGGCAAGTGGCGTTTCTTACGTTTCTACAGGTGGTGGCGCTCTGCTGGAAGCCATCGAAGGCAAAGTTCTTCCGGGTATCGCTGCCGTTAAGGGCGAAGCATACAAATAAGAATAATCCTTATCCATAAATAAAAGGCTACTTCTTTCGGGGAGTGGCCTTTTTTGTTCCATACAATTTTATGCTTATCTGTACGTTCTAAGAAAGAATAAACATCCGGAAATGTCTTAATCAGATAAACGGAACAAATTACCTATTTTTATGAAAACATTATTTTTCGTGTTATGCCTCTTCCTTTCTGTAGAAGGAGCACTGAGCCAAGAAACCGGCAAATTGTATACAACTCTTTCCGACCTGCTAAACGAAACAAGCAGTAGTACATTGAACGTTATTAAGGAAAAACGAAACAAAAAACAACTGTTCATGTCCGGAGGAGGAGACTTCAAAATATACAATGGGGACAAAGAACTCGATAAGGAGATCAAGAAAAAGACCTTCGCCATCGAGATTGATGACACGCTGTACATCAATTGCATCGGATTAAAATTCAAAAAGCGTCCAATCGGAGCCTGGTTTGCACCAGGTCTTATTTGTAAAGGGAAAGTTTATTTCACAGCAATTCCCACAGGTTCAAATGCTGCTATGGCATTCGGAGTCGTTGGAGCAGCAGTACAATCAGCTAATGCAGCTTCATCACGTGTTTTCTACGAAGTAGACGATTCCGAAAAAAAGCTGAAATTAGACAGGGTGGATTCGAAAAAAATGGAAGAATTATTACAAAGATATCCGGAATTGCTGGAACGATACCAAAAAGAAGCATTTAAGGAACATATTGAAATTGTAGGCAAATATTTGCAAGCGATCAAGCAGCAGGAATAATAAGTACAAATATTTTTGTACCTTTGCACGTCATATTTGGAATCAATAAGAAAAAAACATAAGAATTATAAGGAAATGGCAAAAGAGCTGAAAGAACTGACTCCGAGAAGTGTGAACTACTCGCAGTGGTACCAGGATCTGGTAATCAAAGCGGATCTGGCAGAGAATTCTGCAGTACGCGGCTGTATGGTGATCAAGCCTTACGGATATGCAATTTGGGAAAAGATGCAACGTATCCTCGACGATATGTTCAAGGAAACAGGCCACGTAAACGCTTACTTCCCCTTGCTGATCCCGAAATCATTCCTGAGCAAGGAAGCCGAACATGTAGAAGGCTTCGCCAAAGAATGTGCCGTTGTAACACATTATCGTCTGAAAACAAATCATGACGGTACAGGTGTCGTGGTCGACCCGGCCGCCAAGCTGGAAGAAGAGCTAATCATCCGTCCGACTTCCGAGACAATTATCTGGAACACTTATCGCAACTGGATTCAGTCTTACCGCGACCTGCCTATCCTTTGTAATCAGTGGGCGAACGTGATGCGTTGGGAAATGCGTACACGCCTCTTCCTTCGTACCGCAGAATTCCTGTGGCAGGAAGGACATACTGCCCACGCGACACGTGAAGAAGCCGAAATCGAAGCAAAGAAGATGCAAGGTGTATATGCTGACTTTGCAGAAAACTATATGGCGATGCCGGTCGTCAAAGGTGTCAAATCTGCAAGCGAACGTTTCGCAGGTGCATTGGACACCTACACGATCGAAGCGATGATGCAGGACGGAAAAGCGCTGCAAGCTGGAACTTCCCACTTCTTGGGACAGAATTTCGGCAAGGCGTTCGACGTTACCTTTATCGACAAGAACGGAAAGAGCGACTACGCCTGGGCGACTTCATGGGGGGTTTCAACCCGTCTGATCGGCGCCCTGATCATGTCCCACTCCGACGATAACGGTCTGGTATTGCCGCCTCACCTCGCTCCTATCCAGGTGGTAATCATCCCGATCTACCGCAGCGAAGAGCAGTTGGCGCAGATCAGCGAAAAGGTAAACGGCATCGTTGCCAAGCTGAAAGCGTTGGGTATCTCCGTAAAATTCGACGACGCCGACAACAAGAAGCCGGGATGGAAGTTCGCCGAATACGAACTGAAAGGCGTTCCCGTACGTCTGGCTATGGGAGGACGCGATTTGGAGAACAACACGATAGAAGTGATGCGTCGCGATACACTGGAAAAAGAAACTGTGACTTGCGACAACATCGAAACATACGTTCAGAACCTGCTGGAAGAAATCCAAAAGAACATCTTCCAGAAAGCACTCGATCATCGTACGGAAAAGACTATTACAGTCGATACCTACGAAGAGTTTAAGGAAAAGATCGAAGAGGGCTACTTCATCATGGCTCATTGGGACGGAACGCCCGAAACGGAAGAGCAGGTGAAGAACGAAACGAAAGCCACGATCCGCTGTATTCCGCTGGAAGGCGACAAGACTCCGGGCAAATGCATGGTGACCGGCAGACCTTCCGCACAGCGCGTATTGTTCGCACGGGCTTACTAAACCGTCCGTACATACAAAAGAAAATAAAGGGGGCTGTCCAAAAAGTCGGATAGCCCCTTTTGCTATTGTTTATTTCGGTAAAAA
>ERZ780177.3966-NODE-3966-length-10608-cov-4.064910_pt1 | contig 10608 bp, 7 predicted proteins | sample MGYA00510973_ERZ780177 | MGnify/ENA primary metagenome ERZ780177 (study PRJEB29588, sample SAMEA2144396) | human gut metagenome | biome: human gut; feature: human-associated habitat; material: faeces | place: Denmark | collected 2008/2010 ...
GGGCAAGGGAGAGGATTTTCGGCTGCCGCGATGGATCAAGATTCTGTATCTTCCGACACTGCTGCTGCTCTTGCTCGTTCTGACCAATGATCTGCACCAGCAGGTGTTTTCCTTCCCGTCCGGCGTTTTATCGGACCGGGCGTATCGGTATGAGGGCGGCTATTTCTTCGTGCTGGGCTGGGAGGCCCTGTGCGCGGGGTTCGCGTTGCTTTCGATGGTGAAAAACTGCCGCATCCCGCGCAGCAGGAGAATTCGCTGGCTGCCGCTGGTTCCGCTTGCGCTTTCGCTGGCCTATGCTTATGCGTATGTCAAAAAGGTCCATTGGGTCTGGGTGCTTGCGGGCGATATGACGGTGTCGCAGTGCCTGATCTTTGCGAGCATCCTGGAATGCTGCATTCAATGCGGGCTGATTCAGTCCAACCTCGGATACGACGAACTTTTTGAGGCAACGAGTTTGCCCGTCCAGATTACGGATCCTGCATTTTGCTCCCAATATGTGTCTGCCGCCATGCAGGAGGCTTTGCCGCAAAGCGAGCTGCGGCAGATGCAGCAGGATACCGTCCATCTGGGCGACGATACGCTTTTGAAGCGGCACAAGCTGCGCCGCGGCTGGGTGTTCTGGAAGGAGGACATTTCCGCGCTGAATCAGATCCGAAAGGAGCTGGAGCTGACAAGGGATGAGCTGCGTGATACCGGCGACGTTCTGGCAGCAGAGAATGCACAGCGCGCAAGATGGCTGAAGCTGACGGAGGAAAACCGCCTGTATGACATGATGGAGGCGCAGACCGCCCGGCAGATCGCGATGCTGCGGGATCTGCTGGCTGAATTGCAAAAGACGGAAGATTCCGGCAGAGCCAGACACCTGCTCGGGCAGGTCATCATCATCGGAACCTACATCAAGCGTAGAAGCAACCTGATTTTTGTCGGCGTGCAGCGCGGTGCGATCAGCGCGCAGGAGCTTCGGTTGTGTCTCAATGAGTCTTCCGAGAATATCAGTGTCTATGGTGCCGACTGCAAGGCGATCGTCAAGGGGGAAGGCCAGCTTACCGTCGAGCAGGCAACGCAGGTCTACGACCTGTTTGAGGCGGTCGTGGAGACGGAACTGGAATCGCTGCGTGCGTTGCTGATCTCTATAGAGGTTGGTAAGTGGGTAGAGGTCGCTCTGTGTGTTTCAGCGGCGGAGCCGCTCTGCGGGCTGCGTGCGCGGTTTCCAGATCTGGAATGGGAGCAGGATGAGGACGGACTGCAATATGTGACGCGGAAGCTGGAAAGATCGAGGGGGTAAAGGCGTATGGACAGGATTAAGGAAAGCTTCGACAGTCTGCCCATCGCGGCCTGCTTCTTCGATAAAAACGGCGTGGTGCGGCTCATCAACCGCCGGATGCTTGCCATTGCAAACTGGCTGCGAAAAGGCGGCATACAGTCGCTTGCAGAGATGCAGAGCGCCCTGCACTCGCCGCCCGCAAACGTGTGCTGTTTGGATCTGCACCTTCGGATCTACCGCTTTCCGGACGGGAAGGCGCTGCGCTTTGCGCAGGAGCAGATCACAACAAAAGCGGGCGTCCGCTATACGCAGATCACTGCCGCAGACGTTACGGAGCTGATCCGGAAGCAGAACCAGCTGAAAGCGGAAAACGCGAAGCTGGCGGAGGCGAATGAGCGGCTTCGGCGGCTGCTTGTGCAGATGCCGGAGATCATTCGGGAAGAAGAAACGCTGGCAATGAAGCTGCGTGTGCATGATGACATCGGACACAGCATCCTTGCGGCGCGCCGTGTGCTGATCCAGAACACGGACCAGAAGGAACTTCGTGCAAACGCGGCGCTGTGGGAACAGTCAATTTCAGTGCTTTATCGCTCCAGCCAGATAACGGCGCAATCCGAACCGCTGGAGGCGGCGAAAAAGCGAGCGGAAGAATTGGGCGTTAGCGTTCTGCTGACAGGGAATGAGCCGCAAAGGCAGTGGATGCGCACACTGAGCGCACTGGCGATCTGCGAATGTGCGGCGAACTGTGTCCGTCACGCAGATGGCACAGAATTGTATGTGTGCTTTTGGCAGAAGCCGGACTGCATGGAGGTCGCCCTGACCAACAACGGCGCAGTGCCGAAGGAAAAGATCACAGAGGGCGGAGGCCTTTCCATGCTGCGTCAACGTATAGAAGAAGCAGGCGGCAAAATGGAGGTTTGGAGCATCCCTCGCTTTAAGCTGATGCTCAGTCTGCCGGAACAGGAGGAAGCAGCACATGAGAGTGATGATCGTTGAAGACCAGACCATGATCCGCAGTCTGCTGGAAAGCTATTTCCGTGCCGAGGACGGATACCGGATCACGGCGTCCATCCCCGGTGCAAAGCAGGCGGTTGAGGTGTGCCGGACAAGCTCCGTCGATCTGATTTTGATGGATGTGCAAACGGAGAACCGCGAGAACGGACTGACTGCCGTTCGTCAGATCAAAGCCATACAGCCGAAGAGCAAAATTATTGTTGTGACCTCGCTGATCGACGGCGCGGTTCTGGACGAGGCAAAGAGGGCCGGGGCTGACAGCCTGTGGTATAAGGACTCTACGCAGAAGCGTTTGATGGATGTCGTCCGGCAAACGATGGCGGGTGAACATATCTTCCCGGACGCGCCTCCGACGGTTGAGATCGGCATGGCAAAAAGCACGGAATTTACAAAGACGGAATTGAAAGTTCTGCGGCATCTGCTGCGGGGCTTGTCTTACACGCGCATCGCGGCAGAGATGGGCTGCGAGATGTCGACGGTCAAATTCCATGTGTCAAATATGCTGCAAAAAACCGGGCTGGAAAACAAGCTTCAGCTTGCGCTGGCAGTCAGTGACGTCAAGTTGATTGCCGATCTTACGGAAGAATGATGGGATTTGATTTTCTGCTTGTGCAGCCACAGGCATTTATTGAAAAGAAGAAGCCGCGTCTGAGCTGTTACACTTGGCAAGCAATGCCTGCGTTTATACAAACTTGACGAACAGGGAGATTTCCGATTTAAGCTAAGGAAGCTCTGATTCAATCAGCGGCTGTGGACGGCGAGAGATTTTTCGTCAAGACAAGGTTTGAAAAACGTGGGAATACTGTATGTATTTCTCGTTTTTCAAACCGCAGGATTGGCGGAAAAGATCCGTCGTCCGCGGTCGGGGATTTATTCAGAGGTTCCCTAATGTACCGAAACAAATCAGAGTGCGTACGCATGGGGAGAACTGCGGCAGTTGGATGTCGAATCCTGTTTTTATGTCTTTGGCGGAATTGCACTGGCAGCACTGGCGCTGCTTGGCTGGATGGCGTGGATTCACCGCCAGTATGCGTTCGGTAAGAGTGGCATAACCGTTTCGTTCCTAATTGTAATGCTCCGCACCTATGGCGCACAGTCCGTCTATGGAAGCGACATTCCGCTTGCATGCGCCGGCATTATTTCAAAGGTGAATATGCTGTTCTTCTCCTTTGTCATCGGCATTTCCCAGGGACTTCAGCCGATTGTCAGCTTCAACTTCGGTGCGCAGAAATATGACCGCGTGAAGGACGCCTATAAAAAAGCAGTTTTTGCGGCGACTGCCATTTCCATTGTCGCCTTCCTCTGCTTCCAGTTCTTTCCGCGCCAGATTATCGGCATTTTTGGTTCCGGTTCAGAAGAGTACCTGCATTTTGCAGAGCGGTACTTCCGCATTTTCCTGTTTTTCACATTCCTGAACGGTATCCAGCCGGTCAGCTCAAACTTCTTTACCTCAATCGGAGCACCGAAGAAGGGGATTTTTCTTTCGCTGACGAGACAGATTATTTTCCTGCTTCCGCTGCTGCTGATTTTTCCGTATCTCTTCGGCATTGACGGCGTGATGTACACTGCACCGATTGCAGACCTTGCAGCCGCATCAGTCAGCATCGTTATGGTCGTGCGGGAATTTAAGATCATGGCAGAGTTACAGAAGGCTGCCGCCTGAAAACAGTTTTTTTCCTGTAGTTTCCGCTCGTTTTTACTGCGCTGCGGTCGCCAGAGTCTTGCTACAGATCATTGCCGTGTAAACAGGAAAGAATCCTGTCCGGAAAGTAAAAAATCGTATGCTGTTGCTTTTTCCACAACAGCATACGATTTTTTTATGTGTTATCCACACTTTTCTTTATTTATTCACATGCATCCACATCAGTCCATGCGAAGAATCATGGTCAGGATTCGTTTTGCACAAAGAGCGATTTCGTCGCGGGTGATGTATCCCTTCTCAAATGCCTCCTGTACGCGCTCCTCGTATCCGTTTGCCATCTTGATATCATTTCCGGCTTTTGTCTCGCGGTAATGCTCGCCGTGGGTCCACCAGTCGGTCGTTACCATTCCCTTAAAGTCCCACTCACCGCGCAGAATACCGGTCAAAAGATCCTTGTTCTCAGATGCCTGAACGCCGTTGATCAGGTTGTAGGACGACATGATTGTGTATGGATCTGCCTCTTTTACAATGATCTCGAAGGCTTTCAGGTAAATCTCACGCAGCGCACGCTCGGAAACGCGGGAATCGCTGTCTTTTCGGTTTGTTTCTTTGTTGTTGCAGCAGAAGTGTTTCACACTTGCCCCGATATGCTCGGACTGCATACCGCGTACCATTGCCGCACCGGATTTTCCGGCCACAAGCGGATCCTCGGAATAATACTCGAAGTTTCTTCCGCAGAGCGGGCTTCTGTGAATGTTGACAGCCGGGGTCAACCAGATGCCGATATTGTTTTCTTTGACTTCCTCTCCGCCGGCTTTACCGATCTCTTCGATCAGCTCCGGATCCCAGGTGCAGGCAAGCAATGTTGCACACGGCCATGCGGTCGTGTTGACGCCACACTGCGGCTGAATGCGAAGGCCTGCCGGTCCGTCTGCGGTCATGATATTCGGGATGCCGTACTCAGGCAGATTTCCCATGCCAAACGTGTTGGCAACTCCTGTGTTCGGCTGACCGCCGAGCAGATGAATAAGTGCTTCTGTCGGAAGCTTATCTACAAACTCGTCGAGCGTTTCTTTTCCTTCGACCACATTCATCAGGTTCGGATTCGTCTTTGCTGCTTCCATAAGCTCGCCAAAGCTCTTTCTCTCCTGTGCTTTGACTGCCGGGAGGAAGCCTTCCAGAGTCAGCTTATCCTGACGCTCCAGTCCTTCTTCCTCGACAGGGCCGTTATCGGTCGGAAGCGCTTCGTAGGTTCCATCCGCAAGGAGACGTTTTTCCAGCTTATGCGGAGCGGCAAGGCTGGTGTACTGTGCAGTCACTTCTGCCTCTGCCAGATCGTAGGTGAAGTCCAGTTTCTTCGCATCTCTTACATTGTTTCCAACGTAGAAGACGTAGCTTCCTGCCTCAAGAACATAGGCAGATTTTGCAACCTTTCCAAGGTCATCAAAAGATGCCATATCTTCCACTGTAAAGGAAAGAACGACTCTCTGTGTCTCGCCTGGCTGCAGCAGTCTTGTTTTCCGGTAAGCGCCAAGCTCTTTGGCCGGCTTGCCAAGCTTGCCCTGCGGTGCGCCATAGTAGAGCTGTACAACTTCTTTTCCGGCACGTTTTCCGGTGTTGGTAACAGCTGCTTTTACAACAATCTTTCCATCCTTCTCTTCTGCCCCCAGAACTTCTGTCTCAAAGCTGGTGTAGGAAAGACCGAAGCCGAACGGATAATTGACCTTCTCCGCTGCGCCCGGAATCGTCTCGAAATAACGGTAACCAACGTAGATATCCTCGTTGTAATCCACGTAATAAACGGATTTATGGAAGTTCTCGGTGGATGGATAATCCTCGAGGGTTGCTGCGTAGGTATCAACCAGTTTACCCGATGGGTTGACGTCGCCTGTTACAACGTCCGCTGCCGCGAGGCCGCCTTCCATGCCGCCCTGCCATGCCATCAGCACCGCCGGAATCTCTTTGCAGTCTTTGAACCAGCTGGTATCAACCATACCGCCGACGTTCATGACAACGATGACATTTTTAAAGTTTGCTTTTACTTTTTCTACCATGGCTGCTTCGCCGTTTGTCAGGCAGAAGTCGCCGTTTTCGAAGATGCTGGCGCTCAGCTCGATCTGTTTTTTCTCATCCTCAAACAGCTCATAGCCTTCATCGTTGATCTGGCATTTGCGGTCCCAGCCCTCGCCGGAGAAACGGCAGATGGTGATGATTGCGGTATCGGTATATGCTTTCGCTTTTGTTACCAGCTCGTCCGGTACTTCCGGCTCTCTTGTCATGCCCGGTACAGCGCCTGCAGCATACTGCTCTTTTACATTTTTCTCATAGAATTCCGGCAGCTCATGGAACAGAGAAACCTCCCCTTTAGCTTCTTTGATCTTCATGCCTTCGTAGAAGTTGCGGATATACTCGACCGTAACGTCACCGCTTCCGCCGCCGCCTTTTACGTAATCAATCGTTCCTTTTCCGAATAAGGCTACCTTTGTGCCTTTTGCGAGCGGCAGTGTGTCGTTCTCGTTTTTTACCAGAACCATACCCTCGCCTGCTGCTTTTCTGGAAAGTGCGATATGTTCAGCGCTTCCTGTTACCCTTTTTCCGTCTTTTCCCAGCGGCAGAACCGGCTGGTAAAGACTTCTCTGCCATTTACCCATTTTAAGTTTACCTCCTTATGATCTGGTGCGCCGATCGTTTCCTGAACGCGCCCCATTCTGTCTCTATGATACGAAGTTTTGGATGGGATGTCAATTGATTTTTCAGCATTTTATCCTGTTTTTTGTTTCTTTTTCTTTCAGTTTTATTCTATTTTACCAATTTTTTCAGGCACCAGTCGTTTTCCTTTCTCTCAAAATCTTGATCCGCAGGTGAATGCTCCGTCTGCGTCTCCCCGATATTTCTGCTGCCTGTCGCCTTCCTGTTATATCAGACACTTTTCTCCTTTTGTGGATTGCCCGAAATATAACAGCGTTCTATACTAGAGCGTGTCTGAAAAATCTCGTGATCCTGTTTCTTTCGGAGATACAACAAAAGAATGGAGTTTTCTTATGAAGGTACTGATTTTATCCTGCAATACTGGCGGTGGCCACAATGCTGCGGCCTCTGCATTAAAAGAAAGTCTGAATTTTTATCACCACGAAGCCGAGGTTCTGGATCTGATGAGCCTCGGGCGAAAGCATACCTCCGCACTGGTCGGCGGAGCTTATGTGAAGCTCGTCTCCGTTTTTCCGGCCGGCTTCGGCGCACTCTATCAGCTTGGTGAGCTGGTACGGAAATTTCCCTGGAAATCCCCCGTTTACTATGCAAATGCGCGGCTTGGAAATGCGCTTGCAGATTATATTGATCAAAACCATTTTAATGCCGTTGTCACCACACATCTTTATCCGGCGGAAACACTGACCTGGATGAAACAGAAAGGACGGCTGACGATTCCCTGCGTTGCCGTTGCCACCGATTACGCGTGCATTCCGTTCTGGGAAGAGACGAACTGCGATTACTATGTGGTTCCGCACAAGGATCTGATCCCGGAGTTTGCATCCTGCGGTATCCCGGAAGAAAAACTGCTTCCTCTCGGTATTCCGGTGCGGCCCGCATTTGCGCGCCCTGCATCCAAAGAGGATGTGCGCCGCCATCTCGGTCTTCCCGAGAATGCTCCGCTGTTTCTCGTCATGAGCGGCAGTATGGGATTCGGCAAAGTGCATCTGCTCGCACATGAACTCGTTTCCCGGCTGGAAAACGGCGAACAGGCTGTGATCATCTGCGGAAATAATAAAAAACGGATGCGTTCGCTCCGGCTGCAGTTCCATAAGAACCCAAATGTACATATCATCGGTTTTACACGCCACGTTGCGGAATATATGGCCGCTGCCGATGTGCTGTTTACAAAGCCCGGGGGCTTAAGCAGTACCGAGGCCGCTGTGCGGCGCGTTCCGCTCGTCCACACTGATCCGATTCCGGGTTGCGAAACAAAAAACCGTGCTTTTTTTGTCTCACGCGGAATGTCCGTGACCGGCGCACATCAGAAAGAGCTGGCAGAGGCCGGTATTTCGCTTGCCCGCGATGATGTACGTCAGATCGCGATGCGCGATGCCCAGCGAAAAAACAGCCATCCGCAGGCGGGAACGTCAATTACACACCTTTTGGAAAAATTAGTTTCGGAGTAACTGCTTATGATGCTTACTGCTTATCTGTTTTATAGTTTCTTCGGGTACCTCTCGGGCAGCGTACTGTATTCGTACCTGATTCCAAAATACTTCTGCCACGTGGATGTCCGAACTGTGAATGAAGATCAGAATCCAGGCGCCTTCAACGCCTTTTCAGTGGCCGGACCGCGGATTGGACTGCTCTGCGTCCTGTGCGATATCGGGAAGGGATTTCTGCCGGTGTTTCTGGCGGCGCACAGTTCCGCTGTTTCGATGAGTTCCTGGATTTTCGCCCTGATTCTGCTCGCCCCGGTGGCCGGACACGCATGGCCGTTTCTGCAGCCTGCGAAAGGCGGAAAGGCGATCTCTGTCTCGTTCGGCGTGCTGCTCGGCCTCCTGCCGGATCTGCGGCCGGCGCTTCTTCTTGCAGCGTTTTATCTGACGTTTTCGCTGATTCTCATTATCCAGCCACACAGTCTGCGCTCGATCGTTTCGTTCTCCGGGTTTGCCGTTGCCGCACAAATTTCCCGCTTTCTTCCGTCCGTGCGGCTCGGCAGTCTGCTGGTATCGCTCGTGGTGTGCTTCCGCCATCTTTTCAGCCTGAGGGCGCATGAAGCCGAAAATGCTGCATTTACAATTCAGTCTTTGTCTGCTAAAATAAGGAAAAAGCAGAAAAAAGAATAATATTTACAGTTCATTTAAAACAGCGGCAAACAATTTACTTCAGGAGGATTGACACATGATTTCAGAAAAAATGGTAACTCTCGGCACAAAAAAATCGGTAATCCGCGAGATTTTCGAATACAGCAAAAAACGTGCTGCCGAGATCGGCGCGGAAAATGTCTTTGATTTCAGTATCGGAAATCCAAACGTCCCGGCTCCGGTCTCCGTTCATGAGACCATCAAGGAGCTGCTCGATTCCAAAGACGATTACTATCTCTTCGGCTACACCTCCGCGCAGGGCGATGCCGATACCCGCGCCGCCGTTGCAGCCGACCTGAACAAACGCTTTGGTACCGCGTTCCATGCCGACAACTTCTATATGACCTGCGGTGCAGCCGCTTCGCTCCGCATCGTCCTTGGCGCTTTAACCGTTCCGGGCGACGAGTATATCGTATTTACCCCGTACTTTCCGGAATACCGTGTTTTCATCGAATCTGCAGGCGCAGCCATGATCGAAACGCCGGCTGATTCTTCCACGTTCCAGATCGACTTTGACCGCCTCTCGGCCGCTGTCACAGCGCACACCAAAGGTGTTTTCGTCAATTCCCCGAACAATCCGTCCGGCGTTGTCTACACCGAAGAAAACATTCAGAAGCTCGCTGCTTTTCTGGAAACAAAATCTGCCGAATACGGTCATCCGATTTATCTGATCGTTGATGAACCGTACCGCGAGCTTGTCTACGGAGACGTGGAAGTTCCGTATCTGACAAAATATTACAAAAACACGCTGGTCTGCTACTCCTACAGCAAATCCCTCTCCCTGCCGGGCGAGCGTATCGGCTACGTTCTCGTTCCGGATGAGGTCGATGATGCAAGAACCATCTACGCAGCCGTCTGCGGCGCCGGACGCGCCCTCGGCTTCGTCTGCGCACCAAGCCTGATCCAACACGTCATCGCCAAATGCGCAGGACAGGTTTCTGATCTTTCGGTCTACAAGAAAAACCGCGATCTGCTGTATGATTCGTTAACCTCCTACGGCTTCACCTGCGTTCATCCGGACGGCGCTTTCTATCTCTTCATGAAAACTCCGGAACCGGATGCGTATGCGTTCTGTGAGAAAGCGAAAAAGTACGAACTTCTTCTGGTACCAGGCGACGATTTCGGCGCACCGGGATTTGTTCGGATCGCTTACTGCGTTACTACCGCACAGATCGAGCGGGCACTGCCGGCGTTTGAGGAACTGGCAGGAGAGTATTTTGCATAATTTTTCAACTGTCAACTTTTCTTAAATAGATATTGGGGTCAAAAGGCTTTTTGACACCTTTGACCCCGGTATCTTACATATAGTAAAAAACGGACACTGCTTCATCTTTGAAACGCAGCGTCCGTTTTTCTTTTATTCTCCTACATCCTGTTTTCCAATCACAACTTTACATCTTTTCTTCCACATTCCCTGTTCTGACACACGCATACCGCTCGCTTTCGATGATCTGTTCCATCGCTTCCGCCGGTGTGGTGTCGATGTTACCCAGGAGATTCCGGAATGTCGTAACCGACTCTCCGCTGTACAGCTGAACCCCTTTTCTTTTGCTGTCGACATGGAAAAGGTCATGGCGGCTGTTCACATTCCAGAAAACAACGTTCGGCAGATGATAGCCGCTGTACTCGTACTTTTCTTTCATATGATCATAAAACATCCAGTTCTCGTCCACGCAGGCATCAATCTCCATATCCGAGACAACGATCAGTGCTTTCGGCATTTCCTCCGGCGGAACATCGTGATCCCGTGCTGTTTCCAGAACGTGTTCAAATGCAGCCTGCAGGTTCGTATTCATTCCCCAGCCAACACTCTTAACACATTGGACTTTCTGCTCCAGCGTTTCCCCCTT
>ERZ780177.3967-NODE-3967-length-10606-cov-15.647427_pt1 | contig 10606 bp, 8 predicted proteins | sample MGYA00510973_ERZ780177 | MGnify/ENA primary metagenome ERZ780177 (study PRJEB29588, sample SAMEA2144396) | human gut metagenome | biome: human gut; feature: human-associated habitat; material: faeces | place: Denmark | collected 2008/2010 ...
GGACAGCGGACTGGTTCACACGGTGGAAACGACAGCCGCTATCCTATATTGAAATCGGTTCGAAAGCGCATACAAGGTTCCATCAAAAGTATGGTTACAAGAATTTCATCAATATCAGGACGGTAATGGACGAATTTTAATAATGGAGGAATAACTGATGCTAAATATTATCAAGGCCTACCTTTCTCTTGAAATGTCCGCTCAAGATTTTGCATCTGCAGTACAGACTAATGATGAGCTTGTTCAGTTTATCAATGGGAGAATTCCACAAACACAAGATAAGAGTGCTGAATCATGGAAGCAATGCCCTCTGAATGTTAATGCTTTTGAGCATGATAACTTTGATCTCCGTCGCACATTAACCGTTGGTTATTATGCGATCAATAGAATTAGTCGTTGCTCTACTGCATATAACATGATGTGGTCACTCTTCCATGACGACCTCCCTGATGTTGAAAAGAGTACCTTTTATCGTGAATTGCATCAGTTTGCGATCGATACAGTTCCTGACTACCTTGATAGCGTTGATGTTGGTAGTGTGATTCAAGAGATTATCTTGTCAACAAACTCCATTCCTAAAGGAAAACGGCAAAAGGCTGTTCGGGTTGCATTAAACTCGGCCTTTCATTTAGATGCGCTGCATAAAAAGCCTTCATGGATCCAAGATTCAGAATGGCCATTGGGTACTAGCAACACGCCAATGCTCTTTTTGGGGCAACGAAAAATTAAGGGTCAGTATGTAGAATATTATTTTGAAGATGTCATCAATGGAGAGAAACGTACTATAACTCAGTACTATTGATGTGGTCAAATCTCCTGACACATGTGTTTTGCGTGATAAAGAGAATCTTTCATTTCTGCAAGACACGATACCGAGGAAGGGAAAAATTGCATCAGCATTGCTGCACGCTGTTTGCACTTGCGCATTTATACCTTGCTCGCAATCGAATGAAGGCTGCGTAACGAGGTTTATTTCGTGTGCAAACAGTGCGCTTGAACTGCGCTTTTTCTCGAAATTTTGGTCAGCGGGGATGATGTGGATGGTTTGGGCGCAATTATGAGGGGCATCCCTAAGTATGTTGAAAGGTGATTTCAATGAATAAAAATGATTTTCTCTTAGCTGTGCACGAGTATCTCAAGGCATTTGGGTATAGAAAAAATAAGAGTTATTGGTTTCTTTCTAATGGCGAGCTCGTCTATTGTGTCTATGTTCAAAGTTCTCAATGGGATGCTAATGATTACTATGTTGAGGTTGGTATCGCAATAGAGGAAATTGTTGGGCCCAAACCTTCAGTAACAAGGTGGCATGTACGAAAGCGGTGTGAGGATGAATCGCAAAATGACAGGAACATATCTCTTTCGGTTCTAAAACAGGCGATTGATTTCTTTTCTGACATACTTACAGTTAATGACTTAACATTGTATCTTGAACGTACTCCCCATACCCTTGTAGGTCTCCAATACGAGTTGTTCTCCAATACTTAACATCGTATATTCTCTCATCAGCGGAGTTTCTTTCGAAGCTCCGCCTTTTCTATGCCCCAAAAACAAGAAAGGACGTGACAAAATGCTCAGTCGCATTTTCGGCGCCGTCACTGGCGGTCGCCTCAATCTTCGCGCGGGGGCAATGTGATTGGACACCGACTGCATTTCTCACGATTTCACAACCGCAGTGCGCGTGCTGCATTCATAGGGTTTGGGAAATGTGTTTCCAACAAGCTAATCGTCATTTTTAGCAAAATGACCCTGCTTGCTGCTTTACTTATCAATACAAAAATGGAGACCGTCCTGATGAGAGGCGGCCTCCTTGCATTTTCAGGGGATGATTCTTTTTCAATTAGTCGGCATAAGTGTAGGGAATATGGTTTCGCTGCGCGTACCGTTCGGCGTAGGAATTGCGGAAAACGGTCAGCGTGAGGTTGGGACATTTGTCGAAAGCGCCAACGCCAATTTCCGTTACGGAAGCGGGGAGAAGGACGGAACGCAGGGCACTGCACTGGGAAAAAGCAATGTCTTCGATTTCCGTGACGGAATCGGGAATGACAATGGAGACAAGCGACGTGCAGCGCTGAAATGCGCCTGTTTCAATTTCCGTCACAGAATCAGGAATGAGAATGCTGGAAAGGGAAGCGCAGTAGGAAAACAGATAGTCGCTGATTTCTGTAAGGGAGTTTGGAAGCACAACTGTAGTCAGAGCGCGGCACTCGGAGAAGGCTCCCTCCTCGATTTCTGTGACGGAATCGGGAATGACGAGGGAAGACAGCGCGGTGCAGTAGTTGAAAGCGCATGAACCAATCTCGTCAACAGAGGAGGGAATGGAAACCTCGACGAGGGCGGAGCAATCGCTGAAAGCGTAATCGTCAATCTCTGTAACGGAAGCGGGCAGAGAAACACTTGTCAAAAAGGAGCAGCAGTCAAAGGCGCGCTCACCAACAGCCGATGTTCCCTGCGGAACGGCGTAGCTGGAAGCAGCCTTTCCCCGCGGATAGGCAACAAGCGCATCGTCCTTTTTACGGAACAAAACGCCGTCCAATGTATAAAAAGACGGATGCTCCGGGGCGACAGAAATGGTTTGCAGCAGCGGACAGCAGCCGAAGGGGTTATGGTCGAGGTCGGCAACAGAATTGGGAAGGGTTACGGCTGTCAGGGAGAGGGAGAAAGAGATGGTGTCAATGCTTGTGACGCGATGACCGTCCAGCGTGTCCGGAAGCACGATTTCCGCGTCGTCGCTTAGGCAGTAGAGAAGCTCTGCGGAACCGTCCTCAAGCAGGACGTACTGATAATCCCCGGAGGTGAGGATGGTCTGCTTTTTCTTGCCGCCATCTGCAAAAACGACGTTTGTCAGAAAGACGAGGAGAAGCGCGGATGCCAGTAAAAACGCAGAGAAACGTTTGCGTGTCATAAAATCGACCTCCTTTTCTTTATTCACTATACACGAAATGGCGCCTTGTGTCAATGAAAAATCCCCCTCACCAGTTGCGCAAAGGCAGAAAAAATGGTATAATCAGTTTGAATATCTGGCAAAAAGATGGACGGAAATGGCGAAAGGGTGGACATGATGAAGGTATTGGTGACGGGCGCGGACGGAATGCTGGGGCGCGACGTGATGCGTGCACTGCGCGAGAAGCATGTGAATGCGTGCGGCGTGGATGTGGCGGATTTCGATGTGACGGACGGCGCGGCAGTGCGCGAATGGGTGACGGCGGAGCAGCCGGATGCCATCATCCACTTGGCGGCGTATACTGACCTGCTCAAAGCGGAAACGGAACCCGCAAAGTGCATCGACGTGAACGCGATGGGCACGCTGAACATGGTTCGTGCGGCGCTGGCGATCGGGGCGAAGCTGATGCTGATGTCCTCGTCGGAGGTGTTTGGCGCTGCGCCGGACGTTATCCACGGAACGAGAGACAAGACGTGCGCCGCGAACGTTTACGGATTGTCGAAGGTGCAGGCGGAAGAAGCTGTGCGCGCGCTGATGACGCGGTCCTTTATCGTCCGCACGGGCTGCTTGTTCTCCGCCGCGCCGAAGGGGGAAATCTGCGGCATTCTGGCGTCAGCGCAGGATCATCAGAAGCTGACGATTTCCGACGACCTGATGGCTTGCCCGACGTACACGCTTGACCTTGCCCGCGCGATGGTCAGCCTGATTCAGACGGAGAAATTCGGCATTTACCACCTCATCAACGAGGGCGAATGCAACCTTGCGACGCTGGCGATGGCGACGCTGGGAATGGTGGGCAGCCGCTGCCGGGTACAGCCGGTGAGCGGCTACCGCGGCTCGGTGGGCATTCACCATCCGTCGAGCGTGCGGCTGCAAAGCGACGCCGAACCGCACCTGCCGAGGTGGGAGGACGCGCTGAATCGGTGTCTGGATGAGATAAGGAGCGAGGTTCGGTAAAAAGGAAATATGAAAAGGAGGCCGTTCGGGTGGGGGCGACCTCCTTTTGATGTGGGGGATTAGTCGGGGTAGGTATAGTCAATCTTGCGGGCTTTTGCGTACTCTTCTGCGTAGGAATCCGGCGTCACGGTGAGGGTCAGGCTGTTGTGATACTTAAACGCATCGTTGTCGATGAATGTAACCGAAGCGGGAATGGTGATGGAAGTTAAGGAAAGACTGTGCGCGAACGTCATATATCCGATTTCGGTGAGGGAACCGGGAAGCGTGACATCGGTCAAGGTGTCGCAATACGAGAAAGCACCATTGCCGATGGTCGTGACGGAATTGGGAATACTGACCGAGGTGATGCCGGAAAGCTGGAAAGCGCCGTGGTCGATGATGGTGACGGAGTCGGGAATATCAATTGTGTGAAGCTGGTCACAGGAGGCAAAGGCACTTTCTCCAATGCGCGTCACAGAATCAGGAATGTTGACAGAAGAAAGAACGTCGCAGGCGAAAAACAAGTGGTCGCTGATTTCGGAAATCGAGGCGGGCAGCGTGACCGTCGCCAGCGAAGAGCAGTCGGAAAACGCGCTATTGCCGATGGATGTGACGGAATCGGGGATGGTGACGTCGGTCAGCCCGCGGCAGAATAGAAACGCTGAATGCCCGATGCTGGTGACGGAATCAGGAATCGTGATGGATTGCAGTGAATCGACATAGGCAAAGGCGTTGTCCCCGATGGCGAGAATGCCCTGCGGGATGGTGTAGGCGGCATCCTGCCGCCCGCAGAAGTAGGATAGCAGGGTATTGTCAGCTTTGCGGACGAGTGCGCCGTCCACCACGGCGAAAGTCGGGTTATCGAGGGACAGGGTGATGGATTGCAGCCCGGAACGCGGGAAGGGATTCGCGCCTATTTCGGTGACGGAATCGGGGATGGTCATCGAAGTCAGCGAAGTGCAGCCAACGAAAGCGTCGCCGCCGATGATGGTCACAGAATCCGGAATTTCAAGGGTCGCAAGGGAGGAACAGCCGGAGAACAGACCAGCACTGATTTCCGTAATGGACGCGGGGAGGCGAATGTCGGTCAGCGCGGCGCAGAAGGAGAATGCTGCAATGCCGATTTCGGTCAGCGAATCGGGCAGGGAGACGGAAGCAAGCGCCGAACAGCCGGAAAATGCGCGCGCGGGAAGCTGAGTGACGGAATCGGGAACAACGACGGATTCCAGCAAATCGCAGTCATAGAAGGCATAAGCGCTGATGGCGGCGATGCCGTCCGGGATGCGATATGTACGGTTTTCGCGGGCGTTGGGGTAGAGCAGAAGCGTGCTGTCCGCGGTGCGGCACAGGGCATCATCCGCCAAGAAGAAATACGGGTGATTCGGCGAAAGGGTGAAGGATTGCAGGGCTTTGCAGCCTATGAAGGCATCATCCGCAATCGCCGCGACGGAATCAGGGATGTCGATGGTTGTCAGGAATTTGCACAGGTCGAACGTACCCGACTCGATGGCGGTGAGCCCGCTGGGTAGAGTAATCGACGTCAGCTGAAAGCAGCAGGAGAACGCCTTCTGGCTGATGTGAGTGACGGAATCGGGGATGGTGACGGAAGTCAGGGAAAGGCTGTAATAAAAAGCGCGCTCGCCGATGGCAGTGACAGGCTTACCGTCCAGCGTGTCGGGGATGACAATCTCGGTATCAGCGCCGCCGTAAGAGGTAATTTCGACCGTCCCGTCATCGAGCAGGGCATAGGCGTAGTCGCCGCTGTGGAGAGGATGCTCCATTTCCCACGCATCATCCACATTGTCGTCCCAATCGTCGTCATCGTCCGCTTCCGCCAGCGCGGACGCATACGAGATGAGCAGGGAAAAAATCAGCAGGAAGGATAAAAATTGCTTGCGAGCCATGGAATTAACCTCCTTTTACCACATGATATAGCATGCGTTTGCGGAGCTGTCAATGCAGATTGTAAATTTTCAGGCAGAAAAAACAAAATTCCCCGCCCAGCTGCCTTCCGACACCCGAACGGGGGAAATCACCTTGCTTATTCTTACACCGCCGCCGGCATTCCATGCTTCACGCGGTCATGCTCCTCGGCGCGCTTGGCGTTGTTGAAGCGGTCGAGCGTGCCCACAAGATAGCCCGTGATGCGGCGAATCCGCTGGAACGGCACGTTGCCGAAATCGTAGGACAGTTCCACTTCGTCGCCATCCACCGCAATGTCCATCGAAAGCGGCTCGCGGTTGTACTTCTGGCGCGCATGATCCACATAGGCGTCAATTTCCGCCTGAGACAGGGTTCCCTTCGTCACGTTCACTTGGCAGCACATAGGTATTTCTCCTCTCTATGGTACTCGCTGGAAAATCAGCAAGCCCTAAATCTTGTGGTTGCACGGCGCTATCGCGCCATATAGAGCACAAGATATTGTTTCGACGTCTGTTATTATAGCACGAAATGTGGGATTTGCAAGGGGAACACGCAACAAAATTTCAGATGCGGATTCTGCCCGAAGACAGGCATTTTCTCCGCCTCTTGACGAAAGGCAATGCGAACAAACACCATTGCCACACGCGGCGTTTTCTGCTATACTGGGGGATGCAGAAAGACGGAAGGGAGATGGCGGACATGCGTCCGGTATACGACATGCTGACGGCGGCATCGGCGCGCAGGAGCGGGCATATGCCGGGGCATAAGGGGCGGCCGCCGTTCGGAACGGCGGATTTGTATGCGCTGGACACGACGGAACTGCCGAACACGGATGACCTGTACGCGGCAGAGGGCGGACTGCGTGAAGCCATGCGGCTGTATGCGCAGGCGGCGGGCGCGGCAAAGACGATTTTCCTCCATAATGGATCGACGGCGGGTAATCATGTGATGCTGCAGCTGTACGCGCGGGATGGCGAAACGGTGCTGCTGCCGCGCAATGCGCACTTATCGGCGGTGAACGCCTGCGTGCTGGGCGGAATGCGGGTGAAGTGGATGCCGGTTCGCTGCACGCCGGATGGGTACTGCTATCTGGCGGAGGAGGATGTGCTGGCGGCGCTGCGGGCGAATCCGGACGCGCGGGCGATGCTGCTTGTCCGCCCGGATTATTACGGCGGCGCGATGCGGGAAGATGTTTTCCGGCGGATTGCGGCGGCGGCGCATCGTCAAGGGACGAAAGTCGTTGTGGACGAGGCACACGGGGCGCATTTCCCGTGGTGCGACGGGATGACATCCGCCGGAGCGCTTGACGCGGATGCGTGGGTGCAGTCGGTGCATAAGACGCTGATGGGGCTGACGGGCAGCGCGGTGCTGCACTTGGCGGATGCAGCGGATGAAAAGCGCGCGTGGACGCTGCTGCGGCGGGAACAGACGTCATCGCCATCGTTCCTGCTGATGCTGTCCATCGATGACAGCCGCGCGTGGATGAAAGAGAATGGTCGGGCACGCTTGCGGGCGTTATCCGAAGCGGTCAACGATGCGCGCAGGCGGCTTGTTGGTACGCCGTATCACGATGCATACGCGGATTGGGCGAATTTGCCCGTGTGCTTTGACCCGACGCGGCTGGTCATTTCCGCGCCGCAGGGAGGAAAATGCTTGGCGGAACAGCTGCGCGAAGCCGGACTGGACGTGGAAATGGCGGACGAGCGGCGCATGGTGCTGATTCTATCGGTGATGGACGACATCACTGAAATCCGCCGACTGCCGGAACTGCTGGCAAACATCCCGGCGGCAGAAGAAAAGCAGTTTGCGCCGCTGACCTTGATGCCGGACATGCCGGAAGCTGTCCTGACCCCGCGTCAGGCGGCGATGGCGGAGGAAATCCTCGTACCGCTGGATGAGGCGGAGGGGAAAATCGCGGCGGCGGCGGTCGGGCTGTATCCGCCGGGAATCCCGCTGCTTGCGCCCGGCGAACGGGTGACGCGGGAAATCATCAGGCAATTGCAGGAAGCCGGGACGCGGGAGCGCTTCGGCGTAGAAGGAGACGATTTGCGGTGCGCAAATGTGTAATTTTTGATTTGGACGGTACGCTGACCCGCTCGGAGGAAGGCATTTGGAACTGCGTACGCTATGCGGCGGAGAAGCTCGGCTTTCCCGTGCCGGATGCGGCGACGCTGCGCAAATTTATCGGCCCGCCGCTGGGCTGGTCGTTCATGGAATACATGGGCATGAGCGAAGAAATGGCGAATAAGGCGGTGAGCACCTATCGCGAGCGCTACGAAGCCGTCGGGCTGTTTGAGAACCGGGTGTATCCGGGCATCCGCCGTCTGCTGCGAATGCTGCACCGCGACGGCTGGTACATCGGTATCGCGACGGGCAAACCGCAGCGCTCCTCGGAGCGGATTATCGAGCATTTCGGGCTGAACCGCTACATCACGAAAATCGTAGGCCCAAAGGATGGGCGCGGTGCGGACAAAGAACTGCTAATTCAGCAGGCGCTGCCGGAGGATGCGGGCGAAGCGTGGATGGTGGGCGACCGCCGATTTGACATGGAAGGTGCGAAGAAGGTTGGCATCGGCGCAATCGGCGCGGGCTACGGTTACGGCAGCCGTGAAGAACTGATGAACAGCGGGTGCGACGTGTACTGCGAGACGGTGGAGGACATCATCCGCCATCTCTGCCCCGGCGAAGAAGCGGTTCCGGGCGCGTTCCTGTCAATAGAAGGCATGGACGGCAGCGGCAAAACGACGCAGATGGCGGCAATGGAGGATGCGCTCGACCGCTGGGGCTTCGAGGTCATCCGCAGCCGTGAACCCGGCGGCTGCCCCATCAGCGAGAAGATTCGCGCGCTGCTGCTTGACCCTGAAAACAAGGCAATGGACGAGACGACCGAGGCGATTCTCTACGCCGCGGCGCGTGCGCAGCATGTGCGGCAGGTCATCCGCCCAGCCTTGAAAGCGGGTAAAACGGTGCTGTGCGACCGCTTTGTAGATTCGTCCGTGGCATATCAGGGCGGCGGGCGTCAGCTTGGCGTGGACACGGTGCTGAATATCAACCGCCCGGCGGTGGATGGCACGATGCCGATGCTGACGGTCTATCTGGACATTGACCGGGAAGCCGCCCTCCGCCGCCGCGCTGCCAGCAGTCAGCTTGACCGCATCGAGCAGGCGGACGACGCCTTCCGTACACGGACGGAAGCGGCATATCACGAACTCATCCGCCGCGAGCCGGAGCGGTTCATCGTGGTGGATGCGGCAAAACCGGCAGAGGAAGTCAGCCGGGACATGACGGAGAAGGTCATCCAGCGGCTTATGGAGGCAGAAGCGTGAGCGAGCGAATTGTGGTGGGCATGTCCGGCGGCGTGGATTCGTCTGTCGCGGCGCTGCTGCTTAAACAGCAGGGGTACGACGTGGTCGGCGTGTTCATGAAGAACTGGGAAGAGACGGACGAATCTGGCGTATGTACGGCGGAAAACGATTGGAACGACGTGCGCGAGGTGTGCGAAATCATCGGCATTCCCTACTACGCGGTCAATTTTTCCCGCGAATACTGGGATCGCGTGTTCAGCTACTTCCTCAAAGAATACCGCGCGGGGCGCACGCCGAACCCGGATGTACTGTGCAATCGCGAAATCAAGTTCAAGGCATTTCTGGATTTTGCCATGCAGCTTGGCGCATCGAAAATGGCGACGGGGCATTTTGTGCGGACGAACGAAAATGGCGACCTTCTGCGCGGCATTGACCCGAACAAAGATCAGAGTTATTTCCTCTATATGCTCCATCAGGAACAGCTGCGGAAGGCAATTTTTCCCGTCGGCGGCATGACAAAGACCGAAGTGCGCCGCATTGCGGAGGAAAATGGGCTGCCCGTGTGCAAGAAGAAGGATTCGACCGGCGTGTGCTTCATCGGTGAACGCAACTTCCGGCAGTTTTTGTCGACCTATTTGCCCGCGCAGCCCGGCGACATGGTGGCGCCGGATGGGAGCGTCGTTGGGCGTCACGAGGGGCTGATGTACTACACGCTTGGTCAGCGGCGCGGGCTGGGCATCGGCGGATGCGGTGACGGGCGGAGCTGGTTTGTCATTGGCAAGGACTTGGCGAACAACCGCCTGCTGGTGGCGCAGGGCGAGGATCACCCGATGCTGTATTCGACGATGAGCATCGGCGCGGAGTTCATTTATCTTTCGATGTTCTTCTCGTTCGCAACGTACTATCCCGACCAGCGGGTGCTGTTCATGTACATCATCCCGATCAAGATCAAGTGGCTCGCCGTGGCGAACGCGGCGTACTTCGTCTATGAGATCTTCGCGCTCCGCTTCCCGCTCAATCTTCTGCCGGTCGTGGCGACGCTCAACTATCTGCTCTTCTGCGGGGATATGCTCTTCGGCTCCGTACACTTCCGGCGGCCCGGGCAGATCCGCAAGACCGTGAACTTCAAGCGCGAGGCGCAGCGCATCCGCCGCGAGCAGCAGAGCGCCCCGTACCGCTACAAGTGCGCCGTGTGCGGCCGCACCGACACGGACTACCCCGACCTGCAGTTCCGCTACTGCAGCAAGTGCGCGGGCTACCACTGCTTCTGTGAGGACCACATCTTCAACCACACACATTTTACGCAGTGAGCGTTTCCGCGGTCTCCGCCCATCGGGGCGGGGACCGCTTTTTTGACACGGCCCCTGAGATTTCTCTTCCTTCCGGCCCACAAATGCGATATACTGAAAAAAACGACACCAGAGGAAAAGGGAGACGATACCCATGGAACGACAACTGGGAAAGCCCCTGCATATTCAGGCGGCGGAGGCCTTTGAATCGC
>ERZ780177.3968-NODE-3968-length-10606-cov-8.536063_pt1 | contig 10606 bp, 8 predicted proteins | sample MGYA00510973_ERZ780177 | MGnify/ENA primary metagenome ERZ780177 (study PRJEB29588, sample SAMEA2144396) | human gut metagenome | biome: human gut; feature: human-associated habitat; material: faeces | place: Denmark | collected 2008/2010 ...
GGCAGCTTCTGCGGCGGCATCGGCAGCCTTTGCTTCTTCCTTGGCTTCGGCTTCCGCGTAGGCTTCGGCGGTCTTTTCGACCTCCTCGGCGTCCTTTTCGGCTTCCTCCGGGAACTCGACCTCCTCCACATGGAGCGGGTCTTTCTGGTTCAGGATCTTGTCCAGCACCACGATGGCAGCGCCGGTGACGGCCACGGCAGCAGCCGTGCCAAGAATACGGAACAGAGTTTTCATACCAGAACCTCCTTGTTATAAAGAAACGTTAAGAGAACGTTACGACCTCTTCCAGGGGCTTTTCGGCGGGCTCCACCGACACGGCGGTCAGCACCGGGCCCTTGCCCCGGTAGATGTTGTGGAACTTGTACCCCACCTTGGCGGTCACCCGCACCCATGCGCGCTGCTCCAGCGCCTTGTAGCCATCGTAGCTGCAGGGGAAGCCCACAAACTGGATGTCCTGCACGCAGCAGGTCATGGCAAAGCGGCCGGGCACAAAGCTGTTTTTGCCTGCGCGGTTGGTCTGGCAGACCTGTGCCAGAAAACGCACCGTCTTGCCGGTGTACTTCTGGGGCTCGTCCTGACAATCCATGTACCAGATGCCGAAATCGTCATCCGGAATGTCGATGGGGTCGGCGTTGATATCAAAGGGCAGCGGGTCGGGGATATCATCGTAGGCTACGCTGCCGTCCTTGAACTCGTAGGCGATATCGCACTTGCGGGAGGCCTGTCGCACCAGCTTGTGCAGCTCCTGCCGGGCGTCATCGTTGTTCACGGCTTCGGCGCGGTTGAACACGATCAGCTCGCTGCGGGCGATCTTGTCCAGCATCAGGCTGCGCATGGAGTTGTCGCGGGCGTAGGTCAGGGCGGTGGCGCCGTCGGCGGTGGCGATGCACTGGTACACCAGCCAGTTCTCGGGCAGGGCATCCGCTAAATCCTGCAGCAGCCACATACCGTTGTACTCGATGACCACGCGGCCTGCGTCCGCTTCCTTGCCCAGCTTTGCAAGGTTCTGGGGGTTCAGCTCGGACTTGTCCTCCAGCACCTTCACGGTCACGCCGGGGAAGGCGAACTTCTTCTCGTTGTACTCCTCTTCGCCCTCCTCGCAGATCAGCAGCAGGGTCTTGTCGCCGGAGTCGAAATTGGGGTCTTCAAAGGTCTCCTGAATAAACTTGGTCTTGCCGCTTTCCAGAAAGCCCACAAACAGGTAGACCGGGATCTCTTTTGCCATAATAAATGGTTGCTCCTTTTATCAATGATAGGCACCCCCTTGGGGGAGCTGGCAATGCCGTCAGGCATTGACTGAAGGGGTCAGCAGCCGAACAGCTGGGCGATGGCGGTCTCGTTCAGCTTGGAGCCGATGACCACCAGCTTGCCGCCCACGTCTGCGCTGCGGCTGCGCACTTCCCACTCGCCGGGCACATAGTCGAACTCCAGCCAGCCGTCTGCGCCGCCGTCCACGATGCCCTTGCTGCGCAGGATCATGCCGTAATTGCCGGTATCCAGCTCGGTGAGGGCGTGCTCCACCTCAGCCTTGGTGAACTTGCGGGCAGTCTCCACGCCCCAGCTGGTGAACACTTCATCGGCGTGGTGGTCGTGATGATGATGACCGCAGCAGCAATGACCGTCATGGTCGTGATGATGCTCGTGCTCCTCGTGGTCGTGGTCATGCTCGTCATGGTCATGGTGATGCTCATGCTCGTGCTCGTCATCATCATCGTCATGATCGTGGTGGTGACCGCAGCAGCAATGGTCATCATCATCGTGCTCGTCGTGGTCGTGGTGATGATGCTCGTGCTCATCCTCGTCGTCATCATCGTCATGATCGTGGTGGTGACCGCAGCTGCACACACCGTTCTCATGGTCGTGATGATGGTGATGCTCGTGCTCTTCTTCCTCGTCCTCGTGGGCGTGCTCCTCGTTGGCCTTGGCAGCCATGGCGATCAGCTCGGCCTTGAAGTCGTCCTTGGTGGACATGGCCTTCAGGATCTGCTCACCGGTCAGGTGATCCCATGCGGTGGTCACGATGGTGGCAGTGGGGTTCTTTTCCCGCAGCATTGCCACGGCAGCGGCGATCTTTTCCTCGCTGGCGGTCTGGGTGCGGCTGAGCAGGATGCAGCTTGCATGGCTGATCTGGTCATCGTAGAACTCGCCGAAGTTCTTCATATACATCTTGACCTTGTTCACATCGGCCACGGTGACAAAGCTGTTCAGCTGCACGTCCAGATGCTCTGCCACGCCCTCCACGGCGCGGGTCACATCGCTCAGCTTGCCCACACCGGACGGCTCGATGACGATGCGATCGGGGTGGTACTGCTCCACCACCTGCTGCAGAGCGGTGCGGAAATCGCCCACCAGAGAGCAGCAGATGCAGCCGGCGTTCAGCTCGTTGATCTGGATGCCGCTTTCCTTCAGAAAGCCGCCGTCAATGCCGATCTCGCCGAACTCGTTCTCGATCAGCACCACCTGCTGGCCTGCAAAGGCCTCGGTGATCAGCTTTTTGATCAGGGTGGTTTTGCCGGCGCCAAGGAAGCCGGAGAAGATATCGATTTTAGTCATGTTCCAAATGCCTCTTTCTTTTTATCGCAATATTCGCAATTGTTAGCGCAAAGGGCCGCAGAGTGCTGACCCATAAAAATACTACACCTCTATTATAACAAGGCTGTCAATGGGAAACCGGCCTTTTTCAAGAAAAATTTGTAACTTTTTTTGCAAATTGACGGCGTTTTACCCCCTCAGGCACGGCTTTGCCGTGCCAGATTCCCCCTTTTGTCGCTACGCGACATCTTCCCCCGGCCGGGGGAAGTCAGCCCTCAAGGGGACGCCTTTGCGCTATGCCGGGAAGTTTACCGTCACCGCTGAAGCCGTCCCCTTGGGGAAGGTGGCTGCGACCAGTGGGAGCAGACGGAAGGGGTGCTCCCTCCCGGCAGCGGGCTCGCCCTCTCCGTCATTGCTGACGCAATGCCACCTCTCCCAAAGGGAGAGGCTCTGGCGAAACCGCACACTTTGCAGTTCAACCGGAAACTATACCGCCATGCCAAGGGCTCTCCCTTTGGGAGAGCTGTCACCGAAGGTGACTGAGAGGGCGAGGATGCTGCCCGCGGAGCGCATTCCAAATCGTCCCCTCCCCCGCATTGCATTCTTCCCCGCAGAATGATACAATAGCAGCAGCAAACCATCGCCGCCGGACGTTTTTCCGGCAAATGACAGAAAGAGGGCTTTTGTTATGAGTATGAACACGGTTCCCGAGCGTCTGGCCGCGCTGCGTGCCGCTATGAAGGCAAACGGCGTGGACGTCTATCTGATCCCGGTGGGCGACCCGCATTCCAGCGAGTATCTGCCCGACCACTACACCTCCCTGACCTACTTTTCCGGCTTCCACGGTGAGAACTCCAACTTTGTGGTCACCATGACCGAGAGCGCCGTCTGGGCAGACGGCCGGTACTTTGTGCAGGCAGAAAAGGAGATCGCCGGCACCGAGATCCAGCTGATGCGCATGGGCGAGCCGGGCGTGCCCACCGCCGAGGAATACTGCGGCAAGGTGCTGCCCGAGGGCGGCACGCTGGGTCTGTGCGGTCTGACCGCCAACTGTGCGCTGGTCAACAACCTGAAAAAGGAGCTGGAACCCAAGCACGGCAGCATCAAGACCCTGTTCCTGGAGGACGAGCTGTGGGTGGAGGGCCGCCCTGCCCGCCCGGCTACCCCGGCATGGATCCTGCCCAAGGAGTACGCAGGCTTCTCCCCGGCAGAAAAGCTGGAGCAGCTGCGCGGCAAGTTGAAGGAGCAGGGCTGCACCGCCCAGCTGGTGGGCAAGCTGGATAATCTGGCTTGGCTTCTGAACCTGCGCGCCATGGATATCGAGTGCACCCCCTACGCCATGGCCTACTGCTATGTTACCCCCAGCCGCGCCGTGCTGTTCATCAATCAGGCGCGGGTCACCCCGGAGGCAAAGGCAGAGCTGGAAGCCAACGGCGTGACGCTGGCCGACTACGACAGCATTCTGGACGTGATGGCCGCCGAGACCGAGCCGCAGACTGTGCTGGCCGAGAGCGCTACTGTGAACTATGCCGTGTATCAGGTGTTGGAAAACAACCCCGCCCTGACCGTGAAGGACGCCGCCGACCCCCTGCTGGCCATGAAGGGCGTGAAGAACGAGGTGGAGCTGGCGCACCTGCGCGAGTCCCATCTGCGGGACGCCGTGGCTATGGTGCGGTTCCAGATCGAGCTGGAGAACCGTCTGGCTGCCGGAGAAACGCTGACCGAGCTGACCGTGGACGAGATCCTGCACAAGTACCGCAGCGCGGACGACAAGTTCCTTGTGGAAAGCTTTGGTACCATTGCAGCCTACGGCGGCAACGCAGCCATGATGCACTACCACGCCACCCCGGAGGATCACGCCGTTCTGCAGCGCAAGGGCTTTTTGCTGGTGGACAGCGGCGCTACCTACATGGACGGCACCACCGACATCACCCGTACCTACCCGCTGGGCGAGCTGACCGAGGACGAGCGGCTGTTCTATACTTGGACGCTGCAGTGCCACATCGACATCGCCAAGGCCGTCTGGCTGGATTACTGCGACTGCCATATGCTGGACACCATCGCCCGCGAGCCGCTGTGGCGTCACCTCATCAACTACCGTTGCGGCACCGGCCACAGCGTCAGCTTTGTGGGCAACGTCCATGAGGGTCCCCACGCTTTGAACGGCCGCAACACCACCCTGATGCGCCCGGGCATGATCGTCACCGACGAGCCCGGCGTGTACGAAGCCGGCGAGGTGGGAATCCGCATTGAAAACGAGATCGAGTGCTACCACAAGGCCGACAACCAGTACGGCACCTTCCTTGCCTTCCGTCCCATCACCTTTGTGCCCATTGCCACCTCTCCCATCGTGCCCGGCGTGCTGGACAAGGAGCAGGTCGCTTGGCTGAACGACTATCACCGCAAGGTGTTCGAGCAGCTGGCACCCCGCCTGACCGAGGACGAGCGCGCATGGCTGGCTGAGAAGTGCGCCGCCATCGGCTGCTGATGCAGAAAACAAAATAGGATTGCTGCGCAAGGTCAGCGTCCTCGCCCTCTCCGTCTTTGCTTCGCAAACCCACCTCTCCCAAAGGGAGAGGCCTTGGCAAAGAGATGAACCTCGCGTGGACTGCCAAGGGCTCCCACTTTGGGGGAGCTGGCAAATCCGGAGGATTTGACTGAGAGGGCGAGCTTGTTAAAGTAAAAGCATCTACAGCAGCCCTTTTGCCGTAAAGGAACCCAAACCATGATCTTTCACATTGCGATATGCAGTCCGGACGGGGCGCTGCGCAGCAGGCTGGAGCACCAGTGCATGGAGTTCTTTGCCCGGCGGGAGGACGCCTGCATCGTGGAGCAGCTGCAAGGCCCGGATGCGCTTTTGCAGCAGGATGCCGCCGGGCTGCGGTACGAACTGTACCTTATCGAGCTTGCGGCGGTAGCCCGGCCCGAAGGGCTTACGGCGGCGGCAGAGCTGCGCCGCCGGGGCCGCCGCGCCCCACTGGCCTTTGTGGCGCGCACCCCGGCCCACGCATACAGCGCCTACCGGGTGGACGCCATGCAGTATCTGCTGCAGCCGGTGCACCAGACGGAGGTCTCTGCCCTGCTCAAGCGGGCGGTGGAGCCGGAATACGGCCCCACCCTTACCGTGACCACCGCAGACGGCGTGCGGGCGCTGGCCTATGCCGAGCTTGAATATCTGGAGTGCACCCACCATATCGTGCACTTCCACCTGACCACCGGGGAGGATGTGGCTTCCCTCTCGCTGCGGGTACCCTTTTCCGCCGTGGCGCAGCCGCTATTGGCAGACGGACGCTTTGTGCAGCCGCACCGCTCCTATGTGGTCAATCTGGAAGCAGTACAGCTGCTTTCCCCCGGCGAGGTACGGATGCGCAGCGGGGCACGCATTCCCATCCCCCGCGGACGGGAAACCGCCGTCCGGGAAGCCTTCTGCGCCCGGTTGGGATAAAAGCAAAAGCCGCTGCACAGCGTTTGTGCGGCGGCTTTTTTTGCTTGACGATATAATTGCCTTTTCACGGGAAAGGCCGTAAAGGCAAACGGCATTTGCGGTCGTTCAAAGCGTCCCGGCTGTAAATGGCTTATTCTGTCTTATCCCGGGGCTTTTTGCGGCGGGCGTGCTTTTTGGGCTTTCGCCGGGGCTTTTTGCGGGAGGGCTCGGGCTGGACAGAGGCATCGTTCAGGCGGGACACGGCATCCAGCAAAGCGCCCTGCAGGCTGTCCGAGGGCACACCGCTTTCCGAAAAGGCGAACAGGAATTTGTAGATCTGGGGCTGCAGCTCCTCGTACAGTCCAAGGCGGGTGTACACCTCCTTGAACAGCTGAAAGACCTGCGTTTTGTTCTCCACGATCCCGCGCAGGTCGATCTGGGTGTGGCAGATGCTTTTGGGGTTCTGGATATAGTGATACCCGGCATCGGGGATGGAAACGAACACCTCCGCGTGTTCGAGATACCCCATGTTGAAGAGCAGATCCTCCGCCCAATGGACATCGGGCGCAAAGCCAAGCTGGTTTTCCGCGATGATCTCCCGGCGGTAGAGTTTGTTCCACAGCACGCCGTAGTAAAAGGAGGCGGGCTGCTGCATCAGGCGGCGGGCGTAGTCCTCCCGGCTGTAAACGCCCTGCGGCAGAAAGCCGTACTTGTGCACCTCGGTCTTGGGCGCTTCCGGCTCGATGCCCAGCGATTCCTGCAATGTTTCCAGCGCGTGCCCGGTCTTGCTGGAGTTGGAGGGGATCACCATCCAGTACGGGGCGATCACCAGATCCGCGCTGTGCTGCAAGGCGGCCTGCACAAGGTTCTGGGTGTAATCGGGGTCCAGAACATCATCGCTGTCCGCAAACTGGATATAGTCGCCCTGCGCAAGGGCAAGCCCGGCGTTCCGCGTGCGGGAAACGCCCTCGTTCTCCTTATCCACCACCACGAGACGGGGATCCTTTGCCCGGAACTGCTCGCAGATGGCAAGGCTGTCGTCCGTAGAGCCATCATTCAGCACGATGATCTCCAGCTCCTGATAGGTCTGGCTGCAGATGCTTTCCAGACAGCGGGAAAGCCCCTTCTGGGCGTTGTACACGGGCACGATGATGCTGACGAGCGGATTCGTCATGACAGGGCCTCCTTTTTCACGACAGGATTTGAGTATTATTATTATCATACTCCTGCGCCGCCCGGATTACAAGAGCGCTGCGCTGGGAAATATTACACCTGCGCCCAGTCCAGCGCGGTCCAGTCCGGCAGGAACTGGTCGCATACCCGGCGCAGAGCAGGGGCATCGGCGGCACTGGAGACGTCCTGAATGCCCACCAGATAGAAGCCGGCATCGTGGGCAGTCTGGGCGGCGTAAATGGCGTCCTCGCACACGGCGCACCCGGCAGGGCTTGTGCCGCCAAGGCGGTGCAGCGCCTCCATAAAGGGGGCGGGGCTGCTTTTGCTCATGGCGCCCCGTGCCTCGATGTAAAAATCAAAGTATTCGTCGATGCCAAGGCGGGTCAGCACGGCGCGGCACTGGCTGCTCCATGTGTTGGAGCAAATGCACATCCGCGCGCCCTCGGCCCGCAGCCGGGCAAGGGTGTCCCGCACGCCGGGCTTCAGTTCCACCTTTTCGTACAGCTGGGCGATCACCTCGCGCATCACGTCCAGATAGCCGTTCCTGTCCAGCGGCAGCGCATATTCCCGGATGAGGTACTGTGCGCCGTCCTCCATGCCCATGGTCAGCAAGGTCTCGTGCAGGTCTGCCTTCGGGGTGCGGCCAAAGCGCGCCAGCAGCGCCTCCGGGGCACCCTCCCATACCACCACCATGCTGTCGGTCAGGGTGCCGTCCATATCAAAGATCCATTGTTTGCAGTGCATACTTTCCTCCTGTTGTGCGCCCCTCCGGGCCGCAGTGATACACGTCTCTGGCTAGTATAGCACGAAACTTTCACAGGAAAAAGGCATCATCCCCGAAAAAACGGGAGAATTTTACCTAAAAGTATGGTATAATTATAACAATTTTAGAAAATACCGGGAACGTGCACGGGAGGGCTTGATATGGAACGCAGAGAACCCACGCAAAAGGCGCTGGTGCTGGCAGGCGGCGGCGCGCGGGGCAGCTATCAGGTAGGCGTCTGGCGGGCTTTAATGGAGCTGGACTGGCACCCGCAGATCATTACCGGTACAAGCGTGGGCGGCTTGAACGGTGCCATGTTCGTGCTGGACCTGTACGAGACCGCCCGGGATATGTGGCTGACCATCCGCAGCCGGGATGTGATGGAGCTGCCGGAGGAAAACGCCGACCTTTCCGCCCTGCACCAGTTTCTGCGCCGGGTGGTAAAGGAAGGCGGCATGGACGTGACCCCGCTGGAGGAGATCGTGGAGCGGGTGCTGGACGAGGACGCGCTGCGGGCAGCGCCCATCCGGTTCGGCATCGTAACGGTGGAGCAGCGTGGGCTGCGGCCCCGGGAGCTGACGCTGGAGGATATCCCCGCCGGGCAGGTGCGGGACTACCTGATGGCTTCGGCGGCCTGCTTCCCCGCATTGCGGGCGCGGCAGATCGACGGGGTAAAGTTTCTGGACGGCGGGTACAGCGATAATATGCCCACCGGCCTTGCCAAGACCATGGGTGCAGAGGAGCTGGTCTGTGTGGACCTTGAGGGCGTGGGCATCACCCGCCCCAACCTGACCGGTCTGCCCACCACCATGATCCGCAGCTACTGGGAACTGGGCGATATCCTCCACTTCGACCCTGACACCGCAAAGCGCAACATCGAACTGGGTTACTACGACACCCTGCGCGCCTTTGGCCGCATCCGGGGCTGTGCCTACGCGGTGGACAGCGGTGCGGACAGCAGCGCCGATGCCGAAGCCTTCCGTGCCGCCTTTGACGCGGTGCAGAAGGAGGTGCGGGAGAAGTACCCCGTCACCCTGACCGCCGATGCCGCTTTGCTGCTGGCACGGATGAAGGACGCCCAGCTTGCCCCGCTGGAAGCCGCCGCCGAGGACGCCGGGGTAGACCCCACCCACTTTTATACCACCCGGACGCTGGCTAAGGCGTTTCTGGCGGCGTGCGACAAAGAGCGTATGGAAAGCTTTGCCCCGCTGTTTACGGGCAGCAGCACCGCCGGACAGGCGGCGCTGGCCGCGTTGCTGCCCAATACATTCTTACAGGCGCTGGTGTGGCGCACTTTGACCGCATCGGCTTTGCCGGAGGTGACAAAAGATGAAGGTTTATAAAGGCGTATCCGCATCCCCGGGGCTGGTGCTGGGACAGGTGAGCCGTCTGGAGCACCATGTGGAGACCATCAGCCACGGCCCTTTTAACCCGGAGCGGGAGCTGCGGCTGCTGGCAAACGCCGTGCACACGGCGCAGAACGAGCTGGACTCCATGGCGGAGCGCGCCGCGCCCACCGAGCAGGCCATCTTTTTGTTCCAGAGCATGATGCTGGACGACGAGGGCATGATGAACGAGGTGCGCTTTTGCATCAATGCGGGCATCAGCGCTTCGGCGGCGATGCATCAGGTGGGGCAGCGCTACGCCGACCAGCTTGCCAACATGAAGGATAACCCCTATATGCAGCTGCGCAGCGTGGATATTCTGGACGCCACCCGCCGGGTGATCAATATCCTGACCAACCGCCCCCGGGTGTGGCTGGCGCTGGATCATCCGGTGATCCTTGCCGCCGACCGGCTGATGCCCACCGACCTGTTCAGCGTGCCCTCCGGCATGATCTTGGGCGTCATCACCGCAGAGGGCAGCGGCCAGAGCCATGCCGCCATCATTGCCCGGGCAATGAACATCCCGGGTATCGTGCAGGTGGGCAAGGATTTTCTGGACGACTGCGACGGACGCACCGTCATTCTGGATGCAACCAACGGCAACTGCATCCTCGACCCGGACGCCGTCGCCCGCCAGCAGGCAGAAGCCAGCATCTGTCAGCTTCAGCGCGAGGACGCGGAGATGAAGCAGCTGCACAGCCTGCCGGATGAGACAAGGGACGGCGAACCCTTTGAGCTGCTGGCCAACTGCTTCGGCCCGGAGGATATCGACACCGCCATGCAGTCCGGTGCAAAGGGCGTTGGGCTACTGCGCAGCGGCTACATGATGCTGCCCGGGCGCATTCTGGACGAACAGGAGCAGTACTTTTTCTATTGCTCTTGTCTGGCAGCCGCAAACGGCTGCCCGGTGACCGTGCGCACCTTCGACTTTGGCTCCGACCGCACCGTGGCCGATGCCAATCAGGGGCCGCAGTCCTCCAAACTCGGTCTGCGCGGCATCCGCAACAGCCTGCGCCAGCCCCAGCAGTTCCAGACCCAGATCTGCGCCTTGCTGCGCGCCGCCGCGCGCGGGCCGCTGCGGGTGATGTTCCCCATGGTGACCGAGGTGGAGGACTGGGACGCCGCCATGAGCATTGTGGAGCACTGCCGCCAGAGCCTGCGGGAGCGGGGCGTGCCCTTTAACGAAAATACCCAGTTCGGCGTGATGCTGAGCATCCCCGCCGCCTGCCTGACCGTGGAGGACTTTATAGCCCACGGCTGCGATTTTCTGGTCATCGGCACCAACGACCTGACCCAGTACACCCACGCCGCCGACCGGGAGCTTGCCAG
>ERZ780177.3973-NODE-3973-length-10598-cov-2.543394_pt1 | contig 10598 bp, 7 predicted proteins | sample MGYA00510973_ERZ780177 | MGnify/ENA primary metagenome ERZ780177 (study PRJEB29588, sample SAMEA2144396) | human gut metagenome | biome: human gut; feature: human-associated habitat; material: faeces | place: Denmark | collected 2008/2010 ...
TGTCTGCAGTAAAAAGTCTTTGTCCATAAATGTTTTCATCTTTTTTTCCTCCATAGTTGTTCTTGGTATATTTGAAAACCTTAAAATAATGTAGTGCCTCGTTTGATAAGTTTGCCGGAAAAAATGGATTTCTTCGGCATTTCCTCACCCTGGAGAACTCCGAGCAGAGTCTGCACCAGCTGATGCGTCTGCGTCTCAAGACGGTTGTCAACGGAGGTAAGCTCCGGTGTACAGCAGGTGGTGAGCATGGAATTATTATATCCAATTACCGACAAATCTTCCGGTACGCAAAGTCCCTGACGTCTGGCGTATTTCATGGCGCCTATGGCAAGCGGATCTTCCGATGCGATCACGCCGTGAAAACTCAGCTTCTTTTTGGAAAGACATTCCAGATAATTGGCGACGTCGTCCATCTGCTGCGGGTCTCCCTCGTAGAAGAGAATCCGTTTCTCATAATCCGGGACGGAGTGTGCCTCCATGGCTGCGCGAAAAACGCCCAGCTTTTTGACACCGCTGTAGGAATTGGAATTGTACAGATAGAGGATGTCCTCAATCCCCGCGTCAAGCATGGAAACGGTTGCCTCGAACATAGATGTGTAATCGTCGCAGAGTGTGCTGTACACATTCGGATAGTCAAAGGAAGCGTTGAGCAGCATAATGGGAACCTGTGCGGAAACGTCCTTGATGTACTGGTTTTCCTCCTCATTGGTACCGATGAAGTTGGAACTAACGAGAATAATGCCATCCACTTTCTTGGAAAGAATGAGGTTTAAGTAATTCTTCTTGATGTCCAGATTGTAACCGGTACAGCATAAAAGGGATTCATAGCCGTTGGACTGAAGCTCCTGCTCGAGATAATACACTGCCTTGGCGAGGAAAAGATCCGAGGAATCGGCACAGAGAATACCGATCGTCTGTACCGAATGAAGTCCCATGCCGCGCGCAAATGCATTCGGAGTATAGTCGTATTTTTCTATAATATCCATTACCTTTTTTCGGGTAGCTGGCCGGACTTTATCGCTTCCGTTTAGAACACGGGAGACGGTGGCAATGGAAACACCGGCTTTCTTCGAAATGTCGTAAATTGTCATGGTGTGATTCCTTTTGAAACTCCTTAATATGGAAGAAATGAGATGCTTCCCAGGGCGTTACATGTAAAGTTACATAGTATAAGGTACAAAACAAGTATAGCTGTGAAAGCAGTTTCATTGCAACCACATTTATTATACAATATTGAAATTGAGAAAGCAACAACAGAAACAGGGAAAAATAACAAAAATGCCAAAAGAATGAAAAAAAAGTAATGGAATATAGATAACATCACTAAATTGTGCAAAATTACATATTGACTAATCCTATAAAAGGTGTAAGAATACATGGTGTAAACGCTTACAAAATAACAAAATGCAGTATATATCAGAATACCAGGAGGATATCATGGACTTATTAAGCAGAGAAAAAACAGGAAAGGTTGAAAGACCTGTCAGAGTATTACAGTTTGGAGAGGGAAATTTCCTTCGTGCTTTTGTGGATTATATGATTGATATAGCGAACGAGCAGGGCAGATTCAATGGCGATATCGTGTTGGTAAAGCCGATCGAGTTCGGAAGCCTGGATCGTTTTCACGAGCAGGAATGTCAGTATACCGTACAGCTGCGCGGAATTGTAGACGGAGAACCGAAGCGCATTAACCGTATTGTGACCAGTGTGGCAGATGCGGTAGATGCATATGGCGAGTATGAAAAGTATGCGGCATTTGCAAAACTGGATACACTCCGTTACATCGTATCCAATACAACAGAGGCAGGAATCGTGTATGACGATACCGACCGCCTGGAGATGAACCCGCCGAAGAGCTATCCGGGAAAATTAACCAAGTTCTTATATGAGAGATACAAGCACTTTGACGGTGCGGCTGACAAGGGTCTTGTGATGCTGCCGGTAGAGCTCATCGATGACAATGGTATTCATTTAAAAGAGTGCGTATTAAAGCTTGCAAAACTCTGGAACCTGGAGGAAGGATTTACCGCATGGCTGAATGATGCATGTGTATTTACCTCCACACTGGTTGACCGTATCGTTACCGGATATCCGAGAGACGAGGCGGAGGAGCTGTGCAAAGAGTTCGGCTATCAGGACAACTTAATCGTAACGGGCGAGCCGTTTGCACTCTGGGTAATCGAGAGCGCAAAGGACATCAGCAAAGAGTTCCCGCTTCCGGATGCAGGACTTCCGGTGATCTTTACAGACAACCAGAAGCCGTATAAGCAGAGAAAGGTCAGAATCTTAAACGGAGCGCACACATCCTTCGTACTTGCTTCCTATCTGTGCGGCAACGACATCGTGTTAGAGTCTATGCAGGATGAGCTGATCTTCAACTTCATGAAAGCAACCATTTTCGATGAAGTAATTCCGACGCTGACACTTCCGAAGCAGGATCTGATCGATTTCGCAGAGGCGGTAATCACAAGATTCAACAACCCGTATGTAAAGCACGCACTGTTATCCATTTCCCTGAACTCTGTATCCAAGTGGAGAGCAAGATGTATGCCGAGCTTCTTGGGGTACATCGAGAAGGAAGGAAAGCTTCCGGTACACCTGACATTCTCGCTGGCAGCCCTGATGGCATTCTATACAGGAACAGAGATCCGCGACAAGGCGCTGATCGGACACCGCGACGGACAGGAGTACAATATCTTAGACGACGCTGCAGTATTGGAGTTCTTCGCAGCCAACAGCTCTAAGGATGCAAGAGAGTATGCACATGCAGTTCTCTCCAACGAGGCATTCTGGGGACAGGATCTGAGCACTCTTGCAGGAGTGGAGGATGCAGTTGCTTCCTATACAGAAGAGATCCGCACACTTGGAATGCGTAAGGCAATGGAGAAGATTTTTGCATAATACACTGTGAAAAACAGGCAGGAGACGATTCATGAAGGATTTTATCAAGATCAATGAAAATGATAATGTTATCGTGGCATTGAAGGAACTGACAGCCGGGGAGACCATTCTGGCGGGAACACAGGAGGTTACCGCCAGGGAAACGATCCCGGCGGGACACAAGATGGCAATCCGCGATATTGCGACCGGAGCCGAGGTGATTAAATACGGTTTTAGGATCGGCAATGCGAAGGAGAACATTGCAGCAGGACAGTGGGTGCATGTACATAATTTAAAGACGGCACTCGGCGATCTGCTGGAATACACTTATGAGCCGGTGGAGACGAATGTGAAAAAGACAGAGGATGTCAAATTCATGGGCTTCGCCCGCGCCAACGGAAAAGTTGGCGTCCGCAACGAAGTCTGGATCATCCCGACCGTCGGCTGTGTCAACAATATTGCAACCGCAATGGCGAAGGCAGCCAACGCCAGAGTGAAGGGAAGCGTTGAGGAAGTTATCGCATTCCCGCATCCGTATGGATGTTCCCAGATGGGAGACGACCAGGAGCACACCAGAACGATTCTGGCGGATCTGGTAAATCATCCGAATGCGGGCGGCGTTCTCGTGCTCGGACTGGGATGTGAGAACAGCAATATCGGCGAATTGAAAAAATACATCGGCGATTACGATGAGAATCGCGTAAAATTCCTGGTTTGTCAGGAATGTGAGGACGAGATGGAGGAGGGAGCAAAACTCCTGAATGAACTCATCGATTATGCGTCCGCGTTTGAGCGCGAGCCGATCAGTGCCTCAAAGCTGATTGTCGGAATGAAGTGCGGCGGCAGCGATGGATTCTCCGGAATTACGGCCAATCCGCTGGTGGGCAGATTCTCAGATCTTCTGATCGGAAAGGGCGGCACCACGATCCTTACCGAAGTGCCGGAAATGTTTGGCGCGGAGACTCTTCTGATGAACCGCTGCGCCAACAGGGAACTGTTCGATGAGACAGTCTCACTGATCAACGACTTTAAGCAGTATTTCAAGGACAATCATCAGACGATTTATGAGAATCCGTCTCCTGGAAATAAGAAGGGTGGTATCTCGACACTGGAAGATAAATCACTGGGCTGTACACAGAAGTCCGGAAGCGCACCGGTGTGCGGCGTGCTTTCCTATGGAGAGTGTGTAAAAACCTCAGGATTAAACCTCCTGTCTGCACCGGGCAATGATCTGGTGGCGGCGACGGCACTTGCGGCGAGCGGCGCACATATCGTACTGTTTACGACAGGGCGCGGAACACCGTTTGCGTCCCCGGTTCCGACCGTGAAGATTTCCAGCAACAGTACGCTGGCCGGAAAGAAGAAAAACTGGATCGACTTCAATGCGGGCGTGCTGGTGGAAGACGCGGAGTTAGACACAGTGGGGCAGCAGCTGTTCGACTATGTGATCGACGTGGCGTCCGGCAGAAAAGTCTGCAGCGAGGAAGCGGGCTTCCACGATATGGCAATCTTCAAACAGGGCGTGACACTGTAGCTGAAAAGCAGTAGTTAAGCAATCGATGCGGCTTTCAGCCACTGCGGCTGATGCCACATGAATAATAGAAAAGGAGAACATAAAAATGGGAATTTTAGACAATTTTTCACTCGAGGGTAAAGTTGCACTTGTAACAGGCGCATCTTACGGAATCGGTTTTGCAATCGCAACTGCATTCGCAGAGGCAGGCGCAACAATCGTATTCAACGACATCAGGCAGGAACTTGTGGACAAGGGACTTGCTTCCTATGAAGAGAAGGGCATCAAGGCACACGGTTATGTCTGCGACGTGACAAACGAGGAGCAGGTGGAAGCCATGGTGGCACAGATCGAGAAGGAAGTCGGAACGATCGACATTCTTGTCAACAATGCAGGAATCATCAAACGTATCCCGATGCTTGAGATGAAGGCGTCCGAGTTCAGACAGGTCATCGATGTTGACCTGAACGCACCGTTTATTGTATCCAAGGCAGTCATTCCAGGAATGATTAAGAAGGGGCATGGAAAGATCATCAACATCTGCTCTATGATGAGTGAGCTCGGCCGTGAGACCGTATCTGCATACGCAGCTGCAAAGGGCGGATTGAAAATGCTTACAAGAAATATCGCGTCTGAGTACGGCGAGCACAACATTCAGTGCAACGGTATCGGACCGGGTTATATTGCAACACCGCAGACCGCTCCGCTCCGTGAGATCCAGCCGGACGGCTCCAGACATCCGTTTGACCAGTTCATCATTGCAAAGACTCCTGCAGCAAGATGGGGCACAGCTGAGGATCTGCAGGGAACCGCTGTATTCCTGGCTTCCGATGCATCCAACTTCGTCAACGGACATGTTGTATATGTAGACGGCGGTATTCTGGCATACATCGGAAAACAGCCACAATAGACTGCTTTTTGCGCATTTTTGCCCATGGAAACAATTCTAACAAAAAAATGCTAAAATATGAAAAAAAGTAGTGCATTTTTATGAGGGGTGTGCTATAATACAACATGTAAGCACTTACATTATTGCAATGTGACTAAAACCTTTCGGAATGAAAAACGATGAAAGGGCACATTGCCAAGTAATAAAGAAAAAGGAGAAGAAAACTATGAAAAAGGATTTCTTGAAACGCACAATGGCTACCGGTTTAGTAGCAGCCATGGCACTTTCTACCGCAGCCTGTGGAAGTTCCACATCTGAGGAGACAAACACAGACGCAGCAGCCACAACACCGGAGACTCCGGCGACAGAAGCAGCAGCAGCTACAGAGGCAGCAGCTACCGATGATGGTTCTTATGAGAATTGTACATTAACAATGTCATGGTGGGGTGGTGACACCAGACACGAGGCAACATTAAAGGCAATCGAGGCATTTGAGGCAGCTTACCCGGGAATTACCGTAGAGCCTACATACGCTGCATGGGATGGATGGGAAGCTAAGATGGCTACCGCATTCGCAGCAGGAACCGCACAGGATGTAAACCAGATCAACTGGAACTGGATTACACAGTATGACAATGATGGAACCGCTTTCCTTAACCTGAATGATTACTCAAACGTAATTGATTTCAGCCAGATCGATTCCTCATATCTTGATATGTGTACAGCATCTGACGGATCCCAGGCAGGTATCCCGATTTCCATGACAGGTAGAATTTTCTACTGGGACAAGACAACATTCGATGAGATCGGATGCGAGATACCGACCACATTAGAGGAGTTAAAGGCTTGCGGTGAGAAGTTCGCAGCATACGGAGATGATTACTATCCATTAGCTTTAGGTGAGTACGACAGAATGATCCTCATGGTATACTATCTTGAGTCTGTATACGGAACCGACTGGGTAACAGACGGACAGATCAACTACACAACAGACCAGATCGCAGAGGGACTTCAGTTCATCCAGGATCTTGAGGACGCTCATGTAATTCCTTCTGTAGCAACAATCGCTGGTGACGGTGCTGCATCTCTGGATCAGAACCAGAACTGGATCGACGGACACTATGCAGGTATCTTTGAGTGGGATTCTTCTGCAAGCAAATTCGCAAGCGCAGCTGAGGGACGTGAGATCGTTGTTGGTGACTACTTAACAGATCTTGGCGAGTATCAGGGTGGATACGCAAAGGTTTCCATGTGCTGGGCAATCAGCGCAACATGCGAGCATCCGAAGGAGGCTGCATTACTTGTTAACTTCTTGATGAACAACGAAGAAGCAGCAAAGATCCTTGGCTCTGAGAGAGGTGTTCCGGTATCTCAGATTGCATTAAAGACAGCTAACGATGCAGGCTTATTAAACGGCCAGGTAGTAGAGGCTAACGGTAAGGTTCTTGCATGGGTATCCAACAGCCTTGATCCGAAGTTCGAGGATTCTCAGTTAAAGAGCAGCGATGGTGTATACTACGATGTAATGGCTGGTTTAAGCTATGGCGATTACACAGTAGAGGAAGCAGCACAGACATTATATGATGGTGTAACAGCCGTTATTTCCCAGTAATCTGACTGCATGAATTCGGAGCTGCTGTTCTTACGACAGCAGCTCCATTTTTAAAAAAGGTGTATGATGAATTTTGATCAGTTTGTATCAGAATATATAGCAGAAGATCATGATGTTGAGCAGCTTTCGGTCATGGTTCTGGAGGGATGCAGAGCATGGTATCCCCTGGCCGCGGAAGCGGAAAAGCAAAAGCTGCAAGAGGTGATGGAGAAAGCGGCCCGTGCGGCGGCAGATGCCCACCGGTTTGGCAGGTACGGATTTTTCCTGTATGATCAGACGGGAGAAGAGCAGTATCGCACCTGGATAGAAAGAAATGCAGAGTGGCTTAAGAACAGTCCGCAGTCCGAAAACGGCGTATTCGGATGCGTGGAAGATTCTTCCCGAAACATATCCGGCAGTGTGATGTTTGCGGTGTATCCATTCTATATGGAATATGAGACCAGATATCACAACAAGGCGGAGTACGCACAGATCGTCAGACAGCTTCTGGCACTGGCACCGTCGGAGCAGGCGGATATGGAACAGAAGGGATGGTATCTCATGGCGGTGATCGACGTGATAGATAGCATGAGTCGTGAGATTTTCGAACATTACAAATCTCTCGAAGAGATTTTTAAGAAGACCATCAGAAATATTCTTGCCGCCGGCTGGAATAATGATTTCAGTAAAAAAGAAAGTGCAATGATGGGATATTCTATTATAAAGGCTTGCAATCTGGGCGTTTTAAATAGTGAAAAATATGCAGAAATTGGACTTTCCATGATCGATGGTCTGATAAAAGAACCGTTTGATTCAAAAGATTCCGAACGGATGGGCATAGCCATGATGGCTTATGCTCAGAGACTGATTTTAAGTCGTGAGTGAATGAAATTTTAAGATAAGCAGGAGGTACAAAAGGTTGGCTAAGAAAAGTAATACCGCAAATGTTGCAGTGCCAAAGAAGAAAAAAACGTTTGTTGACATTTGCAAAGAAAATATCGGCTTCTTCTTTATTTTGCCATGGTTGTTTGGTTTCCTTGTATTCAAACTGTGGCCGATGGGTTCCTCATTATTCTACAGCTTTACAGACTACAATCTGTTTAAGGGCATGAATGTGATCGGAACACTTCAGAACTATGTGAATGTCTTCACAACCAAGAAGATTACGACAGCGTTGACGGTTACATTCAAGTATGCATTTATCACAGTTCCGTTAAAACTGATATTTGCATTGTTTATCGCTTACATACTGAACTTCAAGATCAAGGGCGTGAATTTCTTCCGTACCGCTTACTATGTACCTTCTATCTTAGGTGGATCGGTTGCCATTGCGGTACTCTGGAAAGCAGTATTCCGCGATGACGGACTTTTAAACGGATTCCTCGGTCTTTTGGGTATTACAGGCCCGAGCTGGCTGTCCGATACAAAGTATTCCCTGTTCGTAATCTGTCTGCTTCGTGTATGGCAGTTCGGTTCTGCAATGATTATTTTCCTTGCAGCGTTAAAGGGTGTTCCACAGGATCTCTACGAGGCGGCTTCGATCGACGGAGCAGGCAAGTGGCGTCAGTTCTTCTCTGTGACAGTGCCGATCATTACACCGGTTATTTTCTACAACCTGGTAACACAGCTCTGTCAGGCATTCCAGGAGTTCAACGGACCGTACATCATCACACAGGGCGGACCGAGAAACTCTACAACACTGATTTCACTTTTGATTTACAACAGTGCGTTCAAACAGTATGACATGGGTATGGCAAGTGCGATGGCATGGGTAATGTTCGTCATCCTGATGATCTTTACCACGATTGCATTCCTGAGCCAGAAATACTGGGTATTCTATTCTGATGAGGAGGGCTAAGAAGAATGGCAGCAGAAAGTAAAACAAAACATTATGTCAATGTATTCTTAAGATATTTTGTCCTGATCCTTGTCGGATTGATTATGATCTATCCGCTGGTCTGGATGGTTGGTGCAACTTTTAAATCCAATGCGGAGATTTTCTCCAGCATCGGTTTCATCCCGAAGAACCCGACACTTGAGGGTTACAAAAAGGCAATGGAGAGCTACGGCGGAGCAATCAACGTATGGAAGGCAATGTTAAATACCTTCTCCTACGTAATTCCGAAGGTAGTATTTACGATGATCTCTGCGACGGTTACCGCTTATGGATTCGGCCGTTTTGAGTTCAAGGGCAGAGGAATTCTCTTCTCTGTATTGATGGCGACATTATTCCTGCCGCAGGTAGTATTGAACGTACCGCAGTTCATCATGTTTTCCAAGATGGGCTGGGTAGATTCCAAGTTATATCTCCCGATCATTGTGCCGACCCTGTTCGCGACGGATACGCTGTTCGTATTCCAGCTGATTCAGTTCCTGCGCAACGTGCCGAAGGAATTGGATGAGGCGGCTAAGATTGACGGATGTAACGCAGTACAGACTCTGGTGAAGGTTATCGTTCCGATGCTTTCCCCGGCGATCACATCCATCGCACTGTTCCAGTTCATGTGGTCATCTAATGACTTTATGGGACCGTTGCTTTACGTGAATACTCCGGCAAAATATCCGCTGGCTATTTTTGTAAAAATGTCCATGGATGCAGATTCCGGATTCCAGTGGAACAGAATTCTGGCACTGTCCCTGATCTCCATCATTCCTTCTCTTGTGGTATTCTTTATGGCACAGGATAAGTTCGTAGATGGTATTTCAGCCGGTGGTGTAAAAGGCTAAAATCAAAAACAAAGCTTAGAAAAAGGGTGGCAGGCTTGTCACCCTTTTGTTGCACTGTAAGAAGTAACGAATGACCGTAAGGTATAAATGGAGGATGAGACAATGGAAATTCGTCTTGTGATGAAAACGGCGAGGAGCGTCTCGCTGGAACTGGATGACGGCGGTATCTATAAGACAAAAGAAGTGTACCGTATTCTTGTAAACGGAGATGAGGTAAAGACGACCGATACCGTCATCACATCGCTGTACGGCTTAAAGCCGGATACCGATTATGAGATCGGCGTGGAGGATGCCTGCGGAATCAGACAAGGAGAGATTGCATTCCGCACGGATTATGAGTTTGTCACGCTGGATGTGCGCAAATTCGGTGCCAAGGGAGACGGTGTGTCGGACGACACCACGTTTATCCAGGCAGCGATCATGGCGTGCCCGCCGGAGAGCCGGGTGCTGATTCCGGCAGGAACCTATAAGATTACCAGTCTGTTCTTAAAGAGTGGGATCAGCGTTGAACTGGCGAAAGGCGCGGAACTTTTGGCGGACACCGACCGGTCGCACTATGCAATTCTGCCGGGACTGATCGAGAGCTATGACGAGACAGGCGATTACAACCTCGGAACCTGGGAGGGGAATCCGCTGCCGATGTTTGCGGGAATTATCTCCGGAATCGATGTCTCGGATGTGACCCTTTACGGGGAGGGCAGCATCAACGGAGCTGCCAACCACGAAAACTGGTGGAAAAATGAGAAGGTGATGGTGGGGGCGTTCCGTCCGAGAATGCTTTCCTTAAACCGCTGCAGGAACATCCGTGTGCAGGGACTTTACTTCCATGACAGCCCGGCGTGGGTCATTCATCCGTACTTCAGCGACGAGCTGCTGTTCTGCAACCTGATCGTGGAGAATCCGGCAAAGTCACCGAATACGGACGGTCTTGATCCGGAATCCTGCCGCGATGTGACGATCTGCGGTGTGCGCTTCTCCCTCGGGGATGACTGTATCGC
>ERZ780177.3974-NODE-3974-length-10597-cov-5.779264_pt1 | contig 10597 bp, 6 predicted proteins | sample MGYA00510973_ERZ780177 | MGnify/ENA primary metagenome ERZ780177 (study PRJEB29588, sample SAMEA2144396) | human gut metagenome | biome: human gut; feature: human-associated habitat; material: faeces | place: Denmark | collected 2008/2010 ...
AGTCAACTATTAATGAAACTACAAATTTTTCTGTCTACCAATAATGGAACTACATAAAATTTTTTTGGCTATAAAAAAGCCCTCTCGAAAGAGAGGGCTTTGGTTCAGCCGACTTAGAACGCCGCAGCACAGAAGTAAGAAAGATTTTGGGTTGGCGTTTGATTACTGTTACCATAGTTTGTGCAGGAAGACCATGCCTCATAAGTGCTATTGGTCGTACTTGTCCAATACTCAACATTATGTGCAAAACCAGAAATATTTTTCTGACAAACCGTATCCATTTGTACGAGTGTCGGTAATCCCCAGGTAAGGCCGGTCGTAGAATTAAGGCTGTCGCAATACTCAATGGCTTCAGCCTGTGTGCCGGTACGGGAAGTACGGGATAAAATCGTACCGTGCTGACCATTGGCTTCAACCTCAAATACCGTACCAATCGCGACGCCTTTGTCATTGGTATAAACGTCGCCAATCGCATAAGTCGTCGGAGTCGGATCGTTACCGGCACCACCGCTGCCGAATGACCGCACACAGAGCGCATAGGATGCGTAACTTTGGTTGTTTTTATAACTGTCATAACATCCTCCAAAAAGCGAGGAGGTTCCTCCATTTACAGCAACGTCTTTTATCATACAGGCAGACATGCCGTTGCTGGTCCACCAAAAACGATCTCCGGGATTGTTGCCACCAGTCGTTTCAATTTTTTTTGTATTCGGAATTTTCGCCAATTGGGCGTTTATTTTGTCAACATTGGCTTTAATTAAGCCCATATCTTCCATGCTGGCCAGACTCCAGCCGCTGGTGCCGTCCGTCGTATAACTGGCGCATTGGCTTGATGTTGAACCGGTAAATTGCGCAATGGACATCATCTTGCCGCTGAGGTCATAAACGATACCGACCGGAATACGGCCCGAAATCGGTTCTGCTGAAATTGCGTCAACATATACGAAATCGCCGATTTCCGCCAGTTTTTTACCGTTTTGGTCGGTATAGGCAGTACAAAAATACTTATCCGGGTCAAAGGGGCAGCGAAGTTTGGCCAGTTCGCCGCAGTCGGAAGCAACTTTGTCATAGCCGAGTTCTTCACAGGTTGGCGCCTTGACGCAGGTCGGCGTTGTTTCGGCCTGAGCCATGGCCCGGCCGGAAATCATCATCCCCAAAACCAGCAGGCTCGCGCCGATTTTCTTTTCTGGATTAAACATGGTTTTTCTCCTCAGTTCTCTGATTAATTTTCTGTTTGTTGACAGGTTGCCGGCTGCGGCAGCCAGTACCACAGCGCGCCGTCGCACCAGTAGTTTTCCGCGTCGGCCAGACCTGTGGCGCAGCCGATTGCGCAATATTTGCCGGAACAGTCTTCCAACGTGCAGATGGCACCTTCCGGACATTTGTCCAGCGTACATTTGTTGTCGCAGCATTCCTGACAGGTCTCAAACAGTTCAAGCGTACCGCTCTGACAGCTGGGCGAACCGATTTCGGGTCCGCAGTTGCAAACCAGATATCCGCGGCATTCGGCAGGTTCCCGTTTATATTTCAGGGTTCCGCAGCTGTCGCAGGGCTCGCCGTCGACTTCGTAGCCTTTTTCGGTGGCTTCTTCATAGGTATAGTCGTAACCGCTGCAGGGGTTGCATATGCAGTTGCCGTAGGATCCGTCATGGGGGCAAAGCGCATCGGGGTCGAGAATTTCGCCTTTGCTGCAATTTGTAACATAACCCGCGTCGGCACATGCTTTGGGACGGTTTTCGCGGCAGGCGGCAAAATAGCTGCTGTCGTACGGGCAGAACTTGTCGGGATATCCGGGCGGCGTGCATGATGTCAGCGGATAGCCGATGGAAGCGCAGTCCGGCAGGGAAAATCCGTCATCGCTTTTGCTGAAGTCGGTATTGTCGCCGCATTCCCCGAAACCGATAAAACAAATGCTTGCGGTCTGATAAGAATTGTTTATGTCTGCAAAAAGAGGCGCAGGCGTTGTCGTGGGTGTGGATAGTGTGTTGAAATGTGCATTAACGGGTTGAGAGAGCGTCATGCTCTTTTCCGCCGCCCGAACTGCCGCATCGGTTCGGACAAACATTCCGCCAATCAAAGCGGCAAATAAACAGAGACGACAATAAGACATGACACACCTCAAACAAGTTAACGAAAGACAGCGCCTGCAAGGGCAGAGGTGTGCAAAAACGTCGGCGATGACACAGCCTTGTCAGGCTGCCAAATCGCAGTTCACATCACACCTATCAATATTTATGATAATCTCTTTAAGAATAAAAGTCAACTATTCTTGACACGTAATTTATTTTTGTCTCAAGTATTATTGTTGGTAGGTTTTGACGGCTTCGTCGCGCTCAAACAGATAAAGCAAAATCCGCAGGGCTTCGCCGCGCGGCGTCGACAGCTTTTCATCCTGCGCCACAATCATCTGAGCGTCTTTGTTGGCGGTATAAAGCAAATGTTTGTGTTCATTCATGTCGGCAATGCGAAATTCGCAGAAACCCGACTGCCTGGTGCCGAGAATTTCACCGCCGCCGCGCAGTTCCAGATCTTTTTCGGCAATCAGAAAACCGTCTTCGGTTTCGCGCATGATGTTCAGCCTTTCCCGGGAAGTTTCGCTCAGCGGGTAGGCGTAAAGCAAAATGCAGGTCGAGGCCTGAAAGCCGCGTTTGATGCGGCCCCGCAGCTGGTGCAGCTGTGCCAGTCCGAAACGCTCGGCGTGTTCAATAACCATAACCGTGGCTTCGGGGACATTGACGCCGACTTCAATAACCGTCGTTGCAACCAGAACCTTGAGTTCGCCGGCCTTAAAACGCTCCATGACCGCGTCTTTTTCCTTTTCTTTCATTTTGCCGTGCACCAGTCCGACTTCGCCGCCGAAAATTTTTCGCAGCGTGTCAAAACGCTCGACGGCGGCGGCCAGATCAACTTTTTCCGATTCTTCCACCAGCGGACAGACCCAATAGGCACGGCAGCCCTGTTCGATTTTACGCTTGAGCGCCGCGGCGACGTCCTGCAGTTTGGAAATCGGCAGTACCCGGGTATCTACCGGTTTACGGCCTTTGGGCGGCTGGTCGATTTTGGAATATTCCATATCGCCGTAAGCGGTCAGCACCAGCGTCCGCGGAATCGGCGTCGCCGTCATGACCAGAATGTCGGGTTTGTTGCCCTTGTCCGAAAGCGCCAGGCGCTGATGGACGCCGAAACGGTGCTGTTCGTCGACGACGACGCAGGCCAGGTCTTTAAAAGTGACGGCCTCCACGAACAGCGCGTGCGTACCGATGAGAATGTCAATTTTTCCGGCTTCAAGGTCTTCCAGAATTCTGGCGCGCGCTTTGCCTTTAATCCGCCCGGTCAGCAGCTCGGCGCGGATGCCGATTTCTTCACAAAGTGGCTGCATGGTTTCCAGATGCTGTTTGGCCAGAATTTCGGTCGGCGCCATAATCGCGGCCTGCGTGCCGCATTCAACCGCATTCAGCATGGACATCAGCGCCACGATGGTTTTGCCGCTGCCGACGTCGCCTTGCAAAAGCCTGAGCATGCGGTAGGGCGAAGCCTGGTCGGCAAAGATTTCCTTTAAGACCTTTTCCTGAGATTCTGTCAGTTCAAACGGCAGCCTTTCGAGAATTTTTTTACGCAGAAGCCCGTTGCCCCTGATTTCGCGTCCCTGCTGTTTTTTGACTTTTTCGCGAACCAGTGCCAGCGCCAGCTGGTTGGCCAGCATTTCGTCATAGGCCAGCCGCCGGCGCGCCGGCGCCGAAGGCAGAATGTCCGCATCCGATTGGGGATTGTGTACGGCGGCCAGCGCTTCGTTGAAAGCGGGCAGGCCTTCGGCCTGCCGGTAATGTTCGTCCAGCCATTCCGGCATTTTCGGAACCCGGGCCAGCGCCTGGCGGATGTATTTGTTTATCATTTTGTTGGTAATGCCGCCGGTCAGCGGATAAACGGCTTCGACGGTCTTAATCCGGTCCATCTCTTCCGGACGCCCGACATAGTCCGGGTGGCTCATCTGCAAACTGCCGTTAAAGCTTTCCAGCTTGCCGCTGATGACCCGCTCGCTGCCTTCGGGCAGATTACGTTTCAGCGTTTCCGGATAAGCGTGAAAAAAGCTTAGGGTAATCTCTTCGCTGCCGTCGGTGCAGACGATTTTGTAGGGAAGTTTTTTGAGCTTGGGTTCAATATGCTCCAGCACTCTGATTTTTACCGTAACAATGGAACCGATGCGGGCGTTCGCAAGTCTGGGCGAATAGCGCCGGTCGATAATCGAGGAGGGCAGATGCCACAACAGGTCGACGATTTTGTCGCCGGTCAGGTTGCGCACCAGTTTGGCGGTTTTTTCGCCGATGCCGTTCAGATTTTCGATTCCCGCAAACAGCGGATATAAAAGCGGCGGCCGCATGGTTTCTTAATTATTCCTCAAGAAAAAGGTTGCTATAATGCGCATATTGTATATATTTTATTTCAAATAGTAAATGATAAGATTGCCAAATGCACGCAGACATTGAACAACTTGCGGATTATACGTTTTCTGCGGTAGCCGAGGGGTATGACGCCTTTCTGCTCCGTGATTTGTTGCGCTCGTCCAAACAGGATATTCTCTACATTGTCAGCGACGGCCTCAGTCTGGAGCGTACGGCCGAGCTTTTGAAAAACGTGGCGCCTGATGTTGAGGTTCTTAAGTTTCCGGCCTGGGACACGGTCCCCTACGACCGCGTTTCGCCAAATGCCGGCATCGTCGCCGAGCGGGTGGCGGCTCTCGGTGCTCTGACCCTAAATCCGAACCCGAAGAAAAAACGGATTGTCGTTGCCAGTATTGGCGCCGTCGTCCAGAAACTCCCGCCGTCCAAAATTTTTCGTAATTCCATGCGCGAGATCAGGGTTGGCGGCAAGCTCGACTTCAACGATTTTGTACACTATGCCGTCGTCAACGGCTACAACCGGGTCGAACAGGTTATGGAACCCGGCGAATATGCCGTCCGCGGCGACATCCTCGACATCTTTCCGGTCGGCACGCCCGAGCCTCTGCGTATAGACCTTTTTGACGATGAAGTGGAAAAGATCCGCACTTTTGACGCGTTCAGCCAGCGCACGACCGGTGAACTGAAAAGTTATGGTTTTCAGGTGGTCGGCGAAGTGGTGCTCGATAATAATACCGTCAAGAATTTTCGCGCCGCTTATCGCGAGGCTTTCGGTGCCGCAGCGCAAAGAGACGAGCTTTATGAGGCGATTTCCGCCTCGCGCAAATATATGGGCATGGAAAACTGGCTGCCGTTTTTCTATGAGGAGCCGCTGCCGAGCCTGTTTGATTATCTGCCGGCTGCTCATGTCGTGCTTGACCGCAGCGTCGACGACGCTCTGCTGGCCAAGGAAGACGGCATAATGGACTATTATCTGGCCAGGCAGGAGGCGCTGGGCATAAAGTCGGCCAGCGAAGTCGACACTTATCGCCCGGTCAAGCCGGAGCTGATGTTTCTGACCGCGCGCGAATTTTCGGCTAAGGTTAAGGCCCGCCGGGCACTCCGGTTTACGTCCATGAGTTTTCCCGGAGGCGAAGGGGTTATAAACGCCGGCGTCATTCCCGGCCGCAGTTTTTCGCATGCCAAAAACGTCAATGCCGCGCAGGTTTATGCCGAACTTAAGGATTATTTGTCCGAAAATGCCAAATTGGCGCGCATCGTCTGTTGCTATTCCGCCGGTTCGCGCGAACGCCTGTTTACGCTGATGAGCGAATACGGCATTAAGGATATGGGCTTTGCCGATGATTGGGACGATGCCCTGAAAAAAGCCGCTCACAAGAAAATCGCCCTGCTGGTCATGAACCTGCCGCACGGCTTCCGCGGCGACGGCCTGTGCCTGGTTTCGGAGCAGGATATTCTCGGCGAGCGGCAGAACCGCAAAAGTGCCAAAAAAGTTACTTCCAAAGACTTTATTGCCGATGTTTCGTCCCTGTCGGTCGGCGAACTGGTTGTGCACATCGAACACGGTATCGGCAGGTTTCTGGGGCTGGAGAACATTACCGCAGGCGGCGCGCCGCACGATTGCCTGAAAATTTTGTATGCCGGCGATGCCAAACTGTTCGTGCCGGTTGAGAATATCGACGTCATTTCGCGCTACGGCATGGAAGACGACAACATTCAGCTCGATACGCTGGGCGGGCTGGCATGGCAGGCCAAAAAGGCCAAGGTTAAGGAGAAAATCCGCGACATTGCCGAAAAGCTGATTAAAATCGCCGCCGAACGCCACTTGAAAGTAGCCGACAGCTTTGTGCCGCCGCAAGGTTTGTACGACGAGTTCTGCGCCCGTTTTCCTTTCAATGAAACCGACGATCAGTTAAATGCGATTACCGATGTTTTGAAAGACCTGAATCAGGGATCGCCGATGGACCGGCTGGTTTGCGGCGACGTCGGCTTCGGCAAGACCGAGGTTGCTTTGCGCGCGGCTTTTGCCGTGGCAATGTCCGGCGCTCAGGTGGCGCTGATTGTGCCGACCACATTGCTCGCGCGTCAGCATTATTACAATTTCAAAAAACGCATGGAAGGTTTTCCGGTACGGGTCAGAATGCTTTCCCGCCTGGTTACGCCCAAAGAGGCCGCCGAAACCAAAAAGGGATTGGAAGACGGTTCCGTGGAAATAGTCATCGGCACCCATGCGCTGCTGTCCAAAGACATTAAGTTCTGCAATCTCGGTTTGCTGATTATCGACGAAGAACAGCATTTCGGCGTTGCGCATAAGGAAAAGCTCAAGGCATTGAAGTCGAATGTTCATGTCCTGACGCTGACTGCCACGCCGATACCGCGCACGCTGCAAATGTCGCTGACCGGGGTCAAGCAGCTGAGTATTATCGCTACGCCGCCGGTTGACCGTCTGGCGGCCCGAACCTTTGTCATGCCGTTTGACAAGGTAATGATAAAAGAGGCCATTTACCGCGAAAAATTCCGCAACGGCCAGGTCTTTTTCGTCTGTCCGCGCGTTTCCGACATTTTCGGCATGGAAAAGGAACTGCGCGCGCTGGTGCCGGACATCAGGATTCTGGTCGCACACGGGCAAATGCCGGTCAAACAGCTGGAAGACGTGATGAACGACTTTGCCGATGGCAAAGCCGATATGCTGCTTTCAACCACGATTATCGAATCCGGTATCGATATGCCGACGGTCAATACCATGATAGTCCACCGTTCCGACATGTTCGGACTGGCACAGCTGTATCAGCTCAAGGGACGGGTAGGGCGCTCGAAAGTCCGCGGTTATTGCTATTTTACGGTGCCGAAGCAAAAGGAACTTAAGCCGGTAGCCGAGCGTCGGCTGAACATTCTGCAGGCGCTGGATACGCTGGGCGCCGGTTTTTCGCTGGCCAGCCACGATATGGATATCCGGGGTTCCGGAAATATCCTCGGCGAAGAACAGTCCGGACATATCAAAGACGTCGGCATCGCGTTGTATCAGCATATGCTGGAAGAGGAAATTATGCGGCAGAAGAGCGGTGAACGGCAGCGCCGGGAAGACGAACCGGCCGATTGGGCACCGCAGATTACTACCGGTATTCCGATTATGATTCCCGAAACCTATGTCCGCGATTTGGGCGTGCGGCTGGGATTGTATAAACGTATCGGCGAAATCAGGGACAAAGCCGGCATTTTGGACATGCGCGAAGAGCTGACCGACCGTTTCGGCAAACTTCCCGAAGAAGTGGACAACCTGCTCAAAACCGTTGAGATCAAACAGCTTTGCCGTGAAGCAAATGTCGAAAAAATCGACGCCGGCGCCAAGGGTATTCTGATAACTTTCCATAACAACGTTTTCAAAGCGCCGGATAAACTGATTAACTGGGTTTCCAGACAGTTTGGCGTCATCAAAATCCGTCCGGATCAGAAGCTGTTTGTCGAACGCGATTTGCAAAGTTATGCCGTCAGGGTCGAAACGATTAAAACCTATGTCGGCAAACTGGTCGAGATGGTCAAAGGAGATTAGATGAGCGAAAACAGCTGCAGTCTCGATTTTTATAATATGCTGGTTCATATTGTTTTCAAAAACCGGGTTTCCGAAGAAAATGTCGCCGTCAAGAACGCCTGGGAAAAAAACGGCACGCTGTTTTTCGACCTGTATTTTTACCGCGCGAAAAGGGGCAAACTGTTAGACGCTGCGCTGGTACGCGATTTGTATGATCTCAATACCGAAAAATATTATTACTCCGCACAAAATTTCTATCAGGATTTTCTGCAGTCGCGGCGTCTTGCCGCCGAACAGGCCGAGGAGATAAAAAAGCCGGCGCCGGTCGTTATTGACGTCAAACAGCTTGAAGCGGTTCGCGATGACTTGATAATTCTGATTTTTCTGGCCAAATGCAACGCGAATTTTACCGACATAAAAACCCGAGCCATTCGCGAATATATTACCCGTGTCCGTCCTCAGTCTCAGGCTTTGAGCGAGCAGTACGTAAACTCGTATCTCAAAAGCCTGAATCCCGATGAAGAGGATTTTTACCGTTCGTTGAACAATCTTAAGGCCAAAACTCCGGAAGAGGCCGCCGCATTGGCTGTTGACGCTTTCAAGGTCAGCGCGGCCGATGGCGCAGTCTTGTATAACGAAAGGCTTTATCTGGCCGAATTGTTGCAAACGCTGCGCGAATACGGTTTGGAACCTGACGTCGGTTTCTGATTGAATTAGCAAAAGCTTATAATTTTCCGGGCTTTGTTTTGCGGAGGTTTACGCCGGGTTTTTTATAAAAAAGTTGCTTTTATGCCGTTTTGAGCTTATACTTATATTGGTGTATGAAACAGATAGGTGTGGTGTGTGTGTATGTGTGTGAACAGAAGCACTTTCTGTTAAGCCGAAGCATCTGCCGCAAGGCAGATGCTTTTAAACTGTTTCTTTTCTGTCATATTTGGGTTTCTTTTTCCTTATAGTCATGTTCGGACTCTTTTTTTACTACAGTCACCCTCGGGTTCTTTTTTACCACAGTCACCCTCGGGCTTGACCCGGGGGTCTCTTCTCTGTCATCCTCGGGCGCTTTCTTTTTTATTGTCATCCTCGGGCGCAACGCGTCCCGGGGATCTCCCTTACAGATTCCCGTGTGTAAATTCCCAACTGCGTTGGGCCCCTTTCGTCCCGTAAGCCTCGAACTTCGCTTATAGCTCGTTCTCGCCAACTATCGACTCCAAGCACGGGAATGACAAATAAAGAACTGTCATTGCCGATATTGTTTTCTTTCTGTTATTGTCGGGCTTGTTTTTCTTGCTGTCATTGTCGGACTTGATCCGACAATCTAATTATAGGAGGCCCCTAAAACTCCAGAACTGGCCGAACGGAGTAGACATTGGTCTTATGGTTGCCGCCGTCCAAACTGTAACTGAAGTCAAAGTGAGAGGTCCACGCGATGTTGTAGGAGTGCTCCGACGAAGACCAGTTACAACAGCTCGGATAAGAAACACCTCCTACCTTTGAGATCGCTGTTTGTATAGCGTCCTGATTATTATAGATGTTGGTCATGATACCGGCCGCCGGCAGACACCATTTGCCGGCTGTATCCGCCGTCGGCGCATATTTCCGTGCCGCCCAGGCGGCCGGATAAGTGCTGGCATTACCCGCCGCAACAATCTTGTCCGTATTGCCGCAGCTGTCATAGTCTGTTGATGCGGAACTACTGGACGTATAGTTCGGTAAGCTTGAAATATCTGTGCCGTAACCGCCCCAGGTCATGGTCGTTGAGTTGCTGCTGTTTTTATTGCCGTTCGCATCAATCGGCCACGGCGTCATAATCTGACCGCCGACACCGTTATCGTTGACATGAACCACAATACCCAACACCGTTTTGCTTGTGGTATAAGCGGCCGGTGCCGAACAGGTGCCGTCGCTGTAATAAATCCAGCCGATATTGCATTTAGGACGTGGATTGGGACAATAGTAACTATTGCCGTTAGGGCATTTGATCGCGCCTTTTTCACATTCTGCTTCCGTATATTTATATCCGAGCGCCGCGCATTCCGGAGTTGCCGTACAGGTCACTGCCCGGGCGTCAAAGGAGAACAAAGCCGTCGTTAACATTAAAAATATTTTTCTCATTATTTTTCTCCTTCCTAAAACTCCAGAACCGGGTAAACGTATAGATAGTCGTTGCTCTTAGGGAGGAGGTTCAAACCGTAACTGGAGCCTAGGCTAGAGTACCACGCGCTGGCGCTGCTATACTCCGACGAAGACCACGTACAACAACTCGGATAGGAAACACCTCCTGCTTTCGAAATTGCATTCTGAATAGCACTTTGGTTATTATAGATGTTGGTCATAATACCGGCCGCTGGCAGGCACCACTTACCCTTGGTAGCCTCTGTCGGGGCATATTTCCGTGCCGCCCAGGCGGCCGGGTAAGTGCTGGTATTACCCTGTGCAACAATCTTATCCGTGTTGCCACAGCTGTCGTAGTCCTTCATTGCTGTTGCTCGAGACGTATAATTCGGCAAACTTGAAATATCCGTGCCGTAATCGCTCCAGATCATACTCACATTACTACTGCTCTTATTGCCGTTCGCATCAATCGGCCACGGCGCCATTATCTGGCCGCCGACACCGTTATCGTTGACATGAACCACAATACCCAAAACCGTTTTGCTGGTTGTATAAGCGG
>ERZ780177.3976-NODE-3976-length-10590-cov-2.901187_pt1 | contig 10590 bp, 8 predicted proteins | sample MGYA00510973_ERZ780177 | MGnify/ENA primary metagenome ERZ780177 (study PRJEB29588, sample SAMEA2144396) | human gut metagenome | biome: human gut; feature: human-associated habitat; material: faeces | place: Denmark | collected 2008/2010 ...
ATGCTAAAGTGGCTAAACCTTCGAATGTCGACCTTGATTTCAAAATAATTGTGGATGATGGCGATTCGTATGAAATTATAGCTAATAATGATTATTATCTGGGGGTGAGTAATTCGGTCTATATTACTTACTCAGATGTGGATAATATCTATAATGCTTTTGATTTAATAACAGATTGTACAAAGGTTTTTCCTGATACAAGAAATATAACAGATAATAGGGGAGAAGTATCAGGAGCTTTTTCATTAAGTTCTCCCGTAGATGGAAAAATACCTGTTGTAACCGGGGGAGTTGCTTCCCCTCGTATTACTACAGTGAGGGTCTTTACATATACCTGGCTGATGTATTTTGAAAACGGTCAATTTGAAAACGGAGTTGAGAAAAATAATGCATATATAACATTAAAACTTGGAAATTTGGAAAAACAGGTTCATATCAGACAAAGACAGGCGATTAACGCAAGTGGAACTGTACTGGAGTATAGACCTACTGATAGCTATCCGTATCCGGGTACTTACCCTAACTTAATGGACTATCATTGTCTTACCGGTCAGGTTGAGGATGGCGATGATAATCCTAAAAATTGGATAAAATTGCGCCCTTCGACAATGGTTGAAAGAGAAGATACGGAACGGATTATAGTAGAAGATGGACAGATTTTTATTGAAGTATTGCCTAATACTACTAATAATCGCAGAAGGGGAACTGTATATTTGACAACAGTTATGTCTAATGGATCATCGGTAGGTGGGAGTTCTGTGAAGCGTATAAAGATTGATATCACCCAAAAAGGGTGACCTATAAATGTAAGATATAATGAAGAAAGTTATTATACTCATAGTACTTATGCTGGGATGCGTTGCTTTCGAGAGTAAAGCCCAGAAGATAGCTCTGAAAAGCAATCTTCTGTATGATGCTACTACTACCATGAATCTCGGTTTGGAGTTTGGACTGGCACGCAAATGGACATTGGATGTTCCTGTGAATTATAATCCCTGGAAGCCTGATAATGGCAGACGTTTGCGGCATTGGGGAGTACAACCGGAGGTTCGATATTGGTTCTGTGAGAGCTTCAGACGAACATTTATAGGAGTACACGGGCATTATGCGGATTTCAATGTAGGCGGATTTCCTGACTGGTCGTTTATTAGTGAGAATATGCAGAATACCCGTTACCAGGGACATCTGTATGGAGGAGGTATTTCGATAGGACATTCGTGGATATTGAGAAAACGTTGGAGTATCGAAGCATCGGTAGGAGTGGGATATGCACATATTGTATACGAGAAATATCCTTGTGCAACGTGTGGTACTAAACTGAAGGATTCGAGCAAAAATTATTTCGGTCCTACAAAAGCGAGTGTATCACTTATTTATGTAATTAAATAAAATAGAATGATGAAAAGGAGTATACAACTCATCGTATTGGTACTGATGGTTTTATGCCAGAATACAGGTTCGGCTGTTGCCCAGACGTGTTCTTATGATGGAACTATCTCTGTGGTGCCGGTACAACTGGAACAACGCGGTAAATCGGTTTATATAAATATTGACTTCGTCCTGAATGATGTAAGGGTGAAGTCGGCACATGGAGTGGATTTTATTCCACGGCTGATTGCTCCGACACGTAATCTTAATCTTCCGAAAGTGTCAATCAAAGGACACAATGAGTACTTGGCTTATGAACGTTGGCTTTCTCTGATGAGTACTAAGGAGAAGAATCTCTACGAAAAGCCTTATGTTGTAGAGAAAAGTAGTAAGAGAAGAAATGATACGATAAAGTATAGATATGTATTGCCTTATGAATCGTGGATGGATGATGCTCAAGTGGAGGTACAACGTGATGAGTGTGGCTGTGGTGAAACTCAATTGATGAGTGTGGAACCATTAGGTGACGTTGATCTGGAACGTATGCTGGTGCCGTATGTGGTAGTGCCTCACCTTGCTTATTTGCAACCGGCTGCGGAAGAAGTGAAGAACCGTGAAATACAAGCGGAATGTTTCCTTGATTTTGAGGTGAATAAAATTAATATTCGTCCGGAGTACATGAATAATCCGAAGGAGCTGGCCAAAATTCGTGCAATGATTGATGAATTGAAGTCTGATCCCAGTATTAAGGTAAACAAGCTGGATATTGTGGGCTATGCTTCACCTGAAGGATCATTGGCGAATAACAAGCGTCTGTCCGAAGGACGTGCAATGGCATTGCGTGATTATCTGGCATCAAAATATGATTTCTCACGAAATCAGTATTATATCGTCTTCGGCGGTGAAAACTGGGATGGATTGGTGAAAGCATTGGATTCGTTTGAAATGGAGTATAAAGATGAAGTACTGAATATTATCAAAGATGTTCCTCTGGAAAAAGGAAGAGAAACTAAGTTGATGCAGCTTCGTGGTGGTGTACCTTATCGATATATGTTGAAATATATTTTCCCAAGTCTTCGTGTGGCTATTTGTAAAGTGAATTATGAGATTAAGAATTTTAATGTAGACGAAGCGAAAGAGATTATTAAGACACGTCCTCAGAATTTGAGTCTGAATGAGATGTTCTTGGTGGCTAATACTTATCCGAAGGGCTCGCAAGAGTTTATCGATGTATTCGAGACAGCTGTACGGATGTATCCTAAGGATGAAATAGCCAGCATCAATGCTGCTATGGCTGCCCTTTCGCGCAATGACTTGGTATCTGCGGAACGCTATTTGAAAATGGTAAACGCTCATAAGCAATTACCTGAATATAGCAATGCTATGGGTGTATTAATGTTATTAAAAGGAGATTATGAACATGCGGAAGAATATTTGAAAGCAGCTGCCGAAGCTGGTCTGGAGGCTGCCGGACAGAATTTGGAGGAATTGGCTACGAAAAGAACGAATGCAGCTGAAATTGAAAAGAAAAATAAAAATAGAGATAAATAAACTAGTTACAAACGCTTTTATTAATTTGTAAGAACAATGAAAAAGAAGAATTTTCTTATGTTAGCGCTTGCTGCTGTGGCTTTTGCTGCTTGTAGTAACGAAGATTTGGTGCCGGTGGATAATCCGGGCAACAATAATGACTTGGTGACAGACCCGAATGCAGACGCATGGGTGGCATTAGCAGTAAAGACTCCGGTACAAACTCGTGGATTACATAACCCGAATCAGGAAGCTGCAACTGAAGATGAATCAAAAATCACTAAAGTACGTGCCATATTTTTTACGGCAAATGCAAATGAGGATGCTGCAACTGTGACTGCTGATATCACATTGTCTAATGATCAGGCGGGGCTTGATGCCAATGGTATACCAAGTGGAACTGCAGGCAAGGCTTTTAAAGTTCCTGCAACTTCTAAGAGAATATTGATTATTGCGAATCCATCTCCAGAGTTTGAAAAAAAGACTGTTAGTATGACAGATCAAAAATGGCCTGTTGGAACGCTATATTCAACGGTTAATGCTGCTCTTGATGATGCTGTATCAGATCTGACAATTGCTGGTGAATTTATGATGTCTAACGCCAAAGGATCGTTAGAACCTTCGGATGATGTTGAAACTTCACCAACATTTGGTGATCCCATCGATTTGTCTCTTTATGCAAATGAGACAGCGGCTACTAATAATCCATTGTCTATCAGAATTGACCGTGTTGTAGCAAAAGTTCGTGTATATGTAACTGCTGATTCTGATGCTAAAGCAACAATCTCGGATGCAGGATGGATATTGAATGCTACTAATAAGACATACTTCCCTGTATCTAAGAGAACATTGACTTGGAATGAAACTCCGGCTAATAAGCCAGGTGCTCGCGGTGAGTGTATTACTCCGTTTGACCAGTATAAGATAGGTTCATACAGAATTGACCCTAACTATGGTACTCAAAACTTGAGCTACTATAACTCTTATAGCAGTACTTCAGCTCCTTCTAATTGGAATGATCCTACAACTACGATAAATAAAGTTGCTGAATATTGTCTTGAAAATACGCAGACTGCAACTCATAATGTGCACGCTTATACTACGCATGTATTGTTGAAAGCTAAATTCATCCCGTCTGAATATGGTAGACCTGCACCTAATGATGGTACTCCATCTACAGATCAGGAAACAGACCCGGCGCTTGCTGGTGACTGGATGTTAATTAATGGTGGTTTCTATACTTTTGCTACATTAATGGAGTGGATTGAGGCAGAATTGAAAGCTAAATATGCTGATGGAGAACCTGCTACATTCCCGACTGCTCGTACTACTGCGTACAATAGATATTTAGTAGCTGTTGGTGTGGGTGCAATTGGGCTTCCTCCTACAGCCGATGCTACAGCTATTACTGCTCTTGTTGACGATTTTAAAAATACGAAAGCTCTTGTGGCAGCTATTGCAGCTAAAGACAGAGCTAAAACAGTAACAGGGCTTACTTATTATGTAGGTGCAGTAAGCTACTACAAAATCATGATCAAACATGATGATACTAGCGCTGCAACAAATGAGTTAGGTGAGTTTGGAGTAGTTCGTAACTCTGTTTATGACATTAATGTTAAGAAGTTTAATAACCCGGGATATCCGGCTATTCCAGATCCGGATCCAGATACTCCGGACGAAAGCGACGAAGGCTGGTTATCTATTGAAATTACACCTAATCCTTGGACTTGGTATACTCAAGAGGAAATCATGTAATTCAGAATTAGTAATAGAAATAGATTTTTCAAATAAAAAGTTGTGGGAGAAACTCTCCCACAACTTTACTCCCAACATTTTCAAAGTTGCCGAAAACTTTAAAAAAACTTCGGGATATAGCTTTTGATGGAATTATTGAGGTATTCCATCCTCTGGATTAGGAAATAACGAGAGAAGAAATAGTTTCTTTTCCTCTATATATAATTGAAAAAAGGAAAATATGAATCTAAAAAGCCTTATATGTTACGTTGTCTTAGGAATTCTTCTGATGGGTTCCGGGATAGTAGTTTCATGCGACAGCTTTAATGAAGACTTGCCGGAATGCCGCTTGCTTGTGAAGTTTAAGTATGACTATAACATGGAATTTGCAGATGCGTTCCATGCTCAGGTTGATAAAGTGGAGCTTTATATATTCGATAAAGACGGGAAGTTTATGTTTAAGCAGGCGGAAGAAGGGAGTGCACTGTCAACCGGTAATTATCTGATGGAAGTAGAATTGCCCGTCGGACAATATCAGTTTATGGCATGGGCCGGTGCACGTGATTCATATGACATTACTCTATTGACGCCCGGCGTTTCTACCATTACTGACTTGAAGTTAAAGCTAAAGCGTGAAGCCTCTCTCATTATCAATAAAAAGATGGAAACGCTTTGGTATGGTGAAATCATTGGTGTCAACTTCACAGGAACTGAACACCAAACGGAGACTATTAATCTGATCAGAGATACTAAAATAGTGAGATTTGGCTTCCAGTCTTATACCGGTACCTGGACACTGGATATGAATGATTACGATTATGAGATTATAGAATCCAATGGACACCTGGGACATGACAATTCATTGCAGGATGATGATGTGCTGAGTTTTCGTCCTTATTATATGGAGCAGAAAGATCCTGCTACAGCTTTTGTGGATATGAATACAATGAGGTTGATGGCGGATCGTAAGACTCGCTTGGTGCTTACAGAGAAGGCTTCGGGAAAGAAAGTATTCGATATAAATCTGATTGATTATTTGGCTATGACCAATGCGGAAGGTAAGAATTTGAGTACACAAGAATATTTGGATCGACAAAGCAACTATCATATTATATTTTTCTTATCTGAGTCATGGTTGGCCGTGCAGATTGTTGTGAATGGATGGGTACATCGCATTCAGGAAGAAAATCAATAATAAGATATTTAAGAGAATAGTGGGGAACTATTGTTAGCGGGACAGGATGAATCATCCTGAATAAGGGAAGACAGACCAGATCAATAACGATCTGGTCTGTTATTGTTTACAGAGTATCGATGATTGCCAGTTGTTTTTGCAAAAACTCAATACGTTGGGCCTCTCCACTTTCCGAAATCAGAGTAGAGTGGCGTTTAGTGACTGAATCCAGTTTCGTTGGATCTGGCAGATTTGCGGGCTCTGTGAATCCATAGAATTGATAGAGTACACCCGAAGTAAACTGACTTGATAGTCTTTCTTCTCTATATAGGTGTAAGTCGCTTCAAAATCAATATTAGAGAGATAGAAATATACTTTATGTCCTTCATTGAACTCTCCCTTGATAGAAAGTGTTTCCATGATTGCAAGCAACTGGTATAGCTCTTCTTTCAGGTGTGCTACATCGTCTTCTGTGATCAGATTCAGACTGGCAAAGTACTTGATTTCCTTGATGAATGAAAGGAATATGTTGCTGTCCCAAATAAAATAGGTTTTCGGACATTGCTTCACACTTTCGCTTAACTTCTTATGCGCTTTTACGATTTTCGGATCTACTTGCATTTCTGCCAATGAATTGGGAGTTTTCATTTGCCCGTTCTGGTAAATCCATCGACAGAGACGAAACTTGGACATGTGTTCAAAGGAAGAGTAAAGAGTGAAAGGGAGAAGATTGGAAGCTGTATAGACTTCCGTTGTGTTGTCTCCTTTCACATAATCGAATATTTGCTGATACCGATTAATAATCTCATAATAACTGTCCAAGGTGTTAGGTGAATTGAGCAGATTCATGTCAAAAGTAACTCTATTGGATAGATGGTTACCTATAATCTGATCAATGGAAATACCAAGCTTTTTGGATAGCAGGGCTACTTCGTCAATAGTAAAAGCCACTTCGCCACGAAGTCTACGATAAACTGCTTCTTTTCCCATATAGAGAATGTCTGCCAAAGAATTGGCAAGATTTTGTCCTTTGGGGATACGCTCTTTCATTGCAATAATCAACTCGTTTACAATACCATTTTTCATTGTTTGTTCTCTTTTATATACGTTAATAATCTGTATGATACATTCTATGCAAAATTAAGTCATGTAAACGATAGTTTTGTGTGGGAAAACAGCTCTGAGAGGTGATGGCTTTTTCTCATTTGATAGAATAGCTAAGTGCGGAGGTCGTATAATGAAAAAAGTAGGCAAGAGGCTTGTCTACTTTCATGATTTAGAACTAAGATTTTCGCTTAGTTTCGATAATCGAAACTAAGCGAAAATTAAAGAGCATCAATAATTTCACGTTGTTGCTTGAAGAACTGGATGCGTTGCATTTCTCCACTTTGTGAAATCAGTGTAGAGAATTTTTTTAGTGATTGAATCCATTCCTTCAAGCTTCGGAACATTTGAGCATCCAGCGTGGTTAGTGAGTTGATGGAATAAACTCGTATCATACTGAGTTGCATCAGGTTTGTTTCCAGGTAGCTGTAAGTTGCTTCAAAATTGATTTGTGACACATAGATATGCACATCATTGCCGAAGTCTGTTTTTCCTTTCATGGCGATGCTTTCCAACTCATCCGTAAGTTTCAGTAATTCCTCTTTAATGTTTTGCTTCATTTCGTCTGAAATAAGGTGAATGTCGGAGAAGTACTGTATGTCATTGATGAGATGAAGAAAAATCATACTGTCCCAAATATAATCGGTCGTATGAATATGCTGTGATAACTTCACAAAGTCTTGTTGGGCATTGATAATCTTTTGGGGAATTTTCAGGTCCTCAAAATGTTTGCAATTGATATGTTCATTTTGGTACATCCATTTGAAGAAACGAAACTTAGCCAGAAGTTCATGTTTCAGATAGAGCGTTTGGGGAATCACGTTTGAAGCAGTTCCTAATACAGCACTCGTATCTTCCCGTAATGTGTGGAATAACTTGACATGTTTGTTCAGGAAATCATAATAGGTCTCAAAGGGTTCGTTATGATCTACTACATTGATATCGAACATTGCATTATTGCTGAAGCTCACTCCTGCAATTCTATCCAATGATATCCCCAGTTCTTTTGAAATAACGGCTGCTTCCTGAAATGTAAAGGGGACTTCGCCGCGCAGCCTCCGGTAAATAGCTTCTTTGCCCATATAGAGGGTATCCATCAATATATTCGCTAGCTGTCCTTTTGCTGGGAATCTTTCTTTGGCCGCTTCTATCAGGTTTGTATTAAGTTCATTCATTATCATAATCCTATTGAATTAGTGGTTTATTGGTATTAATAACACTTGGTGCAGGGAAGTTGTTTCGAAAACTGAAACTATTTTATTTTTGCTTTTCTTAAAAAATATCCATCTCTAAAATTGTATATTATGAGCAAATCGTTTACATTTGCCTTTATAAACAAAACAGAGAAGTTATGTTCTCTGAAAAACAATAGTTAATATTAGAAAATGAAAAGAATATTGGTAAGTGGCGGAGCCGGTTTTATAGGCTCTCATCTCTGTACTCGGCTTATAAACGAAGGTCACGACGTGATATGCCTGGATAATTTTTTTACGGGTTCGAAAGATAATATCATTCACTTGATGGATAATCATCATTTTGAGGTGGTACGACACGATGTCACTTACCCTTATTCTGCTGAAGTAGATGAGATTTATAATTTGGCTTGTCCGGCATCTCCTATCCATTATCAACATGATCCGATTCAAACAGCCAAAACATCTGTGATGGGTGCTATCAATATGCTCGGACTGGCAATGAGACTGGATGCGAAAATACTGCAAGCCTCTACCAGCGAGGTGTATGGTGATCCGATTGTTCATCCCCAGCCGGAATTTTATTGGGGAAATGTGAATCCGGTGGGGTACCGGTCATGTTATGATGAAGGAAAACGATGTGCTGAAACATTGTTTATGGATTACTATCGTCAGAATCAGACACGTATCAAGATTATTCGTATCTTTAATACTTATGGCCCGAGAATGCTACCTAATGATGGACGTGTGGTTTCTAACTTTATCATACAGGCACTAAATAATGAAGACATCACTATATATGGTGATGGAAAACAGACACGCAGTTTCCAGTATATTGATGACCTGATAGAAGGTATGGTGCGGATGATGGATACGGAGGATGATTTTACAGGTCCTGTAAACCTTGGAAATCCAAATGAATTTCCGGTTCTTGAATTGGCGGAGAGAGTAATCCGGATGACGGGCTCTACTTCGAAGATTGTATTTAAGCCTCTGCCGACGGATGATCCGAAACAACGCCAGCCGGATATTAAACTGGCAAAAGAGAAACTGGGATGGCAGCCTACCGTCGAACTGGAAGACGGATTGAAGCGTATGATTGAGTATTTTAAAAATGTTTGATGTAACATAAAAATAGAATGATATGAATGTGGAAATAAATCCTTCCGAATATAAGATACTTATTGTGGACGATGTAATTTCAAATGTCCTTCTGCTGAAGGTGCTTCTGACTAATGAGAAGTTCAATATTGTAACAGCAGGTAATGGTACACAGGCTTTGGAACAGGTAAAGAAAGAGAAGCCTGATCTTGTATTATTGGATGTGATGATGCCGGATATCAGTGGTTTCGAAGTAGCCCGGCAAATGAAGGCGGACGAAGAAATGAGCGAAATTCCTGTTATCTTCCTTACTGCTTTGAATAGCACGGCGGATATCGTAAAAGGATTTCAGGTGGGTGGTAATGACTTTATTTCAAAGCCATTCAATAAAGAAGAATTGATTATTCGTGTGACGCACCAGATTTCGTTGGTTGCAGCGAAAAGAATCATTGTTGCACAAACGGAAGAGTTGCGTAAGACGATCATGGGACGCGACAAACTCTATTCTGTGATTGCACATGACTTGCGTTCACCAATGGGATCTATCAAGATGGTATTGAATATGCTGATTCTGAATCTGCCAAGCGAAACAATTGGTGATGAGATGTATGAATTGCTGACAATGGCTAATCAGACAACAGAAGATGTATTCTCATTGCTTGATAATCTGCTGAAATGGACGAAGAGCCAGATTGGTAAACTGAAAGTGGTTTATCAGGATATTAATATGGTGGAAGTCGTAGAGGGCGTAAGTGAAATCTTTACGATGGTGGCCAGTCTGAAAAATATTAAGATAGTACAAGATGTGCCTGTAGAGAATGTGGCTGTTCGTGCTGATATTGACATGATTAAGACGGTGATTCGTAATTTAATCAGTAATGCGATTAAGTTTAGCAATGAAGGTTCGGAAGTAGTGGTGTCACTGGCAGAAGAAGACGGTATGGCAATCGTAAGTGTGAAAGACAGTGGTTGCGGTATTGATGACGAAAATCAGAAGAAGTTGCTGCATACCGATACTCATTTCAGTACCTTTGGTACAAACAATGAAGAAGGTTCGGGACTCGGATTGTTATTGTGTCAGGACTTTGTTGTCAAAAATGGCGGTAAACTTTGGTTTACTTCAAAGAAGGGAGACGGGTCTACATTTAGTTTCTCAATTCCATTGTTGGAGAAATAAGATAACTATAGATAATACGACTAGAAATAATAAGGGCACGGTTTGCATGAATATGTAAATCGTGCCCTTATTTAATTGGTATATTCTATTTTCGGTTTATCGTTTGCAGATAGCCTTAAAATCGCAATACGAACATTTTTTAGTATCTTCTGTCTGCGTAAAAGGCTCTTCTTCGCTGAACATCTCTTCTAATAGTGCTTGCAGGCGTT
>ERZ780177.3979-NODE-3979-length-10575-cov-3.149430_pt1 | contig 10575 bp, 3 predicted proteins | sample MGYA00510973_ERZ780177 | MGnify/ENA primary metagenome ERZ780177 (study PRJEB29588, sample SAMEA2144396) | human gut metagenome | biome: human gut; feature: human-associated habitat; material: faeces | place: Denmark | collected 2008/2010 ...
TTCGCCGCCTTGCGGATGCCAGCCGTATTTTACGCCATCGACGGTCTGCGAGTCGCCGCCGGAGTATATCAGGCTGATTTGCTGTTTGGTCACCGGATGCACTTCGTTTTTAGAGAATCCGATGTATTTGTCGAACTCGACGAGCGGCAGTCCCCACTTGGCGGCAAGTTTCCGGACCGCTTCGTTGTAGGTGACACGGGCGTCGTTCCAGTGGGTACACAATACGATGACAGCCGGTTTGCCGGTAGAGGTGTTGAAATATTTCGACGTAGAGTCGTTGCGCAACTCGTAGCATTCGGTCATGTATCGTTTGATTACGTAGTCGTATGCCTGTGCGTAGTCTCTGTAATCGAACGGTGTTTTGTAATCGGTATAGTTTTCTTTCAGTTGCGATTCGTCATATACGTCGCGGTCGTGTACGTGCATGATCACCAACGCGTCGATGTCTTCCAGCTCTTCGCGGGAGTAGAGCGTGCCTTTTTCCATCTTGTTGGCGGTGGAGGCGATGGATTCGCCGCTGACAGCCCGGTTGATCGGGGTGGCATCGAGTTTGCGGCAGCCCAGTTCGAACCAGCCGTTTACCGGTACGGCGAACGATGCGCCGGTAAGTAGCAGGGTATATTTTTTGTTCTCTGCCGTTTGTGCCGCTATCGATCCGGTGAGGAGCAACAGCAGGGCGATGAGAGCGGATTTTTTGAAGTTCATGGTCGTTTTTTTTACAGGGTTATTCTTGGTTGTTCTGCATAAAGTCTTTCGGTAACTTTCCGAAATGCTCGAAGAAGCATTTGGAGAAGTAGGAAGGGGTATTGAAGCCTACCAGAAAACAGACTTCGTTGATCCTGTATTTTCCGGTAGCGAGCAACTCGGCACTTTTGTTGAGCCGGATGAGCTTGATATAGTCGTTGGGCGTCAATCCCGTGATGCTCTTGATTTTCTTCTGGAAGTTGGTGCGGCTGATCGCGAACTCGCTCGAAAGACTGTCGATCGAGAATTTTTCGTCGGACATATTGTTGAATATGAACGCGTTCAGCTTTCGGATAAATTCGGCGTTTTCCGACTGGTCTTTTTCTTGTTTGAAGTAGGATAGCGGCGATTCCACGAATTTCTTGCGGATGTTCGCCCGGTTTTCCACGATGCTGCTGATCTGCGCTTTCAGTTGTTCGAGCGAGAACGGTTTTTCCATATAAACGTCTGCGCCTTTCTTCAATGCGTCGATCTTGCTGGATGTGTCGGTTTTCGCCGAAAGCAGGATGATGGGCAGGTGCGAGTAAGCCGGATTGGTTTTCAGCTCGTTGCATAGTTCTATGCCGTCCATGCCGGGCATCACGATGTCCGAGACGATGATGTCGATCGTGTTGGCTTCGATCACTTCCAGTGCCTTGATACCGTTTTCGGCTTCGTAAACGGTATAGTATTCGGCGAGACAGCCGTGTATGAAATCGCGCAGCTCTTCGTTGTCTTCGACGATAAGCACGGCGGTATTTCCCGTTTTGTTTTCGGGGGTATCGTCGGTTTCCTGCGTATCGGCAGCGGCAGGTTCGGGTTCGGCGGCAGGCTGGGTCAGATTTTCTTCTGCCAGTATAGGCAGTTCGAGTGTGAACAAGGTGCCTTCGCCGAAAGTCGATTGGACGCGGATGTCGCCCCGCAGTTTGCGTGCCAGCGATTTGGACAGGGACAGCCCCAGCCCCGATCCCTTGTAGTTGGGCGTGTCGGCGACTTCGACCTGATAGAACGGTTCGAAGATTTTTTCGAGAAACTCTTTTTTGATTCCGATACCGTCGTCCTCGACTGTGAGCAGCATCTTCTCGTCCTCGGTAGTAAGCTGCACCCGGATGGAGGAGCGGGCGAACTTGACGGCATTGGAGAGCAGGTTGCTGATAATCTTGTACAGGGCTTCCGAGTCGATGTAGCTCAATATCTTCTGTTCGGGCAATGCGAGCGAAATGTTTATGCCCCGTGATACGGCACTTTGTGCATATTGGTCGTAGACTTTCTGCACAATGGTGACGACATTCCGGTAACGGTATTTGAGCAGGAACATGTCGTTTTCGATCTTGCGGAAATCGAGCAACTGGTTTACCAGATCGAGCAACCGGTTGGTATTCCGTTCGATCGTGACCAGATTTTTGCGGGTCTGTTCGTTGCCGTCGTTCGATGCGATGATGTTTTCGAGCGGTGCGGTAATCAACGACAGCGGGGTGCGTATCTCGTGGGCGATGTCGGTGAAGAAGTTGATTTTCTGTTCATACATCTCCTTCTCTTTCGCGATTTGATATTTATACTCTTTTTCGCGTTGTTTCTTGTTCAGATTGCGCAGATACCATTTGATAAAGAGAGCTATGATGCTTGCCGTGATGAGGATATAGAGCAAGATCATGTAGGTGTTCTGGTAGAGCGGAGGGGTGATCCGTACGGTGATCGATGTCGGTACCTCGTTCCATTTTCCGTCGTTGTTCGTCCCTTTTACCCGGAATACGTATTTGCCTGCCGGTATGTTCATGTAGGGAGCCGTATTGGCTTCGGTATATGTCCACTCTTTGTCGAACCCGTCGAGTTTGTAGGCGTAACGGTTCGCTTCGGGATAGATGTAACTGAGCGAAGCGAATTCGAATGTGAAATTCGACTGGCTGCGTTTCAGCACGATCTCTTCGGTGCACTCCACTGCCCGTTCGAGCAACGAATGTTCTTCGCCGGGCGAAACTTTCCGGTTCGCCACTTTCAGCCCGGTGATGACAACGGGCGGTACCGATTCGTTGGTGGTCCATTCGCTCGGGTTGAGAACGATGAATCCGTTCGATCCGCCGAAGTATAGGCGGTTGTCTGCCGCCCGGTGCGAACTGCGCAGATTGCACAGAACCTCTTTTCCGATATATCCGAACGATTTGATGTCGTGGGTGCGGGCGGAAATACGGGCGATTCCTTCTTTCGTTCCAGCCCAGATATTGCCGTTCTCGTCGCATAGAACCGACAGGATGAGATCGGAGGGTATGCCGTCGCTTTTGCGGAACGTGCGCACGGTTTTGTTTTGGGGGATGTCGAACAGGAGGATGCCTCGGTTTTTGGTGCCGATCCACAGCTGGTCGCCGAACACTGCGAGGCTCGTGAGTCCGTTGTCGGAGGTTTCCGAAGCATTTCCCAGTTCGTGGGTATGGTGTATCCACGAGCCGTCCGATTTCCAGCCGTACAGTCCGTTGCCGTAGGTGGCGAACCAGACGGTGCCCCGGTTGTCTTGTGCGATGCTGGCGATGAGGATCTGCGCGAGTTTCTCGATGCGTTGCCGGTTGCCGCGCCGGTCTTGGTAGATGCAGCCTCCCTCTTGCAGGGCGAAAAGGATGCCGCCGTCGGCGATCCGGTATATGGAGTTTCCTTCGACGATGTTGATTTTCAGGTTTTCGATCGGGCGACCGCTCGGCAGCGACAGCACATCCACTCCGCGGTCGTACACGCCTACATAGAGTTTGTCGCCGTCGCGGAGCAGGCTTTGTACATTATTATAACTGACTTCGAATGCTTTTTCGCGTCGGTGTCGCAACGGGTCGAAGCGGTAGATCACATTGTTGTTGTGTGTCGATATGAGCATCGACCCGTCGGCATCGTCGGTAAATCCGCTGATGATGTATTTCTGCGACGAGCTTTCGAGCAGGTTGTTGTAGTAGAGGAAATCGTTTGTCGCCGGAGAGAAGTAATTGACACCGCCGAAATAAGTGCCGATCCAGAAAGCCCCTTCATGGTCGCGGGCAATCGAAAAGATCGAGTTGTCGGTGGCGTTGTCCGAGTCGCTGTCGCGGATAATCCGGTAGTTGGCGGCAGCCTTGTCGAACAGCACCAGTCCCTTTTCCGATCCCATGATCAGCTCGTTGTCCGAGTAGCGGGTGATGGCTTTCACGCTACTGGTATTTTTCAGGTAGTGTTCCGCTTTACCGGTGATGTGGTTGTATTTGAACAGTCCGTTGGTCGAAGTGCCGATCCACAGCGTATTGTCGTTGTCGCAAAAGATGCTGTAAATCGACTGTCCTTCCAGATTCATGCCGTCGCGGGTAGTGATCGGCGTGAAGATTGCGTTGCGCGGGTCGAAGTGTACCAGCCCGCTGCCGGCAGACCCGATCCATAGATTGCCGTAATGGTCGGATACGATTGTCCACAGGAAATTGGTGGGGAGCCCGTTCTTGAACGTGTACGAGGCGACTACCTGCAAATCGGCATTCAGTTTCCACAAACCTTCGCCGTGGCAGGCAACCCAGATGTTTCCGTTGAGGTCTTCCATGATGTCGTTCACGTTCACTTCCTTGTTGCGGCTGCCGGTCACCGGTATGTATTCGAACCGGTCGAAATCCCGGTCGTAGCGGTACAATCCGTTGCGGGTTCCGATCAACAGCCGGTTGCCGGAGATCTCTTTGATCGAGTGGATGAAACTGTGTCCGAGAGAGTATGGCGAGGCGTCTGTGCGGCGGTATATGCGGAACTCCTTGCCGTCGAACCGGTTCAGCCCGTCGTTCGTACCGAACCAGACGAACCCTTTGCTGTCTTGGGCTACGGTCCATACGCTGTTGTGCGACAAACCGTCCTCGACTTGATAGTTTCGGAAATAAGAACCGTATGCCAGTGTGTGGCACAATATCCCGACGAGTAATATGGAGAACAGACGCTTCATGGTGTTTCAGGTTTTGCGAATTGATTATGCCGAGCCGCTTCCTATGTTCGGAGTTATCCAAAGATACGTATTTTTATCGGAAACGAAAAATGACGGGCGGGGTATTCGGCATGCGATATAAATTAATTGAATCTGTAATGCGCTGATAATTAGTATGTGTTGAAAAAAGTGCTTGTTTTTTGCACCGGAATTTTGTATTTTTCTACCGTGCTTTTGCATTTGTTTTTTATTCGTCCCGGTTTTTGTAACAAATGGAATCGACTTACCCGTTTTTTGTATTTTCCCACCGGATATTTTCACGCCGCTTCTTGGATGTCATATTACCTTTACACTGTCGGAAAGGGGATATGAACCGGAACTGGAAATCGAGCCGGATACAGAAACAAGAAAGAGCTTGAACGAAGTTGAAGTTTATACCAGTTTCCCAATTTATTCAGATTTATAAACCATAAAAGTTATCAAACCATGAAAAAAGAGAATTTTACTCGATTGTTTTTGACCGGTGCATTGATCGCCGGAATGTCAAGTTTCGCTACTGCACAGGATGTAACTCTCCCCGCCACAGCCGCACCGGTTCCCTCTCATGCTGCCGACAAGGTATTGCCTATATATACAGATGTATATGAGGGTTCTGTTGGTATTACGGTACAAGCCGGTACGGGTGGTACGAATGCGACTTCCGGATTTGCCGCTTTCTCCGAGACGGACGAAATGTTTTACATCACGCGGCAGAACGGTGGTGCCGGTGGTCTGGATTTCAACGCTGCCGTAGATGCTACGGGGTATGATTATCTGCACTTCGATATTTATGTGGTAGGTGCCAATATCGACAACGTGGATATTCTTTTCGATAGCGCGTGGGCATCGAAGGTGACTTCGGTTTTGGAAAAAGACCAATGGGTTTCGATCGATGTCAAACTCGAAGATTATCTGGCGAAAGCTACGGTAAAAGACGGACATCCCGATTTGTCGAATTTGCAGACCCGTGCATTCTGGTTGCGTAGAAGCGGCGGTTATGAAAGATCGTTCTTCCTCGACAACATCTATTTCTGGAAAGAAGACCCGACCGGAATCGACGCTGCGAAAGTTGCCGATGTAACGGTGAAATGCGCCGGTAAAACGGTAGAACTCGAATCGGGCGAAGCTATGACGAGTGTACAGGTATTCAATATCGCCGGACAAAGCGTACGCGCATTGAACGTTGCCGGCAATCAGGCTTCGATCGATCTCGCAGGAGAATCGAACGGTATCTATTTAGTTCGTATCGCACTTGCCAACGGCGAACGTGTGACGAAAAAAATCATGAATTTATAAAATACTACGGATCTAATACCTGAATGAAAATGAAAAGAATATCCGTATTCGCCATACTTCCTGTCCTTATGTGGGGATCGAATGTGGCGATGGCACAATCGCCCAATCCGCCGGAATCGTTGCTGGACGCTCCCGTGCATGTTCCCGAAGATGTATTGGCTATTTATAGCGACTCTTATACGGTTGCTCCCGAGGTGGCTACGATATTGAACGGGACAGAGGCGGAGGAAATGGAGATATTGGGCAATAAGATGTATCATGTCATGATTGGCAGTTCGTCCGAAGTGAAGACGGATGCTTGTTATATGATGTTTGATGAGCCGCTCGACCTCTCCGGATATAATACATTTTTTATGGATGTGTATGCTGTAGAGAAGAATGCCTTCAATTTGAGTATCCGCCTGAATGGTGCGGGAAAACCTCAGCAGCTTTCATTGCCGGTAAAAACAGGTTGGAATCGTTTGGAGTATGATCTGAATGATTTCAAGTTGCTGGCGACAGTCCCCGACTTGACATCGGTTTCGCAAATCAATTTCGTGGGGGAGGGTCTGCGTACATTATATATAGATAACATCTATGCTTGCAAGTCGATGCACAGCGATATGGAGGTTTATCCCACCGTGCCGGCACCGACACCGGTACATGCTGCGGAGAATGTATTGCCCATCTTCACCGATGTTTATGCCGGTGAAATCGGCGGTACGCTTTCGCAGATGAACGACACGAAAGCAGTCAAGGGTTTTCTGTTCAATCCGGAAGCCGGACTCGACCGAATCATATTTGCCAAAGGAACGAAAGGCGGAGAACATGGATTTACGTTTAATCAGACGGTGGACATTACCGGATATGATTATCTGCATTTTGACGTGTTCCCGATCGGAAGGTCGATTCCGATGCGAATTACGTTGAACGGAGCCAGCAAGAAAGATTTTGCGATTGCTACCGTATCGGATTTGGAACAGTGGAACCCGGTGGATCTTTCGTTGGAGTATTTCATTGATAATATCGCTACGACCATTCCCGATTTTACACAGATCAACAAGTTCTGGTTTTTTGAAAAAGGGGGAGGCTCACGTACATTTTTCCTCGACAACATTTATTTCTACAAATCGACGCCGACAGGGGTGGACATCAACCGTGAAAACAAGGTGACGATGAAATTTGCCGGACGTATTGTGGAGTTGTCTTCGGAAATGGAGATTGCCCGTGTACATGTATTCGATGCATCCGGCAAGACTTTGTCGGTACAGGACGTTGCCGGAACTCAAACGAAGGTCGGATTGCCCGATGATGCTGGAATTTATTTGCTCCGGATTGAAATGGCAGACGGCAAGTTCCAGACCAAAAGAGTTTTCTGTATGTAATGTCACTTAAATAAGAATAAGGAAAGGATATGAAACGATTGACAAAATTATTTACGGCATTGTTCCTGCTCTCCGGCGTGTGGCATGTTCGGGCAGAGGTGGCTAATCCGCCTGTCGAATTTCTGGATGCGCCGACGCATGCCGCCGACGAGGTGCTGGCTTTGCACAGTTCTGCCTATACGGCTGTGACCGCTGTGAAGAGCGTACTGAACACGGCTGGTGCGAAAGTCGGTGAGGTGAAAGAGGTTGCGGGCAAACAGTTGGTGTATATCGAGAATGCACTGAACGGTTGGGCGAGCATCAATTTTACTTCGGCGGTGGATATCAGCCGATACGGTTCGCTGAATCTGGATATTTATGTGGTGAAAGGCGCATTCGATTGTAAGTTGCAGTTTGCCAGCGGTACGTCGGCGGTGATTATCTCGCCGAAATTGGCGGAAGGCTGGAACCGTGTGCAACTGAATCTGAGCGATTTCGTCAATTCGCTGACCCCTCCGGCTTTGAACAAGATCGACCATATCGATCTGATCAACAACGGCGGTTACCAGCGCACCGTTTATGTCGATAATATTTATGCTTTCGGGAAGGAGGGAACTTCTCTCGATCCGGAAATGCCGGAAACGATGGCTCCCGTGCCTACGCACGATGCGGCTAAGGTGAAGTCGATATTCAGCGATGCTTACACGGGCATTACCGAGATTACCGGTCTCACCGGTACGGGTACGCTGAAAATGCTGAGCGTGTCGCCGACCGAGCGGATCATGAAAATCGAAGGCGGGTTGAATCACTGGGCGAATCTGAACTTCAAACCGGTGAACATCGACGATCGCGACCATCTGCATCTCGATATTTTCGTGGTTCGTGAAACCGGTACATCGACGTTGAAATTCCGTTTCGACGACGGCAAGGGCGTAACGATTTCGAAAGTGCTGAATCCCGGTTGGAACTATCTCGATATTCCGATGAGCGAGTTCAAGACCGACGGTTCGACGCTGAATGCCGTGACGCAGTTCCGTATGATCAACCATGCCGGTTCGGCACAGAATGTGTTTATCGACAACCTGTATGCTTACGGCGATAGCGAAACGGGCGACAACCCCGAATATCCTACGGCTCCGAAAGAGTCGGCGGAGCTTCCGGAGCATGCTGCCGATAAAGTCGTTTCGTTGTTCAGCAATGTGTACGACAATGTGGCGACAATCAGCCAACAAAATCCGGGTAGTCCTACCTGTGATATGAAGGTGATTACCCCGATCAAGGGCGACGACATGATTTTGCTTTCGGGCATGAACTGGACGTTGCTCAAAGTAGATCCGGCGGTGAATCTCGAAGGTATGAAGTTCATCCATTTCGATGTGTTCGCATTGGGTACGCCCAAAATCAACATCGGTTTGGGCGACGGTTCGCAGGAAGGTTCGTGTGAGATCCAGTATCTCGAAGCCGGTTGGAACAAAATCGACATTCCTATTACGGAGTTCCAGAAAGAACGCAGCGGTAAGAAAGGTGTGGACATTACGAAAGTGAATATGATCCGGTTGTGGAGCTCGTCGGGTTTTGCTATCAGCGAACTTTATTTCGACAACATCTATGCTTACGACGGTTATCCGGGCGGAGAATATTATACGTACGAAATCGAGTCGGCTCCCGAACCGATTATGCCGCACACGACCTCTTCGCGTCTGACAAAATATGTGGTGAAATCGCTTTACTCCGACAAGTACACCGCAATGACCCAGCTGACGGCTGGTGCCGCGGGTGAAGGTACGACCGTAAGTTTCCCTCTGCTCGAAAAAGGCGAGGCGGTTATCAAGATCGAGTCGTTGAGCCAAGTAGCTCTCGATACCCGTGCCGCTCTCGATTTGTCGGATATGGAATACATTCATGTGAATGTGTACCGGAAAGGGGCTTCGGGCGATATCGAAATCGGTTTCAGCTCGGCTGGTGCTGCCGACGGGGTATTCTCTGCATCGCGTCCCGAATTGAAAAACGACGGATGGAGCTATGTGAATATTCCCCTTTCGGACCTGACCGCCGGCGGGGTGGATTGCAGCAAGATCACGCAGATTCTGTTCCGCGGAACAGGCGATTTCTATATAGATAATGTATATGCCACTTCCGGAAAATATTTCCTCGGCTTGGGTGAAGAGGATAAAATCTCTGTCGATTGGGCGGAAGCCTCGAAGGCGGATGTGTTGCCCGACCGCAACTCGGCTTTGATCGGGGTGAATCTGGCAAGCGCGTGCGGTGGCGCTACTCCGGGTATCGTAGGTCAGAACTACACTTACCCGACGAAGAGCGACATCCGCTATTTCAAATCGAAAGGTGCGCGGCTGATCCGTTTCCCCTTCAAATGGGAACGTGTACAGCACGAACTGAACGGTGCGCTCGATATGTCGCTCGACGTGGACAGCATGAAGAACGTCATCGACGAAGCCAGCCGTCTCGGTATGTACGTGATGATAGACATGCACAACTATTGCCGTTACAAAGTATCCGGAACGGAGCATAAGTTCGGCGAATCGGATGTGCTGACCGAAGAGGCTTATGCCGATGTCTGGCGCAAACTGGCTGCCGTATTCAAGGATTACGACAATATCTGGGGATACGACATCATGAACGAACCGTACAGTCTGGGTGAAGGCGTATGGATGCGTTATGCGCAGGCTGCCATCAACGCCATCCGCGAAGTGGATACGACGACTCCGATCGTGATCGAAGGTCAGAGCTATGCCGCTTCATCGAGCTGGCCTACGACCGGCGGTCCGCTGATTGCCTTGCAGGATCCGTCGAACCGTCTGGTGTTCCAAGCCCACTGCTATTTCGATGCCGACAAGTCGGGTTTGTACAAAAAAGGTACTTTCGATTCGGAGGTGAGCAAGGAGACGCAGCATATCGACCGTCTGAAACCGTATGTGAATTGGCTGAAAGAGCACAACGTGGAGGGAATACTCGGTGAGTTCGGTGTTCCCCGGAACGATGCCCGCTGGCTGATGATGCTCGAAGAGGTTCTCGAATATCTGAAAGAAAACGGGGTGTCGGGAACTTACTGGGTAGCCGGTAACGGTTATGCGTCAGACCATGTAAGCGTTCAGCCGCTGAAAGACTTTACGGTGGAAAGAGCGCAGATGCGGGTACTCGAAAAATATTTCTACGACTATAAAGAGAGTGCGATAGAAGAGGTGGAATCCGCAGGCGAAAAGCTGATGACGGTTTATCCGAATCCGGTGACCGACTGCGTGCGGATAG
>ERZ780177.3981-NODE-3981-length-10574-cov-3.872611_pt1 | contig 10574 bp, 8 predicted proteins | sample MGYA00510973_ERZ780177 | MGnify/ENA primary metagenome ERZ780177 (study PRJEB29588, sample SAMEA2144396) | human gut metagenome | biome: human gut; feature: human-associated habitat; material: faeces | place: Denmark | collected 2008/2010 ...
CAAAGCAACTCTACGATTACTGGTTTGTGCAGTTTGACTTTCCTGATGAGAATGGAAGACCATATAAGTCAAGTGGTGGAGAGATGGTGTTGAACGAAAAACTACATAGAGAAATACCCCGCAATTGGGATGTCGTTACTTTATCGGAATATTTAAATGTGTATTCAGATAAAATTTCTGCCATTAATCTTGATGTAAATTGCAAATACGCACCGATTGAAGTTCTTCCGAGACGTAGAATGAGTTTTAATGAGTGCGCACCAATAGAAAATGCTGTAAGTGGTCTTTGTAGATTTGGTAAGAAGCAAATTCTCTTATCAAATAGAAGAGTATATTTCCATAAGGTTTGTATAGCAGCATTTGACGGTGTTACAAGGGATACAGTTATTATTCTAAGCCCAGTTAAGAAAGCTTTATTAGGATATGCCTATCAAATAATCAATGATGATGTTTTCATAGAATATGCAACAAGGCATTCATATGGTTCAGAACAGCCTGTTTTAAGTTGGGAATCAGCTAAAATATATAAAACTTTGAAACCCAGTAATCAATTGGATGTCATTTATAGTAAGCGTATTAGTCCAATTATAGATTCTGTAATCAGAAATGAATTAGAAATAGCAGAATTGACTAAGCAGCGAGACGAACTTCTCCCTCTCTTAATGAACGGTCAGGTATCGGTAAATTCTGATTTAGCAGTCTCTTATATTATATATAAGGACGTAAATATCAGAATTATGAAAGAAAACATCATTCAGGCGATAGTTGCGAAGATGCAGCGTGACTTAGATTGCCGACAAATGGCACGGCTTAAAGCTGTGCTTACATCAGAACTGCATAATGTAGAAATCATTGAAAAGAGCGATTGTGCCACTCAGCAAACGCAGGAGAATGAACATCTTCTTAACTCTTTTATATCAGCCAAAAAGATAGAGGGATGTTCAGATAAGACATTAACTTACTACCGTAATACCATTGAACGGTTGTTAGTCACGCTTTCATTGGCAATTTGTCACATTACGACAACAGATATTCGTACTTATCTATCCGATTATCAAGAAGAACACCAATCGAGCAAAGTGACCATTGACAATATGCGACGAATCTTTTCCAGCTTCTTTGCATGGTTGGAAGATGAAGACTATATTGCTAAAAGTCCTGTCAGACGCATCCACAAGGTTAAGACAGATTCACTTGTAAAAGAGGTGCTTTCTGACGAACAATTGGAGCAACTTCGAGATAGTTGCACGACCAAACGAGATCTTGCTATTATAGACTTTCTTTCATCCACGGGTATTCGTGTGGGTGAGTTGGTCAAACTGAGCCGTGAAGATATTGATTTCCACGAACGGCAGTGCGTGGTGTTCGGAAAAGGTAACAAAGAACGTGTTGTTTACTTCAACGCCCGTACCAAACTACATTTGCAACAATATCTTAATGAGCGAACAGACAGCAATCCAGCCTTATTCGTTTCCCTCAATTCGCCACACTCACGACTGACTATTAGCGGTGTGGAAGTTAGAATCAGAAAAATGGGGCAAGCACTTTCTATGCCAAAAGTTCATCCTCACAAGTTCCGTCGTACCCTTGCAACAATGGCTATCGACAAAGGTATGCCCATCGAACAGGTGCAGCGACTACTTGGTCATGTACGCATTGACACAACACTGCACTATGCCATTGTGAATCAAAACAATGTAAAGTTGGCGCATAAGAAATATTTGGGATAACTGAACCACAAGAATCTGCCTAAAATTATGTAACTTTGCATCCAAAACAGGATGTATATGACTAAGTTATCATCAATCGCAGATTATGTAACCGACAAAATCAGTAGCAACGATATTGCCTTACGCGAATATGTTACTACAGACTGCATATTACAAAACAAAAAAGGACGGGAAATTGCAACCAATCTTCCGCCACAGTCTTGTTGTCTCACTCGCTATCAACATGGCGATGTATTAATAGCAAATATCAGACCATATCTCAAAAAGGTTTGGTTTGCAGATATAGACGGTGGAGCCTCTTCTGACGTGTTGGTTTTTAGAGCTAAAGAGGGACATTCGCCAAGTTTTCTTTATGCCGTACTACTTCAAGATTCTTTTTTTGACTATGTAATGCAAGGAGCCAAAGGAAGTAAAATGCCTCGTGGAGATAAAGAGCAAATTCTAAGATATGAAATGCCAACACTTTCTTGTTCGGAGGAAAGCATTGGCACATTTTTCTTGAATCTTGACCAAAAAATCAGACTCAATGAGCAGATAAATCAGAATTTACCGATACTTGACCGTTCATCAAAAGTGGGAGAAGTTCGTCTCGTTGCTTAGTAAGGAATTCGTTTTCTTTTTGAATTACAAACTGTTTGTTATTAAGAGCTGACACTTGCTTTTCCCATAAATCCAAGATTGCATCACTTGGCTTTAGAATTGGAAATTTCAGCACGTCTTCACGAGACACCTCTTTGAATGTTGTTCCAGTGCCTAGTTGTTCTATCTGCTTGATGTGAATGTTTAGATAATAATACAGGTAAGTTGATATGTTTTCCGCTTTGGGAACAAAGCTCTTAAATCCTTGATTGGTACACAACTCAGTCTTAGCAATAGATAACAGACCTATTGGCGCACGGCTTGACATCAATATTGTATTTGGAGGCAATAAATGAGTACTGCAAGAATTATATCCTGCTTGCGAAATATTGCGTTCTCCTTGATATACAAACTTTTGCTTCTGGTCAGATAAATCTTTCGGAGTAATCCAAACAATATCTCCTCCATAATTTTGTTCATTAATAGTAGAAGGGGTTGCACCATTGTAAACATCAGCAATATCCTCTATATTTTTGTTTTCCCAAGATGCAGGAATCTTACGTTTCAACTTCTCATTCCAAACCATTTCACCGCCACTTGACTTATATGGTCTTCCATTCTCATCTGGAAAGTCAAATTGCACAAACCAGTAATCGTAAAGCTGCTTTGCCATTGCTTCTAAATTCTGATTTATCGAACGGTTTATAGCCGTTTTCCCATCGATAGTACGAATAGTTTTGGCCAGTTTCTTTTGCTCAGCAATAGAAATTGGCTTTATTTCAATGGCTTGGTATGCCTGCTCTAGTTGTAGGTTCTTAATTCCTGAAGTTTTGCCCTCAAAATTGAAGAAAGCTCCCATGTTATAAAAGTGCTGAATGTAGAGATAAATGTATTCCGCATCCCACTCTTTTTTCACACGGAATGCTGCGCAAAAGTTTGAACAATCAACCGATTGCAACTTTTCTATAAGGTTAGGCGTTATAAGGCAAACTCTTCCTGTCGATTGTGTGGGGCTGCCTCCTGATTTTTCTACAATTATATCACCTACTTGTAGCAGCTTATTTTCATAACTACGTTTTGAAATATACCTTTTGGGTATATGATTATAATCTTGGTTTTTGATGGGCTCAATATCTGCACCACGTACACAGAAGACTTCGCAAGGAGTGTCTTCCGTATGTGATTCATTGCCCCAATCACCTGATATAAAAGTCTCTATGGTTTCTATTAGTTTCATTATTAAGAAATCAGATAGCGTTAATACTTATTGAAAGGATGACAGATATGAGCGCAACTATCAATGCCCACTTTGCAATTAAACGAGAGTATTTTGCTTCATACAATGATGCAAGAATACTATGGTATCTTTGCTCTTGACAAGCTTTATAGCCTTCTGGTGTGAGAGACATTTGCTGTGAGTTTTCATCAAAATTGATGAGACCCAACCATAACATTTCATGGACCCAAAGTTCAGTTTGTGCATGAATAGAGTCAATATAGTCAAATGTGCATTGTTTGTCAAGATACGTATGGATGTCCTTATATGATACATAGTCCTTACCAATATAAAATTGATTGGCAAGTAAATAATCCAAGATTTTACAGAATAGCCAATATTTCACTCGGCAATCTTTTGATATTTTGGTTTCACTTTTAAGAAATTCTTTAATTTCAGTCATTATATCTAATCGTATATATTTACTTTTGTAGTTTTATTACCAGTTTCTTTTTTCTTCAAAATTAGCTATTTTCTTTGACTCCCAATGCTCGTTGAGAATTTCGTAGAAGCGGTCATATATCTTTCTTTTAATAGACTCAGAGTCAAATTCGTTATCATAATAGCATTGGCTATAATCCACAAAGAACCGCTCTTGCGGCAATAGTTTCTCGTACTCATTGTCCAATACCCCCTCTATGGCGTCCTCTAAGCAGGGTGATATTTCATCGTAACACTTGCTTTGGTACTCTATTGAGAGAATATTAAAAAAGTTAAACGAAGAAGGATAATCATCTGTACCTATGTGAATGTTCCAGGAGTTTATTTTACGAATGGCTCGCTTACAAAGACTGTTTATGATGCCTTTTGCAAAATACTCGCATTGATCCTGTACTTCTTGGATAAGTTTTTCGTCTTCTGTCATACTATATCTATATTATTCACCCAACATTCCCCTAACTTCTTTATCGAAGTCAGAATCAATCCGTTGGGTTTTATTAAAAATATCGTATTCGCTTTCTGCCTTTGTCTTGGCTTGTGCCGCAGAGATTCGCCCTTTGTCGGGCAATATCTGATATTTGCGGAAAGTCAGAAACTCATTGACACTGGCTGCAAATTGCTCCATATTGAACGTGTTTTCACGCTCTATAAGGTCTTCTATATAGTCGAAATATCCTGTTACTACACGTTCCAACCGACGGATTTCATTTTCCTGCAAATAGTTCTTGGCTATTGACACATCCGATTTCAAGATACGCCCATCGGGAGCATTCTTCCATGTAGTCAGCCCCATGTGTTCTTGGGTATGGTCAGCCTTAGTGTAGATGATTTCTGCTGCTGTTTGCCCGGTAATGGCATAGTGAAAACGGTTCTGTATCATGGCATAGAAATCGTGTGTGGTAGGCGAGTTCTTGTCATAGTCAATACTGCACTCTGCATATATATCGGTAATCTGTTGCCAAATACGCCGTTCACTGGCACGGATGGAACGTACCCTTTCCAACAATTCACGGAAATAGTCTTTTCCGAATACTGCCGTTCCCTGTTTTAAGCGTTCATCGTCAAGCACAAAGCCTTTCTTGATATACTCATTCAGAATCTTGGTAGCCCACTGACGGAACTTGGTAGCTTTTGGAGAAGATACACGATAACCCACCGCAATAATCATATCAAGATTGTAGAAATCGACCAGTTCTTCCACTTCACCTCTTATACCACGATTTACGACGGTTGCAATTTTTGCAACTGTCGTGTCTTGGTCAAGTTCTCCCTCTTTGAAGATATTGGTTATATGGCGACTAATACCGGATTTGTCAATACCAAAAAGCTGTGCCATAGCCTTTTGGGTACACCAAATGGTCTCGTCCTTTATAACGACCTGAACCTTTCCTTCTTCATCGGGAAGGCTGTATAACAAAAATTGTATTTCGTTACTCATTGTCTCCTACATTTGCGTTGAACTGCAAAGAATCCAACTGTTTCATAATCTCTTCTTCCAGCCGATGGCTTTCTTTAAATTGCTCGGAGAGTGTTTGTTTATAATTTGCCATACGGTTATTAAACTCTTCTTCCGTTATATCTACATAATCTATCTTGATGTCGAAATATTGTCCAGCAGAAAGAGAATAGCCCTTTTCCTTTATCTCATCGTAAGAAACAGCTACGGAAAAATCCTCTACAACTTCTTTGTTGCGGAACGTATTGACTATTAAATCTATCTCATTATCAAGCAAACGTCGTTTCTGGTTATTGCCTTCTTTATATTCTTCACCTAATTTGCTTGCATCAATCAAAATTACTTTATCTGCTGTTGCCGACTTATCAAAGAATATAACGGACACATTCGTTCCGGTAGTAGCAAATACATTAGTAGGCATTGATATACATCCACATACTATATGTTCATCTACAATTTTTTGAAGAATATTATAGGCAACAACATTGTTACGTTTTTTTGATGTAATAAAACCAGTTGGGACTACGACAGCTGACTTCCCTGTATCCTTTAAAGAGTTTATTACATGCTGTAAGAAACACAAATATATTCCCATCTGAGGCTTTTCGGGATTGATTTTTTTAACCTTATTCGGAACTCCAGCCCAAAACCGAATCGTATCAGCAGCTAATGTATCACGATACTCTGGAAAATCAAGTTTAAATGGAGGATTTGAAACGATAAAATCAAATTTCTTCAATGCGCCACTTAATTCTGTATGTGATGGTTCTGTCAATGTATTGCCCTGTACAACATTTGGCAGAGAAGCAGACAAACTATTCAGAATAAGGTTTAGACGCAACATTTCACTCGACTTTTCTGATATATCCTGACTATAAATCGAGCATCTATCTTCTCCTATCTGATGAGCAAGAGCCATAAGCAATGTACCTGTTCCAGCCGATGGGTCGTAACAAGTCACGCCTCGTAAATCTGCATTGTCCCCGACCAATAATCTCGCCATAACTTGGGCTATGGCACGTGGAGTATAATATTCGGCATATTTACCACCTCCGGCATTATTAAATCCCTTCAGCAAATGCTCGAATATTCTTGAAAAGAAGTCATACTTCTCAATAAATACATGTTCAAAATTGAATGAAGCAACATTACGCATCAGCGATTTTGCAAATTCATCACGCTTTTGTTGGTCAGTTACAAATGTTGTTATGGCACTGAAGATATTTACCTTACTTTTTCCGGAAGTTGTTACAGAAAAGGTATCTGCATTGATATTGGCTATATCTATTAATGTAGCATCCAACAATGTAGAGAAATCTCCCTTTCCTGTGAAATTATATAGATGAGAGAGTGTATGTTCAGGTTTAAGTCTCGGCACAGAAGCAGGCAAATAACTGAAAAGGTCTTCTACCTCTTCCTCTGTAAATGTATCATATTCGGCATCCCACTTTTCTGCTTTGCTTAGCCGTTCTCCGTACATTTTATCTCGCTTGGCTTCATAGCCGAACTTATCATTAAAGAACTTGTACAGAAACATTTCTGTGACAATTTTATATTCGCTTCCTGTTCCTGCCAAACCAAATGCACCTGTTGTACTTTTCAAAGAATCAACCAGGGCAATCGTTGATTCTGTTATATTTATATCGCTCATAATCAATATGCAAAATTACGTTGTTGGAAATATTCTGTTGTGATAAGATTGTTGATATATTTACGGTCTGTCAAATTTGCCTTAATTCCAAGGTCTATTAATTTACGACCAATAATAGCCAATACATCACGCTTAAAGGCATCTTCATTATCCAAAACATTGATATTCAAGAATAACATATTGTCTATTTGAGACTTCATCTGTGACAGATTCTCGGCTATTTCATATTCGTGTGCAGATATAATAGGCTGTTCACGTTTTTGATTTTCCTCCTCAATCCGCTTGTGAATACGAACAAAACGCTCATCACCCTTATATTTTTTCTTCAAGATATTATTCCGTCTGTTTATTTCCCGAATCTTTTTCATTACATTATCCATGTAATCAATGCTGTCTTTTGCATCTTGAGTATTTTGCGGAACAAAACCTTTTTTACGGAAATATGCTCGGAACTCATCTGCAAGGATGACATATTTTTCTTCATTCCTATCAAAATTGGCATCAAATTCAGTTTGTACCTTTTCGCAACGCTCACGAATATCATTGACAACAATTCTCAGTTCCTCAGATATTCCCTTTTTGAACTCAAATTCCAATTCTGACAGAGCGACATTGATTATTCCGGCAACATCTGCTTTATGCTCTGTACTTTCAAACAGATTCATCCTCTCTATGCGATGCGTAACCTCTGTAACCAAAGTAGGAATACCACCAAAAGCCAAAGACTCTATTTTTTCTTTCAATTCATCATCACCAAAGGCTCTGACTTGATTCAAAATAGCTTTAGCATCATTCAATACTGACCGTAGTTCATAGAGCCTGTCTTTATCCTCAATTTCATCAATTTCCTGTCTGAACTCTTCCGGATTATCGCAAGTGAAATTAAAGAGAATACTCTTGATTTCTTTCATTTTCGCTATTATCTCTTCCTTATCTTCGATAATAGCATTACCAACAGGCTCGTCCTGTTGGATCTCCTTAATATCCGCTGTACGGTTTAATTCTCTCAGATAGCGGTCATTTGTAGAATCAAAGTTTTCCTTTATATCTACAAAGTCAACCACATAGCCATATTTAAAATCTTTATACGGACGATTTACACGCGTAAGAGCCTGTAACAAATCATGACCGTCAAGACTACGTCCCAAATATAGTTTCTTCAACCTGGGAGCATCAAATCCGGTAAGCAACATTTGATTGACAATCAGTACATCTACTGTCTGCTGCTTCTTATATTCTTCAATATATGCCTTTCTTTCTAATTTGTCTCCTTCATCATGCAATATCAGAGAGGCACGTAATGGTTTGGCATGACCATACGCAACCATTGGCTCTGCTACCATTCCCAACTGTTCTTCCCATTTATCTTCAATGCGCTGCGCAAATCTAAAACGCTGCTGCCATAAACGAAACATTTCACGAGCCTGTGGATTTGTTTTGCACACGATCATTGCCCCGATAGAATCATCAGCTTGTTCTTTTCTGAATCTTCGCAAATCAGAAATGATATAATCAAGCAAAGCATTCAGGTAACTTTCATGCTCAATTATTTTATTTTTGTCTATATCACTTTTCTTGACCTCTACGTTTCCAGCCAATTTATCAAGAATGCTCTCAATACGCTCTTTATAAATGGTTTCTATCGGTTCACGCATCAGTTTTAGCGTATAACCATCCGCTATCGACTTATCATAATAGTAGGTGTCAATGTAATCACCAAAGACACGCCAAGATTCTTTTTCTTCTCGCAACAAAGGAGTTCCTGTCAATGCGATTTTTACAGCATCCTTATCAGCTTCCAGAAGATTTGCAAGAAAACTACCCTGTGGACTATATCCTCTGTGTGCTTCGTCTATAAAGAATACACGCTGAAGATTAGTATTATAGCCTGACTCTATCTGTATTTTAGTGGAATCCTCCTTAAATTTCTGTATGTTTACAACCATTATTTCCGCTTTACCCTCACTGTTCACTACAGGGGTGGTATCGCGGATATCTTTCATTAAATCATCCCGACTATTGACATTCCTTACGACTAAGCCACGTGCAACAAACTCATCACTCGCCTGCTCCATCAGCGCAATACGGTCCACTATAAAGTAGAATTTAACAGCCGTCTCGCGTTTTGCATAATAATCGGTCAAACTACGAACTGAATAATACGCCAATGCTGTCTTGCCACTGCCTTGTGTATGCCATATTATTCCACTCTTGACACCTTTAGATAGTTTTTTGCGAATAGCCAATGATGCAAACAATTGCTGATAGCGCATCACATGTTTTTCAAGAGTTGTGATTTTACTGCCATCTTCCAGCTCTATAGTTCGATTAACATACGCAAAGCCATATCTTAACAGAAACAAAAACCTCTCCCGGCAAAGCATTGATGTCAAAACACGATTCGTTGGAGTATCTACCTTCTTATTGGTTTCATAATCGGGCAAGTTTTTAATAACGATACAGTTCCTATGTTTGAGAACCTGTTTTTCTGAATCTTCCGTCAACGCTAAATATGGATATTTCGACACGAAAGTAGCATCAGCCTCTCTAAACACATTAAAGAAAGCTCTCTCTTTTGCTGCACAACAATAAAATGCACCTTGTATCGGAACTCTGTTTTCATTATCGTATTCCTGATTATTGGAAAAAATCATCAATTGGGTAAGATTGATAAAGCGACGAAAACTCTTGCTCCGCATCCGTTTATTAATCCTATCCCGCTCTGCTAAAATTCCATCGTGATTATTAGGCTTCTTGACTTCGATAAAAGCTAAAGGCAAGCCGTTTATAAAGCACGTAATATCCGGACGGAAGCTATCACCGGATTCGACATTTTCGCATGTAAACTCTGTCGTAACGTGCCATTCATTATTATTCGCATCAGCGAAATCTATCAACTTCACACCACTGTTGGAAGAAAGCATAGTATAGAATTCCTTGCCCAAATCATCATTATTCAAGATTCCGACAATTTTATCCAGTAACTGGCTGCATTCCAAGTCCGTCAAAGCAGGATTCAGACGTTTTACTGAACGGATAAAAATATCCGTCAAAATATTCGTTTGGGGATTGTATGATGTTAAATCATCCAAATATGTATAACCGAGCTTGCAAAGATGCAATGCAGCCGGGACTTGTACTCTTGTATTCTCCGTAAAGTTTTTCATTGCATTTTACCTTTCCTCTTTATCTGTTATCAAATCCTTTAAATCCACCTGTAAAATCTCAGCAATCCGCTGAAGTGTTTCCAAATTCGGCTGAATTCTATTGCACGCATAAGCATTGACCATGCTAAAACTTTTATCAAGTTGCTTGGCTAACCATGTCTGGGAGATGCCTTTATCCGACAAAACAGTCTTTATTTTATTTAGCTTCATTGTTTAATGCGATTTTATAGTGCAAATATAGCGAATTATATTCGATAATCGGAATCGTTTTTGT
>ERZ780177.3985-NODE-3985-length-10568-cov-3.431751_pt1 | contig 10568 bp, 10 predicted proteins | sample MGYA00510973_ERZ780177 | MGnify/ENA primary metagenome ERZ780177 (study PRJEB29588, sample SAMEA2144396) | human gut metagenome | biome: human gut; feature: human-associated habitat; material: faeces | place: Denmark | collected 2008/2010 ...
TTGACTGCGGACGGCCAGCGGAGTATGTTCCCCGCAAGGGGAGCACAACCGTCAAAGCGGTTTCGGATCGTGACGGGGAATCACTTTATCGCGCAGTACGATTCATATTTCTTGTGCGTGTCTGTGGGGAAATTGCGCGTTCAATGCTGCCGCCGATCTTCTGCGCCATGTCCTGAATTTGTCCAAGCGCCTGACGCCGATCCTGCGGGTCAAACCCGTCATAGAACGCCGCCAGATTTGATACGTCGGGCGCTTCACACGGTACACCGAACCGACGGCAAATCATGTAGCCGACGCTCTGCGCATCCAGCTCATAATCATCCCGCGAATAGTTCTGATTATAGCCTTTGGCATGAAAACGGACGTGGGCGATCTCTGTTGCGATGCCTGCGAACGCTTCTGCATCGTTATATTTCGGATTGACCGCCATTTTCATCTGGTTGGGGTCATAGATGGCGGGCAGGGGGATACTTTCCTCGCTTACCAGCGGTACAACGGAGTAATTCAGAAGCGTTTTCAGTGCTTCCGTCATTTCCTTGCTGTCCGGCTGCAATACGGTATGCTTCAGCTCAGGTCCGGTCGTTTGCCGCACGTCGTAAACGTCCGTCAGTACATACCCTTTGCCAAAAGAGGAACGGGTGTAAATTTTCACGCCATTCTTTTCCTCGGTTGGAGATACGCTGCGCATCAGACTTTTCCAGCGGTCTTTTGTTCCGAAAATGGTTGCATCCTGATCCTGCACCATAACAAGCGCAACATTGCCAGCGCTATAACTCGGATTGTCGGCCTGACAATTCAAATACCGCAAATATGTTTCCGGATCGCTGGTAATTTGCAGTACGCCTGCATCCTGCATGGCGTTCGTGTTTTCGCGGTCGGCCTGCCGCTGCGCCTGCCAGAGTTCCGAACTCTGGTTCTTTTCGTTAATGATATTTCCTAAGTTTGCGATAATACTCACTCCTATCTGATATGCTCCAGCTCGCGCTGGGGTTCTGGCCGCGTCCGCTCTGCGGCGGCGCGTAAAGCTGCCAGCCGTCCGCGAACGGGTTGTTTTTCTTCACTACTGATCGAAGTCGTCCCCTGCGTCAAGCCACTCCTTTGCTTTTGCAAGGATGGTTCTGGTCGGGCAGGGGTCTGCTCTTTTTTTGGCTGCGCGTCCTCCAACTGCTTCGGCTGGTATCCCATCTGTTCTAAAATGTAGTTTGCTTGTGACAGATGATCGATATTGGTCAGGATTTCAAGGTATGGCGCGTCGCCTTTCTTGTCCAAAATGGTTGAAAATAACAAGCCGACTTTCTTGGCTCTGCGCTTGAACTCGTCAAAATCCTCTGTGCGCAAGGGTAGAACCTCGATGGGCCGCTGTTCGCTCAAAAGTCGGTTCATATTGACCTTGCCGTATAACTTCTTCTGATCTTTTGCCAGTGCATACAACAGCGCCGCGAGATTCTTTGCGCCCCGCGCAAGTAGTTTAATTGCTTCTTCCGAAATTTGTACGCCCTCTTTCATTACGAGATCAGCAGCTTCGCCGCTTACCTCCATGGCTGTGCCTCCTTTCCCGCGCCTTGTCCGGCGCATGATTTTCTGTTGGTGGTGTATTGTTTTCCCGCACCTGCCGCAGCATCCGCGGCGAATATTCCGCGATTTTTCCGCATAACCGCAGTTCCCGACGCAGGGGCCGGAGCTGTGCGGTCAAGCTGTCAATGTCCGCGTCAAGCTGCTCAGACGGCTGCTCCCGGCGCAATGCGTATAATTCCTTACGCCGGTCTACGATTATCTGCATTTCATTTGACAGTGCATCCGACAGCATATCCAACTCCGGTTTCGTATCGATACGATACTTCTGCAACAGCAAGAATTGCTGCCGGTACTGTTTCGCACGGCGAATTTCTGCCCGCGTTTCAAAAAGGATTTTCTGCGGCTTCCGCTTGCGCGGGGATAGCAGATATAAATAGTAGAGATATAATGCGCGAAAACTGCCGCGCTTGACGGGCGGATAGCGGCGCGGATGACAGCAAACAGTATAACGCTTTTGTGCCGAGAATACTGGTGGCGTTGGTTCTGGTTTATGCCGCTGCTCGTTCAAGCGTTGCATCAGCTCTGCTTCCGTATAGCCAAGGCCAAGACTTTCCACGCGGACGAACCGCTGCCCGCCCGGTGGACGGACGGCGGTATGCTTGACATTTGGGCCGCGCTTGACAGAATAGCCCTGCCGCCGCAACGTTTCCAAAAATGTATCATAGGTCAGGCTCCCAGCCAGCGCAGCGTCTATGTCACGACGGATAAGGTCACGGATTGTACCGCTGCCGCGCTTCTCTGCGTTCCATGCAGAATACGACACACCTTTTCCATGCGGTTCGATTACGGAGTAACCGCGTTCCCGGCTGACTTCGTTGGAAATGCCGCGCAGATTATGGAAATAGCTTTTGAAATCACTCCGGTACTTTTTGCCGTCCATGAATGAAACGGAATTGAAAACAATGTGACAATGCAGATGGTCACGGTCGGTGTGCGTACAGACAACGGCTTCGTATTTGTCTCCTAACAGTCGCCGCGCAAACTCTACGCCCGTTTCGTGCGCCTGTTCCGGTGTGACCTCGCCGGGAGCATAAGAGTGGATGATATGGTAGCCTAAAATCCCACCGTACTTATCCCATCGCCGCTTGGTTTCCTGCATCTGTAAATAAGACTTATCCAGCGTACAGTTGATTGCCGTCTGGAAGCCCGCTTTGACAGGATCACAGATATAATCCACGGCGTTTCCCAAATCCGTTTTGCCGTCATTTTGAACGTAATCCAGGCAGCGATCCAGCCGAGAGTGAATGACGATGATTTTATCATATGCCATTATATCGACTCCCGCACCAGCTCCCACGCCTCCCGCGCAAACCGCGCGGCGTCGTGGATTTGTGCCTGTGTGACGTAGCCTTTGCCGTTCGCCCAGTGTGCAAGCTGGTTGATATTCGTGCCGATACCAGACAGCACGCGCAAAAGCTCCGCGTAGCAGTCCGGCGGACGCGGTTTGACGGTTTCGCCCAGAATACACTTGCGGATCATGGCGCTGGCAGACAGACCGCTGCTCTTGCAGAGCTGCATGAGCTGGCGGTATTCCGTATCATTCAGCCAAACGCCGGTGAAATGTGATCGACTGCGCAAAAAATCCCTCCTGACTTTTTTGAATTGCGTCTCACCGTGAGACGCAAAACGCGGGGGTTTTAGGGGTTCACCCCTAACAAGGGTCGTTTAACAAACGACATACTTGCTAAATCAGCACCGCAAGCGGTGCTGATTCTGTTATCGCTGCATGGTAACAGATTTTGTCCGGCGAGGGCGCTTATCCTGCTTTTCCATCTGGTGTTCCAGCGATAAAAGGCGCTGCAATTCCGCTTCGCTTTCCGGTACATATCGAATATCGTGTGTGTTTTCCTCCAGCCGCAATACGCGGTGAATGAATGTTTCATGGCTGCTTTCACAAAAATACTCGTCCTTATCGCGGTATTGCACCTTTGCAATGGGCAGCGCAGATTTGACCACACGCTGTACCTGTTTGGCATAGTCCAGATGAATGACCTTCCCCGCCAGCTTGCCGTCTCGAACGCCATCCACCACAACGCGATATGCTTTGATGCCGTTCGGCTGGTCTGCGTAAAACGTCCACGTTTTGTATGCGCGGCTGTCCTGCAAATACGTCTCGCGCTCCGGCACACACCATGTTCCACACGGACGGCTCATCCAGAGAAAAGAACGATGCTCCAAACTGGATTCCTGTGCACTGTTCCAGAGAATTTCTTTGTCAACGTCAAAATCTTCTTTGTAGGCAATGGTGTTCCGCTGGACAATCTTTTCTAAAAATTTGAGGATGTCCGGTTGGTAGTCTTTTTCGTTTTCCATGCTCAGAGTTCTCTCCTTTGTGGTATATGGGATATGCAAATAATCCAGCACGTCGCCGCAGCCGAGTTTGTGGATGCAGGAATTGTATTGCTTTGGATGCGTGACCTCCATGCGCTGAAACCGGTTCGGCTCTTTTTCGAGATGTGCGCCAAACATACAAAACATACAACCGCTGCGCTTTACACCGGTCGTTGTCAATTTTCCGGCTTCCTCGACGATCTCACCGTAGACAGACGCATACGAGATACCCGTCATTTTGAGGTAGGCCAAAACATCCTGCTCTGTCCAGAATGACATCGGCTGGGAAGTTGGGTCGCGTTTGAGATACGCATTGCAGCCGGTTTTCAAATAGCTGCTCTGGCGGCGAACGCTTTCACTTGCCATCGTGCCAAGGATCATATATAGATGATGTTCTCTGGCGTACTTATGTAAGGGGCGCTCTTTCATTACAGCGCAACACCTGTCTGATATGAGAAATGGCGCATCCAGAAGGAAACGCCATTTTTCATATCGCTCGTTGTATTTTGAAGGTGTGCCGTCTGCGTTCAGGCCATTCAGGTGTCGGATCGCCCACGAACTGCCTTGCCGCGCGTAATAGATGCGTCTGGCAACATCTTTAGAGATGATGGGATAGCCATACGTCGTCAAAACCTTTGAAAACGGAATTTCCGGCCGCAGCCACGTCACATTCGGAACGGTCTTTACAAACTCACGGATTTCTGGGTACTCTAAGCCGGTGTCTACAAACACAGCCGGAACGTCCGGAAATGCCCTCCGCACCAAATCCAGAAGCACGGTAGAATCCTTTCCGCCCGAAAAGGAAACGGCAACCTTTCCGCCATAGTGGTGATACCATTCCAGAATTTTGGCTTGCGTCACACGAATTTTTCGTTCCAGCGGCCACGCCTGCATGATGCTCAGGTCTTGTCGGGTGTAAACGGGCATACGTCATGCACCTCCCGCTATCGCTCCAGCGTGGCAGACACGGTACGCTGCCTGAAAACTGCTAACGACGGACATTGCTTTTCGATGGCGTCAATCAAACCGGCGGCGCAGGAACGGATGGTATCAAGTGACGCTTTCAGCTCATCCAATTCCTTGCCCTTGCTCCACCCGGCGACGTAGCCGAACGAATAATCCGACGTATCAATCCCAAAATGTTGGCAAACGACATACGCCACACTTTCGGCTTCGACCTCGCGCGTGTGCTGGTCTTTGTACGGCGGTTCGTTTTTCTTGCGCCGGTGGAGTGTGGCGTGGCTGATTTCATGCAGCATGGTTTTGAGCGTCTGCTTCTGGCTCATGCCGGGGCGCACCAAAATTTCTTCCGTGACGTGGTTGAAACAGCCTTTTGCTGCTCCATGCGGTGCTTCATACAAAATGGGAACCGGCGAAACGCTTGTGATCGCGTTTGCCAGTTCCTCAAACCGGTCAATATTTCCACTCAACTCCGATACGCCGATGCTGGGAAGTTCCTTGCCCTCGGTCTGTGAAATGTCAAAAACGGTTACGATGCGAAAACGCATATACTGCACAAGCGTCCGCTCCCGGAGCGGTTTGCCTGCTTCATCAAGCACAGGCGTACCGTCTTTGTCCAACTTATCCTGCTCAATGAACCGCCGATACGGGCACGGAGCGAGAATTTTCAGGCCGCTTTCATGTGCCTTTACATTGCGCCCAAACTCTTTCTTCCATGTGTGAAACCCGGCCACACAGGATGCAGCCGGGTTTTGCATGAGAATGAGCATGACGTTGCCGAAACTGTATGTGTGAAATTTGGACATGGCAGACAGATATTCCGCGTAGCGCCCACTGGTAAAAATCTCGCTGACACCCTGTTCCAGTTTTTCGGTCAGTTCTTTGAGACGTTCGTCCGGTGTTGCACCGGTCAGTTCAAACCCCATTTCAACGCTCCTGCGACGGTGGTTTGCGCTGCTTTTCGGGGTTCAAAACCTTCTGCTTCGGCTCGACCTTCAATGTGACTGGTTCATTTCCGCAAAAGCCTACCAGAATCTCAGCCTTATGGAATTTCTTCTTGAAGCGTTCCATCTGGTCGGGAGGGAGCGAACAAAAGCTGTCCTCCGTCAAACCGCACACGAAAAAAGGACCCACCAGACCACCATAGCCGCCCTCGACACTACGGTTGAAATCCATATCCAAAAGAAGTCCTTCATCGTTTGCAACAATGCCGACCGGTTCCTTGTATGGATAAATAGCAGTAATCAGGCCGCCTACAATCTCCTGCATGGCATGAAGCTCATGCGGAATCGTCTTTTCATAGGGCGCATAGCCCGGCTCGACAACAAGCACGGTCATTTGCTCTGTGACTTTTTCTTCATCCATACAGTTATGCTCCGCCCCATTCCAGAACAAAGACAATGGAGAGAACTTCCTGCTCAGTGACTGCTTTGGATACGGCGCTGACAACGGCATCGTAGGAGATAGGGAGTTTACCGTTCTCTGCAATATCCCACGGCCCACGCAAAACGAGTGTTTCTGTATCACCGGTTTTCGCCGTCACAGAATCGTTGATCTTGAAACCAAGCTGTTTTGCATCAACCTTGACATGCGCCATATCCGTATTAAACGGAACAAGCTGCCAGCCGTTCTTAGTTGAAATGCTGACAGAGGACACGATGACTTCACCGGTAGAACCGTTGATAATTTCTGCTGCGCCGGTGTGAACTTCACCGTTTTCATCTACGGTCAAAGGGAGCACAACCGGAACCGTAACGGAGAAGACCTCGGTGATCTCCCAGTGGGCGTAATACGTTTTATCTGCGTTTTCCGTGAAAACGTCATTTTCTGTTACCTGCGTACCGCCGGTTGCTTCGGTAAACCAGCCTAAAAACTCGGCGTTTTTGCGCGTCGGTTCAGTCGGCAGCACCAGCTTTTCGCCGTAGATCTGATTTGTGGTTTCCGTCTTGCCAGTGCCAAGATCCCATGTCACGACGTATTGGTTCGCTTCAAACTGCGCGTAAAACGTTGTGCTGGCCGTGATCGACGTGACGGTGTTGTAGAGCTTGCCGCCTGTTTTGGCCGTGTACCAGCCCTTGAAGCTGTGTCCCTTTTTGACCGGGAGCGATGCGGGGATCGTCGGCTTGCTGTTCGGCTGGACGGTTTCGCTGTACGCTACTTTTCCGTCAATCGTGCCGCCGTTGCTGCCTGCATCCCATGTAACAGTCAAGGAGACGGTTGCGCCGCAATCGTCGCATTTGCCATCGCCGTTCGCGTCGATGTGGTCGGCATACTCATAACCGGAGTCTCCACAGGCCGAGCACGTCTTGGTGCGCTTATGCCGCACCTCATTGTCCGAAACCCACGAACCGTAGCTATACGAATGGTCGGCATAATCGTAGGTAGACGCGCCGCAGCCGGAGCAGGTTTTGCTTCTGCGATGCTGCGTATCCGAATACTTGCTCCATGCACCAGTGGAATAGCTGTGACTGCTATACTCCGTTGTGGAGTATCCGCAGGTGCGGCAGGATGCCGTTCGGCTGTGCTGACTGGAGGAAGAATTGCTCCACGCCCCATAGCTCATGCTGTGGCTGGCATAGTCGTAGTCCGTCGCGCCGCAGTTTCGGCAAGAACCGGTGCGCCGGTGCTGGCTGGACGAATACTGCTCCCAGCTTCCATAACTGTAACTATGACCGCTGGAGTAGATGGTTTCGCTTTTGGTTTGACCGCAAGCGCATGAATACGAACGGTATCCGTTGCTGGTGCAGGTGGCTGCCTGCTGACTCTGCAATACCCATGTATGGCTGCCGCAGTCCGGGCAAGTGCCGGAACCATACGCGCCAGAACCGTGGCTCTTAGTCGTGTATGTTCCTAAATATTGAACGTAATGGCAGCTATTGCATTCATTATAGTTGGCATGACCACGCGAGGAATGTGCGACTTCGACGTATGTTCCCTGAAATGAATACTTCCCACACGACGGGCAGTTGCCGATAATCGAGCCAGTCGAGGTGACGGAAATGCCCGGCGCACTCATGATGCCAACGGCTGCGGGGGTATCGGAATATACGCCGTACAAATCGTAGAAGTATCTGTTGTTCCGATTGGAGCCGGCCCAATCATAATCGTAGAACGGCACCGACGATTTGGGATACCCGATGATATAGCCGATATAGAGTGTATCGCCGCTGTCGTTTTCCCGCCAGAAGGCTTCTTCGCCGATGGATTCCAGAATGTCCTCTCCGTAATAGATCGTGAGCGTGGACAGCTTCGGGCAGTTGTAAAAGGCGTGTTTGCCGATGACCGGTGTGGTGCCGGGGATCTCGGCAGTTGTAAGCGCTGTGCAGTCTTCAAACCAGTACGCAAGATCGGAAATTTTGAGATTTTCCATATCGTCAAACCAGACCTGCGTGATCTGATCCCGCACAGCCGCCCACGGCTGATCGTCCTTGCTGGTGAACGGCTCACAATCGCCAGAACCGGAGATCATCAGCCAGTTGTGCTCATTCAGTTCCCACTTAATCTTGCTGTCAGGGATCGTGCCGGAGGTGGCTGTTTCGGCAGAAACAGTAGCTTCTTCGTCAGGGGCGCTGTCGTAGATCGTGTGCGCTTCCGGTTCAGCTGCAAATGCAGCCACGGACAGAGAGAACAGCATACACAGAGCCAGCACAAATGCGGTGAATTTTTTGAAATTCTTCATTATGCAGCCTCCTTTTCGTTTACAGCCGCAATCGTGAAGATCACGGTCGCGGCGTTGATGTTCGTGACCGCTTCACTCGCGGAAACCTTTGCCTTGTAGCGGATGGCGAGATTTTTCTCGGCGGCAATCGCCGGGAACGCGCCGTCCACAAGCGTCAGACTGCCCGCGCCTTTCGTGCTGCAACCATTGATGCTAAGTGCGATGCTGTTCTTGCTTGCCGTAAAATCGTCAAAATTGCCGATTTCAAACGTGCCCGCCTGAACATCTACCTTGGTCACACGAATTGCGCCGATCTTTCCAGTATTTGTGATGGCGGCGTTATTTGCACAAACGACGTAGCCATCTACCAGCGACACAGGCAGGCAAGCCGGAACCGTACACGAAATCGGAGAAACCGTATTGACCACGGTGAGCGTCACCGGCACGCGCGCCTCGGTCGTTTCCGCTGCCGAAGCTGTGACCGGCAAGGCGAAAATGAGCGCCAGCGCCAAAAACAGTGCCGTCGCTTTCTGATAGGCTTTCGTCATGTTACTGCACCTCCTTCGGCCAGAGATACGCGGTGTGCAAGGTAAGTTCTGTGTTCAGCGTACCGATCTGCTTACCATCGCGGAATGCCGTGATCGTTACGGTGCAATCCACATTGCCGAAATCCGGTGCTTCCAGCAACGTTAAACTGGAAATGCTCTTGCCCGCAGCCAATTCAAATGTGTCGGCAATGAGCGTATCGTCCTTATTGCGTCGAATCTCGATTTTGTAGGTATCGTTCTTGCTATTATTCGTGAACTCAGCCTTCACGTCGGTTTCCCCGACAAGCGCGTAAAGATGAGCAGGAGCAGTAATATCAATCTGATTGTCCGCGACGATGGCGTTGAGCTGCTTTTGGGCTTCACGCAGTCCTGAAACATCGTAAAAGATGATTTCAGTTTCTTTGTTCTGCTTCGCACGCTCGGTGATTCTAGCCTTGATCGAGTCAATCACTGCCAAGGTACTGTCGCGGTCAAAGATAATTTTTACTGCATCGTCTACTCTCGCGGCAATCACTTCGGGCGTGCTTGTGCCGTTGTTGCAATAAACAGCTTTTGTGCCGCCGCCCCATGTGAGCAAGCGTCCTTTGATGGTTACATTGTCCAGCACGATTTTGCCATCTGCCGCGCCGCAACCGATGATAAGGTCGCCATCTACGGTCATATCCTTGAGAATCACATCATCGGTGCGAACGAGAACGCTGCCTTTGATATCCTTGTCGTAGGTTCCTTTTACCGTGATATAGCTGCCAATAATGTTCGCAAAGATCTGCGCAAATTCCGCGCGGGTGATATCGTCCTGCGGTGCAAGGACTTTTCCTCTGCCGTGGATATAGTCAGCGCCGACCATTGCGCGCACATAGGGCAGCGCCCAATCGGAGATTTTGCCGCGGTCGGAGAATGCGGTCAGGTCTGTTTTTGCATATGCGTCATAGTCCAGTTCCAGCGCTCTCGCCACAACGGTCATGGCTTCTTGCCGCGTGATGGGCGCATCCGGGGCCATTGCCGTGTTCGATCTGCCGTTGTATGTTCCCATTTGCACCGCCATGGCCACATCTTCAAAATACCATTTGTCTTTGGAAACGTCCTTGTACTTGGAAATGTCGGCTTTCACGTAGCAGCCGAACGAGCGGTTGATGATCGCCGCCATCTCCGCACGAGTCATATCGCCGTTTGGGTCGATGATGGTCGCGCTCTTGCCATACAGCAAGCCGTTGTCCACGGCGGCGCTGACCGCTTCTGCGTACCATGCGGATTTATCGAAATCGCGGAAATCTGTGGCTTTGCGGTTGACCGTGTTTGCCGCCGACGCGCTGACGGCCAGCGACAGGCACGACGTAACGGCAAGCAACATTGCGAGGATTCGTTTTTTCTTCACGTTGAATACCTCCTGTTAGAATTTAAGGGGAACGCTTTTGACGTTCCCCTTGAATGAATTGCAATCAGACCGCATCCCAAGCGATGATGAACAGGACGCTTGCGATTGCGGTGTTCGTGAC
>ERZ780177.3991-NODE-3991-length-10553-cov-4.008764_pt1 | contig 10553 bp, 14 predicted proteins | sample MGYA00510973_ERZ780177 | MGnify/ENA primary metagenome ERZ780177 (study PRJEB29588, sample SAMEA2144396) | human gut metagenome | biome: human gut; feature: human-associated habitat; material: faeces | place: Denmark | collected 2008/2010 ...
ACGGAATAGAAAAGCCCTGGTGCTGGAACACCAGGGCTTTTTGCGTGTTACCATGAACACTTTCATCTTTCTTGCCTATTGGCATTATAGCATATGCAAAAATCTATTTCAAGATTCTCTTTTCTGTCTCACTTTTAATTTTGAGACATTAATTCTCCCAGAATTTCCACCATGCTTTCTTCCTGGTTTCTGGTTCTGCAGAAGAGGGAGTGAGGGATTCTTCCTCTTTTTCCGGACTATTTTCCATTTCGATTTTTTGCACTACTTTTTCCATGGCACTCAACTTCTGGTACTGATCCAGGAGTTTCTGACACTCAGCCAGCCGATCATTCAGATCAGAAATCTGCTTATTTTTGATTTCTAATTCTTTCTGAAGCATTGTAATTAAAACGCAAACGGTTTGCGATTCAGTTTGCGATTCGGTTTGCGATTCGGTTTGCGATTCGGTTTGCGATTCAGTTTGCGATTCTCCAGTAAATGCCGATTTTATCAGCTTTTCCTGGTGTTCATCAATCGTAAACTGGTTTCCGTTTTTTCGTAAACTAGATCGTAAACCAAGGTTTGCGATTTTCTTATGAACCGCAGTCTTACTTACCCCCAGTTCATCAGCTATTTGTCTAATGGTTTTCATACTTTTATCCCCACACATACTGCTTGTAATTTACATCAAATTCATCATTTCTGCTTTTTCGATAATACAGTACCATCCCATTCTCCAAAAAAGCATTTGCCAACCGCTGATTTCTATTGATTCCATATTGATCGACATCTGTCTTGTCTGAAAAATCTGCTACTAAAAACCACTTATCTCGTCCAGTCCCTTTATCTGATAACCTGCGTTCCCATTTTAGCCACTTCATTTTTTTGATATATGTTTTGAGTTCCGCTGGTGTCTGCCCGTCAAAGTAAATTTCTCCCTCATTTTCACTTACCGTTACATAAACACATTGTGCTTCTCTCACTTCTTTTTTCCTCCACTCCTCATTCGTTCCTGGTAGGCTCTCTCCATTTTTTCTTCCCACCCCCGGTAATGTCTCCGCTTCCGTTCCTCTGGCGTCTCGTTAGAACGTCCTATTTTCGTTTTTATCGGCTTTTTCGATTCTAGCCTTAGTAAAGTACGCTTTTCGCTTTCTAGCGGCTCTGTGTGGCTCTCAGGCATTTTTACGTCCACTTTCCACCAACGATAGACTGTCTTTTTAGAAAGTCCCGTCTCCCGGATACAATCTGCTTTCTTTCCTTCCGGATACTTCTCCTGCCACTCCAGGACAGTCTGTTCCGCACTCGGCCTACCATTACCAATTCTCCACTCCTTATTTCCATTGATCTCATCACGTACAAAGTTCATCAGCTTTATATGATCAGCTCTTTTTCGTCCATTTCTCTTATTTGGCTCAAGTTTAATTCCTGTCTTCTTGGATATGAACTCGATCCGGCGTCTGTACGCCTGCTCTGAACCATCATGGTACGTCTTTAATGCACATAAAATATCATATTCTGTGAAATGGTTATCTTCTTTGACTGTCAGCTCCTCAAAACGCTCCGCAACCCTCCTGCAGTCTCTCTCCACCTGCTCCGGCTCAATATTGCACTGAACGGCCAGACTGCATAAGTTCTCCAGACAATGATAGCGTTTTCCTACAACCGCACCACTGTTCCGGTCCAAGATCTTGTCGATCCAGTTATAATAAATTGGCTGATAGCGGTTATAATGTCCTCGATCTTCTCCTCGCTGTATCCGGCGCTTATACCAATCCGGATACAGTTCCTTTGCCTGTTCCAACGTATATTTGGATTTATAAATACTATCCAGGCGAAGCTCTTCCGGAAGAAACTGGTTCAGATATTCAATCGTGACCTTTTTTCCTGTCTGGAATGCCATGGCGTAGGAACTACCTTTTGTACGGCTTCCAACACACCGGAATGGCTGATTGATACTTTCATACTCAATCGCTTCGGAAGCTGACGTCACATACTTATTCCAAAACCACGGAGTAAAAAATTTTTTGGCTTCTGTCAAACTCTCAAATACATTTCTCCATAGTGGAATGGGACGCTCAAATACATAATACAGATGCAAACCATTCCCGGAACAGACCATATAAGTCGGACACGGCATAGGACTGACTCGACGCTGCCAACTATAAATCAGCTCTTCCAGGCCACCATTAGGCTGAATATAGTCCACTTCAATACACAGGGCATACATAAACCTGGCATTCTCATTTTTTCGGCTTCTCCCTGCATAACTAATTGGTGCGATCATACAGAAATTTTCGGAATGATCGATCAGATCATAAAGCTCCATATTTCCCCTGGTAACTGTATACCGCTTACCTACATACTGCTCCTTGCCCTTTTTGTCTAAAACAACGCAGCCATTCTTATCCAGCTTCTTCACTCGCTCAATCGCTATACCAGCATACTCACCACGGACATACTCCTCTGGTAAACGCTCCTCTTCCAGATCCTCTCCAAAAATATCATCATAAAAATCAATGGCACTGACACCTGGATACCCCATTTCAGACAGTTCTTTTGCCCATAACGGAAGCTCCGTTCCCCACTGCTCCGGGTGTTCAATATACTCTTCATAAGTCAGCTTGCTATATCCCATTTTGACCCCCTAGAAACCACCCCTTTTTTATATAGGGGGGCGTATATTAACAATGAATTTTTTCCACCTTTTCACTCTTAATTATAACAGGCTCTCTCTGGCCTGTCAAAAACCACTGTCTCTTTTTTAATTGTGAGACTTTTTATAAGTACATTGTATACAAAAAATCTTAGAAAAACGCTTTGGAAATTCTGATATGTTATATTTCGGCTTCGTTGCCCGTCTATGCTATGGGGAAATAGAACAAAAAAACCAAAGCCGAAGCGTGTAGCACTTAAATTCCGATCAGAGCGGGGTGCATCAGCACAAGTTAGTAGGTAAGCCAGGAAAACTTTCCTGGCTTTTTTCTCGGCTATATAATATATTCACTTTTATTTTCTACAGATTCCTTATATCTCCGATAAAAAGTGCTTCTGCTAATTCCCATTTCTTTCGCCAAAATGGTGGCTTTTTCGCCCTTTTCCATACGTTCCCTGGCCTCTGCCACAGACATCGCTTTTTTACCAGCTTTATACTTGGCTCCAGCATTTCTCCCGGCCTTTTTGCGTATTTCATCGACATCATACCGAAAACTCAGATACTTTGTATCATGAAATCCCTCTGTGATTTCCACGGTAATTCCCAGTTTCTCTAATACTTCTCTGAGATCCTCAATCATTTCCTGTGCGCTTTCCTCCGCATATTTCCCGTCCACTGCGATATTGACACTCTTCACTACTTCCCCTCCTTCTTTGTCTCTTTTTTAATTATGAGCTAGTATAGCACATTTTATTAGTTATGTCAAATTTAATTTTGAGACACTTTTCTGCTTTTCAGATACCACTCCACATACTCATCATTTGTGGTAAATCCTTTCTCTGCCATAATCAGCTCCCCCAATTCTTCGATAAGTTCTCTCTTACGTTTGATATCATCTGCCTGCACAGACAATTTCGTTTCCAGATCATGACGCCGGTTATTTTCTTTGATCAGCTTCTCCTGCAGTGTACGGTTTTGTTCCTGCAGTCCCTCCCAGAACCTGGCCGTATCCTGTAATTCGCCCAGTTGTTCCGCATCAACCAGAACTTCCCCTCCTTTTCCTCCAAAAAGTGGTTTCCTGCTCTCGATCATACACGCATGACTGTCAAGGATGCGTCTCATTGCCCTTGTAAGGCGCTTTTCATATTCGGCGTGTATTTTATCGGCATTAAGCGAAAAAAGCTCTTCACGGGCTTCCTGGAGCTTTTTTGCGGTATTTTCTCTCTCGATCCGAAGTTCTCGAAGTTCACTTCGTAGTTCTTCAACCCTTTTCGAATCTCTATCATACTGTTTTCTAACGACTTCTGCCTTTTGTAAGATTTCTTCCGAAGATCGATTCAATTCTTCTGCTTTCTTCAGCTCTAAGTCGCTCTCGTTCAGTGTCACGATCCTCTCGTTGAGCCTCACTATTTCCTCGTTTTTTGATACTATTTCTTCGTTCTGCCTCACTATGGTCTCGTTTCTTGATACTATTTCCTCGTTCTGTCTCACTATGGTCTCGCTTTTCTGCTGAAGCTCTTTCTTCAGCATTGAGATGGTCTCTAAAAGCATTTGGTTCTCCTGGACTACCTGATCGATGTTGAGATTCTGTTTCTTTCGCTCTTCGTACATTGATTTCAAACTCATGTTCCAGTCCCTCCTTTCCAAAATCCATTCCGTAATATTTTTCCAGCTTATTATTCCGGATTTTACACTGCCGTTCGCCCTGATCCGCTCTCTGCAGATCGGTAAATGTAATGTATTTATGATTTTCCTGCCAGTCTACCCCATACCCCTTTTCTTGCATTTGATTGATAAACTCTTCCCTGCAGGTAGCACTTTCTTTACAATCCAGAACCGCCATGGCGATCTCCTGCACATAACTCTTTACTTCACCTTTTTCGGCCTGTTTCAAAAGCTGATAGGTATCTTTTTTATACGCCACGGTATCTTCCCTGGCGTCTCCGGAAAAGGTTTTCCCTTTCTCTGTCACATGAAGCCCCTGTTCCAGGCATTGCTCATCATTACGTTCTTTGAGATCTTTCAGATCATGCTTGCTCCAGCGAAGCTTATGTCCATCTTCATAACTCACGGAATTCACAATAAAGTGACTATGTATATGTCCTTTATCAACGTGTGTGGCAATTAGCACCTCAAACCCACGCCACGCCCTGGTATTCTCCGCAAGCTCAATCGCATTTCTGTGCGCTTGCTCCGGCGTGATTTTCTCATCTTCGTGATAAGACTGTACGAAATGTTTATACGTTCTTCCGCCTGTCTTTTCCCACAGTTCCTTGGTTAGCTGCATTTCATCTTTTGCCGACTCCGGCATACACCCAAGGCCGGAAACCAACCTTTTCTCCGTTTTCTCTTCTTTCATCACATAATCCAACGCCTGTGTTATCCCAGCTTTTGAAGAGACTGCTTTAATAACTGCCATATCTGCGTAAACTCCTTAATGTCTTCTTGAAACTGTCCATAGGAAATCGGATCCATCTGATTCAACCTTTTGGCGATCTGGTTTAAATTATTTCCCTGACGTTTCAATTCTCCTGCAACTTCTTTCAGACCATCTGTATTCACCACTCGCTTTTTAGTAAGCGCTTCGATGATGTACTGTTGCTGGGTCTTACCAGACTGCTCTACCTTGATTTTTAGATCTTCAAATTCCTGTTCGGACAGTCTGATCACGATTTGCTTTGGCCTTTTTCTGTTCATAAAAGCACCTCTATTCTTCCGCATATCTGCGGTGGTTTTTGGGGGATCGAAGGGGGCTTGCACCCTCGCAAGTCAGTCCGCAGGACTGCCAAAGTGATGCCATGTGGCTATCACTTTGGGGAGCTTGCAATATATCCGCTACATTATTTTATCCTGGCCGTACCCGGCCTGTCAAGCGGATATATTGGAACGTGGATTCCGGCCAGGAATGCAGTGGAGCTTACTTTCTCTTAGGTGACAGAGGGAATGGAAAAATGAGTCAGTCAAGGGCCTGTTTTTTTCTATGCTTCCAGAGCTTCCGTTTACGGATCAGCGATGGCAGCATAGAAAAAAATTGTCACAGACAACCCTTTACTGACTCATTTTGGAATGGACAATCGAACCTATGAGAAAGTAACGGAACGGACTAATAGCGTTAAATTTGAGCAAAAATAGGGGGGTGTCAAGTTGACACCCCCACGAATTATTGTCTTATATTTAATTTTGAGATTTATAAATAATTTGTTGTGACGTTCTAAAGGCCGTGGTATAATAGGCAGGCTACCACCCCTATACAGGTACAGGAAGGGGGTGTGTTATCACGAATACACTTTTGTCTTTCTTAATCTCTGTTTTGGCGAGTGTAGTTGCCTACTACATCTGCAAATGGTTGGACGGAGAAGAATAACTGGTAGCCAGCCTTGGGATTAAGCCACCCACCCAGAACGGAATAGAAAAGCCCCGGAGTCGCAACCTCCGGGGCTTTTTGCTGTGCCACATGAGCACTTCTGTCATTTTCGCCTACTGGTATTATAGCATATGCCTTTCGGCATTTCAAGTATACCCTACTTCCACCACTTCAATACAGTATGCCGGCTAAGCCCAGTTTCTCTCTCACAATCTATCTTCTTTCCGTCCGGATGCTGCTGTTTCCATTCTTCGACAATCTTCGACTTTTCTCCGCTGCCTTTTGGTCTACCCTCTTTATTTCTCCATGCTCCATTTGGATAATCCAATGTTTGTACCAACCTTGCACGCTCTAAATGTTCAGCCTGTTTTCTTCCGTTCCGTTTGCTTGCTGGCATAGCAATAGCCGATACTCTTTCGGCTTCCCTGCGACTGTATGTGACATAATTCTCTTGATAAAACTGCATGGCGTCCAGTATATCACGCTTGGTAAAGCGGTTATGCTCATCATCTGACATATCATCAAGGAACTGCAATAGGGAAAAAGCGTCTGTAAAAAGCTCATCTTCCGGAATATCGCACTTAACGGCATAGGACGCCAAAACGCAAAGGCAGCTGTATCTGTGCCCTACAGAAGCCCCCTCTTTTATTTTCCGCAGCCACCAATCATATAAGTCCCTTTTGACATGCCAGCGCTCACGGCGCTCCCCCTGCACAATTCGCTTTTCATACCATTCCGGGTACTTCTTCCGGGCTTCGGCAAGACTCAAATCGCTCTTATAGTGAAAATCCGTGACCGCCTTGCTCTTATCCATAAGATACCCGTTCAAATACTCAATCGTCACTCTCTCGCCCGTTTCAAAAGCCTTTACCGGGTATCTCTTTCCCAGCTTTGACTGCGTTCCAACCATACGGAAGCCCTGAAAAATCCCCTGATACTGAACCTGTTCCCGTTCTGTGAAAGTGCTTGTATAACGGTTCCAGACTTTCGCAATCAGCTCATACTTGAACTCTCGAAGCTTATCCTGCAAATGCTTATACAAGGGAACCGGCTTTTCCAGCAGATAATATAAATGCAGCCCGTGACCGCTGTTAATACAGTAAGTGCATTTCGGGATAATATCATGGTTCATTTGATGGAACACATCACGGAGCTGCGGCATCTCCACCCCGTCAAGGTCTATCGCTATCCCATACAGCCACCTTGCATTGGCTGCCGTCCGATTTCTGCCGGAATACGCCACAGGGGACATGACAGCAAACTCTGCCCCCTTGACCTCATCAATGACCGACAAATCATCAAATACAATCCGATTCTTCGCCTTATCATTCTCAACTATGGTTATAATGCCATTTGCCTTTCCGTCCTCAAAATGCCCCTTTCTCTCAAAACTTCCCTCTGGAAAAACAGCCCGATAAAACTCTTTCGGCTTCACTTCCTCAAAGAACTGCCCCAGCCATTCATTTTTCAGCTTATACAACTGCTTTTCAGTCGGTTTTTTTGCCATATTCCCACCACCTTTTTCTCCCCTCCAAAACACCTATAGGGGGCTTATATTATCAATACAGTTTATTGCACATTTTTGACCTCTTAAAAAAGGGCTGGTTTTCTCTCCCTTTCCTTGCCATTATAGCACTGCTACTTTTCCTTCGCAATCTCACTTTTCTCGTATTCAGAACAGTGCCCCTCTCTCTTTACACGGTCTCCGGCAACGGGACAATACCAATCTTTCCTATAAGCGCAGCTTGTGCAGCTCTCCTGCTCTCTTTTTTCTTTCTCCATAGTCTTTTACACCTCACTCCCTCTCGCCTTGACCGCTTATCTTATCACTACATTATTTTACCTTTTTCTCTTCAAATAAAAAATTATCGCTACTATCAACATCACAACACCTATCGCAATAAGCAAGATGCTGACAAGAACACTATTCAACTTTCCTGCGACAAATACCGAGGTAGGACCATCTGCACCTCCGATTATAGCAATAGCATTATTATTCATCTTCAATGCAACACCCACAATAACAGATATTATTCCAACAATACCAGCAACGATTCCTAATATTTTTTTCATTGACTAATCTCCTTTCTCAACCTTCCGATTTGTCGATTTCTTTTTACTTACCAAGCATACCATATAACAGCATAAGAAACACTAAAATATTACAGACCATACCGCCCCAAAACAGGTACAGCTTTAAGCCCTCATATCTGAAAAAGCTGTTCTTGCTTTCCTCCAGCTCCCGGATCTTCTGCTTCATCACGCTTGTAAGTGTATCAGACTGCTTCTCAAGAAGCTTTGTAGCCCTCTGTATAGCCTCTATATTCGCCTGTAACGCCTTTCTAACCTCTTGGACGGTGTTTTCCTTAACCTCATCTTTCAGGCTCCCAATCTCGCCCGATATAGCGTCTTGAAGCAATTCGTTGCTGTTCTTCAGCAGCTCTACGCTCTGCTTCAGCTCGCTGATGAGCTTCCTGTTCTGCTCTGCGTCTCTCTGCCTGTTCTGCTCTGCCCTTACTTGTTCTTGATTTGACTGCTTCATCAATTCCTCGCAGTTCTCGCTCGACATCGCCAACGCTTCTTTGAGCAGACTGTTTTCCAGCTCTGTCCGGCTCTGTCGGTTTAACTCTTGAAGCTGCTCTCTTGGACTGCTCTGCTTCTGCTGTTCGTGCATTTCTCTCAAACTCATGCTCCATACTCTCCTTTCCAAAATCCATATTGTAGTATTTTTCCAGCTTGTTATCCCTGATTTTACAAGCCTTTTCTCCTGCCTGTTCCCTGGCTAAGTCGGTATATGTGATGTACTTGTGGCTGTCCTGCCAGTCCACCCCGTACCCTCTTTCATTCATCAGCCGGATAAAGGTTTCCCGGCTGGTCGCTGTTTCCTTACAATCCAGCACCGCAAGGGCAATATCCTGCACATAGCTCTTGACCTTTCCCTGCTCTGCCTGTTTCAAAAGCTGGTAGGTGTCTTTGCTCCATGCCACCGTTTCTTCCCGGACTTCTCCAGCAAATGTCTTTCCTTTCTCCGGCACATGCAAGCCCTGTTCCCGGCTCTGTTCGTTACATCGTTCCTTTAAGTCTTTAAGGTCGTGCTTACTCCATTGGAGCTTATGACCGTTCTCATAATTTACGGAATTGACAATAAAGTGCGTGTGTATATGCCCCTTGTCTATATGCGTGGCTATCAGAACTTCATGCCCTTTCCATGCCTTTGTATGCTCTGCCAGCTCGACAGCGTTCTTATGAGCCTGCTCCGGGGTTATTTCCTCGTCCTCATGGTAGGATTGCACATAATGCTTATAGGTTCTTCCATCCGTCTTGCCCCACAGCTCCTTTGTGGCTTGCATTTCTTCCTTGACCGTCTCCGGCTCACAATGCAGACCGCTGACAAGCTTCTCCTCTGTCTTTTCTTTTTTCGTCACATAATCTATGGCGTGCCCTATGCCCGCCTTTGAAGATACCGCCTTAATGACTGCCATACTTTGTTCAGCTCCTCTCCATGCTTCCGCACTTCCGCTTCACTCGGCAACATCCCCCCCTCATTACACCGCTTTGCTATTTGGTTGAGGTTGTTCCCTATCCGTTTCAGTTCCGGGATAAGTTCTTTGATACCGTCCGTATTCACGATCTGCTTCTCCAGCACACAGGAAAGGATATACTCCTGTTGGTTCTTTCCACTCTCTGAAATCTTCTCCTGCAACTGCTGGTATTCTTCTTCATTTACTCGGAATGATAACTGCTTTGGTCTTGTCTTGTTCATACCCTTACCACTCCATATCCATGACATCAAGTAAGTCAAAGAAACGCTCCAGCGTCTTATTTTCCTTTTCTGCCGGGTTCTGTTTTACATATTTATCAATTACTTTCATCAGCTCCTGCACCTCGTATCTGTACTCAAACTGAATTTTATCCATTTCTTTTTTCATGCCTTTGACCTCTCTTTCTTCGGTGCTACCACCGTCACATTATGAGCCTTTCGGCTCTCTGAAAAGGGGGATTGAAGGGGGGCTTGCCACCCTCACAAGTTCTAAAGTGGTAACACTTTAGGGAACTTGCAATATATCCGCTACACATATTATAGCATGATAGACACCCTATATCAAGCGGATATATTCGTGCGTATATTCTGCCAAGAATATAGTGGAGCTTACTTCCTCTTGGGCGACTTTGGAAGTGTAGGAGGGAGACAGTCAAGGGCTTGTTTTTTATCTGCAGTATGAGCTTCGGCTTGCCGATCAGCGAGTACAGCAGATAAAAAATGGTCGCAGACCACCCTTTACTTTCTTCCGCCGGAACGGACAATGAAGCACAGGGGGAAGTAACGAAACGGACGGACAGCCGTTTTCCCCTCCGGCATTATAGCCAACAAAAAAGAGTATCAAGGGTAAACGCTGCGGTCTATGACCGCCCTTGACACTCTTTTCCTTATGGCTTTGATGATAAACAAGGGGAAATGGCTTCTTGTGGCATTTCTGCCCCTGTGATATAATGAACGACGCTACCGCCCCCAGACAGGTAGAGAAAGGGGGGGAACCGCATGAGTGAACTTCTGTC
>ERZ780177.3992-NODE-3992-length-10550-cov-3.200286_pt1 | contig 10550 bp, 10 predicted proteins | sample MGYA00510973_ERZ780177 | MGnify/ENA primary metagenome ERZ780177 (study PRJEB29588, sample SAMEA2144396) | human gut metagenome | biome: human gut; feature: human-associated habitat; material: faeces | place: Denmark | collected 2008/2010 ...
GTCCTTGACACCCCGCACATATTGGGAAGTCATCAGTGACCGGCAGCGAACCGGCCCACGGGAATCTCACCCCTCCGAGGATCTCTCCGAGCTGCCCCCATTGCATGATCCTGCGGTCAAGCAGGGCTGTGGCTGGGCAGGAGTACCATTGTCTGCGGACAAGATCATTGCGAGGCAGCTTGCCAAAGCTGCTTTTGGATGGATGGGTACCGCTCGTCACCTTGTTGGGCCGTCTTTATACAGAAAATCTGTACAGGTGGTCTTCGCGCATCCTCCGCATCGCTGTTCCATTTCTGGCTCATCCGCTTGATGTCATTCAGTCGCTGGATATGTACTTTTCAAGCTGCACGAGGCGGACTGAAAATGTCCCCTCAATGCATAGGCCACGGGAACGACTTTTTTATAAGGTCGTTTGAAAATTTTTTTTAATTTTTTTCATGCGGATAGCAACTGCTGCCTGCGTACACCCCCATCTTCGTGCAAGTTCTTCTTGCCCATGTCCTTCGAGTGTGACATAGGTAAGCAATTCCAAGTCTTTTTTGTTTAATTTCATAATGGCGCGAAGTAATCGCTCATCTTCCAATGTGTCGACCCATGCATAGCGGTTTTGAAAACCAGTTTCATCAAAGGTGGTAGACATGACCCCGCTTTTTCTAAATAGGGCAGAACGCCGATCATCGTCTGGACCATCAATTTCTATTGACGGCATTTTCGTTGCCCTGCGTTCATACGCACGATTCCGGCAGAAGCAGTGCCAGTCATACTCATATATTTTTTGAATGCTTTTTTCGCTCATTCCTGCGTTGGCGTATTCTTTTCGCAGTTTTGCCCATTCACGATCAAATTTTGCTTTCTCTGCTGCACAGTTGAATCCCATACGGATTCCTCCATTCTTCTGAAATTTTGAGAAAACCAAAATTTCAAAAGCGGAGGGGCGCGAGGCTGGTAAAAAACGGCCAATGGCGCAGTTCTGTTATCAAAAACAAACCTGCGCCATTGGCCGCTGTAAAAAAATACGAAGCAAACCATCTTGTCTTGAGAAAATAGCCGCATCTTGCTGCAGCCCATTTTGTTTTACAATATGGTTAGCCGCTTACCTTTCGTGTCAAGAAATTGAGTCTGTTAACTGTAAGTATATAGTCACGGGTAGTCTGCCTACCTATTTTTCCTTCATCCCTTTGCTTTTTCTCAATAGCGCCTCGACTATAGCCATTCGCTGACGCTATCAGGAGAGTCCTCAAATAAGAACGCCACGCTTTGTAATGTTTGTATGAAGCAGTGTCTCTCCAATGCATGATTCTCTGGGAATAAGGATTAGCGTTGAAGAGAAGTGCAGTGCAATTTTCGCAAGCAGCGGAAATCGCTTGCTGCAACGAGCGGAGAAAGTGCAACGTGTAAACGCCCCTTGAACCAACAGGGATTCTGCTCCTTCTCTTTATACGGTGTCTTCATAATCTCATAGCAGTTTGATCTTACATTCACGGCAGCAAATGCGTTATCTGAGGCGTCTCTACAGCTCAAGGGGCATTTTATACGTCAGCGTCAATTGCCCACTGGCATTCTCATAGGCATCGCCGTATGTAAAGCCGCAGCCCATGGAGCCTAGAAGCACGGATTTTCTAAAAATGTCCATCTCCTTGTAGGGCGAACGACTGATCCGTTCTTCAATGGCGGATGTTGTCTTGGCCGAGCCGCGGGACAGGGTCAGCGTCGGAGACAGCTTCACCAGCATATTGCTTCCAAACACCAGCGCCACTGTCACCGGGAAAAACTTGCTGACGCGGCGGCGCGGCCATGCAGCACAGCTACTGCACGGATATTCCTTGGGGCGAAGCCCAACCCGGCGATCTGGTCTTTTATCCGGATGATTCCCACGTCGGCATCGCTGGAGGCACAGACGCAGACGGCAATCTGCTGATCGTCCATTGCAGCGGCGGTGCGAACGGCGTGGTTATTACTGGTTCGGCGGGATTTACGGCAGTGGCAAGTCCGAATTGTTTAAAGCATAAAATCTACGGTGAGACACATTGCACAAAGCAATGTATCCCACCGGGAGAACCATGCTGCCCGTTCTGACAGGACGTACGTTTTTTTGCAACAATGCACGTCTGAGTCACAGCTAGTACAAATCTCCATCTATCACTTCAAATAGATCCATCCCAGCGATTTCTTCATGCGAAAGTATGTTCTCAAGTACATAGCTATCTTCATTAAAATATAGAATCTACTGAAAGAACGTCTCATAACAAACTACGTTTTCCGTTTGATCTATCTGCGCTTCCGTGTCAGTTGCGTTTCCATTTGATGCAGCCACAGCAGGTGACAGTGCCGACAGCAGGAAAACTAAAAACAAAATATCGTTGCTTTGTTTTCATTTTTTCCTCCTGCTTTATGCGATGGAATTCTTATAGCTTATTCCCTCAATCCCTCCGGCTCCATTTGCGTTACGATCACGGCCTGTGTCGCAGCAATCGCTTCCTGCCACTGCTCGGTTCCGGGCGGGCAGGCCACATACAGAAGCGCCCCCTCCGGCTGCAGCGGCAGGTTGTGCCAGATGTTCGATATTGCAAACGGCAGCGGGGCCTTGACAGTGGCGCGGAGCTGATACAGCCCGCTGCCTTCTTCAAATCGGACGCCATACTTAGACGGACAGACGTAACCGTCCGCGCTCCAGCCGCGATCTATACACACGTCATCCAGCTTGACCCACGCATCGCTTCCCTCCGGCGCGATGGAGAACTCGTACCAGCCCACGTTGTCCGCGCCAAAGTAGAATTCCAGATCTTCGCAGACGCTTTCTCCAACAGGGGCGTCTGCGTTTGCGCTCAGGGCGGTAGTGCCGCATTTCTGACGGCGTCCCTCCGGCCAGTTTTTCGGGCATTCGCCGCAGCGGGCGAAGCTTTCCACCAGCAGCAGTTCTTCCCCCGCGCACCAGGCAGACTGCCACGCCGCTGATCCCGGCTGCCTGTACACCCGAAGCAGGGTGTGATCGTCCGTGATGCAAATGTCGTGCCATGTGGCCGTGACTTTGTTGGTTTCTTCCCGATGAAGCTGATAGCGCGTACCTTCCGCGTCTGCGTCAAGGGGAACGCGAAGCAGACGGTAGCCTTCGCCGTGGATTTTCTCGTTTTCACACAGGCCATCGCTTGCCTCCGCGCTCACGGCAATCCAATCCTCGCAGCCCTCCGGGGCAAGGAAATAGCTGGCCGCCTCCTCATTCGGCAGGGCAACATAGCAGCAGTCGATGACCTCCGGCCCCGCTTCGGCGGGATCGCCCTCCTGGAAAAACCAGCTTTGCGGGCAGTCGGCGCAGCGCCGCATGGGCAGAAGCTCCGGCAGCTGCTTACCCGTCTTCGGGTCGCTTTCCACGACGAGCAGCGTTGTCTGATCCTTGATCTCAAACGACCATAGCTCCTGCACCTCAGTGGGCGTCACCCCGACCGTCGTAGTCCTGAGCTGATAGCGTCCGTCTGCTTCATCTGCGAAGGGGAATCCGAACTTTGAAATATGTGAGGGCTGCTGATGCACCCGGCTGTGCTCCTCTGACTGGCCGCAGGTTCCCAGCCAGTGCGCCTCGTCGAGCTTCTGCCAATCGTCGCTGCCCTCGGGGGCGATGGAAAATTCATAATCGCCGATGTCCGCTGTGGCAAAGAAGAATACCAGATCGTAGTCCCCGTCGCTTTCAGGAGAGAGAAATGACGGATCTTCTGCCTGTTCCGGTTTGGCTGGGCGCGCTTGCGGCGTAGGCTGTGCCTCAGTGGGCTGCTCCACCCCTGGCGGTTGCTGCACAGCAATATCTAGCTGCGCACTACGACTTTGTTGATGGCAACCGCTCAGCATCAACACCGCAATCACAAGCAGCAGGAGACACATCACACTTTTTCGCTGCAGAGTAACGACTCCTATCATAGAACATACCTCGCGATCATTCTGTCTCATGACCTGTACTGGTCAATCCTGGCATATTTCCGTAATAGCCACAGACCAGACAAGTCCCCATACCACCGACTTGTGCGTAGTGACTTCCGTAAAGATAAGTCCCGCACGCTGTGCATGCTCCTCTGTGCTGCGTCGAGGAATATGGCTTCCAGACATTCACATTATGCGGACAAATAATAAAATCCAAGTAGGGGAACGTTTGTGCAAATCCACTCCATGTCACATGTGAAATTGCTACAGTGCCGTTATCAGGCCAGTTTGCATGGTAGATGATAACGCCAGTGCTGTCTCTGCCAACCAAAATCATTGTATGCTCATCTGACGTGCTGCCGCTGTAGCTAACTCTGAGCAGCGTTCCAAGAGCAAAAGACTGAAGTTTGTTCTTTATTTGCGTTTGAGTATAGTTTCCGATATACTCAAAACCCTGAGAGCATTTTGCACCACTGCTTCCAAATAAGTAGTCATAGATATAGAGCCCAAATCCGTGGCATTGTGAACCTGTACCAAAACTCGTGCTGGTCGATCCACTATATGTGCCGCCTGCGGGATATTGCGCGTTAGGAATGCTTTTTCCGTTTATGGTGGTTGTATAGTTTGACTGATCTGTGAGGCCAACACTTGTTGCCGCAATGTAAAATATGTTCGGGTCACGGATGGCTCGAACTGCGCCTGTGGTCAAATCAAAGTACTCATACGTGCCCTCCCATGACAGCTCATATTCATCCTTGCACAATGCGTTAGGGCACGCGACCATAGTCGGTTTTTCACTGCCAATCATGACGCCTTTGTTTTGATACGGTATAGCAAATTCAATCTGGTATTCTGGCACGTACTCTGCAACATATTCTTGTTGCGAGTCATCAACGCTGGCAATCTTATTCTGCGTAGAAATAAAGATAGCTCGGTTGCCGATAGCCTGAACATCATCGGCTTCGCTCAACGTTTCACCTGTTAAGTGAATCTTCGCGCTGTCTGTTTCTTCATGAGCATAGGCAAATGCCGATAAGAGCATCGCTACAACCAAAAGCAGGGCAAAAATACGGATTTTCTTTTTCATAGTTGTCCTTCCTTTCATGGCATTCATTTGGTTCCATATTTTCCATTAGATACTGATTGATTAGTCTGTTTCGGGACTACGTCTTCTTTGTTTTGCCTGAGGAACACTGCATTCTGTCAGTGCGTAATCCAAAAGGTTATTTTTTTAGGCCTTCGTCTTCGAGGACGCAACATCCATGTGAAAAATCAGGCCCGCAGGGCTGGTGCGTGATCTGTATGTCAATGATCCGGTCGGGCTGTTTGGGGAACGTGAGCTGCGTCAGTCCCTGCGTGTCCAGCGCATAGCGGTAAACGTTCCAGATTGTCTTGCCCTCCGCCTGGCCGACGAAATACAGGGTATTGCCGTCCAAGGAAGGATAGAACATATGAACCTGCTGAATTCCGGGAATTTCCACATTCTCCACCTCCTGCGAGGTGATGTCCAGACGTTTGAGTGTACGCTTTCCACTGACCATCTGTGGCTCTGTTGTCATCAGAATGGTATTTTCATTCAGCCGTCGGGTCAGACAGATTTCAAAATCCTCCGTAAAAAACAGAGGTGTGACATTCTCAAATGTTGCGTCGATCAAAGAAATTGTTTTAGGCCGGATATGTGTCTCCGCCGCAACGCGGTGTGTCCGCATTTCCGCATCCGAGCAAGTGAGGATCAAAAATTCGTCTGCGTAATCGTCATAGGAGAAGGAGTGATGCCACGTATCGTCGTCGGCCTCATTTCGATAGGTAAACGTCTGGCTGTCAAGGTCAAACCGGGCGGGCTGACAGGTTGTGCAGAACTCCCGAGCCACATTGGCATAGAGCGTGCCATCCACAAAGAGAAGATCATTAAACGCATTTTTTCCATCCGTCAGCCGCTGGACATTTCCTGTTTTCAAATCACACGAATATAGGTTGTCATATGTCTCGTCCGGGCGTGCAGACGCGTAGTAGACGATCTGGTGTTCAAAATCCACCGTATTGGCCGGATACACATATGGGCCGATTGGCATCTTGAAGATTACCCGAAACGCCTGCGACTGTTCATCGTAAGCATAGATGACTAGCTCCACGCCGTCATCCATATTTTCGCCGTTGATGTTGTCTACCACAGTGACAAGCAGCGTCTCCACTAGTTCTGCATCCGGGGCTCCCTCGGGCGTCTCGATCTCTGGCAGCGTCGGCTTTTCCGCCCCGTCTTCCGGTTCAGCGGCAGAGGCGTCCATGTTGGATGTCTGTTCCGATGAACCTGCTTCGTCCGGAAGGTCAAGGTCGGTGTTTGCGCTACACGCCGTCAGTAGCAGCAGCATAAGAAGAATGGAAATCAATTGCTTTACTTTCATATCTCTCCTCCTGTTTCAAAAAGGGCAGGACATCCGCCTCTGCCGGGAGCAGAGGCGGATATCCTCTCTAAGCGTTTTTATCTGGCAGGGGCTGTTTGATCAGAAAACCACTCGTGGTAATATCTCACATTATTTACGTTATCTGTCGGCGCTCCATCCGGGGTTCCTGCAAGCTCGCGGATGTTGTCCTCGCCCCAAATGTCGATAATTGCATCGGGCAATGCGCCAACATCGGCCTGATAGTAGGTAAAGACCTCGTCGGTGTCCAAATTCCGAATCTGAACATTTTTGTCGCCCACTTTAGAATAATCATAGGCCATTTTGGTTGCGCAATCATATGGCTGAAACCGATTATTTCGGTTACCATATGTACCAATAAAATAAGTGGCTCGCCCTGTTCCAAGGAAATGCCGTTATCCTGCTTCGATTACCCGATTATATTTTCTTTTGCTATCCACTTAATTATGTTAATATCGTAGCATATGGGGACAATTAATTGAAAACTCTAAAGAATATTTCTGGCGGAAATAAAAATGCACTCCTTTGGATTATTCCGGCTATCTCTTGCGGAAAATATAATTATTCCGCAAGGAGTGGTTGACATGGACAAGAGAATTGCTACAATAATCGGAATGAATCTGCAGCGTTTGTGAACACAGTATGGATTAACCCAAGAACAGCTTGCTGAAAAGGTGGGTATCAGTACATCATTTTATGCAAATCTCGAACGCGGAAATAAAGGCGTCAGTATTTCAGTACTATATGACCTAGCAAATTGCCTGGGCGTAAGTGTGGATTATCTGATATACCCAAACCAAGCTGATGCTCGCATCCGAAACATCGAGACACTCTTGAGGGATAAGCCCGAATCGTTTATAATCGCAGTAGAACGTTTGGTTCAACTTTGTATTGAAGAATTTTCAAAATCGGAATAAAAAGTGTTGAGCAAGACTCTTGGCCAAGAAGGATATAACATGAGTTTAAATCAAGAAGAAGAGGAATATATCGAGCGACTTTACCGGGAGATGTACACCCGTCTGTGTATCTACGCGATGAGTGCACTGGGAAGCAAGGCACTTGCTGAAGAAGTTGTACAAGATACTTTTCGAATTGCGTGTATTAAGCCAGATGGATTGATGAGCAGTAAAAATCCACGTGGTTGGCTCGTCAATACACTTAAAAATGTGATTCGTAATAGACGGCGAACTGAGGCTAGACTTAGTAATGCACTACTTGCGGCGATGTCTGCGTATGAGCCGCAGGCAAGCACAACTGTGGAGACAACAGAATTCATTGTTGCCTACTCAGATGCTCTAGGAGAAGAAGATTTTCAGCTTCTTGTAAATATCGTTGTTCGTCGATATACTATGTTGGAAGCTGCGGAAGAATTGGGAATTACGGTTGAAGCCTGCAAAAAGCGTGTGCAACGTGCAAAAAAGAAGCTTCAAAAAATAATTGAGAAAGATTTTTAATGTATGTCCCTAACGAACCAATTGTGTACATATAAAAACAAAGGGGGTTCACAGAGATGTCGGAATCCAAAGAGCATTTTTATCGAGATTTTTCAAAGTTTGACGAGATGAGCACGGAGGAATTGAACGAAATTTTACGTCAGGACTCTCAGCTCCCAGACGGCGAAGACTCCGATACTGATGCAATTTTATATATTATGGGGGTGATCGCAAAGCGCAATCAGGAGCTGCCGTCATCTGATTTCGGAGATGTCAATCACGCTTGGAGTTCTTTTAACAAAAATTATCGTTTTGATTCAAGCGAAGGATGCTCGCTCTTTGATTTTGATGATGAGCCACAGCTGAATGGTACTTCCGACAAAACGCAAATCCTCCGGCCCGCACCGCGTTCAAATACGCGTCCACGCAAATGGGTTCTTCGCACAGCCCGCATCCTTGCGGCAGTCATTGCCGTTCTGCTGGCAACCTCTCTAACTGCTTATGCATTTGGGTTTGACTTATGGGGGGCAATCGCCAGCTGGACAAAGGAGACGTTTGGTTTCAGGTCAGCAGAATACACACAAACAGCTGTGCCTTCTTCCAAGAAAGAGATTCCCGCGCCGCTGACCTCTATTGCCAATGAGATGGAAATGCACGGCATACCTACGACGATTTTGCCAAGTTATCTTCCTGATGGGTTTGTGGAACGTGATTTCCAATACAACGCCGTAACTCAACCTGAGTCTCTATACTGTCTCTTGGAGAATGGCGATTCTTCGATCACGTTATTGTATACAGTGTTTTCAGAGAATCAGGATCATTTACTATATGAAAAGGACACGGTTGATCCTGAGCAGTACGAATACAATGGCACCGTATACTATATCATGACCAACAAGGGAGTTTATTTTGCAGCGTGGACTGCGGACAATATCGAGTGCAGCATCGCGGGCGTTGAAACTTATGATGAAATCATTAAAATCATACAATCGATAGGAAGCGCAAAGCGATCTGATCGAGGGGATTGGCCTTAATGAAAAAACACACATTTTTTACGATGCTCTGCGTTCTACTAGTATTGACGGGCTGTCAGAAACGGCAAGAGCAAACGGATATCCGTCTGCCGGAATCGGAATCGGCAGTTACGGAAGAAACAATAACCGTGCCTTCGGAAAAACCAGAAGAAGCGCTGCCGGAAGAATCCAGCGCAGAACCAGAACAGGAGAGCGTTGCTCCGGATCTCGGCACCTACAAAGAGCTTCTGGAAGTCCTTCAAACGCTGCAAACACGGGAGGACTGGAAAAGCAGCCCGGAATACGAGATGATCACGGCGCAAAAGGAAAAAGTTCTCAGTCAACTGATTCGCAGCTTTTACCACGGGCAGGACAGCCTCAGTCTTCGGGATACCGCATGGGGCGACCGTGATCTGCCCGGTATGGCGTTTGCGGTGTTCCGGAGTCTGCTTGGCTCGGAAGATCTGGCGCTGGAAGCCGGGACGCCGCTCGAATGGTTCCGGACTTGGTTTATCTGGGCATTCGGACACATTCATGAAGCGGACGCAGCAGGACTGCAGGCGCAGTATCCGGCTTCCTTTGCCGCAATCGATACGGTTATGGATCATCACGGGACATGGGAAGATGCGGTAGACAACGGTCTGTGCTCTCTGGACAAGGGCAGCCATTACGACTTCGATCTCATTGCTGCACGAGATCAGATCGTTTCCTACATCCGTGAAAACGAAGAAATCTGGCCGTTTTCGTATACGCTGATCCTGCGGTTAAACAATGCGCCATATGGCACGGAGGAACCGACGCCCGGAGATCCGAATGTGTACGTCGACTTTATCTGGTGGGCTGCATATACCGCCTCCGGTGAGCGCACAGAGGTCCTTGTGCAGGAGCTGACGCTCAACCCAGAGACAGGAGAATCGTCCGTATGGACCATCCCGCGCAAGGATCTGGGAGAAGAGCTGTGGTTTCAGCATTTCCCGGATTGGGTCGTGGATACGCTCTTCGACGGGACATATCAGTCCTCAGCCGAAAACGCGCTTCCAGCATAAGGAGGAAAGAATATGAAAAAAGCAATCGTGCTTCTGTTTTTGTGCGCGGGTCTGCTTCTGACGGCCTGTGCGGCTCAGATCGAAGCGGAGACCACGCAGCCGGAGCAGGAACGTGTACAGCAGGAAGGCATGCAGCCGGAACCCATACAGCCGGAGCCGGAGCCTGTGCAGCCTGCTGCTGCGGCTGCGGACGCGGACAAAACGCCGACCGAACAGGACGTGGCGTGGTTCGCGCAGGCAGAAGCCTGTGCCGACTGGCCGGCGCTAACGATCGACGGGACGTCGATCTACGAGTTGGAACAGGACGATATCGAGCGGGTCTATGGCGCGTCGGCGCGGATCTACCACGGGATGGAGATCGGGACGGACTATTATGACATCGTGCAGTTCACGGACGGCTCGCAGGCCGCGGGCTGGATGGGGACGGACGGGAAGATCCGTCACCCCAACGCGGCCTATCTGCGGCTGGACGCCGGGATCGACGTCTGCGGCATCTGGGCGGGGGAGGACTACCGCGCGGCGGCAAACCGCTTCCCGCGGGACGAAACACCGCAGCTGCAGCAGTTGGATGAGCACACCGCGCAGCTGCTGCTCGGCGGCGAGATCCTGTACATGGGCAAATACAGCTATCTCGAATACACGGACGGCGTGCCGGAAAAGCTCGTCGTGTGCGACGAGACGGAGATGACCCTCTGGATCGAGGATGGCGGCATCGCCGCCGTCAGCTGG
>ERZ780177.4007-NODE-4007-length-10535-cov-4.238931_pt1 | contig 10535 bp, 7 predicted proteins | sample MGYA00510973_ERZ780177 | MGnify/ENA primary metagenome ERZ780177 (study PRJEB29588, sample SAMEA2144396) | human gut metagenome | biome: human gut; feature: human-associated habitat; material: faeces | place: Denmark | collected 2008/2010 ...
AAGCAGCCGCAATGCCCCGCAGATAAAGGAAAAGCGATTGAAGAAGCGCTGCGGTTCTTTGGCATGATATTTGACACCAAATTCATTTCCTATCCTTTAGCAACGCACATTGAAAACCCGGCAGAGTTTTTCGCTCCTCCGGGTTTTCTATACATTTTCAGAATATACCTTTTTATTATACGCTTATTTTTTCGTTCATTTCCACCCGATATACCCCGAAAGCATCGGATACACGCCCTGCGCTTCGGTCGGGAAAATCCGCATCGCCGCATCGGAAGCGGCCGCCTTCGTTTCGGCGCTCACGCGCTTGTTTTAGAGCGTGTTTTCGTCGGATGAAAGCGCCTGTCCTTCCGTCACGGTTTTCAGATACGTTTCCAACAGATTCAGGTTTTCGGTTTCATAGCGCTTTTTGCCGATAACGGCACGGCATATTTTGCTTTCATCACCACACGCTTTACCTCGGAGGACGTTATCGGGCACACAATAATCATTCACAGGAATTTTGACGACCTGCACACCCAGCCCTCGGGCAATTCAGGGGAGAAAATAGCCTGCGGAGAAATTATGCCAATCTTATAATTCAGTCGAAGTCATCTCGCACCATGCGGGGCGATAGCCGCACTTTGCGGCAATGCGCTGGGAAATGATATTTCCGCTCCATGTGCCGTAGTATGGCACATATCCGCTCCTCAGCACCTCGGCGGTGCAGGAAGCAACAAGAGCCGCTCCCACGCCCATTCCACGGAACTCGGGCAGAACGTCAATGCCTATCTGCGCCATGGTGGGGCTGTCCGATGATGCCCCCGCCATGCCCATGATGCTCCTGCCGTTAAAGGCGCAGACGGCAATGATATCACGCCGCTCCCCCTCGGTGCGGTACAGCAGGGCATTGTCAAAGCCCTTGTATTCAAAAAGCTCGGCAATGTTATTTTCATCGAACACCCTCAGAGTAAAGCCCTCACTCCTTACCGCAGGGCGGTATGGCACAGCAGGGACATAATACTGATTGAGCAGCCCGATGCAGCAGCCGTGACTGAAAAGCTCACGGTTCAGCGCCGACATTACGGAAGCGGTGAATATCTCCGTTCCCGCTGTGTTTTTAGCCAGCACCCTTGTGTATTCGGCAATATCGGCGCTTGCGCATATAACAGTGCCCATGCCCATGGTAGCCGCACGAAAAAAAGGCGGCTCATCGGAAAATACACGCCTGCCCCTGCGAATCGCAGGCACAGTGACAGTGTTTTCATTTTTAAAAAAGTCCTGCGGGGTGCAGCTGAAATCAAGACTCAGCTGTTTTGCCGCCGCCAGTTCCATATCGTTTCGTATTATCAAAGTTTATCACCGTAATTATTTTACCACACAGTACAGGCAAAAATCAAGGGTATAGTTATATTTTATGCGTTTCTGAAATCCGTGGGCGTCATTCCCTCGTAGCGTTTGAAAAGCTTGCAGAAATAACTTTCCGACCCAAAGCCCACTTCCTCAGATATCTCTTCAATGCTTTTGTCCGTGCCCATAAGCAGCGCCTTGGCCTCCTGGATACGCCGCTTTGCCGCATATTCCATGGGGCGCATATTCAGCGTGTTCCTGAAAAGCAGGCACAAATGCTGCTTTGATACTCCCGCTGCGCCGCAAAGGTCGTCCATGGTTATGGGCGACGCATAATTGTAATTGATGTGATCCACCGCTTTCATCAGCGCAGGAGACACGGAAAGAGAGGTATCCTCTGCGGAGATAAGGCGGTAAAACTCGATAAGAAAATCGTACAAATAACCCGATGCCCTGTAATTGCCGAAAAGGCTGTCCGCTCTTATGGCATCGTGCATTTTCCTGAAAATATGCTCCAGCATTTTAACATTTCCAAAGCTGCACACTCTCGGCTCGGCAAGTCCGAACTGCCTGAGCATATCGTCAATGCCATAGCCCGACGGCACTACCCAGTGGATATCCCACACATCTTCCTCAGCGTAATATTCATGGGGATAGTTTGCAGGCATGAATACAGCGGTGTTGGGCGGAATGTGAGTTTTTCGCCCGTCGCATATAAGCGTTCCGCTGCCCTTTGTGCAGTAAAGTATCTGATGATGTGGATATCCCTCGGGGCGGATAATATGATCCTGGCAATGCTGCTGACCCATATTCACAAGATAAACAGGCAGCTGTTTTTCACTGCGTATGATAGGATAGTCACAGAAGAACAAAAAAATCACTCTCCATATTCATATTGTTATAAATTCATAATATCATCTATTGACTTGCCTGTCAATAGGTGTTACAATACATTCAACGAATATGAAATTACAGGAGGTCGGCTATGGACATTTCAAAAATATCTTCCGTGGGATCACCCAAAAGCAAAATGATATACCATGAAAATACGGAAGCTCTTCACATCGGCACCCTTGATAAGCACTGCTATTTTATCCCCTTTTCAAAAGGACAAGACCCGTTTGAAAGCAGAGAAAACTCAACCCGATTTGAGCTTTTGAACGGCGACTGGGATTTTAAATTTTACGGCAGCATTATTGATATAGAGGACGATTTTATATCATCTGGCTTTGATAAAAAAATCCCCGTCCCCTCAAACTGGCAGCTTCACGGCTATGACAAGCCCCAGTACACAAACGTCTGCTACCCTATCCCCTATGACCCGCCGTATGTGCCCGATGATATCCCCGTGGGCATCCATCAGAGGAGCTATAACTATTCCACCGACGGAAACGACAGGATACTTGTTTTCGAGGGCATAGACAGCTGCGTATATCTGTACATAAACGGCGAATTTGCAGGCTATTCCCAGGTGTCCCACAGCACATCGGAATTTGATATTACTCCACTGCTCCGTGAGGGCGAAAACAAAATAACCGCAGCGGTGCTGAAATGGTGCGACGGCACTTATCTTGAAGATCAGGACAAGATAAGACTTTCGGGAATTTTCCGTGATGTTTATGTATTGTCCCGACCAAAAGTTCGGCTTGAAAACTATATCGTGAAAACGCTCATCTCCGATGATGCTTCCGCAAAGCTTGAATTTACCCCCTTTGGCTGTGACGTTACGGCGACCCTTACCGACAGAGACGGAAACACTGTAACAAATTTCAGTGCGACTGACGGTGAAAAAACTGTTATCAACATACAAGTCCCAAAGCTGTGGTCGGCTGAAAAGCCATATCTTTATGACCTGACTGTATTTGCAGGCGATGAGACCATAGGCGAAAAGGTAGGCTTCAGGAAAATATCCGTGGAGAACGGCGTGTTCAAGGTAAACGGTCAGGCTGTAAAATTCAAGGGCGTGAACCGCCACGACAGCTATCCCGACACGGGCTATTATGCTTCGGTATCTCAGATGAAGGCAGACCTTATCTTGATGAAAAAGCACAATATCAACGCCGTAAGAACCTCACATTATCCCAACTCGCCCCTGTTTTATCAGCTGTGCGACCAAATGGGCTTTTACGTTATCGACGAAGCGGATATGGAGTCCCACGGATGCGTGGAGGTCTATAACAATTTCAAGTGGGACGCTCCCGAGCCATACAACGGCATTGCCCTTATCGCCTGCGACAAGCAGTTTGAGAAAGCCATTACCGACCGTGCGGAAGCTCTTGTGAAGCGGGATATAAACCGCCCCTGCGTTGTGTTCTGGTCACTGGGAAATGAAAGCGGCTGGGGCGAGAATATGCTGGCGGCAGGCAGGCTGGTAAAATCGCTGGACGAAACAAGGCTGCTCCACTACGAAAGCACCCACAGACTGGACGATACGCCCACCGATATCCTTGACGTGGTATCGGGAATGTACTGGGACACCAAGGAAATGGCAGGCTTCCTTGAAAAGCAGGACGAGCACCGACCCTTTGTGCTCTGCGAATACTGCCACGCCATGGGCAACGGTCCAGGCGACCTGGAGAATTACCACAACGCATTTTATTCAAGCCCACGGTTCTGCGGCGGCTTTGTGTGGGAATGGTGCGACCACACCGTTCCTCAGGGCGTGGCTGACGGCAGGGTAAAATACGGCTACGGCGGCGACTTCGGCGAAAAGCATAACGACGGCAATTTCTGCATGGACGGTCTTGTTTATCCCGACCGCACACCTCACACGGGTCTGCTTGAACTAAAGCAGGCATACCGCCCTGTGAGAGTTTTGGCCGGCAGTGAAAAGGGACATTTCATCTTTAACAGCACCCTTGAATTTGCAAATGCGGTCGATATCCTGGACTGCCGATATGAGATAACCGATGACAGCGGAATTATATCCACAGGCTGTGCAGATATTGCAATACCGCCTATGGGCAGCACCGAGGTGATTATTCCGAATGCGGCAAAGGAATATGAAAACGAGACATATATCAGGTTCATTTTCACCGCAAAGGAAGATACACTTTTCTGCTCCAAGGGCTATGAAATTTGCTTTGACCAGCTGAAAATATGCGGCGGCACGGATAAGCAGACGACCGGCAGCAGTGTCACTTCTTTTAAAGAAACCACCCTTGATATAACAATAACATCGGGCAGCACGATATATCATTTTGACAAGCGCCACGCCGTTTTTGACAGCATCAGCCACAACGGAACAGAGCTGCTCCAAAAGCCCATGCAGTTCAATTTCTTCCGTGCTCCCACCGACAACGATGTTATGAAGGACAGCTGGTACAGGGCGCACCTTAACGACTTCACCGTAAAATGCTATGACACGGCTGTTACAAGCAATGGCTCGGAAGTTATCATCACCGTGAGCCAGTCTATGGGCTGGAGCATTCATCAGCCTTTTGCAAAGCTTAATGTAACATATTCTGTCGGCTGCAAACTGAACATCAGCTGCACCGCAGAATTTTCCAACAAGGTGGAAAATCTACCACGCTTCGGCATACGTCTTTTCATGCCGAGAAGCTTTGAAGCTGTAGATTACTTCGGATACGGCCCACATGAAAGCTATATTGACAAGCACCTTTCAAGCTATATGGGTCACTTCTCCGCAAATATCGCAGATATGTTTGAGGACTATGTAAGACCTCAGGAAAACTCCTCGCATTACGGCTGCCGATACGTGAATGTAAGCAACGGCGATATCTGCGTGAAGTTTACCTCCGACAATGATTTCTCCTTTAATGCCTCCGAATACACCCAGGAGGAGCTGGCACAGAAGCGCCACAACTACGAGCTTGAAAAATGCGGCAGCTCCGTTATCTGCATCGACAGCAGAATGGCAGGCGTGGGTTCAAATTCCTGCGGCCCTGCTCTGGCGGACAAATACCGTGTACTTCCCGAAAAGGAAAATAAACTGTCGGCGCATTTTGGAATAGAGATAATATAATACTAATCCCCAATAAAACTATAGACAAAAAATCATCGCATAATCCATATATGCAGGATTATGCTTGATTTTTTGTGTAGTTTTTAATTGGTGCTTAGTATAAAAAAATCTCCCGCTTCTCGATTGAGGGGGAGATTTTTTACTTTATAGGTAAAATTACAGAGTGCGGGCAAGTCAAAAACAAAACGGCTCAGATTATTTATCCAAGCCGTTTATTCTGGCGGAGACGGAGGGATTCGAACCCTCGTCCCTCAGGGGGCATCATGATTTCGAGTCATGTCCGTTATGACCACTTCGATACGTCTCCGTGTGACTGTAATATTATATCACACCCGATGAAAAATTGCAATACCTTTTTTGAAAAAATCCCGAATGCTCATTTCATCAGGCGCAAAATCGCAGAATATTCACCGCCAAAGCATCACATTGCCTTGAATAGCAAAGATTTATGATGTATAATATCAGTATGATCCCAGCGATATTCCGAAAGGTTGATAATATGGAAAAATATCTTGATGAAACTCTCAGCGTGCAGGAACATGCGGAAGCGCTGACAGATGCCATGACCGTTGAAGAGCAAGCAAGCCAGCTCAGATACGATGCTCCCGAGATAAAAAGGCTGGGCATTCCCGCCTATAACTGGTGGAACGAGGGACTTCACGGACTTGCCCGCTCAGGCACAGCCACCATGTTCCCCCAGGCGATCGGACTTGCCGCCATGTTTGACACAAAGCTTGTGGAAAAGGCAGGCGAGATAACCTCCGAGGAGACCCGAGCAAAATACGCTCAGTACGCAAAGCACGGCGACAGAGATATTTACAAGGGTCTTACCATCTGAGCGCATAAAGCTCAGGGCAGGCGAAAGCAGGAGCGTGACCGTTTCCATTCCCGAAAGGGCGTTCACCTCGGTAGATGAAAGCGGCACAAGAAAGCGCTTTTCCGACAGCTTTACGCTGTATGCAGGCACTCACCAGCCAGATAAGCTGAGCGCAGTTCTCAGCAGTACAGAGTGTGCGGTGACTGAGATAAAATTCTGATATAATACAATAGCTGCTGCATTTTATGAAATGTTATAAAATGCAGCAGCTGTTTTTATCTTGCCTGCTCATCATAATTATAGTATAATAATATAAAAACAATGCAAAAGGAGGCATCATATGACTCAGGCAGTATATCCCGTTATAGGCAGGCAGGACAGGCTGCCCTTTTATCTTACAGGCATAGGAATATCCGACCCCGAGTACCGTGTGGCAAGGGAAAAGGGACTTGTCTCCCACCAGTTTTTGTTCACATCATCGGGGGCAGGTGTGCTTACGGTCGATGACAAAAAATACATACTCCGTGCAGGCTCGGTATTCTACATCGCCCCCGCAAAGCCCCACGAATATCACCCTCTTGCGGGAGAATGGGTCACAAACTGGCTGGTGTTCCGAGGTGAGCACGCAGGCGAGCTTATGGAAGCCATGGGCTTTCAGGGCTTTGCTTACTCCGAGCATTTTGACGAGGACAAATGCGGCAGGATATTCAGCAGGATATTTTCCGCTGCGGCTGACCCCGTAAACGGCGGCGAAAATTCCTCCGCACTTTTATATGAATATATCCTTGCCATGCGAAGCTCCATGTTCTCCCGTGATGAGGAAAAGCGGTCGGGAAATGACATATCCTCCCTGGCGGTAAGGTACATCGACAGCAATTATGCGGAGGATATCCGTGCGGAAACCCTTGCGGCACTGTCGGGAGTGTCCGTCCAGCACTTCTGCCGTGTGTTCAGGGCGGAGACCTCTATGCGGCCGCTGGAATATCTTGCAAGGCGGCGGATATCGGAAGCCAAGTCCCTGCTTGTGAACACCGACCGTGAGATAGGCGACATCGGCAAAGCTGTGGGCTATGAGGACAGGAACTATTTCAGCATAGTTTTCCGCAGGATAGAGGGCGTTTCCCCCAGAGAGTACAGGCGTTCAAGGGGCACGGTACTGATGTGATGCTAAAATCGTAATAATATGCAAAATATTTCAGATTGACGTACAGGCACAAAGGCGCTATAATTATTTACAGGAAAAGGATAATTGTGCACGGTCCTCTTTTTCATGAATAAGCATTTTATTATAATAATCTTATAAATGCTCATAATGAGGGGAGAAATTTCTTTGAAAAATATGAAAAGGCTCACGGCCTGCGGAGCTGCTGCGGCAGTTATGCTCACTGCTGCGCCCGTCTGCGAAGCGGAGGAAGAAACTGTGGATAGAAACAACATAATCATTGACGGAACTACTGCAAATCTAAAGGAAAATATGCGCTACAGAGGTGCGGGAATGGTCAGCGGCAACAACTCCTCCCGTCTCCTGCTGGACTACAAGGCAGAAGATCCCGAAGCATATTGGCAGATAATGGAGTATATGTTCGGCAAGGAGGGCATCGGTATAACTCACCTGAAGCTGGAAATGGGCTCCGATGTAAACTCATCATCGGGAACAGAGCCCTCGGTAATGCGCAGCGCTGACGAAAAGGCTGACGTAACAAGAGGCGCAGGCTATCAGCTGGCGGCGGACGCAAAGCAGATAAATCCCGACCTTACCCTTGATATGCTATGGTGGAGCGAGCCACGCTGGATAAGCGAAGCTGACGACACCTACGCCGCAAGATACAAGTGGTACAAGGAGACCCTTGACGCAGCTTATGAGACCTACGGCATAAAGTTTGATTACGTAAGCGCCGTTCAAAACGAAAGAGCTGCCGACTTTGACTGGGTAAAATATCTTTCCGAACACCTGAAAAGCGAAACAGACTGCCCATATGATTACTCCAAGATAATGATAGTCGGCGGAGAAGAGGTCTGCACCTGGGGCTTTGCTGACAGAATGTATCAGGACGAGGAGCTTATGAATGCGGTAGATGTGGTGGGCAGCCACTACACCAGCAGCTCCACAAACGTTGCAAAGAAGATCGCCGAGGATAACGGCAAGGAGCTGTGGTTCAGCGAGGCAAGCTCCCCCATGGGCTATGCTCAGGGCGCATACAGGTTTGACGGCTCAGGCCTTGCAGGCATAAACGGAGCTCTTGACATCGCAAACCGTATCATCGGGATGTACCCCAACGGCAAAATGACCCTCTACGAGTATCAGCCAGTGGTATCCGCTTATTATGACGGCGCCTGCTACTGCCAGAAGCAGCTCATCACTGCCTGCGATCCATGGAGCGGATATTATCTGTTGGACAGCGGCTTTTACACTTCGCTGCACTTCTCCCGGTTTATCGAAAAGGGCTGGGCATTTATCGACAGCGCCTGCTACAGCGACGGCAAACCCGGCGGTGACGGTCATGCAATCGTTGACGCAGTTTACAGCTACATGACCGCCGCAGACCCCGAAACAGGCGACTACAGCACGATCATCACCAACACCACCGCCGAGACCATGGACTACACCTTTACCGTTTCCGCACTGGATAAGGCTTCCGCCGATGTTAGCGTGTGGGAAACAAGAGGTCCTGACAGTCCCGAAAGCGGCGAATATGATGAAAACTATTTCAAAAAGATAGCCGATATAACTCCAGTGGAAAAGAACGGAGCATACACATATACAGTTTCCGTAAAGCCCGATTCAATCGTGACCGTTTCCACAGTTTCTCCCGAGAGAACAGAGTATGTTAATATGGATACTTCCGAAAAAACTCTGCTCAGTCTCCCCTATTCCGATGACTTTGAGTATGCAGACTATCCCGAGGACTACCTCTCATCAAGAGGCTATGCTCCCAGATACACCACCGACGAGGGCGGCGCATTTGAGGTAGAGGTATCCGACAGCGGAAACTATCTCGTTCAGCAGATAACTCAGGATATCAGAGCAAAGGACTGGGGCTGGACTCCCGACCCTGTGACCACTCTGGGCGATGACAGATGGTACAACTACAGCGTGGCTGTGAATGTTTCCTTTGACCCTGCGGAGGATAAGTCCGCAAACTACGTGGGCGCAGGTCTCAGATACACTCTTGCCTGCAACGCATACAGCGGCTACTGGCTCCAGCTTTATGAGGACGGCAGCTGGAAGCTCAAGTCAGACAACACCGACAGGGCTTCAGGCAAGATCGAGGGCTTTGACGGCTCCGCTTCCCACAGCCTGAAGATCGAAGCTGAGGGCGTGGTTATCCGTGCATATATCGACGGCGCACAGGTAACGGAATATGACAGCTCCGACGCACTTATCGGCGCAGGCAGGGCAGCACTTTACAGCTCATACAACAAGAACCGCTTTGGCGACCTGACAATCGAGCCTGTGGGCGACAACACATACATCACCCGCTATGACAACACCGATGCCTGCTTTGAGTATGAGGGCGAGTGGGAACACAACACCATGAGCAGCTTCAAGAACTACAAGCGAACCATTTCCAAGGGCAAGATTGATTCCGTTCTTACCGTAAGCTTTGACGGCACAGGCTTTGCACTTACAGGCGAAACAGGCGGCGAGACAGTCCTCTCCGTTTCCATAGACGGCGGCGAGGCTGAGATAAAGGGTGTTTACAAAACAGGCTCCAGAGGAACATCATACCTTTGCAGCGGTCTGGAAAACACTCATCACACTGCAAAGATAACCGTTGCCATGGGCGACTACAGCGTTGACGGCATGGAGGTCATCGGCGGCGAAGTGCTTCTCCCCGAGGAAGAACCTGTGGAGGAGATACCCGAAGAGACCGAGGCATCGGCAACCGATGAAACCACCGCAGAAAATGCAAGCAGCAAAAAGATATCCCCTGCGGCTGTGGCAGGCGTTGCAGGGGGAATTGCAGCAGCTGCCGCTGCTGCTGCCGGAGGTGGATGCGGTGCCTGTGGTACGCATCACGTGGGAACCGCCTGCCGAGGGATTGGATGAATCTGTTTCGATAAGTCTAAATGGGTGGGGCATAAAGGGAATGAGCCGCGATTTTTCAACGGAGAATTTACGCTTCCCATTGCTCGAAAGGAAAGTGACATTTGATCCTGTCCTGCCATGGGAGGATGCTCCGACCATTGCCATTGAGGAGATCCAAAAATGGCTGCCATTTATGAGAAACAAGGAGCTTACCTGCTATTTTCAACAGTCTTATGGAGAATCAGAGGATAAAGGGTTCCAATGCCTTTATTTCTATACGACTTATCATGGCATCCCACAATTAAAGGGAGGCAGCATTTTCCTGCACGGACTCGAAAGTGAATATGGTCCCCATAGCAAAGAAAAAATGGCTG
>ERZ780177.4014-NODE-4014-length-10521-cov-3.100612_pt1 | contig 10521 bp, 7 predicted proteins | sample MGYA00510973_ERZ780177 | MGnify/ENA primary metagenome ERZ780177 (study PRJEB29588, sample SAMEA2144396) | human gut metagenome | biome: human gut; feature: human-associated habitat; material: faeces | place: Denmark | collected 2008/2010 ...
TACACCAACGGCAGCGCCGACACCGGATGCGGAACCGACCATAACGCCGGAAGTAACTCCGACGACAGCACCGGGCGAGAATAACGATGACAGTGAAAATTCGGAGAATCCGGAAACTCCGGCAGAAGATCCAACCGTGACACCTGCCCCGGATGATACAGCAAAAGACGATCCTGCAGCAGATGATACAAACCAGGATAACCAGAACGGAACGGGAAATGATGCATCATCGGACCAGTGGAAACAGGATGAAAATCTGGATGACCTTGTAAAAGATGAAATTCAGAAAGAAAACGAAACCGTAAAAAATTTCGATGAAATTTCCAATCCATCCGGTACGGACAGCACAGAAGACGGCTATCTGATCTCCGATGTCTCTCTTTTGATCCAGCCGATGGCAGTAAGTCTGTCCGGAAGCGTTGTATCAGAGGAGCAGGCGGAAACAGCAGAAGCTGAGACGGCGGACGAAGGCGAGCATGAACTGCTTGCAGCTGCAGAGCAGAAATCCAACCTGAGTGCCGGTGAAATGACAGCAAGTGCAGCCGATGACGTAAGTACGTTGCGTGCCGCAGGAACGATCCTTGTAGGACCGGACAACTACGGAACGAATAAGACATCCACTCCGACTCCGACAGCCACACCGTCGAAGAGCAGCAGTAACAACAGCTTTTCCAATTCCAATACCGGAAGCACAAAGATTCCGCAGAAGAAGACACAGACCACTGCAAGCATCCGCAGCATCCCGGTCAACACCGGCGATGAGACGATGGGGCTTCCGCTGGCGATCAGCTCCGCACTTTCTGCAGCCGTTATGTTCTGCATGGCATTCCTTCAGATGCAGGCGAAACGCGCAAAGAGCATGGCCGCATGGCTGGAATTCAAAAAGAATCATCCGTTTGACGAAAAATAAAGAAACAGGCATATCCGAAAAAGCCATTCCATACATTTACAGTATGGGAGGGCTTTTTCTTATGGAAGAAAAGAAAACATGGGCGGTGGGTGCGGGCAGCGGGATCGGCTGGCTGAAGGCGCTTCTCGTTTCCTATCTGATCTCGGTGCTTCTTCTTTTGCTGCTGTCTTTCCTGCTCTGGAAATTTTCCTGGAAGGAAAGCTGGGTGCAGGCGGGCATTGTGGTGATCTATCTGGCATCAAGCTTTTCCGGCGGAAGAATGGCAGGAAACATGGCGGGAAAACGGCGGTTTCTCTGGGGCATCTGCTTTGGAATCGTGTATTTTGCCATTCTGATCATCGTCTCCGCAGTCTTCCTGCCGGGCGGATTTGCCGGAGCCGGAAGACTTCTGTGGGCGGCAGCAGTCTGTGCCGTCGGCGGAATGGCAGGCGGAATGACGGCACACGGCAGATAAAAGCGGACAAAACAGAACATTTTTTCAAAAAACAGACTTTTAAATTTGAAAAACCTATGCTATAATGGGAAGAGCTAATGGCCGAAGACTATAAAAAAGTCGCGCGTCAACTACAATGAAGGAGGAATGTGCCATGAAACACATCAAAACTTTAAATACAAAAAGCTTACAGAACACTGTAAAAAAAGGTGGATGCGGTGAGTGCCAGACATCCTGCCAGTCCGCATGTAAGACTTCTTGCACCGTAGGCAACCAGAGCTGCGAGCATAAGTAAAAGTAATCCATAAGGACGAGTAAAAGGTGTTCCCAGAACCGGTTTCGCCGGATTTGGGAACATTCTTTTTGCCAGGCATATTAAAAAAAGAGAGAGTTATAGAAAGGAATACCACAGTGATACATTTATATAAAAGCAATGGCTTCAACATGGTGCTGGACGTCAACAGCGGCTCCGTCCATGTTGTGGATGACTGCGTATACGATGTCCTTTCCTGCATGAACGAAGGAAAAAATGCAGAAGAGACAGCAGAGGCGCTTAGCAGTAAATACGCCGAGCAGGACATCACCGAAGCCAGAGAAGAAATTCAGGAACTTGCAGACAACGGCATGCTCTTTACCAAAGATATCTACGAAAACGCAATCGATCAGTTTTCCAACCGTCCGACCGTCGTAAAAGCACTCTGCCTCCATATCGCACACGACTGCAATCTTGCCTGTCGTTACTGCTTCGCAGAAGAGGGCGAGTACCACGGAAGACGTGCGCTGATGTCCCTGGAAGTCGGCAAAAAAGCGCTCGATTTCCTGATTGCAAACTCCGGCAGCAGAAGAAACCTCGAGGTAGACTTCTTCGGCGGCGAACCGCTGATGAACTGGGATGTTGTAAAACAGCTCGTAGCCTACGGAAGAGAGCAGGAGAAGTTACATAACAAGAACTTCCGTTTCACCCTGACCACCAACGGTGTTCTCTTAAACGACGAGGTCATGGAGTTCTGCAATAAGGAGATGGGCAACGTCGTATTAAGTATCGACGGAAGAAAAGAAGTTCACGATCACATGCGTCCGTTCCGCAAAGGTGCCGGAAGCTACGATCTGATCGTGTCGAAATTCCAGAAATTCGCTGAACTCCGTCATCAGGACAAATACTATGTGCGCGGAACCTTCACGCATTACAACACAGACTTTGCTGCCGACGTCCTCCATCTGGCAGACCTCGGCTTCAAACAGATCTCGGTGGAGCCTGTTGTAGCACCTCCGACCGAGGATTACGCGATCCGCGAGGAAGACCTTCCGGTGATTTTCGAACAGTACGACATTCTGGCAAGAGAGATGATCAAGAGAGAAAAAGAAGGAAGAGGCTTCAATTTCTTCCATTTCATGATCGATCTGACCGGCGGACCATGTGTTTATAAACGTCTTTCCGGCTGCGGTTCCGGAACCGAGTACCTTGCGGTAACACCGTGGGGCGATTTCTATCCGTGCCACCAGTTCGTAGGACAGGAAGATTTCTGCCTTGGAAATGTTTACGAAGGCGTGAAAAAGACAGAAACGGTCAACGAATTCAAGAAATGCAACGTTTATTCCAAGAAGGAGTGCAGCCAGTGCTTTGCACGGTTCTACTGCAGCGGCGGATGCGCGGCAAACTCCTACAATTTCACAGGTAAGATCAACGATGTTTACGAGATCGGATGCAAGATGCAGCAGAAACGGATCGAGTGTGCATTGATGATAAAGGCAGCTCTGGCCGAAGATTAAAGAAAAGAGGAAAATCGCGACATGATGAAGAAGAAACAGAGTATCATCGCACTCGTCCTGGCAGCCATTGTAACAGTGCTTCTTGGATGGACGATGATCAAAGGATGGGGTCCTACCGGAACCGGTTCGATGAAGAACATCAACCTGGGTCTGGATCTGTCCGGCGGTGTCAGCATTACCTATCAGGCCGTAAAGGACAACCCGACAGACGAAGAAATGTCAGATACCCGCTACAAGCTGGAACAGCGTGCGCAGCAGTACAGCGAAGAGGCACAGGTATATCTGCAGGGCGACAACCGTATCACCATTGAAATCCCGGGTGCAACCGATGCAACCACCATTCTGGAAGAGATGGGTAAACCGGGAAGCCTGTATTTCATCAAACAGACCAACGATGACGGAACAGAAAACTACACCTACGACAGCTCGACCGGCGAGTACGTTCTGAACGGAAAAACTATCGAAGAGCTCGAGAAGGACGGCTCCGTCGTTCTGACCGGTAAAGATGTGGAGAGCGCAGAAGCTATGCATCAGCAGAACTCCACCACAAAAGCAACCGAGAGCGTCGTTCAGCTGAAAATGACCGACGAAGGAAAACAGAAATTTGCAGACGCAACCCAGGAAGCCTACAGCGCAGGAAAGAGCATCGGTATCTACTATGATGAGAAATTCGTCAGTGTACCGAGTGTAAACGCTGTGATTTCCGATGGTACTGCAGTCATCTCCGGCGGAAACATGGACTGGGATGAAGCAACCAGCCTGGCATCCACCCTCCGTATCGGTTCCCTTTCCCTGAAACTTGAGGAGATCAACTCCAGCGTCGTTGGAGCACAGCTTGGATCTGCAGCTGTTTCCACCAGCGTGAAAGCAGGAGCGATCGGCATTATCCTGATCATCATCTTCCTTGCAGTTGTATACCGCCTGCCTGGTATTGCAGCCGGATGGGCACTGCTCATTTACGTTGAGCTGAACCTGATTTCTTTAAATGCATTTGACCTGACCCTGACTCTGCCTGGTATCGCTGGTGTTATCCTGTCGATCGGTATGGCAGTCGATGCGAACGTTATCATCTACGCCCGTATCGAGGAGGAGATCGGTGCCGGAAAGACGGTTCATGCAGCAATCCGCGACGGATTCAAGAAGGCAGCTTCCGCCATCCTGGACGGAAACGTAACGACTCTGATTGCAGCAGCCGTTCTGTATGCACTCGCAAGCGGAAGTGTCCGCGGATTCGCCATGACACTTGCTCTTGGTATTGTTCTTTCCATGTTCAGCGCCATGGTTGTTTCCAGACTGCTGGTCAACAGCCTGTACGGTATGGGACTGAAGGATGCGAAATACTACGGAACCAAGAAAGAGCGCAAGGGATTTCCATTTGTGGAAAAGAGAAAGATCTTCTTCACGATCTCCTGCATTCTGCTGCTTGCCGTTCCGGCCAGCATGATTTTCATGCATCAGACAAAGGGAAGCGCACTGAACTTCGGCCTTGACTTCAAGGGCGGTACTTCCATCAACGTTCCGTTCAACGAGGATTACTCCATCGAAGAGCTGGATAAAGAGGTAGAGCCGGTTGTGGAAGGCGTGACAAAAGATTCCAATATTCAGATGACAAAGGTTGTCGGAGGCAACAATGTCATCATCAAAACACGTTCTCTGACTCTGGAAGAGCGTGAGCAGGTTTACCAGGCAATGGCAGACAATTTCGGTGTCGATACTTCTGAAATCACTTTCGACAACATTTCTTCTACTGTAAGTAAAGAGATGAGCCAGAATGCGATGAAAGCAGTTATCATCGCTGTAGTCTGCATGCTGCTGTACATCTGGATCCGTTTCCGCGACATCCGTTTTGCATCGAGTGCCATCCTTGCACTGATGCACGATATCGCCATTGTATTCGGATTCTATGTGGTATCCCGTATTTCGGTCGGCAGCACCTTTATCGCGTGTATGCTGACGATCCTCGGCTATTCCATCAACAGTACGATCGTCATCTTCGACCGTATCCGTGAGAATCTGCCGGAGTTAAAGAGAGAGCCGATCGAGTCTCTGGTTGACCGCTGCATCACGGACACCCTGACCCGAAGCATTTACAGTTCCCTCACCACCTTTATCACCATCTTTGTTCTGTTCGTGATGGGAGTTTCTTCCATCCGCGACTTTGCAGCACCTCTGATGGTTGGTATCGTATGCGGAGCTTACACTTCTGTCTGCATCACAGGTGCCCTGTGGTATGTGATGAAGCACGTTGGAAAAAACAAATATGTGCCGTCCAAAGCAGTACAGAATAAGACAAAAAATAAATAAAAGCAGCAAAAACTATAAAAAGAGAAACGCCGGACCGGAAAAGTCCGGCGTTTCCTGCTAACAGGAAAGAGGAGAACATATGAAGAAAGAACGCTGGGTAGTTTCGGCAAAACGCGCCGATTTCCAGGCAATTGCGGACCGGTTCGGCATCGATCCCGTCATTGCCCGCCTGATCCGGAACCGGGATGTGACCGGGGAGAAAGAGATCGAAGAGTATCTCTTCGGTGATCTGGAGCAGCTCCACGATCCGCTGCTGATGAAGGATATGGAGCGCGCGGCAGATCTGATCGCAGAAAAAATCCGGGAGAAAAAGCCGATCCGCATCATCGGGGACTACGACATCGACGGTGTTACGGCAACGTATATTCTGCTGACCGGCTTAAAAGATCTCGGTGCCGATGTGGATGTGCGTATCCCGGACCGGATTGCAGACGGATACGGTTTAAATGAGCATCTTGTGCAGTTTGCCGTGGATGAGGGGCGGGACACGATCGTCACCTGTGACAACGGCATCGCGGCGAGCAGTCAGATCCGTCTGGCAAAAGAGCTCGGCATGACGGTTGTTGTGACGGACCACCACGAGGTTCCGTTTGAGGAGGATGAAAACGGAGAACGCCGCTACATCCTGCCGCCGGCGGACGCGGTTGTCAATCCGAAACAGAAAGACTGTTCCTATCCGTTTCCGGGCCTCTGCGGTGCGGCCGTTGCATGGAAACTGATCCAGGCGATGGAGGCAAAAGCAGGTATTCCAAAGGAGCACAGCTTCCGCTTTCTGGAATTTGTCGCCATTGCGACGATCGGTGATGTGATGGATCTGCAGGGAGAAAACCGGATTCTTGTAAAAGCCGGCCTTCGGGCGCTCCATAAAACGCAGAACCTCGGCCTGCAGGAGCTGATCCGTGTGCAGGGCATCGAGGCGGAAAACGTGACACCGTATCACATTGGCTTCGTTCTCGGCCCGTGCATCAACGCATCGGGACGGCTTGACACGGCGGAGCATTCGTTAAAACTGCTCTGCGCAAAGACACGTGAGGAGGCCGCAAAGCTTGCCGGGGACTTGAAAGACCTGAATGAAAGCCGCAAAGAGCTGACGCGCCAGGGTGAGGCAAAAGCAATCGAGCTCGTGGAAACCTCCCCGCTGCAGAACGACAAAGTCCTCGTCGTCTATCTGCCGGACTGCCACGAGAGCCTTGCCGGAATCATCGCAGGTCGCCTGCGGGAGCACTTCCACAAACCATCCTTCGTACTCACCAGAAGTGAGGAGGGCGTCAAGGGCTCCGGCCGCTCGATCGAAGCGTATTCGATGTATGAGGAGCTCTGCAAATGCAAAGAACTGATGACGAAATTCGGCGGCCACCCGATGGCTGCGGGCCTTTCCCTCGCAGGAGAGGAGATGATCGAACCGTTCCGCCGGGCACTGAACGATAATTCCACGCTGACGGAAGAGGATTTCGTCGAAAAAGTCGTGATCGATGTGCCGATGCCGATCACCTACATCACCAAAAATCTGATCCGCCAGTTAAGTCTCTTGGAGCCGTTCGGAAAAGGCAACACGAAACCGCTGTTCGCACAGAAAGGACTGACTGTATTAAATTACCGCATTTTTGGAAAGAATAGAAACGTGGTGAAAGTACAGCTTGCCGATGCGGGCGGATACCAGATGGATGGTGTCTATTTCGGTGAGGGAGAAGCGTTCGCCGCATACGTGGATGCACATCCGACCCTCTCGGTAGCGTACTATCCGTCGATCGATACGTGGAACGGACGCGATAAATTACAGATCAATATCCAGAGTTATTTTTAAAGATGCAGAAAAGCCGCAAATACCTGATTTTTCTGCCCTGTTTTCTATCATGATATAATATTTACCGTCATGCCCTTCTTCCATGCCGGATGCACCAATTGCCGCAGATACTGCATTTCCACAGGCAATTTTTTCTTCCCTGTTTCCATCGATGTCGATATACAGAGAATAATAATAGCTGCTGGCATTTTTCCCATAAATCTCTTTCTGTGCTTCATACAACGGTGCCATATCTTCTACGCTGTTTACTACCATATAATAGACCTGATTATCCATCCAATGTCCATTTTCAGAAGAAAAATGCTGTTTCTGTAAAATAGGATAAGTATAATCTCCAACCGTAATCGTATCTTTATCATAGTCATCACTGGTTGCCAACACCACTTCGTGATCCGAAAGCTCCGGAACCCTTACATTATAAGCTTCCTCATAATCTTCCCTTGTAATCATGCGGAGCATAATAATATCAGAACTATAATCGCCCTCATCATCATGTTTTCGAATTACAAGATTTCCATCTTCTGATATGCAGGAAAATGTCAGCGTCATCATGCCCTGTTCTTCTTTTATACTGCGGTTCTCCTGCTGGATGGTGCGGTTCACTAACTCCCGCAACGCATCACCTTCTGTAATCGGATTTTCACTGGTAATGGATACTCCGATATCTCCCTGATAACGGGCTGCCAGTTCATCATCCAGTCCGGCATACATACTTACCGTTGAAGAAATTACCACCAGTACCATCGTGGATAAAATACAGATGCTTGCCAGTCCTGCTGCATTCTGTTTCATCCGGTAAATAAGACCAGAGACTGCCACAAAATGTTTCTTTTTATAATAATAACTTTTTCTCTTTCTTAAGAACTTGAGGCGGGCAATGCTGCCTGCCATAAATATAAAATAGGTTCCGATAATTACAAGTATTACCGCTACAAAGAACAGAAGCACTGCAGTTACCGGATTATCTACTGTAATTGCCATATAGTAGCCAGCTGCAAGTGTTACAATTCCAACTATTGCCATCAGCTTTTTCGTCTTCGGCTCCCGCTCTCCCGCATTGGCGCTGTGCAGCAGTTCCATCGGATTGGAAAGCTTTATCTGCATAAAGTTATAGAAAAGTGTGACCGCGTATATACAGCCGAAAAGCACCAGCGTGTGGCGGCATCCCGTCAGCGAAATGGTAAACGGAACGCTCTGGTTGAATCCTGTCATGCGGTACAAAAGCATCGTCATCAGCTTGCCGAATGCAATGCCGAACAACAGGCCTCCGCCGATCGTAACCGCCGCCGTAAACAGCATTTCCAGAAAAAGCACCCTGGCGATATGTTTCTTCTCCATCCCAAGTATATTGTATACGCTCAATTCCCGCTTGCGCCGCTTCATGATGAAGCTGTTGGTATAAAACAGGAAAATCGCCGCGAACAGTCCGACAATGATCACTCCGAGCAGCAGCGTTACCGCCACATAGGCGCCGCCTCTCATCTGCTCCAGCCCCGGGTTATCCTGAATGGACATTACCAGATAGAACATCGCTGCCGAGAACACCCCCGCCAGAAGGTACGGCAGGTAAAGCTGTCTGTTATTGCGGATATTGACTGCTGCCAGTTTGACATATAACTTACGCATGACAGCCTCCCTCTTTGCCGGTGGTAAGAACCGTCAGCGTATCCGAAATCCGCACATACAGCTCCTCATTCGTCATATTCCCGCGGTACAGCTGATGAAATACTTCGCCGTCCTTGATAAAAAGAATCCGGTTGGCATGGCTCGCCGCTTTCGTGGAATGTGTCACCATAAGAATCGTCTGTCCTTCCCCGTTGATCGTGCCAAACAGCTTCAACAGTCCGTCGGTCGCCCTGGAATCCAGCGCCCCCGTCGGTTCATCTGCCAGAATCAGCTGCGGACGGGTGATCAGTGCGCGGGCAACCGCCGCCCTCTGCTTCTGTCCGCCGGAAACCTCATAAGGATATTTCTCAAGCAGCACATCGATCCCAAGCTTTTCGGCAATCGGCCAAAGCCGCTCCTCCATCTCCTGCACCGGTGCATCTGCCAGGACAAGTGGCAGAAGAATGTTATCTTTTAATGAAAAATGATCCAGCAAATTAAAATCTTGAAAAACAAAGCCCAGGTTCTCCCTTCTGAATTTGGAAATCTCCCTCTCGCCGAGTGTCACAATGTTCTTATTATTCAACAGCACTTCCCCCGCGGTCGGTTTGTCTAACGCCGCCAGAATATTAAGCAGTGTCGTCTTTCCTGAACCGGACTCTCCCATAATTGCGACATACTCCCCTTTTTCCACGGAAAAATTCAGATCTGCAAGCGCCTGCACCTGATTTCCCCCAAACCTTGTTGTATATATTTTTTTCAAATTATGAACTTCCAGAATAGCCATGTGTCTCTCTCCTTTCCTTGACTGTACCCAGTATAACAAAACAGAGAAATGCAAGCCATTTCTTTGGATTACATTTCTCTGCTGTTTCTTACGTTTTTGTAAGATTCTTCTATGACTCTTCCGGGAAGCCGATCATCACCCGGGTTCCCGTTCCTTCCTGCGATGTGATCGTAAAGCTGTGCCCCAGCTTTTTTAAAATTGTGCTGCAAAGATACAGCCCGATTCCGGTCGATTTCTGGTTGGCATGACCGTTATATCCGGTATAGCCTTTTTCGCAGACTCTCGGCAGATCCTCCGCGCGTATTCCGATCCCCGTATCGGTAATGGTAAGGCGTCCCTCCTCCATCCCAATCGTAATGCTCCCCTCATGCGTGTACTTGAGCGCATTCGACAACAGCTGTTCGATGACAAAGCCGAGCCATTTTTCATCGGTGAGCACCCGTGCCCCCGTCTCCTCGTAGTGCAGTACGATCTTCTTGCTGATGAAATGTCTCGCATAGCGGCGCACCGCCATCCGGATCACTTCGTCGAGATCTGTCTGCCGCAGCACAAAGTCCGTGGTCTCCGATCCGAGACGCATATACGAAAGCGCCATGTTCACATACTGCTCAATCGCAAACAGCTGCTGTAGTTCTTCATCCTTGCGCTTCTCCCTCTGCCGCTGCAGCCTTTCCCTGTCCGCTCCCAAAGGCTCCTCTGCACCGGGAATATCCGCTTCCTCCTCGATTAAAAGCTTTAGCGCCGCAATCGGCGTCTTGATCTGGTGCACCCACATGGTATAGTATTCCATCAGATCGCGCTTTTCGCTGACTGCCGTATTCCAGATACGCATTTTCTCCTCCGCCAAAAGCCCAAGCAGCCGTTGATAATCCTCCTCCAGGATTTCGCCGGGTTCCGGAAGATTCTCC
>ERZ780177.4035-NODE-4035-length-10470-cov-4.612290_pt1 | contig 10470 bp, 8 predicted proteins | sample MGYA00510973_ERZ780177 | MGnify/ENA primary metagenome ERZ780177 (study PRJEB29588, sample SAMEA2144396) | human gut metagenome | biome: human gut; feature: human-associated habitat; material: faeces | place: Denmark | collected 2008/2010 ...
AATCTCCCTGCGAATCGAATTGCAGAATTAGACAGGCAGGGAGTGCAGTGGCGCAAATTCAAAGAAATCAATATTGTTGATTTGAACTATCGTCCGGCCAATTATGGACATTGGAGTCCATTACCCTCCGGCTTGAATAGTGAGGTACGGCTGATTCCGGTAAATGTGATGCCATAGTTGAGACATTGTCATATCATCATACCGCAACAAACTACTTTTTCAATCTTGTACTTAAGACTTTTCAGTGCAAAGATTAAGGGTTTTCAGTACAGAGATTAGTAGTTTTTTATGCAGTCGGTAAGTCGTCCCGTTACAATGGGACAATAGGCACATTGCAAGGTGACCAATATCACCTTATAAGATGATATTGGTCACTTTGTAATATGATTACCTGTCTTTGGGAAGATGAGAAGCACTAAAGATACAAAATTAAATAGTAAAATTTACTGATAGTGTATTTACATTACTAAGAAGTGGTGCTAAAATATAACCAAGTTAATATTGTTGTGCAGTAATGTTAACCGGTGCAAAGCCGGTGCGGTCCCGCCGCTGTAAGGGCATGCCTGTTATGCAGGCAGGTTTTGGTTAAGCCCAAGCCAGCAGATTGCTGCACATAAGCATTTAGCTTAGCCTGCGGGAGACGGGTATGTATTGATAATTGCGCATTAAGGCGTTAATGTATCTTTGCATAAAAACCGTTTCCGAAAAACCGGGGACGGTTTTAATTATTTATTCAGACAGGAGGAATTAAAAATGGCAGAAGATTTTTTGGGCTATGGCGGAAGATTGGATGAAGAATTTGTTCATGCTGAAAACAAAAGCATAAAAACAGAACCTTTTGAAAAATTTGAGGTGCGTGCCGCGTTTGAAAAGCCGGAGCTTTTGGACGGGCTTGTGCGTTTAAAAACGGCAATGGGTGAAGCAGATTTTGAAAAATACATTAATCCGCTGGAAAACATTAACATCAGCGGCAGTTCGCTGTTAATACTTGCCGGTGCGGAAAAACTGCGTACTGCTCTTGTAAGCCGCTGGCTGCCGGTAATTAAGGCAGCGTTTAACGTAGTAAACGTACGCGTTGTAGGCGGAGGGCGCGGTGGCGTTGACGCTTATTAAGCAAACCGGCCGCAGCGGAAAGAGCAGGGAAGCTAGGAGACCTTACTGTTTTTGCTGCGGCTTTATATAAATAAAAAATGGAGGAAAGCAAATGAAAAAAACTTTATTTTTAGCAATGACGATAGCGATGGGAATTACCGCTTCCGCGTATGCGGCAAATCCGTTCAGCGATGTTCCTGCAGGTCATTGGGCTTATGACGCCGTGAATAAACTCGCCGCAGAAGGCGTGGTGGAAGGTTACCCTGACGGCACTTACGGCGGCGATAGATTAATGACCCGCTATGAAATGGCGCAGATTGTGGCCAAAGCAATGGCGAAGGGTGCAAACGTAGACAAACTTGCAGCAGAATTTGCCGGTGAGCTCGACAGCCTTGGCGTACGTGTAGCAAACTTGGAAAAGAAAGCAGATAACTTTAAAGTAGCAGGTAATATTCGTACCCATTATGCGTCTTACAAGGGAAATTCAGCCCGTCACAATGGTTCTAATTATGGTTCTGCTATGCGAACTCGTTTGTTGATTAGCGGTCAGATTAATGATGATTGGACTTATCAAGGGCGCTTTGAAAACAGGCAGAAATTCAATAATGATACAGGTGATGATACTGTAACTTTGAACCGTGCATTTGTAGAAGGCCGTCTTGGTGGAGTTAAAGTTCGTGCTGGACGTACATGGGGTTATTTTGCCGATGGCAATATCTTTGATGAAAATCTTGACGGCATCATAGCTTCTTATGGCAAAGATTTAAAAATTGAAGGCGTTGTTGGTAAAGCACCTAATCAATTTGGCTGGGATTATAAAAATGTTTACGGCGGCGTAGTTTCTGCTAAAATGAATAAGTTAACCGTAAATGCAGGATATTATAAATTTGATGATGCGCAGGAAAAGTATAAAGCCGATGAAGATAATAAAATATGGCATGCGGATGCAACTTATAATTTTGGTGATGTAAGCTTAGGAGCAATGTATCTTAATAGTAGTGTTGAAGATAGTGCTGGCGAAGATGATGGATATGTTGTAACTGCAACTTACAAAGGTGCAAAAGCCTCTAAACCTGGTTCTTATGGTTTGGTTGCCCAATATTTTGATCAGCCAGGCGGAACAACAATAGCACATACTATGAATGGTGATTATCCGTATAGAAGCAGTGCCGGAACAGAACTTCAAGGTTTTGAAGGATATAAACTTGCTGGTTATTATACTGTTGCCAAAAATATGGTTTTCGGTTTAGAGTGGACTGACTTTGAGGGCAATAAAGACGATAAAAACTATGAAACTCTCTGGAGCCAATTGATTGTAACGTTTTAATAAATTACCTGTACTGCCGGGATAAGGCATACTCAGCATAAGCAAAATATTTGCGGACTGCTGCCCGATAAGCTTTATCCGCAAGGTGGTGCAGGTTTTGCACTTTTAGGGAGGTATACCCATACGGGTATACCGTATAAAATACTAATTAAAATTTTTAACAAAAAAATTATTTACTTTATTAGTAATTAGTGCTATAATTAAAACATGATAATTGAATAAACTGGTTAAAGGTGCCTTGTGGCTTAAAATGGAAACCCGGTGCAAAACCGGTACGGTCCCGCCGCTGTAAGCAGCTTTGCAAGTCAGCAGCCTGCCTTTAATGCTTTCCGGTGCTGCGTGTGACGGCATGGTAGCAAGAGAATTAAAATAAACTTAAGCGTTTGTAAACTCCCTGCTGCCAAACTTAAACGGCAGGGAGTTTTATTTTGGTTATCAGGAGTTTTGGTGAGGGAGTGGTGTGTTTTGTCAAATAAACAGTTGTTAGGGCGCATTGGGCAGATAGTGCTTGTGCTTCTTGGAATCAGCTTTATTACCTTTGCGCTGGTAATGCTGTCGCCGGGCGACCCTGTGCGCCAGATGATTGCCGGCAACGAGGATATTGTTGTAAGCCAGCAGGAAGTTGAAGCGCTGCGCCATGAACTGGGATTGGACAAGCCGTTTATCTTCCAGTATCTCGACTGGCTCGGAAGGGCGGTTCAGGGTAATTTCGGCTTCTCGTACATGGTTAAAAAGCCTGTTATAGAAGAATTAATGCACAGCCTGCCTGCAACGGTAATACTTGCCGTGGCATCTACGGTTTTTATGCTTCTGGTTTCCATACCAGCAGGTATTTACAGCGCCGTTAAGCACAACAGCTGGTTCGATTATATGGTGCGCGGGCTTACTTTTGTTGGCGTATCGGTACCTAACTTTTGGATGGGCCTGATGCTGCTGTGGATTTTTGGGCTGAAACTTGGCCTGCTGCCCATTGTAGGCGGGCGCGTAAGTGCGGAAACGCTGGTGCTGCCTGCTTTAACGCTGGGCATAGTTATGGCGGCCAAATACACCCGCCAGGTACGCGCAACGGTGCTTGAAGAACTTAACCAGGATTATGTTGTTGGCGCGCGTGCCCGCGGCATGAGCGAAAGCCATATTTTATGGAAGGAAGTTCTGCCGAACGCCATGCTGCCGCTGATTACCCTGCTGGGATTATCCTTTGGCAACCTTTTGGGCGGCGCGGCCGTTGTTGAAATAGTATTTTCGTGGCCGGGGCTTGGCTACCTTGCCGTACAATCAATTATTTACCGCGATTTTCAGCTGGTGCAGGGCATAGTGCTGTGGATAGCGCTGATGTATATGGTAATTAACCTTATAGTTGATATTTCCTATAATCATCTTGACCCGCGCTTAAGAAAGGCAGGTAAATAATATGCAGATACTTATAAATGGTTTAAAAACCAACCGTGCCTTTGCGGTATCAAGTTTTTTTGTGCTGTTGCTTATTGCTGTGGCACTGGCAGCGCCGTTAATTGCGCCGTATGACCCGCTTGAAGCAGTAATGCAGAACGCTTACCTGCCGCCTTCCGCGGAGCATTTATTCGGCACAGATAAACTGGGGCGCGATAATTTCAGCCGCATTTTGTACGGCGCAAGCTATTCGCTTTCGAGCGTGCTGCTGCTTGTAACAATTATTTTTGCGGTTGGCACAACGCTGGGCGTACTGGCAGGCTATTACGGCGGCAAGGTGGATATCGTCATTATGCGCATTTCCGATATGATGATTTCTTTCCCGGGCATGATTCTGGCCATAGCCGTTGCCGGTATTTTGGGCGGCAGCCTTATTAACGCCATCATAGCGCTGACGATTGTAACATGGACCAAATATGCGCGCCTTGCACGCAGCATGGTTTTAAAAATAAAAAAACGCGACTTTGTAGAAGCCGCAATAGTTAACGGCGGCACTTCAACACACATATTATGGAAGCATATCCTGCCGAATATTCTGCCGCTGATGGTAATAACGGCGGCGTCCGATATCGGTGCCATGATGATGGAGCTTGCAGGGCTTTCGTTCCTCGGCTTCGGCTCGCAGCCGCCTGCACCGGAATGGGGCTTAATGCTTAACGAAGGCAGGCAGCAGCTGCAAACGACGCCGTGGCTGATGATTTTCCCGGGCCTTGCAATTTTTGTTACGGTAGTAATTTTTAACCTGTGGGGCGACGCATTGCGCGACGTACTCGACCCGCGTCAGGAAGAATAAAAACTGTTTAATGGATGGTATATAACGGAAAGGAAGATGTATTTATGAAAAAAACAGCAAAAATTACGGCAGCGCTTGCCATGATGGGATTACTTGCTTTTGCGGCAGCAGGCTGCGGCGGAGATGATTCCGCAAAAAGCGGTGCGGCTAAAGATACGGTAAAATTTGGCGTTACCAATTTTGCCGACAGCCTTGAACCTACCGATAATTTCTTCAGCTGGGTTGTAATGCGTTACGGCCTTGGCGAATGCCTTGTTAAATTTGACGATAAAATGAATGTTACTCCGTGGCTTGCCGAAAGCTGGTCTATCAGCGACGATAAGCTGACCTGGACTTTTAAAATTAATGATAAAGCGGTATTCAGCAACGGCAACAAAGTAACTGCCGACGCCGTAAAAAAATCCATTGAACGCACTTTTGAAAAATCCAACCGTGCGGAAACATTCTTCCAGTTCGACAGCATTACTGCCGACGGCCAGAATTTAATTATCAAGACCAAAAATCCGGTGCCGACTCTGCCGGGCATGCTGGCCGACCCGCTGTTCATTATTATTGATACCAGCGTAACTGACCGCGATTATGCAAAACAGGGGCCTATCTGCACCGGCCCGTATATGGTTAAGGAATACAGCAAGGCCAAAGCTGTTATGGAAGCAAACCCCAATTACTGGGACGGCAAGGTTCCGTTTAAAGTTGCCGAAATTCCTACCATTGATGACCCCAACACCCGTGCAATGGCTTTGCAGTCGGGCGAAATTGATATGGCAATCAATATAGCTTCCGGCGATTTGCAGCTGTTCCAGGATAAAGCCAAATACAATATTTCCGAACTTGCTTCGCTGCGCACCGTACTGGCACAGATTAATATGAACGAAGGACGCCCGTGCCACGACCCGAAAGTACGCGCTGCGCTTATCAGCTGCCTTGACCGCGAAACCTACAACAAAGTATTGCTTAAGGATACCTTCATTACAGGCAAAGCGCCCATTCCGCCTTCTTTGGATTACGGTTTTGACCAGCTGACCGACCCGAATGCCTATAATGTGGAACGCGCAAAACAGCTTTTGGCGGAAGCCGGATGGAAAGATACCAACAATGACGGTTATGTGGATAAAGACGGCAAAAATCTTGAACTTGACTTTATTTATTACAGCGGACGCGCTGAACTGCCGCTTTATGCAGAAGCAACCCAGTCCGATGCTAAAAAAATCGGCATTAAGGTTAATATGAAAAATATTGACTACAACGTGCTTGACTCAATCCGCCGGAGCGGCGATTTTGACCTTTGCATTTCCAATATTCTTACTGCCAACAGCGGCGACCCTGCCGTATACCTTAACTGGTACTGGAAAACCGGCGACCCGCAGAATGCTACCGGTTACAGCAACCCCGAGTATGATGCTCTGAGCGACAGGCTTGCGGTTGAATTTGACCCTGCCAAACGCCGCGATTTAATGATTCAGATGCAGCAGATTCTGCTTAACGATGGCGCAGGTTTGTTTTTTGGCTATCCTAAAACAAATATGGTAAGCAAAGTAACCTTGAAAAACGCCGATATTAAACCGGCAGATTATTACTGGCTGACCAAAGATGTTGCCCCTGCTGAATAAGCTGCAAAGAAGGGATTAAATTAATGCTTCTTGATGTAAAAAATCTGGACATCAGTTACGGCAGCAAACTTACCGTATCGGGTGTAAACATTCAACTTGATAAGGGCGAAATTCTGTCAATTGTAGGCGAATCGGGCAGCGGCAAAACAACCGTTATCCGTGCCGTTATGGGCTGCCTGCCCGGCAGAGGGCATGTTTCGGGCGGCAGCATAACTTTTGACGGGCGCGATATGCTGAAGAACACGCGTGAGGACTGGCGTAAAATCAGCGGCAGCGAAATGTCGATGATTTTTCAGGACAGCGGCAACATGATAAATCCCATCCGCCGCATAGGCGAACAGTTTACAGATTACATTCTTGCGCACGCTCCGCAGAAATCGAAGGCAGAAGCCGCAGAAATGGCGAAAGATATGCTTAATAAAGTACGCCTGCCGAACCCGCAGAACATTATGAACAGTTATCCGTTTGAACTTTCGGGCGGCATGCGACAGCGCGTGGGCATTGCCATGGCTATGATATTCAGCCCCAAGCTGCTTTTGGCAGATGAGCCTACCAGTGCGCTTGACGTTACCACGCAGGCGCAGATAATACGCCAGATTGTTGACGTGCGCAATGAATATAATGCGGCGGTGATTTTGGTAACGCATAACATTGGTGTGGCTTCGTATGTATCTAACAAGCTGATGGTTATGAAAAACGGGCATGTGGTGGAAAGCGGCGGGCGCGAAATTATTGAAAACCCGCAGCACGCCTACACCAAAGAACTGCTTGCGGCTGTGCCGGTATTGGGAGATAAGAAATATTATGAACGCTGAAGCACCTGTAATTTTACAAATTAAAAATTTAACAAAAAAATTTGCGGCCGAAGGCGGAAAAATGCTGACGGCCTGTGATAATGTTACCCTTAACGCATATGCCGGGCAGACGCTTGGCATTATAGGCGAATCGGGCTGCGGCAAAAGCACGCTGGTGCGCACTATTTTGCAGATACATCCGACAAGCGGCGGCGAAGTTATTTTTGACGGGCAGGATATTTTAAAACTGCGCGGGGAAGCGGCACGCCAGAACAGGCGTAAAATACAAATGGTGTTTCAGGACCCGGCAGCCGCTTTTAACCCCAAAATGAAGGTTAAAGAAATTGTTTGCGAACCTTTGCTGAATTTTGGGCTGATAAAAAAGAGCGAAGTTGATGCCAAAGCGGCGGAACTTTTGCGTATGGTAGAACTGCCGGAAGATTTTAAGGACCGTTACCCGCATAACATGAGCGGCGGGCAGCGTCAGCGTTTGGGCATTGCGCGCGCGCTTTCGCTTGAACCAAAGATTGTGGTGTGCGACGAAGCTACAAGCGCTCTCGACGTTTCGGTGCAGGAAAAAATCTGCGAGCTGTTGGTGCGCCTGCAGAAAGAAAAAGGCATTACCTACCTTTTTATCTGCCATGATTTGGGGCTTGTTGATTTAATGTGCCACCAGATTGCCGTTATGTATTTGGGCAATATCGTGGAATATATCGGTTATGGAAGGCGTATCAGCACCGAGGGCATGCACCCTTATACAAAGGCACTGATGAAATCGGTGTTTAAGGTGGATTTTAAACCGGGCGAAAAAATAGAACCTCTGGAAAGCGAAATTCCAAGCCCGCTTGATTTGCCTAAAGGGTGTCCGTTTCAAAGCCGCTGCGGGCAGTGCATGGAAATTTGCCGCAGCGTAAAACCAGAGCTTAAAGAAGTTGTGCCCGGGCATTTTGTGGCCTGCCACCTGGTTAACGGAAATTTTTGAGCCATTGTAAAAACTAAATAAAAAAGCCGCTTTTACAGCGGTTTTTTTGTTATAATTATGTTATACAGTATTAAAATTTTTGTTGGCAAGGGGGATGCCCAATGGATAAATACATTATGGCGCTGGATTTAGGAACAACCAGCTGCCGCTGCATTATATTTGATAAAAACGGACGGATTTGCAGCGCGGCGCAAAAGGAGTTTACCCAGTATTTTCCGCAGCCAGGCTGGGTTGAGCATGACGCGGAGGAAATATGGGCAACCCAAACCGGCCTGATGTATGAAGCAATGAGTAAAATTGATATTACCATTAACGAAATTGCGGGCATTGGCATTACCAATCAGCGCGAAACTACGGTTTTATGGGATAAAGAAACCGGACGCCCGGTACATAAGGCGATTGTGTGGCAGTGCCGCCGCACGGCAGGCTATTGCGACGAACTGAAAAAACTCGGCATGGCAGAGTTCTTCCGTAGCAAAACAGGACTGGTGCTGGACGCTTATTTTTCGGCAACCAAACTGCGCTGGCTGCTTGATAATGCTGCTGGCGCACGCGAACGTGCGGAAAAAGGCGAACTGCTTTTCGGTACTGTTGACAGCTGGATTATCTGGAAGCTGACCGGCGGTAAGGTGCATGTAACGGATTATTCCAACGCATCGCGCACAATGCTTTTTAATATCCATACCTTAAAATGGGATGAAGAAATTTTACGCGTTTTAAAAATTCCGCAGCAGATTCTGCCGGAGGTTAAGCCTTCGAGCCATGTTTACGGCTATACGGACAGCAAGCTTTTTGGGCGCGAGGTGCCTATTGCAGGTGCCGGCGGTGACCAGCAGTGCGCATTGTTTGGGCAAACCTGCTTTGCGCGCGGCGAAGTAAAAAATACTTACGGCACAGGCGGCTTTATGCTGATGAACACCGGCACTTCGCCGGTAAATTCGCATAACGGGCTGGTTACAACTATCGCCTGGGGCGTAGATGATAAGGTTGAGTATGCGCTGGAAGGTTCGATTTTTGTTGCCGGTGCTGCCGTGCAGTGGCTGCGTGATGAACTTGGGCTTATCCGCGATGCGGCGGAATCGGAAGTGCTGGCAAAATCAGGAAAGCACTTAAACAACTTTAAAGAAGACTGCAAGAGTTTGTTAGATCAAAATTTATATAAATTACTGTTGGCAGCGCCGGTTATGGGAATTTTAATTTTTACGATCTTACCACTGATCTATAACATTACCATGGCGTTCACGAACTACAGTAAGGTCAACGATCATCTGGTATTATTTGACTGGGTGGGACTGGCAAATTTCAAGAAGATTTTAAACTTCGGTGACAGCATCGGCAAGCAGTTCTATTCCGTATTAGGATGGACCCTGATTTGGGCTGTATTTGCAACAGCATTAAACTATATTTTCGGTATGATTCTTGCAATCATTATCAACCGGAAAGAAACAAGAGCAAAGGGATTCTGGAGATTCTGCTTTGTATTATCCATTGCAGTACCACAGTTTGTATCCCTTCTGATTATGAGAAGTATGTTACAGCCAACCGGTATTGTTAACACACTGCTTATGAAATATGGTATTATTGACACAGCATTGCCGTTCTTTACCAAGGCAATGTGGGCAAGGGTTACAGTTATTGTAATCAACCTGTGGGTAGGTATTCCATATACGATTCTCCAGGTAACCGGTATCTTACAGAATATCCCGGCTGAGTTATACGAAGCAGCAAAGATTGATGGTGCTAATGCTGTCCAGACTTTCTTCAAAATTACTCTGCCATATATGTTATTTGTAATGACACCGTACTTAATTACACAGTTTACAGGAAACATCAACAACTTCAACGTTATATACCTTCTGTCCGGAGGAAATCCTACTCCGGTGGATGCAACCGCAGGAAAGACAGACCTTTTGGTTACCTGGTTGTATAAGCTGACTGTTGATAAGAAATATTTTAACCTGGGTGCCGTTATTGGTATTATGACATTCGTGGTATTGGCTATTGTTGCCCTGGTTACTTATCGAAATACCACATCCTACAAAGATGAGGAGGGATTCATGTAATGAGTAAGCAGAAAACAGCCACATCAGGCGCAAAAGTACGTAAAACATTTGTAAATGTTTTGATTCATATATTTCTTGCAATATTAGCATTTATCTGGGTACTTCCGGTATTCTGGGTAGTACTTACAAGCTTCCGTGCGGAGAAAGGTTCTTATGTTGAGACCTTCTTCCCGAAGACTTATACTTTAAACAATTATGTTAAGCTATTTACAGATACCAGTATTCTGAACTTCCCGAAAATGTTCATGAATACATTGATTATTGCAATCTTTACCTGTATCATTTCAACCATCTTTGTACTTTCAGTATCTTACTGTATGTCAAGAATGCGTTTTAAAATGAGACAACCGTTTATGAATA
>ERZ780177.4037-NODE-4037-length-10466-cov-2.780232_pt1 | contig 10466 bp, 9 predicted proteins | sample MGYA00510973_ERZ780177 | MGnify/ENA primary metagenome ERZ780177 (study PRJEB29588, sample SAMEA2144396) | human gut metagenome | biome: human gut; feature: human-associated habitat; material: faeces | place: Denmark | collected 2008/2010 ...
AAGAGTTGTAGACTTACCACAACCAGATGGTCCTACGAAGATAATAAATTCCTGATCTGCGATTTCAAGGTTGAAATCTTTAACAGCTACAAAGCCGTTAGGATATACTTTACAAACATTTTTAAGTGATAAACTTGCCATTGAAAACTTTCCTCCTAAAATATAAAAAGCGTATGCACGCTTTCTGATACTGCTTATTCTACACTAAATGCCTGTCCTTGGCTATATGGTAATTAGCCAAATATCGCAGTTGCTTTTTTATCACTTTTACCATAATTATTAAATTGATGTGTATTTTGCACAAATTTACTCAATCAATCTTCACTAACATCACCAAAACTCTTAACTTTCATATGCCATCTTATAATAAATTCAGCTATAAAAGTTGTTATAACAATCGCCAGAATTGCATACATCGTAACCCTTATTCCAAATGCAAATGCCCCTGCTATTATTATAAGAGCATCAATTATATTCATAATTACAACCACACTTAAATATCTGCTTCTTTCAACAATTAGACCCGCCAGCAGATCCGTTCCCCCCGTCGTAATCTCAGTCCTTAATACCATTCCAATACCAACACCTGCCATTATGCCTCCAATTATGGCAGTCTTTAAATAACTTACATCTACTCTTGTATCTGCTGGAAGTACTGCCATAAAAAATGTAAGCAGTGCATCAGCAGCAAGCGTATCTTTAATATAATCTATGCCTTTTTTGCAGTATGCCCATATGAATAAAGGAATATCAAGAATAATATTAGTGAACCATATGTTATCTTATCAGTTCTAAATCCAAAATAGACAGCCGCACACGCAGCTATCAGGGCTGCCACAATAATAGATATTATGAACAGCCTTTTTTTCTTTCTCGCCTTTGCCATAACTATCTCTCTAACCTAATCTGACTACTTATATTAAACACAATTCCTAACTCTGCCAGCAGGAACAGACTCGCCGTGCCTCCATAGCTTATAAATGGAAGTGTTACGCCTGTATTAGGAAATACATTGGTTACAACGGCAATATTAACTATTACCTGAATTGCTATATGGGCGAATATTCCAACTGCAAGAAGTGAACCGAACAAATCTGGTGAGTTCTGTGATATATATATAATTCTCCAGAGCATTATTATAAAAAGCATAATAACGCACGCCGCACCAAACAGTCCTAACTCCTCACATATTATTGAAAATATCATATCATTCTGTGACTCTGGTATGAAGCCCAACTTCTGCATACTCTTTCCAAGACCCTTACCAAAAAGTCCGCCAGAACCTATGGCATAAAGCCCCTGCATAGTCTGATAGCCTTTTCCGTCTATGTACTTTTCAGGGTCTACCCATACTAAAAGTCTTGTAAAACGGAACTTCTTAAACTGGACTCCATTTTCAACAGCCTGCTTAAGCCACTGCCTGCCCGCTATATAGCCTGCCATAATAAGTCCGATAATTCCACCGTGAACCCAGTAATTAGGATATACAACAAATGTCATAACAAACACAATTCCACATACTATGATTGCACTACTTAAGTTAGATGTAATTCCAAAAAGCATAGCCGCCGGAATTACTGCACAGCCCAAAAATATTTTCGCTATCTGTGACAGTTTTTTTATCTTTGTTCCTGACGCACACATCTTAGCCGCCGCCATAATAATAACACTTATCTTAACAAGCTCTGCTGGCTGAAAGCTTATCGGACCAATATATATCCATCTTTTAGCACCGTGGCTTTCACGTCCAAATGGAATAACTGCTAACACCATTAAAAGTGATATAACAAATATCCACGGAGCGGCCTTTTTTAAAATATGATAATCTACAAATCTTGCTATAAAAAACATACACGCAAAACCTAACAGGTCAAATATAAGCTGTCTTTTAAAATAGTATTCCGGATTGCCATAATTAATCTGCGCTGTGTAAGAACTTGTACTGTATATCATTGTAAGTCCGAAACCTACAATGAATATAAGCACAAACAAAAGACTGTAATCAAAATAGAATCCATTCTTTCTTTTTCTTCTTTTCTTTGCCATAATTAAAGTTCATTGACATATTGCTTGAACATGTCACCTCTCTGTTCATAATTATCAAACATTCCCCAGCTTGCACACGCTGGTGATAATAATACCGCATCACCTTTGTCTGCGCTGGCTGCACATATATCTACTACCTCTTTTAAATCATTAGCAAATACATAGTCCTTAAATCCGTATTTATCACAGGTCTGGGCTATTTTATTAGCAGTCTGGCCTATAAGAACAAGCTTCTTTACCTTGCCCTTGAAGGCTTTTACATACATATCAAATTCAGAGCCTTTATCATAACCACCACCTATTAATATAGTTGGTCTTACCATAGCCTCAATTGCTTTTACAGAAGCTTCCGGATTAGTTCCCTTGGAATCGTTGTAATACCATACATCATTCTTGGTAGCTACATATTCTATTCTGTGTTCTACAGCCTTGAACTTCTTTACCTGCTGTACAATTATGTCATCAGGTATGCCTGCTGCCTTAGTCATTGCTATAGCAGCACATACATTTTCATAGTTATGTGTTCCAAGAAGGTTCATATCGTGTACATTAAGCATAAGCTCATCTGTGGTGCCATCTGTATATCTTATATCATCTCCCTGAACATATGCACCAATCTCAGGCTTTCTCTTGCTTGAGAACCATACAACCTTAGCTGGACACTCACTTCCAAATCTGTATAATTCTTCGTCCTCCATATTAAGGACACACACATCATCCTTTGTCTGGTTCATAGAAATGTTTTCTTTAGTCTTGGAATAACATTCCATTGTATGATGTCTGTTAAGGTGGTCTGGTGTAATGTTAAGTATCGCACTTACAACCGGATGGAACTTGTGTATTGTTTCTAACTGGAAGCTGCTTATCTCTGCTACTGTATAAGAGTCATTACTTGTATTAAGCACTTCTCCCGTATATGAATTACCTATATTTCCAACAACAAATGTCTTCTCATTATAGGCTTTCACTATCTGTCCTACCAAAGCTGTAGTTGTTGTCTTGCCATTAGTACCTGTTATGGCAATTATTCTGCCTTTATCATAATTATATGCAAGTTCTATCTCGCCCCATACTGGAACTTCTGCTTTCTTAAACTGTTCAACAATAGGACTGTCAACCGGAACGCCCGGACTTATTACAAGAAGGTCGACCTGATTAGTTATATCCTCTGGCAGCTTTCCAATAATAATCTCTGCTTTATTGCCTTTAAGTTTCTTTGATATATCTTCCCTTGAAAGCTTTTCGTTACCGTCATATATAATACAGTCTGCACCAGCTTTGTTAAGAAGGTCTATAGCACCGATTCCACTTATTCCAGTACCAACTACCATTACCTTTTTATTATTTAATTCCATAATGTTCCTCCATTACCACGCATATAATACGTTTTTTAAACAACTGTCTTTATTTTACTCTACACCTATCCATCTGTAAAGCGGATAAACACTGTTTTAACGCTTTATTAACGCATTTTCTTACTTGTTATTAAGGTACGGAAGTATATTTTCATATAACTCTCTTATGACCGGTGCTGCAATTGTACCGCCATAATATACCCCTTCTGGCTCATCAATAAGACACATAGCAATAACCTGTGGATTTTCCACACTTGAAAATCCTATAAATGAAGCGATATACTTTCCAGAGCCTCTCGGAAGCTTCTGTGATGTTGCTGTCTTTCCACCTATTGAAAAACCCTCTATATATGCATTCTTTCCACCGCCTTCCTCAACTACCTGCCTTAATATGTCCCTCATAGTATCACTTGTTGATTTGTCAATTGTGCTCTCAGTTGTAGAATAATAGAACTCATTATAAGTCTGCCCCGAACCATCACTTGTCTTAACTGCAAAATGAGGTGTAACAAGGTTACCACCATTGACAATTGCTGCCGCCGCACGAAGCATCTGGATAGGTGTTATCTGAAATGACTGTCCGAATGACATTGTTGCAAGCTCTACTTCACCAACGTTTTCTTTATTGTGGATAATCGTTGAAGCCTCACCAGCAATATCTATTCCAGTCTTAGACAAAAGTCCAAGCTTGCCGCAGTAATTATAGAAATTATCAACACCTACCCTTCTTCCCCATTCAATAAATGCAGGGTTGCAGGAATTCATAACTGTATGTGTAAAATCCTGTGTTCCATGGCCCGTTGTCTTATGACACCTTATGCGCCTGTCACCAACAAGCGTTGAACCTGAACAGGTATAGGAGTCACTTAAACTTACAACTTTGGTTTCAAGTGCTGCTGTTGCAGTTACCATTTTAAACACTGAACCTGGCTCATAAGTATCATTAATGCAGAAATTTCTCCACATATTATTAAGAAGATCCATTTTATTGCCTGAACTGCCGTCATCTTCCACCTCGTAATTAAGTACATACGGCTCATTAAGATTATATTCAGGCACGTTGACCATTGCATACAACTCTCCATTATTAGGATTCATAACTATTATTGACACCCGCTTAGCATTTTTCTTTGCAAGCGTTGTATATGCTAACTGCTGGGCATATGACTGTATATTCATATCTATGCTTATATATAAATCCTGACCTCTCTGCGGCTCTAACCTTCCCTCTTTTGCATTTTTTATCTCTGTACCCCATGCATCGGTAAGTGTAAGTATCCTGCCATTATTGCCAGCAAGATATACATCATACTTAGCCTCAAGTCCGACTATTCCCTGATTATCACTTCCTGTAAAGCCAAGCACCTTGGAAGCAAGCGTATCATAAGGATAATATCTTTTATAATCCTCATCTACCTTAACTCCATTTAAGCCAGCTTTCCTTATTATATCTCCTGTATCTTTATCAACATTGGTCTTTATAGTTTCAATTGACGATACCTTTTCAACCTTTTTTCTTACAGCTGCTTCGTCCATATCAAGATTGTCACAAAGCATTTTAATAACTTCTTCCGGCTTATCTATCTGGCTGTGAATAACGGATATTGTACACACAGTCGTATTGTCAGCAAGGACAACTCCATTAGTATCAAGAATTCTTCCGCGCATAGCCTTTATGGCTCTCTCCCTCTCGTGAAGCTCTGTTGCACGCACGCTGTAATATTCAGCCCTGACGGTCATTATATATCCAACTCTTACTGTGAGCAGTGACATTATAAGCACAAGGCTTACTATAACCACCAGAAGCTTCTTTCTATGTCTTGTTCTTACAAAATAACCATATCTCTCATCTTCATTAAGCTTAATTCTTTCTGTCACTAATACAATAACCCCGAATAAACTTACTTATTATTATGAAAGTTTATTCAGGGTTATTCTTATACTTATTATTACTTAACAGCTTAATTAGATGAAGCTGTGCCTGCTGGTATCCCATCAACTGTTAATTCATCAGGACTCGAACTTGTATCCTCATATTCGTCTGAGGCATCCTTGTATACATTCATATATGGAAGAAGCTTTTCAAGTATATTGTGTGTAAGTGTAAGCACATCTGCTGAACTTCCTGATGTTCCTGTAGTTCCATATGGCTCATCAATAACTACATATATTGCAAACTTAGGATTTTCTGCCGGTGCGTGTCCTATAAATGATATAATCCATTTGTTATCTTTTCTATCACCCTTCTGGGCCGTTCCTGTCTTACCAGCAACTGAATATCCTGTAACACCTGCTTTCTTGGCTGTTCCTTCTTCTACTGTATTCTTAAGATATCTTCTTAAAAGCTTTGATGTTGAAGCTGTAATTGTCTGTCTTACAAGATTAGCCTTATATTCCTTTACAACTTCACCATTGGCTGATTCAATTCTCTTTACAATATGTGGCTGGTAAAGCATACCACCATTAATAATTGAACAATATGCCGCCATCATCTGCATCATATTAACATTAATAGTCTGTCCAAATGAATTACAAGCCGCATCAATAGTTGTCATACGGTCACCATATACGATACCTGTTGTCTCACCTGGAAGATCTATTCCGGTTATCTTTCCAAATCCAAACAATGACTGGTAATATGCAAATCTGCTGTTACCCATCTCAAGTGCAAGATGAATCATATACGGGTTGCAGGAATTCATAAGTGCCTGCTCAACTGTAAGTGAACCATGTGAACCTATTGTACTGAACACATGACACTTTAATTTATAATCAGCTACAGTTTCAAATCCCTTGCATACATATGTATCACCATCCTTTACAACACCTTCCTCCAAAGCTGAGGCTACCGTTACTGGTTTAAATGTTGAACCTGGCTCATAACTTTCTGATACACAATAATTAGTCCATAAAGAATACAGGTTATTTCTGTATTCTTCATCAGACATATCTTTAATCTCCTCATCTGTATACATACCAGTTAATTTTCTTGGATCATTAAGATTAAAGGTTGGATAACTAGCCATTCCAAGTATCTCACCATTAGATGGGTCTGCCACTACTACTGCTGTATTCTTTGAAGGCTTTTCTTCATTATATTCTAATATACATTTCTCAATAATCGACTGTACATTATAATCAAGTGTTGTAACTATATTATTGCCATCAACAGCATTTTTCTGTGTCTCTGTAACCTCAAGTCCCTCATCTACATAGCTATATGTTGTTCCATTGGTACCAGTTAATTCCTCATCATACTGGCTTTCAATTCCAAGTTCACCACCATTAGTGGCACTCGCAAATCCAACAACATCACTTGCAAATGTTCCAAGAGGATATTTTCTTATATAACTGTCCTCAAACCATACACCTTTAATATTCTTTCCCTCAGTTGAATCTGCCATAAGATTTTTAAAATCTGCTATCTGATCTGTAGTAAGGTTTGATAAAAGCTTCTGATACCTGCTCTGTGAATTCTCACTCACCTTTTGCTCAAGCTCACTTCTGTTTAAATTAAAATATTTACAAAGAGCTGATAATGTAGGTTCTTTATATTCTCCGTCTGAAAGCATAAGCTTGACATCTAATATAAGATTATATACTCTCTCACTGTATGCAAGCACAGTTCCATCACCAGTTAATATCTGACCTCTCTTATAAGGTAGTTCTGTTGATGTATATGTCTGGTGATCTAACACTGCCTTCGCATATGTCTCTCCGTGTGTATAATTAATTCTGAATACCTGTCCACCTAATGCCATAAGAATTACTACTACCATTACAAGTGCAACCATTCCTTTGGTGTGAACACGTTTAAGCATAACTTTTTTTCTTCTGTACTTATTCTTTTTTAACTGTTCATCGCTTACCATAAGTACCTCTTATTATATTATTTTACCTGAATATTAATTGCTTTCAGGAACATCTTTATACTGCTTTACATATTCGCTCTCTTTAGAATCGTATGTAATAACCTGCTTCTTTTCTGGATACACCATTCCTAATTCATTAACTGCTGTATCATATATAGCATCATAATCTATGCTTGCATTAATATCTGACTCTAATACGTCATTATTCTCCTTTAATGTGCTAAGCTCGCTCTTTAACTCAGCTATCACATCTGAATTAGTCTTAGCTGCTGCCTGAACATTAAGGTACTGATAACATATAAAGAAGACAACTGCAGCAACACTTGCAACTGCAACTGTATACATAAGATTGATCTTATTATTGCGTCTTATCTGCTTCTGTCTCTGCCTTCTTATTTCTCTGTTGATTTCCTTCTGTGTCTGCTGGGATTCATCTGGGGTTTTAAGTGGTTCAGCGATATTTAATTGTCTTACCGCACTACCATATTCATACGGCACTTTGCTTACATTTCTTGAATTTCTTCTGTACTCTGCTCTACTTCTCTTTTCCACTTTACACTACCTCCCATTATACCCTTTCAAATACTCTTAACTTAGAACTCTTTGATCTGCTATTTTCATTAATCTCTTCATCTGTTGGAACTACAGGCTTTCTTGTAATCACCCTGCCCTTCGGTACTTTACCACACACACACGCAGGAAAGCTTGGTGGACAGGTACAAGGATTCTCGTTATTCCTAAACCTTGTCTTTACTATTCTGTCTTCTAAAGAATGAAATGTTATTATGCAAAGTCTTCCTTCTGGCTTAAGCCTGTCAATCATCATATCTATGGAATTCTCTAGCACTTCCAATTCTTTATTAAGTTCAATTCTTATAGCCTGATAAGTTCTCTTAGATGGATGTCCACCTGTCGCCCTTACCTTCATAGGTATAGCTGCCTTTATAATATCGTTAAGCTCAAATGTTGTCTCAATTGGCTTTTCCTGTCTTGCAGCCACTATATGCTTAGCTATATTCTTAGCAAACCTGTCCTCACCATAATCTCTTATTATTCTGTAAAGATCAAATTCGCTGTATTCATTAACAATATTTTTAGCTGTAATCTCCTGTCTTTGATCCATTCTCATATCAAGTGCAGTGTCCACATTATATGTAAACCCTCTGTCAGCCGCATCTAACTGATATGATGAAACACCCAGATCCAGCATAATTCCATCAACTTTATCTATTCCTAACTCATCAAGGACTTTGTCCATATTACAGTAATTATTTCTTACGATTGTAACCCTGTCCATATATGGTTCTAATCTCTTACTTGCTGCCTTTATGGCATCTTCGTCCTGATCTATTCCTATCAATCTTCCACCCTCGGAAAGTCTTCCTGCGATTTCGTATGAATGTCCGCCGCCGCCAAGAGTTCCGTCAACATATATGCCATCGGGTTTAATATTCAATTCATCTACCGTCTCATATAAAAGAACTGACTTATGCTTAAACTCCATACTAATCTCCTTTCCGCCTGCTATATCAGCAATTAATTATATGGTGAATCCCAGACTGTCCATATTCTCTGCGACCTCGTCCATATTGTCATCATAATTGCTTATACTGTCATTCCAGCTTTCTTTACTCCATATCTCTATCCTGCTTCCAACACCTACAAATACTACATCCTTCTGTAACGAAGCAAACTCTCTTAATACAGATGGTATAAGAATTCTTCCCTGCTTGTCTAATTCGACATCTGCTGCTCCTGCAAGAAAGAATCTTGTAAATGTTCTGGCATTCTTATTAGTAAGAGGCAGTGTCTTAAGCTTCTCCTCGAATCTCTGCCACTCTTCATTAGTGTATACAAATAAACAGTTATCAAGTCCCTTAGTGATAATAAAATTATCCCCAAGGCTTTCGCGGAACTTCGCAGGAACGATTATTCTGCCTTTGGCATCTATTGTATGTCCATATTCGCCCATAAACATAGCAATCGTTCCTCCTTTCCCCCACTTGTAACCACTTGCTACCACTTTTCTCCACTTTGAGAACAATTCTATACTGATTTTGTGCAAAATACAAGTGTTTTCCACTAATTTATAAAATTTTTTTAAACTTTTGCACTATATTATGCCCGTAAAATATACAATCATATGTATATACACATAAAAATAGTAATTTTAACACTCACACCATCTGATTGTATGTAATTAGTTGAGCTTTAGGAAAAGATATGTTAAAATACTTTAATACAATATCGCATGTTAAAATACAGGTTGCGTTACTGCGTATATTTACTAAACATAAATCTGCATATGATACACATTTATGTTGGAAATGAGGAGAATATATGAAACTTGGAATAGTTGGTCTTCCTAATGTTGGAAAGAGTACACTTTTTAATTCTTTAACTAAGGCTGGAGCAGAATCAGCCAATTATCCATTCTGTACAATAGACCCTAATGTAGGAATTGTTGCCGTACCAGATGAAAGACTTGATAAGCTTGCAGCACTTTATAATTCAGCAAAGATTACACCTGCCGTTATCGAATTCGTTGATATAGCTGGTCTTGTTAAGGGTGCTTCTAAAGGTGAAGGTCTTGGTAACCAGTTCCTTGCTAATATAAGAGAAGTTGATGCAATCGTTCACGTTGTCAGATGTTTTGAGGACTCTAATATTGTTCACGTTGATGGTTCTGTCAACCCTGTAAGAGATATTGAGACAATCAACCTTGAATTAATCTTTTCTGATATGGAAGTTCTTGAAAGACGTCTTGCTAAGCAGAAGCGTGCTTCCTACAATAATAAGGACATTGCTAAAGAATGTGACCTTATCGAAAGACTTCTTAAGTTCCTTGAGGCTGGTAATCTTGCCAAGAACTTTGAATGTGAAGATGAAGACGAAGAATCATTTATGAGAGAATACAATCTTCTTACAAGCAAACCTGTTATATTCGCTGCTAATGTATCAGAAGATGACCTTGCCGATGATGGTGCTAACAATGAATATGTACAGAGTGTACGTGAATATTCTAAAAAGGATAACTGCGAAGTATTCGTTATATGTGCACAGATTGAACAGGAAATCTCAGAACTTGATGATGATGAAAAGAAAATGTTCTTAGAGGACCTTGGAATTAGTTCTTCTGGTCTTGATAAGCTTATCGCTGCAAGCTACAGAATATTAGGTCTTATAAGTTACT
>ERZ780177.4041-NODE-4041-length-10461-cov-4.414088_pt1 | contig 10461 bp, 7 predicted proteins | sample MGYA00510973_ERZ780177 | MGnify/ENA primary metagenome ERZ780177 (study PRJEB29588, sample SAMEA2144396) | human gut metagenome | biome: human gut; feature: human-associated habitat; material: faeces | place: Denmark | collected 2008/2010 ...
CGACTTTAGGCGGGGGAGGATGTCAAGCCTACGCCTGCCGCGCTACAGGCGGCACGATGCGCCGCCCGAATCTCGGCATCCGGAGCAGTTGCGAACCAAGCAATCCGCTACCGACCGTGGTCAGTACTGGATGCTCCTTCACGAAGCGTCCAGCCTTGAGCGCCATGCCGCCCATGCCGGGCTGTTCGGCTTTCACATCGGCCATGTCGCCGTAGCGCCACTTGTTGTACATGTAGTCCAGCGCCAGCGCCGGAGGCAGGGCGAGGCCGGCCACCGTACCGAATCGGGGCATGCTGGCCGCCGTCTTCTTGAATTTCCAGCTCTCGACCATGGTCGTCATGGGGATCTCTTCGCAGGACTCCGTGGTCACCTTCTCGTCGTCCCTGTTTTCTCGCAGGGAGAAAGCACCGACGGAGGCGACGCCAAGCAGGGAAGCGGCCATGACTTTGCCGAGCAGCGTGGGCTCGCCCAGGGCGGCGGTGACGGCGCCGAGGGCGAGCGCGGAACCGGCGACTGTCGGCAGGTCCGCCATACGGGAGGCAGCCTCCTGCTGTGCCGTGTTGCGGACGAAGTAGGGTGCCGTGACGGCCACATTGCCGTGTTTGTCCCTGACAGTCATAGGGGCGAAGTTTTCCGCGCGCGGGTCGAAGTCCTTGCGGATGCGTTCCGCCAATGTACGCCCGTAGTGGATCTGCTCTTCCAGGGGCTGGCCGAAAGCTTCGCCAATCTTTTCCAGGGCCCCTTCCGGCGCCATGCGCGAGAGCATCCGGATACGCATTTCGGCCACAGGGCGCATGACCTTGATGACCAGGGTGCGCCTGACGGGGGAACAGGCGCCCTCAGGGCAGGGAAAGAAGACTTTGTGCAGGAGCGTGTCCATCAGGGATGGGCGTTCGCACAGTTCGGAGAGGGCGTCCGGCAGCAGGGAGAACATGCGCCCCATTTCTTCATGTGACGGGCAGTGGCCCATAACACGACTGCCGGCAAGCCAGGCGGCGTCACCAAGGCTGATCGGGGCCCCGAGATGGTGCAGGGCCGTAAGGAACGTGGCCGGGCCCACACCCATGGACGACAGGCGCTCATACGGCATTTCGGGATATTCCATGTTATGGAACCCGTTTCGGGCAATATGGACCACGGCCCGGATGGAGGCGTCGCTTTGGGCGTCTGGTTTGATATCGTTACCGGCAGTCCCTTCGGTATCTGGAGCCCTTTCGGCATCTGAAGCCCTTTCGGTACCAGGCACGTCACCGGGCTTGTCCGGCTTGGTATCGGCTACCACGCCCTCGACTTTTTTGATGATGTCCGAGACCTTTTTGAGTGCCGCGAGCTTCTGGGAAATATCCTCGGCACGCTCGCCCAGTTCGGCTGAAGAGGTGAAGGAGTCACCCGGCTCGCACGAGCCGCGCAGCGAGGCCCGTTTGTCCAGTGTGTGGGCCGTGGGGTCGGCCGGTTTGGCCACGATGGAGATATCGAAGAATTTGGGGTCCGGGTTGAGCGCGTAGACCTGGCGCCCGTCAGGAAGGATCTTCTTCATATTGAACCGGAGGTGGTCGCAGTAGTCACGCCTGGTGGGAGCTTTGTTGCCGCAGATGGAGCAGACGTCGTATTTCACCGTGCAGCCCATGGAAACGTAGAGCGGCTCGCCGTTCGTGATCTTGCGGACCGTGCCGGTCGCATCAGGCTTGCTCTTGTCGATGCGCAGGATGAGTTCCACGCGATGCATCTCGTCATTGTACCAGGAGAACACCGGCTTGCCGATGCCTTTGGCCGGGTCCTTGTTCACATGCTGCAGGAAGACGTTGGCGTTGTCGACGAAGAGCTGGTGGGTATTCTTCAGGTCCTCTTCCGTGAAAGCGTCCCCGTTGTTGTTGCAGCCGTAGTATTCTTTAGCCGACACGCCGATGACCCAGAGCCAGGAATAGCGGTCATCCTGGGGGATGGTATCCCAAAACTCCTGGATTTCGGTGGACGCAGTTTTGGACACCGTTTGGGACGCCGTTTTGACGAGGGACGGGACAAGGCGCGGGTCGATGAGGCTGACGCGGGATTCGCCGGTTTCGGGGACTTCGTGCCCGAGGTCGATGATCTTGTACATGTATGGTGGCTCCAGTTTGCGCCCGGATGGCTACGGATCGCCTAGTTCCGGCAGGAGGTTGAGTTATACTGGGAAAGATTGGGGAGTTGAGGGATTTTTGATGAGGTGGCTGTGGTTCGATAGACGGCTTGCCGATGTGCAATACGGTATATTATCCTGTATTCAAAACACGGAGGATACCATGTCTTCAGTCGTCTCTATCCGGGCAGATTCCGCTCTTCTCAGCCAGTTCACCAGCCTCGCAGAGGCTACAGGCCGTCCCCGCAGCTTCCTTATCGATCAGGCTATGCGTGAATTTGTTGAACGGGAATTCTGGCAGGTCGCCGCTATCCAGAAAGCCGTACAGGAAGCTGATGCCGGAGATTTTGCTACGTCTGAAGAAGTAGCCGCCATAGATGCAAAGTGGAGCTATCGTGCAGATTAGAGGGCTCCGGGCCATTCTGCGCGACCTTCAGGCATCCTGACTTTATGCGGAGGAGGATGTTAAATCATTCCTTGCCGTGTGAAAAACGACGCGGTGGAAATGCTTCACATGTTTCATACCAGCCGTAGGCCACGGAATCCCTGCTTATCCGGTCAGGCGGTTATTTCCGTACTAGAAATACGCGTCCCTCAACCCAAGCTCACCGGCCAACCTCTTTTTGTACGACTTGTAGCGCAGCTCGGGAAAGAACCAGGACTCTTTCAGGGCGCGTTTTTTGTCGATGATCCTGCGCCTGTCTTCGTCCGTAAGCCTGTCGCGGGCGGCTGCGAACGCCTTGCGGAAATTTTCCGCTTTTGGGCCGTAGGCCAGCACAACGTCCATATCCTGGCCGTTCACTTTGCCTGTGAACGTCTTCTTCTCGTCTCGCCTCAGACTGGCTTTGTTCATTATCAGGTTGGGGTATTTCCGCGGCAGTCTGTCCAAAGCGCGGCGATATGCCGCTTCTCGCTTGTAAGGGACGAAGACATCCACGTCACTGCTGCCGGGAACGTTGATGCCGAGCGCCTCCGAGCCGACCATGCGGGCGTTGCGTCCGAACATGCGACGAAAGCGGGCATCAGTCCTGGCCACGTCGTTCTCCGCGGCTGTTTTTCCAAGGCCGGCACGCTCCATGAGCTTGTTTTTCAAAGCGGCGATCCTGTCCGTGAGTCCGTACGCGCGCAAGGGGATGGCATTTCTTCCGCGGAAGCGTATGCCGGGATACTTCGTACGGAAGTCGTCCAAGACTTCGTCCGGCACAAAGATCTCCGCATTGTTGCGCAGGCTGAGCGCCCTTCCTGTCGTATACTCTTCCGGAATGCTGTTCAGTCGCTCTCCTCTGGCCACACTTCGTGGAGAGAGGCGCTTCACCACCACGGCATCGCCGTAGTTTGGCAGCCAGCCACCTCGCGAGAGAAAGACCCTGTCCGTGTTCTTCACTCCCTGCATGCGAGCGTAGGCCTCGCGTGCTTTCATCCTGCTGCGGATGGGGATGGGCAACGGTTCGACGGAGACTTCCGTGTCGGGCGACGTCCTGGCCAGATGGCGAAGAGCCATGATGCGTCTGTCGCCATCGAGCATGTGTTTGAGGTTATCTAAGGAAGTGGTGTGGGTGTACGAATCTGGCATGAGTGGCATCCGCGCTGTTTGTGGAGCTGTTTGTGGAGTGATGGCTATCGGTAGGGGATAAGGGTTGGTAGTCAGGAAATATTGCGCGGTTTGGCTTTGGAGGTTTCAGGGCCGTAGTGCAGGGTGCGTCTGGGGACGTGTGGGATACGGCGGGGAAGGGCACAAAAAGAGGGGAGTCTCCTCCCCTCTTGATTATTTGATGGCGCATCAGAAATGTCGGAGCCGTTCCACGAACATCCGCCAGCGATACCGTGCGGCTTTGCGGCCTTTGCGCAATGCATCCAGAGGCAGCATGCACAAGGGATAGAGCACGTTGGCACAGCGGAACCAGAGCGGGAAGGCATGTTTTTTGAGCAGGAACATGCGTCCGGCAGCGTAGCTGGCGATCTTGGCATCAGACGGCACATGCGTATCCGGTGAAGGATGGAAGACCCTGATGGACGGACAGCGCCAGACAGGAGCGCGCTTGTGCGCTTCCAGCAGATAGTCCGTATCCTCACCACATCCGTAGGGCAGGCCTGTGCCGGGGCCAAGCCGGGGATCGAAGCGGAGATCTTTTACGACTTCGGCCCGGAAGAATTGCACGCAGGCCCCCCCTTGAGCGAATAGGGCCGTGGCGGAAAGAACCTGTTCCGTATTATCAGGCTGGGGGAACTGCGGAGAGGGAGTCCAGTAGCCCAGGACAGCTCCGGCCTCAGGATGGCGCTGGAAGGCTGCCACGACCTGGGCCAGTGTATCCGGTGCGTACCAGCAATCGTCATCGGGGAAGACGAGGATGTCTTCTCCGGCCACCAGGGGGAACAGGGCATTACGGGCAATGGAGACCCCTCTGGATGGCAGCTGGATACGCGTCATGGACAGGCATACATGCTTTTGCAGCATGGTATCCAGTGTGCCGGGCGCGTTCTGGTCGGCAAGGTAGATGTGGAAGTCCGTGCAGGTCTGCTGCTCCAGAGAGGTCAGCAGCCTGTCCAGTTCCGTGATGCGGCCCACAGTGGCGATACAGAGGGCGAGACGGGGTGAATCGGGAAGTGGGCTGTACATGATGATGGCCTTTAGGGAAGTTCAGCGGCGTTGCAAACGGCCGCGCAGGAATTCTCCCAATTTCCCCACGAATTCACGAGGTGAGTAGCAGGCGCAGCGGCCAAGCTGATAAAGGCGGGCGGTTGTGGCCAGCCCAGGTGCGCGCGCTGCCCGTAGATGGTAGAGGGCCAAGGCCTTACGAAGCTCGGGCGTCATGGGGCCTTGCAGGATACGTGGAAGCCATTCCTGCGCTTCGGGATCCTGTTCGGGAGAGATGCCGATGATGTGGGGATTCAAGGCCAGCATGCGTGCCAGCAGCTCTCGCTGTTCCTTGGAAGGAAGTTCGCTGATGAGGGAATCCGCAGGCAATTTGCAGATATCATCTGTCCATGTTTGCTTTGAAATCCAGATAGTTTGAGCGCGAAGGGTGGAATCGCGCTGCTGCCGGGCATGGGCATGAGAAATGCTGCTATCATGTACGCGGTAGGCAAGCAACACTTGGGGGATGATATCTACTTTGCCTAGGGAGAGCAGACGCACCCATAATGCATAATCCTCTGCAGACGGGAATGCAGAAGGATAGCCTCCTACCTCGCGCACGGCATCGGTACGCATCATGACCGCAGGGTGGACGAGAGGACAGCCCCAGCGGAAAGCTTCAAGGATTTCCTTACCCCGTGGGAATATCTTTTTTCTGTACATAGTATCCTGAGCGTCCATGAACATCACATAGCTTCCCACAGCGAGGACATCAGGGTGTGAGTTCATATAGGTATACTGGATCGCCAGCCGTTCAGGAAAGGCAATATCATCCGCATCCATGCGTGCGATTAGGGGGCTGCGGGCAAGGGCGATACCTTCATTGAGCGTAGTAATAAGCCCTTTGTTGGGGCGCTGCACTAGACGAATACGCTGGTCTTTGGCTGTGAGCTGCTGCACGAGCTGTTGTGTGCCATCAGTGGAGCCATCATCGATGATGATGAGTTCGAAATCCGTCAAGCTCTGTTGCAGGATGGAATCGACAGATGCTTCAATGTATTGCTTCGCATTGTACGCAGGAAGGATGATAGAGATATGGGATGACATCATGCTATATCTTCCGCATTATTTTTTATAACGATGGTACACATTTTTTATAAAATTATATATTTTTTGCGCGCATATTTTGCAAATATATCGTCTTCGAGTTCCTTGCGGAAGCAGCTTATCAACGACACGTTGCATCTCAACAATATATTTTTGTATATTATACGTTGATTTACTATGCGCATACATATCAATAGCTATATTAAATTCATCCATTATAACTCTACTCAAACTAACATCATCTTTAGAATAAGAAGCAACTTCATAATTATTATCTATAACTTTACACCCATTTTCTATATTATCGAACAGAGATTTCCATTTTCCCTTAACAATCTCATTAGAGAATCTATCAAGACTACGAACAGCTCTATTTGAAAATTCATCCCATAACTTATCATCCTGCAAAAGGCGAATTACAGCTTTTGCCATTTCAGAAATATCATTTTTCCCAACCATTATGCAGCCGTCAGATTCGGCAACTCCCTCTAGATATGGCATAGAATAAATTACTGCTGGAACAGCAGCAGATTTTGCTTCAAATAAAGATAGAGACCATCCCTCTAAAATTGAAGGGATAATAATAACTCTAGCTTTTTTATAATATTCATTCACATTACTTACTCTTCCCATCATGTTTACAGCATCAGTAAGCCCAAGAGTTTTTATCTTATCCTTAACGATATCCTTCATTTCTGCATATTCATAATGACCAAGAACAATAAGCTTTGCGTCTGGAACAGACTTTTTTACTTCAGCGAGCACATATAAAGCATCAACTATACCTTTTATATGACAGATTCTCCCAACAAAAAGAAGTGTTGGAGAGCTTCCCTGTGTATGTTCTTCGATAGGGTAGGTCATAGGATTGGGAATATAAACTGATTGACTTATTCCAGAAGCGACCCACATTTGTGCTTGACAACGAGAAAGAGTAACGAGTGCCTGAACATTCTTATAAGCAGCAAGCCGTAATGGAAATATTTCAGTAAGTTTTGCATATAAAGGAAAGAAAAACATACTATGTTCAATACAAATTGTATTCACGCAACACAGTTGAGCTGTAAATACATCATAAAAGTTTTGCTTAAGCCAATGATCATTAAATATGCATAGATCAATATGATGATATTTTAAAAGATTAGCAATTCTTTGTCCCCTTTTGGTATCATTACACAAACAAACTAGCTCTATCCCCTTATCAAGAGCATAATGATCATCTATATTCATTTCCTTAACAAAAAACACAATATTATAATTCAATTTCTTAAACATATTTGCAAGGAGGCAGGCTACGCGTTCAGAGCCTCCATGACTCATTGAATGTGAAAAAATCGCAATATTTTTTATTTCTGTTGGCAATTTCTTGTCGTTAATTTGCATTGTAGAACTTAACAAAGAAAAAAATTTCTGATCCTTTAGTACGTCCGCTATAACATCAATAGCAACACCTTCGTGAACAATATTTAGTAAAGGAGCTGTGTAACGTGCCTGTTCACTTTTTGGTATTTTAATAGCGATCTGCTGGATACACCAAGTAAAATTTATAGCATATAGACGCTCAAGAGAATCTATATCTTCTGTACTAAGATTAGCTGACTTGGCGCAGGACAGACTGATCGTTCGCACATATGCATGATCGTGACAAATTTTCTTCCATCTACTTAGAGAACTAAACAAATCATGACACAAAGAACTTTCATTTTGGTAGTAAAAATAGCGACCATGCCTATCATCAGAAATATATTTCTGTGCGACACAACACATTGAAAAAAATAGAATAAAATCTTCACATTGATTGATATGTATATTTTCAGGGAGAGTAAAAAATTCTAGCCCTTTGATAACAGTTGATCTTTTTAAAAATTTCCCCCCACTTGACCACCAAATTTTTTTCTTAAGAAACTCTGTAAGAATTTGTTTGCCTCGCAGTTGTGAGGACTTACGAATGCTGAAATGTCGTTCCATTTTTTCTGGAGAATGACCATGATATACGGGAAAATGAACAATATCTGCCTCATTTTTTTCTGCCAAGGCAAACAGCTCATCACATGTCGTCAGAGAAATTGCATCATCGGCATCAAGATGAAGGATATACTTTCCGGTGGCATTTCTTATCCCTGTAATCCTCGCCCAGAGTAATCCTTTATTGTGGGGATGCTTTATATATTTTATTCTCGAATCATTTTTTGATATAACTCTATAATACTGTGGGAGTTGTCAGGAGAACAGTCGTCAACAATAACAATTTCAATATTTTTAAAACTTTGATTGACTACAGATTCTAAACATCTTTTTATATATTTTTCTGTGTTATATACAGGGATAATTACTGATATAGCATAGGCAGAAATCATATGATTCTCCTCCATCATTTATTTTACTTACACACCAAACGACTTCATATATTCAGGCAGCAACTCCTGAGGCGTCCCGATACGATGTATGCGTCCGTTCTCCATCCAGATCAGTCTGTCACAATGTTCTACCGTGCTCAGCCGATGTGCGATGATGATGATGGTCAACTGGCCTTTGAGGGCTGCGATGGTCTCCATGATGGCGCTTTCTGTACCCAGGTCAAGAGCACTGGTGGATTCGTCCAGGATCAGGATATCAGGCGCGGCATATAAAGCCCGTGCGATGGAGACACGCTGGGCCTGACCACCCGAAAGCCCGCTGCCCCGTTCTCCAATGGGGTACTCTATGCCGCGCGGGTCTTTTTCCACAAGGTCCAGAGCCGCCATACGGCAGGCCCGGGCCACCTTTTCCGCATCGTAGGGCTTTCCCCATTGGCTGAAGGCCACGTTCGCTGCCACAGTCCCCTGCAAGATATAGGGGGACTGGGGAACATAGCCGATGCTGCGGATATAGGCGGCCCGCTCTTCCGGCGAAAGTTCCTTGCCGTCCACGCGTAAGATGCCACTGCTCATGGGCAGCAGGCCGCACAGTAGGCCCACAAGAGTTGACTTGCCGGCACCGGAAGGCCCTATTATACCGAGCTGCTCCCCCTTGTGGATGGAGAAACTCAGTTTGGAGAGGCTGTCCTGTGTAGCCCCCGGGTAGCGAAAATCAGCCTGATCAAGCGTGATCTCACGATCAAAGCGAAATGAGGGATCGGGGTCAGGCGACGAGGGCAGCGCCTGCTTCTGGATAGCTTCCAGACGCTCAAGGCAGTTCATGGCCATGGCGCGCAGGCCTCGCAAGGTCACCAGGCAGCCCAGGCAACGATTCAGCAGCGGCAGTACACGCCATGCGGCCAGCATGATGACCGTGATCACACCAGCAATGGTCGACATGTCGGCATCATCGGTAGAAATAAGCAGCCAGATGGTGCTGGGAATGACTAGGAAGCCGCAAACTTCCAGTATCCATGAAGGGATGGGGGGCGCGACGGTCAGGAACGACCGTGCGTTCTTCCCCTTGCGGCAGGCATCCTGGTAGGATTTGAAAAAGACAGGCTGCTGCCGGTAGATAAGGACCTCCCGGATACCGTTCATGGCGACCATGGCCGTCGTATTTTCCTGCTGGCTGCTGCCGGCAGCGGTGGCTCCGGAGCGGTCGATTGCCGACTTCATGCCGCGATAGATGGACGTCGTTATCAAACCTGTGATGAACAGGCAGAGCAGGATGACACCCGGCGTTGCTGAAATGAGCGTCAGGAACAGGGCTACGGCCGTGATGGCGTAGGTGTAGACGCTAAGGATATTGACGACGTATTGGCCAAGAGTCGTTTTCCCGCTCAGGGCTTGGAACATGGCTGCACTGTTACCGGCCATATGCTCCATGTAGTCACTGTACAGGAAGTGCCGCATGATGGTGCTGCCGGCACTGAAGGCGATATCTTCACCCAGGACTGCGCTTTTCCAGCCAACAAGGGCAGAGAGGCCGTTCTTGATGGCCGCGAAAGCTACGACGATACAGGCAGTGAGCAGTGTGAAATAGCGCAGGTCGTTGCAGAGCTGCCCCAACGCCGGAATAGCCTGAAGTAGTTCCTGGACGATCCTGTGGGACAGAATAGCCTGCGGAGCGGCGATGCTCATGGCCATCAGCGACATGGAGAAGATGGAAAGGACTTCGAAAAATGCCAGGACGAACATGAGAAATAGCAGGACGTACGTACGCCAGCGTACCCATGCGGGCAAAACGTGCAGGATGCGGCGAAGATCGCGAATGAGGAGTTTTTCTTGGATACCCATCAAGGTTTCTGCTGCGTGATATATCGTTTAGGGATCGTGAGAATCGGCTCTCTAAAGGGAAACATTTTTGATGAAGAAGTGTCCGCTCCCACTCAAAGCAGATTTGGAACCGGCAACGGATCTGATTAGAGGATATGTCCTTGCAGGAACCAGAAAGCCAGTGCCCGGCACCGACACCGCGAATCTACCTTATTTTTCCCAAAAGTCAAAAAGATGACCGGTATCCTTTACTACGATTGTCGGCACAGGCCTCCACGCGGACACCGTCATAAGGACCGTTGGGATGGCAGGCCTCCGCATGGCCGGGCATACGGTCACCGGAAAAAGCGCTTTGATCGTGACGACTGGGACGATTAAAACAAACAAAAAACAGCCCGTTCACATAGATAGTGTCGTCAAATTCAAAAGTATGTTATAATCTCTTCACTTACAATGAGGAGAGACCATATGGCGGCACATCGGAGGCA
>ERZ780177.4046-NODE-4046-length-10446-cov-17.216822_pt1 | contig 10446 bp, 6 predicted proteins | sample MGYA00510973_ERZ780177 | MGnify/ENA primary metagenome ERZ780177 (study PRJEB29588, sample SAMEA2144396) | human gut metagenome | biome: human gut; feature: human-associated habitat; material: faeces | place: Denmark | collected 2008/2010 ...
TTGAAGCGGCTTTCATAGATGGCACAAAGATTGAAGCAAATGCGAACAAGTACAGCTTTGTCTGGAAGAAAGCAACGGCCCAAAAGACAGAAAAGCTGCTGAAGAAAATTCATGATGAGCTGCCTGCAAAGCTGAAAGAGGTAGGTATCCGCTTTCATGTTCCGGAAAAGATTGCTGTCCGACAATTGAAGAAGCTTTGGAAAAGAATCCATGCGCGAATCAAAGCGGATGGAATCGAGCTTGTTTCAGGAAAAGGCAAAAGAAAAACGCGGCTGCAGAGACTGAGCGAATGGGGAGATCAATGTCTTGCCAAACTCAAGCAATACACAAATGATATTCACATCTGCGGAAATCGGAATAGCTTCAGCAAAACGGACCATGACGCAACCTTTATGCACATGAAAGAGGACTACATGAGAAACGGGCAGCTCAAGCCTGGATACAATGTCAATGTGGCAACATGCAGCGATTTTATCATCGGGAGCTACATTTCTTCTGACAGAAATGACGTGCATATAAGCCTTCAAATACCGTGCTCTTCCTACTAGGGAGCACGGTTTATTTTTTCCATAAGATAATAACACAAGACTCATTTCGCATGTACAATCTGGTATTTTCGGGTGTTTTCTGGAGAAACCTTTCAAGCTCAAAAATGGCACTGAAAATCCGTAATAATTGTTATCTTCAAAAATGCATTCAGTGCAAGGGTTTCGTAGCATGAGTTTACTAATGATAAACAATATGTCATTAAATACTGCACAAACCTGCTAACAAAAGCGGACGTCGTGGGAAAATGGCCTACCGCCAAAATTAGAAGCTGCTAACACTCTGCTAACACGAACAGGGTAAAACAGGCGGTTTTTGGAGGAAATGCGAACATCCGAAAATGGTGGAAAACGTTGATATTTGGGCATTTGAAGGCACTCGGAGGCACTCAAAGGCGAACGTTTTTTCGCTCTCCTAAGCAGTAGGTCGTGGGTTCGACTCCCACTGGGCTCATTACCAAATAAATAAATCTTTCTGGTTGACGTTCTCGCGTGCGTGTTGGCAAACGCGCGAAGGACATCGGCTGGAAAGAATTTTTTGCCTTCTATTGGAAATCTATGTTTTGCTCCGCTGCTGGCGTTGATGGCAGTTTTCCAACATTTCGCCTTTTTTGCCAACACCGCTGTTCTGGCAAACGGGCGATTTGCCTAATACTATTTCCAGATTCAACTGCGCCATCTGCTTGCGCCTTTTCCCTTCTGGCGTCCGCTCATTCCACTTAGCGTAGCGCTGCGTTTCATTCACGTTAGCCAGAATGAAAAATTCGCGGCGCATCTTGGCGCATTCTTATCTGGAAATAGTATAACATTCGCGTGCACGGCGTGCCAGCAATTTTCTGCGCTCCGTATTTTTTGACATTATCTGTATAACTTTGTGGATTTTCAATAGATAAAATGCCATGGCAGCAAACATTGATTTATCGAAAGCGGAGCATGCTTATTTATATCTGTCGCCGTTGTAATGAAAAGCGGAGGTTGCACATGAATCCCTCGGTATATTCAAAATACATGCAATAAACGGTGCAAAAAAGCACATATTTTCAATTTGGTAGCGAAAAACGACAGTTTGGTCGAAGAACAATCCATTGCTTCTTTCTGTGGTTATAATAAAATCAGATATCGGGGGATTTCCAATTGCCGCTATAGGAGGTGCACCCTGGCGGAGGATTGAGAGCTCGAAGTTCCCCGAGAATAATCTGGTTGTTTGTTCACACACTGGAAAGAAAACAATGGAGGTATCATTGATGAAGATCAACACGAAGCGGGTAGTCAGCGTGATCATCACAGCCGTGATGATGGTTGTGATGTTGCCCAGCTTTGCCATGGGCGAAAGCGGCAAGAAGTATACCGAAACACTGCAGCCGGAAGGCTGGACACTGGTTGAAAATGAAGGCGGCGCAACCCTGAGTTACACCAAGGGCGGCGGCGTGGATCTGATTGAGGTGGATGGTTACGCCTTTAAGGATTTGGATCGTGACGGCGAACTGGACGTGTTTGAAGACTGGCGCGTGGACTACAAAGAACGCTCCCGCGACATGGTCACGAACGGCGGCCTGAGTCTGGAATTCCAGTTGGGCTTGAAAATGAACCCCTTTAGCGTCGGCACTCCTGCCAAAACCCTGGCGGATACCACCAAGACTGCGCTGGATCTGGGTTATCGCCACATCCGTTTCAGCTCCGTAGGCGCTGAATTGATCACCACCTGGAACAACGAGATTCAGAAGCACATCGAAGCAAATACCGACGTGGTTGCTATCCCTGCCACCTTCATTGCCGACCCGCTGGAAGGCAACGGCGTGACCGACTGGCCCGGCAACCTGGCGCTGGCCGCCACCTTCGATCCGGAATTGGCCCATGAATATGGCCGTACCTTGTCCAAGGAATGGCATTCCATGAACCTGACCATGAACGTCGGCCCCCAGGTTGACCTGGCGACTGAACCCCGCTGGTCCCGCAACGACATGACCTTTGGCGAGGATCCTCAGCTTTCTATCGACATGACCCGCGCCATGATCAACGCCTGGCAGTCCACCTACGACGATGACGGCAACGACCTGGGCTGGGGCAAGGACTCCGTCAATATCCAGGTGAAGCACATCATGAGCGAGGGCGCCGGCGAGGGCGGCCGTGAAGCCCATACGCTGGACGGAGCTTACGCCGTGTATCCCGGCGGCCAGTTCTATACCAGCATCTTGCCTTACTTCGCGGCGCAGGATCTGCCCGGCAAGACTGGCATGGTGTCCTCCGCAATGACCAGTTTCTCCATCGGCGTGGATGAAAACGGCGACTCCGTCCTGGGCGAGCGCGTTTCAACCAGCTACAACGCCGAAAAGATCAACGGCCTGTGGCGCGCTGCCAACGGCTGGGACGGCTACATCCTGACGGACTTCAACACCCACGTTGATAAGTGCTTCGGTATGGAAGAATACACCGTTCCGCAGCGCCTTTGGCTGGAACTGGAAGCCGGCATCGACGCCTGGGGTAATATGGGCGGCAAGTATGAAGAAGATATTGCCGTTGCTGTGGAAGCCTACAACTATGGTGTGGAACGCCTGGGCAAGGAAGCTGCCGACCAGATCATTTTCGACAGTACTCGCCACATTCTGGACACCCTGTTCAACGTTGGCGTCGTGGATAACCCCTACGTTTCCGAAGCGGTTGCCGCTTCCGTGCCCAATAACGAAGAACATACCGCCATGGCTCGCGAAGCGCTGCTCAAGTCCATCGTGATGCTCAAGAATACTGACAACAGCGTGATCAAGCCTGCGGGCGATGAAAAGTTGACCGTTTATATTCCCTACAAGTACTCTCCCGCAACCACGAGCCGCCGCGGCACCACCCCCGCTTCCTTCGCTCCTTCAATGGATATTGCCGTGGCCTCTCAGTACTTCAACGTGATCACTGACACAGTTGGAACGCCCAGCGGTGAAGGAAACACCTATCTGCCCGGGGACGTAATCCGCGCTTCCGCCGAGGACATCGCGAAGGCCGATCTGGTGATCGTACGCGTCGCCAGTCCCAAGAGCAACGCTCCCACCACCGGCTATGACGAAAACATGAAGGTACCCGCTGACTACGAGTACATTCCCCGTTCCCTGCAGTATCGTCCTTACACCGCCGATAACATGTACGTCCGCTTCGAGTCCATCGGCGGCCAGATTACGCTGGAAGCCTTCGAGGGCGTCTACGGCACCGAGTACGATTATGTAAAGGAAAACCGCTCTTACTTCGGCAAGACCGGCACCGTCAGCAACGAGGCGGATCTGGACTTCGTGCTGGAAATCGACGAGCTCACCGGCGATGTTCCCCTGGTGCTGGTGATGAACCTCAACAGTTCCATGGTGTGGTCCGAAATCGAGCCCTCCGCGGACGCGATCCTGGTATCCTTCGGCGGCGGCCGCACCCACTCCGCCCGCGACGAGATCCTCTTTGATATCATCGCCGGCAACTATGAGCCCTCCGCCCTGCTGCCCATGCAGCAGCCCCTCGATATGGAAACCGTGGAAGCCCAGTACGAGGACGTGCCCCGGGATATGGACTGCTATGTGGACGCCGACGGCAACACCTACGATTTCACCTTCGGCCTCAACTGGAGCGGTGTGATCGACGACGAGCGCGTGGCCAAGTACAACGTGCCTCCCATCGTCGGCACCAATCCTCTGGAATAATACGATTTCCAACTGGAAATAGTATGAATCAGCTACATCAATTGGTTCCCTGCAAGGAAACCTCCGCTTGGCAGGGCGTGCCGGGCTGATTGACCCGGCACCCCGCCAAATTTGACAGCGGCAGGCCGCTCGTCTGAACGCCGTCGTCAACCTGCGGAAAACGCTCCGAAAGCGCATGGACGCTCGGCGGGAAGCGAAGGAATCGATAGATCGTTTTTGAATCCTCTTTTCTCTCAAACCTGATCAAATTCCTTTCTTCTCCGCTGTGCTTCATGACAGCGGCGGCGTCTGGTGCTGCAAGCCATTCCTGCATTCGCAAATTGGCTTTCTCCCCGGCGCCGTTTTCTTTCTGAACGACTGATCCATCAAGATAAGGAGCATGCGTATGCGAAAGGTGAGAATAACAACCGGGCTGTCATGTCTGATGGCTTTCATCCTGTGCTTCGTGATATTCGGCTCGAACCTGGCCATGAGCTATGATACCGTTGTCAACGGCATGCTTGGCGTGCAGACCAGCAAAGTCATCAACGATGAAAGTGTCGCGGATGAGGATACGATATATTATAAGAGCGCTTATGGCGACATCAACGCAAAAACGCTTAAGGTACTCAAGGAAGACACCTATACGGAGGCAGTGCAGGAGCAGGAAGAAGGCACCGTATTGCTTTACAATAAGGACAACGCTCTGCCGCTAAGCAAGGATGAGCAAATATCTCTGTTTGGCCATGCAGTCGTGCAGCCCTTGTACCGCAATCAATCTGCTGGTTCCCGCGCCTATTCCACTAAAACGGGCGTTGACCTGTATAAGGCGTTGGGCACCCTGAAATTCAAGGTGAACCCCAAGCTGTACAACGCATACCGCCAAAGCAAGACCGAGAGAAAAACCGGCGCAGGCACGTTCTTTGCGGAAAACGCCGATCCGTCCGCATTATGGTCGCTGGGTGAGGAACCCATCAGTTTCTACACTGACGATGTGAAATCCTCCTGGGCAACCGGCTTTAACGACGTAGCCATCGTGATGCTGGCCCGGGAGGGCGGCGAAGGCGTAGAGCTCTACACCCAAACCCCCACGGAAGGCATCAGTCAGCTGGCACTGAGCCAGGATGAAAAAGATTTGCTGGCCATGATTCGGGATTCCGGCTCGTTCAAGAAAACCATTGTGCTGCTTAATACAGGCAACCCCATGGAGGTAAACTGGGTCGAGGAGTACGACGTGGACGCTGTGCTGTGGATTGGCTGTCCGGGTGAAAAAGGCTTCATCGGCGTGGCGAACATCCTGATTGGCAACGCCAATCCCTCCGGCAAGCTGGTGGACACCTATGCGGTCAGTTCCCTGTCCGCCCCAGCCGTGGTCAATAATACCTTCAACAACCAGCAATGGGCCAACCTGACAGAAGCGCTGCAGAAATCCTCCTCCAACGCTTCCGAAATTTCCTATTACACCGTGCAGACCGAGGGAATCTATATCGGTTATAAGTATTACGAAACCCGGTATGAGGACCAGGTGCTGGGGCGGTTCAACGCCACCGGTTCCGCAGGATCCATTGATGGCGGTGCATGGGACTATGCCAAGGAGGTTTCCTATCCCTTCGGTTATGGACTGAGCTATACCACCTTCGATCAGAAGCTGGACAGCGTGACGGTGGAAGATAAAACTGTGACGGTGACAGTCACCGTTACGAACACCGGCAGCGTGCCCGGCAAGAGCGTGGTGCAGGTGTATGCCCAAACGCCCTATGGCGAATATGAGCAGAAAAACAAGGTAGAAAAATCCTCCATTCAGCTTTTGGATTACGGCAAGACTGCCCTGCTGCAGTCCGGCGCTTCCGAAACGCTGACAATCGTATGCGACAAGTATCTGCTGGCCAGCTATGATTATACAAACGCAAAGGGCTATATCCTCAGCGAAGGCGATTATTATATCGCTATCGGCGATGATGCGCACGACGCCCTGAACAACGTACTGGCCGCCAAAGGTGCCACCGGTATGGTAGATGTGCAGGGCAATCCCACGGAAGGCACGGCGGCCAAGGCTTTCCACTTCACCGGCAGCTTTGACGATGAAACCTACCGCTATTCTGCCACTGGCGCGAGGGTGACCAATCAGTTTGAGGACGCGGACGTGAATTACTGGTATCCCGATTTGGTCACCTATCTGTCCCGAAGTGACTGGCAGGGCACCTATCCCGTTCAGCCTGTAGTGGGTCTGACCCTGAACGATGAAATGATTCGGATCCTGGATGGCAAGATTTATGAAAAGCCCGACAATGCGCCCGCCGTGGATTCCATTCCCCAGGGCGACCAGCAGGGCATCATGCTGATTACCATGAAGGGGCTGGATTACAACGACGACCTGTGGGAAACCTTCATCAGCCAGATGACCATTGAAGAAATGGCTGCATTGATTGCCAACAACTTTGGCACGGAAGCCGTTGATTCCGTTGGTAAGCCCGCTACCCCCGCGGGGGATGGCCCGGACGGCATCGGCGGTTATACCGATAACTATTCCGCTGAACTGGGGAAGGGTTTGAAAACCACGTCCTATCCCAATGAAAGCCTGCTGACCGCCGCCTTCAACAAGGACTTGCTGGATAAGCGCGGCGCGTTGCTGGGCGAAGAAGGTTTGTTCATGGGCCTGGTGGAAATCTGGGGCCCCGGCTGCAACCTGCACCGCACCCCCTTTGGCGGCCGCAGCTTTGAATACTTTTCCGAGGATGCCAACCTGAATTATCTGGCGGCCTCACATATCGTGTCCGCAATCGAGGAAAAGGGCGTGCACGCCGGTCCCAAGCATTTGACTGGCAACGATCAGGAGAATAACCGTCAAGGCGTGGTGAACTTCTTCAACGAGCAGGCGTTCCGCGAAGGCGCGTTGCGCGGACTGGAGGGCGGCGTGGTGAACGGCAAGGCCCATTCCCTGATGCAGGCCTTCAATCGCCTGGGCTTCACTGGCTGCTCCCTGAGCAAGGCGCTGAATACCGATGTGGTGCGCGGTGAATGGGGCTATGTGGGCCATATCGAAACAGACGCTATCGGCGCGGTGACCACGGGCTACAAGACCGCGTTTGAAGCCATGATGGCTGCCGGTACGGATTCTTTCTGCCTGGATACCCAGCATCAGTCCAGCGCCGCCATCGTGCAGGCTATCAGAAGCAATAACGATGGATTCATGCTCCAGCAGCTGCGCCGGGCCGCCAAGAATATTCTGTACAATGACGCCAACAGCAGCATGATGAACGGTATCGGCAACAATACCCGGATTGTGAAGATCATTCCTTGGTGGCAGCCTGCCCTGCGCGGCGTGACCATCGGCGTTTCCATGGTAACGGGGCTGGCAGTGCTGGCTATGCTGGCTGCTAAGCTTGCTTATTACAAAAAGCAGAAGGGAGCGGAAAAGAAATGAAAAGCTTGTTGACCAACAGAAAAGCTGGGGTGTATGTTCTGATTGTCTCCATCCTGCTTCAGCTGGTTTCCGCTGTCAATTATCTTGTCTGGGCTCCGGGCGCCGGAGGCATTGATACGCTTGTGGCGCTGGGATTTGGCATTGGCTGTCTGGTGGGGATTGCCGCCTTCCTATTCAGCAGCGATTTGCTGCTGGTGGCTGGTACGGCACTTTGCAGCTGCGGGATGCTGCAGCTGGCGGTTTCCTCCGCCGGTTCCTTTGCCGACTGGTATCAGGGCATCGTCATGTTTGGCGATCCCAGCCAGGTGCCACGCATTTTGACCATTTGCATTTTGGCGCTGACCGCCGTTGTGCTTTTGATCATCACAGGCTTTATGGGCTTTGGCAAGCAGGAGACATCATGAAGAGAATCGGCTGCGCTTCTTTCGGGAGGCGCAGCCGGGCATTGCGTTCCGCGTTTTTTCAAAGCCTGTTTCGCTGCTCCCTGTTTGACATGCGCGGTGGTTTCTGATATAATGAAAAAAATTTCACTAACGGTTCATTCATGCGCTTCATGAAACAAATAAGAACACGAAAGGAGAATTGCATGAAAATCGCGCTTGTGGAAGACAATGGATTGCATCAGGCGCAGATTCGTCAGGAAATCCAAAATTATTTTGATGAACTGAATGAAGTGTGCGAGCTGCACGTTTTTGACAACGGGTCGGATATGCTGGATCATTACTATTCCGTAGGCGGCTATGATCTGCTGCTGCTTGACATTCAGTTGCCCGGCATGGATGGCATAAGCGTGGCCAGGCAGGTTCGGCAGAAAGATGATAAAGTGCTGATCGCCTTCATCACCAGCATGACCGCTTATGCCGTGCAGGGCTACAGCGTTTACGCGATGGATTACATTCTCAAGCCAATCAACCGCATCAGCTTCCGCAGCACGCTGGACCGGGCCAGGGAACTGTTTCGCCAGCGCACGGAACATTATATTTCTGTCACCACAGGGGACGGGATGTTTAAGGTGGATATTTCACAAATTTATTATATTGAAACGGAAAGACATGCCGTCAGACTGTATTATACAAAAGGCTCCTTCCATATCAATGATACCCTGAAGAGCATTGAAGAGAAACTGAAAAACGCTCCGTTCTGCCGGTGCAACAACTGCTATCTGGTAAATCTTGCCCATGTGGAGCAGGTGAAAAAGGATGTTGTGATTGTGGCGGGTCATGAACTGGCGTTTTCCCGCCTGCGCTATAAACCCTTTATGGAAGCGTTGACGAATTATATGGGAGGTACCCGTAGATGACTGAAAGAATGAGCACTTTTTTTCCGTCTGAGTTTACGGGCATTGCACAGTGGATTATCTGTACCATATATATCCTGTCCAATGAAAAAGGTATTCGGGGCTGGAAGGCTGTGGCGCTGATTCTGTTTGCTCTGCCCATCCTTGTGCTGATGAACATCGCCCATTCCGAGCAGCCTGCCCTAGTCTGGCTGGTCATCACCGTATGCTGTCTGGCATCCGTTCTTATTTATCTGCGTCTGGGCATCCGGGAAGACTTCAGCTTGATCCTGCTTCGCTGGTGCAACGCTGTGATGCAGTCGGAATTCGCCGCTGCCCTGGCGTATGCAATCAATATTTATCTGGTCAGCCGCGGTGTGATGCGCTTTCCGGATATCCGGGCTTCACAGACAATCATGCTTTTTGTATATGTTATTATATTTATTCCACTGGGCATAGCCATTTATCATCGCTCCCATCGGAAAAATCGTCCCCTCAAAGCCGGGTACGTGGAAGTCATTTCTTCTTTTATGATTACGATTGGCGCGTATCTGCTCAGCAATATCAGTTTTCTGGCGCCTGAATCTATTTTTGGCATCAGTATGGGCGGCGGCATACTGCTCGTGCGTGTGGTGTCCGATTTTTCCGGCATGTTGGCCCTGATTGCCATTAATGAATTCAGCTATGGGATGCGGCTGAAAATGAACATGGGTGTATTGCAGAGCCTTTTGGACAGGCAATATGAGCAATATCAGCAATTTAAAGTGAACAACGAACAAATGCAGCAGGTTTACCACGACATCAAGCACCTAATCAATTATATCCGCAGCGTGAGCGTTTCACAGAAATATGAAAAAGAGCTTCGCAGCGTAGAGCAAACAGTCAGCCATTTTGAAACGCAGTACGATACGGGAAATCCGGTGCTGGACGTGGTGCTCAGCGGCAAAAAGATGATATGCCGCAGTGCCCTGATCACCATGGAATGCTATATGGATGCCCGTGAAATGGATTTTCTGGACACCGCTCAAATCTGCACCATCTTTGGCAACGCATTAGATAACGCGATTGAATACGAAAGCAGAATCGAGGAAACCGAAAAACGGCTGATTAAGGTAAGCGTTTTTTCGGAAAACCATTTTCTCGTGATTAAAATCAGCAACTATTGCGAGGAAACCATCCTGAAATCCTTGGAAGACCCGGAAACCACCAAAGAAAACCCGGAAATACACGGCTATGGAATCAAGGGAATTCGGCTGGCAGTGGAAAAATATGAAGGGCATATGACCATTAAGCAGGAAAACAATTGGTTCATTGTGTCCATCCTCATTCCAATACCGGAAAAGCAAAACCAGACTGCACTCTGATTATTGAGCACCGTCCTGCAAAGAAAGCATCCCCCGCTTGAGGATGCGCACCATAGGCGAAATGCGGAAATCTAAGCAAGCGGCGAAAAGTTCGAGCTGCTCAAGGCGATCGAACATGCGAAATCCTCGGTGCGGTCCAAAGTGGAACATGTGTTTTGCGTGATAAAGAGAATCTTTCATTTTTGCAAAA
>ERZ780177.4047-NODE-4047-length-10443-cov-4.488737_pt1 | contig 10443 bp, 7 predicted proteins | sample MGYA00510973_ERZ780177 | MGnify/ENA primary metagenome ERZ780177 (study PRJEB29588, sample SAMEA2144396) | human gut metagenome | biome: human gut; feature: human-associated habitat; material: faeces | place: Denmark | collected 2008/2010 ...
TGGCAGGATATGCGGCTTGTTACAGAACTGGCAAATGACATTTATGTCAATGGTGCCAGAATATGCAGACAGATGAAATTCTGAGAATATCACCATATAGAGATGGTTTTATTACTTGCAGCAAGGAGGGTATTTATGGAACAAAACAGCGATAACTGCTGAATCTGTGCCAGATGATGAGACGCTGGGTGAGTTTGGCGCAGTCCGAAATGTGAACCGCCGTGAAAGAAAGTTGGAAGAAAGCTTTCAGGAAGGCTTAGAGGGAACAACGATAGTAGCGCCACGATTGCATTACGTATATTCGCAGAGCAACCTAGGAGAAAAAACGTTCTTGGCTTCACAGTATTATGGAAAATGCCAAATCTGTGGGAAACAAATTTTCCGCAGCAATGGAAAGCCATACTTTGAAGCTTGTAATATTCTCCCAACCAATGCTATTCCGGATAGATACAAACATAGCATTTCAGAAGGTTGGAATTCTCTTTGTCTATGTCCGAACTGTGCTGCTGAATTTAAGTACGGAAAGAAGAATCTGTCTGAGCTTATTTCGATGATACAAGATTACCATGTGAAAGAAAATGACGAGAATTTGATTACCTGTAGGATAGAAATGCAAGGAGAGCACAGGGCAATCAAATACACAGGAAAGCATTTCTTGGCTTTGCAAAAGGCCATCGGGTTTTATTCTGATGATGCTAAATGATGTCGCGGAAAACAAATACTCTGGAAAGAGACACACCAGCTGTGATTGGAAGAACTACAAGATGCTTTTGAAGTGTTTGAGAACGCCGCCAATGGTGATTTGTTATCTAAAAACTTAGGAGCAGCATAGAATAACGCAATCTACCGCCTTATCGTGAGATAGGGCGGTCTTTTTTTGGAAAAACAGGTAGGCAGCACAGGCAACCACCTGCATTTTGAGGTAATGCAAAGCGGGGTTCGGGTTGACCCGTTGAGTTTTGTGTCCTAAAAGAAGAAAGTCCTGATGCCGAAATTCGGCATCAGGACTCTTTACTGTTGCGTTTTACTTTCTGTAAACCACCGCTTCAAACGGTCGCAGACTTCCGGGGTTTCCGGGGGTGTTGTAGTTGCTGATAAGCAGCTCTGTGTTCTGCCAATCGTTCAGCAATGGGCAAGGTACGTCATGGTCGGTAAAGTTGCAGACCACGAGTATCTGCTCGTCGTTCAATGTGCGGGTGTAGGCGTAAATCTCTTCATCGTCGGGCAGCAGCAGGGCGTAGTGACCGTAGACGAAGGTCTTGTCAGACTTGCGCAGCGCCAGCAGGCGGCGGTAGAAGCTGTACACCGAGTCCGGGTCGCCCACTTGTTTGGCTGCGTTGATCTGCGGGTAGTTGGGGTTCAGCGGTATCCACGGTGTGCCGGTGGTAAAGCCTGCATTGGCGGTATCATCCCAGTGCATGGGGGTGCGGGTGTGCTCGCGGCTGATGTAGTTGGCCGCCTTCATGAAATCCGCCACGCTCTCGCCGCAGCGCTGGGTCTTTTCAAAGTAGGCGTTGCGAGTCATAACATCGTTAATGGGGTCGATGCTGTCGAAATGCTTGTTCGTCATGCCCAGTTCCTCACCCTGATAAATGTAGGGCGTTCCCTGCATCAGGTAGAGGCAGACAGCCAGCATTTTGGCCGACCGCACACGGGATTCTTCGTCCTTGGTGCAGCCGAAGCGCGACACCACGCGGGGTTGGTCGTGGTTGTTCCAGTACAGGCTGTTCCACGCTTTGCCGTCCAAACCGGTCTGCCAGCGGGTCTGTATTTTTTTGATGTCTGTCAACTTCCACGGGTGTTCGGGTTCCCACTTGCGGCTCTCCCCGCCGTCAACATCCATCAGTTCAAACTGGAACACCATGTTCAGCTCATGGCGATCCTCGCCCGCGTATAGGCAGGCAAGCTCCGGGTTGACGTTGGCGTTCTCGCCCACCGTCATGCAGTCGTAGTGGCTCAGCACACGGCGGTTCATCTCCTGCAGGTATTCGTGCACACGGGGACCGTTGGTACACTGGTCGGTATAGTCGCCGTACAGACCATCGGCGCAAAGTGGCCCGTCTGCATATCCGGCCTTGGAGATCATACTGATGACGTCCATGCGAAAGCCGTCGATGCCCTTTTGGAACCAGAAGTTCATCATGTCAAAGACCTGATCGCGAACCTCCGGGTTCTCCCAGTTCAAATCGGGCTGTCCTTCAGCAAAAAGGTGCAGGTAATACTGACCGGTTTTCTCGTCGTACTTCCACGCCGAGCCGCTGAAGCAGCTGCGCCAGTTGTTGGGGGCACCGCCGTCCGGGGCGGGGTCTTTCCAGATATAATAGTCGCGTTTGGGGTTGTCGCGGCTGGAACGGCTCTCAATAAACCACGGGTGCTGGTCCGACGAGTGGTTGACCACCAAGTCCATGATGAGCTTTAACCCATGGGCATGGACATCCGCCAGCAGGGCGTCAAAGTCGGCCATTGTGCCGAAGTCTGTCATGATATCGCGGTAATCGCTGATGTCATAGCCGTTGTCCACATTAGGTGATTGATAGATCGGGTTCAGCCACAGCACATCGACGCCAAGGTCTTTTAAGTAGTCCAGCTTTTCACGGATACCGTTCAGATCACCGATACCGTCACCGTTAGAGTCCTTGAAGCTGCGTGGGTAGATTTGGTAGACGACGGCCTCTTTCCACCACGCGGGGTGAATGCTTTCCATAAGTATACCTCTTACAAAATCGTTCCCGGCAATTTGGTCACGTCCTGCATATGGTAGGTGGGTTCAAACGGCATCGGGGCCGTGCCGACGATGGCACAGTCCATGCCGCCCGCGCGGGCAGCCTCCAGCCCGGCGGCAGCGTCCTCCACAACCAGGCAGTCTGCCGGGGCAAGTCCCACCATGGCGGCAGCCTTGGTAAAGACCTCCGGGTCGGGCTTGGAGCGCGTGATGCAGTTGCCGTCGGCCACCGCGTCGAGATATGCGCCGAGGCCGGTGCGATCAAAGTAGCGGTTCGCGTCGAGCCGTTCCAAGATGTAGGCCGCGTTCTTGCTGGACGAACCAACGGCCAGCTTCAGCCCCGCGTTGTGCAGCGCCGTCAGGGCGTCGCGCACGGCGGTGGGCATATCGGCGGGCGACATCTGCGCCAGCAGCTTGCGGTAGCGGTCATTTTTCTCGGTGGCAAGGCGTTCTTTTTCCGCATCGGTAAAGGTCTTGCTGCTGCCGGAAAGGATGATTTCCAGACTCTCCATCCGGCTGACGCCGCGCAGCTTCATGTTGATGGTTTCGTCAAACGGTGCGCCGACTTCCTCAGCCGTCTGTTTCCACGCTTCAAAGTGAAAACGGTCTGTGGAGCAGAGCACTCCATCCAAGTCGAAAATAATACCCTTGTATTTCATAGAAAGTTCCTCATAGTTACTCGGCGGCCAGCTTTACCGGGTGACCGTCCACGGTAATTTCCACAGCGGAACCGCCGCAGTGGGTGACAGTGATGCCCGCATGGGTGACTTCCACATGGAGCTTTGCACCGCGCCAGACGATGTTGAACGCCGCGCGCTGCCAGCTTGCGGGCAGATGACTGCGCAGGGAAAGCCCACCCTCGTGCCATTCCAGCCCGGCAAAGCCGCAGACAACACACTGCCAGACGTTACCCATCGATGCACTGTGGATGCCTAAGTCGGACGACTTCATATTCGGGCCGAGGTCAATGGCAATGGCGTGACGGTACATATCCAGCGCCATATCGTCCAGTCCCTCCCACGCGGCCAACACACAGTGCTGACCATGGCTCAGGGAGGAATCATGCAGTGTGCGGGACTCATAGAACATAAAGTTCTTGCGGCGGGTCTCAGCATCGAACAAGTCGGGCATAATGCGCATGAGCATGACCAAGTCAGCCTGCTTCGAGACCATAAGCTGGTTCATCTGGGCGGGACTGTAATCCTCGTAAATCGAGGACACGCCCTGCTGGTTTTTGTATTTGCTCAGGTCGATCGCATCCAGCCCCAGATATTGGGCGTTCTGCGGCACGATGCCATCGGCGTTGGGCTGCGGCAGGTAGACTTTTGCCTTTTTGTCCTGCAATTCAGCCGCCAGAGCATTCAGGTCATAGCTGTCGCTCAGCTTGGCGTAGGCGTCCGGCCAACGGGTAGGCATATCCTTGATGCAGCGTTCGGCCTGCTCCATGGCAAAGACGGTCAGATAGTTTGTAAAGGCGTTGTTATCGACGTGGTCTTTGTACTCATCCGGACCGATGACGTTTTTGATTTCATAGCGCTGCGTATCATCCTGCCACTCTACGCGGCTTGCCCAGAAACGGGCAATTTCAATCAAAAGCTCACAACCGCGGCGGTTCATGAAATCATCATCGCCGGTGGCTTGGTAGTACAGCCAGACACCCCAGGCAATATCCGCAGAGATATGCTGCTCGATCATACCTGTCAAAACCGGGCTGCTCTTGCCGGTGACGATATCCGCACCGCAGTAAAGCGGCGTTACTTCGCCGTCGTCCAGCCATGCACTCTCCCAGGGGAACATAGCACCCTGATAGCCATTCTCGCTGGCCTTTTTGAACGCGCCGGGCAGGCTGCGCCAGCGGTAGCCCAGCAGGGTCTTGGCGGCGGCGGGGTCAGTCAACAGGTAGTAAGGCATCAGGAACATCTCGGTATCCCAGAAAGAATGACCTTTGTAGCCCTCGCCTGTCATGCCCTTGGCACCGATGCCAACGCGGTCATCATCGCGCTTGATCATAATGTTCAGGTGATACAGCGCAAACCGCATACCCAGCTGGTCAAAGCTGTCATCGCTTTCGATCTGCACATCCTGCTCTGCCCAGTAAGTTGCCCACTTTTTGGCGGAGGCTGCAAGCAGAGCGTCATAACCGGTATCCGCAAACTTTGCCGCCAGCGCATCACCGGCAGCGGCAACGATGTCCGGGTTCGTTGTGCCGCGCTGCTGACCGTAGACCGTAAACGGCAGGTCACGGCCTGTGTGGTAGCAGGTCAGCTTTTCGATGCGCAGCGTCTGCCCTTTTGCCAGCCGGAACGTGTAGCGCCCCACAAAGCGGCGGCGCTCAATGACCGGCAGCGACTCGGAGGGTTTTGCGCTGAATTTGTGCAGGCAGTGTACACTGATCGGCACATTGCTCTCATTCGTATGGGTCATCAGGCGCAGGATGCCACCGGGCAGCATCCGCATTTCGCCCTCCACACAGTGCTGAGAGCCGGTATTGCTGTTACGGGTCGAGATACCGCTATTGACGACCAGCTCGATATCCTGATTCGTCGGTGTGACTTCCACCGAGAACGCGGCAATATGCTCATTATCCAGCGAAACAAAGCGACGGAAGGTCAGTTCCAGCGCTGCCCCGGCAGGGCTTTTCCACTGCACGGTGCGCGTTGCTTCGCCGGTGTGCAGATCCAGTGTGCGCAGGTAGCTTTGCAGCGTACCCTGATCCATGGCGAAGCGTTCACCGTTGACGATAAACTCCATAGCAGTCACGTCAGGCAGGTTGGGCAGCTCGGTCACTTCGTCGGGCATAGCCTTATTGAATGTGCCCGTGATAAAAGCGCCGCGGTAGGTATCAAGGTAACCCTCCTCCAGCGCGCAGCGGATGTTGATATAGCCGTTGCCCTGGGCAAAGATGGATTCACATTTGGCGGTGCGGCACGGGTCAAAGGTTTCCTCTGCCACGATCCAGCCGCGGGGTTCGAGATCATATTTCATAGGCGGGTTTCCTTTCCATCAGCCCTTGACACCGGAAGCGGCCACGCTGGCCTGCACCTGATCCTGTGCAAGCGCATACAGGATGATGCCGGGCAGAATGACAATGGTAAGCGCGGCAAACAGCTGGGTGTAGTTGTAGGAAAATTCGCTGGTGAAGAACGCCAGCGCGATGGGCAGTGTGCGCTGCGAGTCCGAAACGGTCAGCAGCGAGGCAAAGTAGTACTCGTTCCAGTTGCCGAGGAACATCAGGATGCCGGCAGTCGCCAGTGCGCTTTTTGCCAGCGGCAGGTTGATGGTCCAGAACGTGCGGAAGAAGCTTGCGCCGTCCAGTGTCGCAGCCTCGTCCAGGCTTTTGGGAATCGCCATAAAGCCGGCTTTCAGCACAAAGATGGACATAGCCATACCGGCAGACAGGTAAACAAGGGTGACGCCCCAGATGCTGTCATAAAGGTTCAGTTTCATGATGAGCGAGAAGATGGGCTGGGTCTTGCTGTGGCTGGGCACAAGCAGCGTGATGGTGAACAGCGCAAACAGCAGCTTGCGACCGGGAAACTCAAACTTGGCAATGACATACGCGCCCATGGCATAGAACAGCAGCGAAACCAGCGTCGAGACGCCCGCCGCCAGCAGCGAGTTGAAAAAGTAGGTGGGGAAGCTGTACTTCTGGAAAATTTCAATGAAGGTATCCAGCGAGAAGTGGGCGGGCAGCGCCAGCGGTGAGCTTAAAATTTCGCCGTTCGTCTTGAAGGACGACATAATGACCCACAGAATGGGAAACACAGAGAGGATAATGACGATGGCCTCCACAAGGTACATCAAACCCTTTGCCCAAGGCTTGTATTTGATTTTCATGGTGTGCCTCCTTCTCAGTAATTAGCTTCGTCCATGCGGAACAGCTTGTTTACGACGCCCAGCACGATCAGACCGATGATAAACATGACCACGCCCACCGCGTTGGCGTAACCGTAACGGTAGTCCATGATGCCCTTGACCAGAATGATGGGCAGGCTCATCGTGTCGTCGCCCGGACCGCCGGACGTCGTCAGGGCAATCTGCTCATACATGGCAATACGGGATGTCAGCGAGGCAATGACGCTGGTGCCGATGGATGCACGGCACAGCGGCAGCTGGATATAGCGGATCAGCTGCCAGCCGGTAGCGCCGTCGATGAGGGCGGCTTCATTCAGTTCCTTCGGAATGTTCATCAAATCACCCAGCACGACCAACGTGACGATGACTGCATAGAACAGCCAGGTGAACGTAACAGCCCAGAACGCCCACGGCGATTTGTAGAACCACTGGACGTTGAAATTCGGGTTAAAAACGCGGATGACCGAGTTCAGGATGCCGAAATCATTGTTGAAAATGAATTTGTAGATCATCGCCCAGGCCGCCGCACTGATGACGTTGGGGATCATGAACACTGTACGGGTGAACTTCCAGCCGTGGGGGCGCTGGTACAGTACAAAAGCGACCAATGTGCCGAAGCCGACGTGCAGCGTCAGGGCAATCACGCACCACCAGAGCAGGTTTTTCAACGCAATGAGGAACGAACTGTTGGTAAACAGATTGATATAGTTTGTCAGACCGTTGAACTTTGGTGCGTTGAAGCCATCCCATTTCGTGAACGACGTCACAAATACCTGCGCAATGGGCATCAAATAGAACATCGCAAAGATCACGATGGTGGGAAGCAGGAACAGATAGATCCATTTGTAGTTTGCACGCTGGATGCGGCCCGCCTTGATGCGCGTTGCTTTTTTCGGGGCGGTTTTCATGGCTTTGCAGCTCCTTTCTTTTCAAAAAATGCGTGCCGCCGCCGTATGCAACGGGACGGCGACACGCCTTGAATTACATATTGTTCTTGCGCGGATTGCGCGGATTACTCGGCGCTGGCTTCCGCGGCCTTGTCACTCATCCACTGGGCGAACTGCTCCGGGGTGCAGGTGCCGTCGGCCAGGCTGGGCAGCAGCTTACCAAACTCGGTGTTGGCAACGGAGGCAGGGATCACATCGAGGATGCGGGGGACAAACACGGTATCAGTAGTGGTGTCGGCTGCCAGATCAGCAAGCACCTGGGTCTCGCCCTGCTTTGCCTTGAAGTCGTCGGAGTAGGTCAGCTTCGGTGCGTCGCCACCCTCGGCCAGCATGTAGGCTTCCAGCTCAGCGGGGCTGTAAATGAACTCAAGGAAAGCCTTTGCAAGAGCAATTTCATCCTCAGAGGCAGAAGCAGAGATCCACCACTCACCGAGAGAGGCGGTGTCGGCAATGCCGACGTCGCCCGGGAACAGGGAGGCACGGACCTTCGCGCCGTCAAAGCCGTTGGACCACTTGTCGGAGTTGGAGCTCTCGAAGTCAGAGGACATCCAAGGACCGTTGGCAATGATGGCGGCCTGCTCGCTCATGAAAGCGTTGGCGGCATCCGCGTAGGCTGCGCCTACCGAGTTGGAGGCTGCGTTGTTCTGCAGCAGATTCTGCAGCTTGGCCACAGCGTTGATGAAGCAGGGCTGGTTGAAGTCGGTGATCTTGGTCTCGATGCCACTCTTCAGCCATTCTACGCCACCGTCTTCCTCGGCCACCAGCGCGGTCAGGAACAAGGCGGAAACCCAGCCGTTCTCGGCGGTGGAGAAGGCGATCTTCTGGTCGCCCAGCGCGGAAACAAATTCATCCATGCTCATAGCGCTGATGTCAGCATCGGTGCTCCACATAGCAGAGTTGTAGAAGAAGCCGATGGGACGTACCGTTGCCAGAGGCATAACCATGACTCTGCCATCCTCATTGGAGCAGTATTCACGACTGTCGTCAATCAGGACATCCTTGACGGCGGGGGTCGCGTCGATCCAGTCGGTCAAGTCGTAGGCAAGGCCGTTGGGGATAACGACGTTCTTGACCCAGTCCGGGTCACCGCCCTCCACCAGCACCGGCAGCTTGTTCTGCTGTGCCAGCTGCTTTATGCGGTCATTGAAAATACTATCCTGGGGTACGCTCTCCAGATTGATTTTGTACTTTCCGGCGTACTTCTCGTTAAAACGCTCGACCTGCGGCTCAAAGAAGACCGCACCGACGTTCTCACCGGTTTTGAAGGAGGGAATGGTGACTTCCACCACGCCGCTGTTGGTATCAGCGGATGCCGTGCTACCGGCAGTATCGCCGCCGGTTGTGGAAGTTGCAGCAGAGGATGCAGCGCCACCGCAGCCGGCCAGGCTGGCGGTCATCATGGCAGCGGCCAGAGCGCCTGCGAACAGTTGCTTCTTTTTCATAGTGTTTCTCCTTTACTTTTGTGCTTTTTTGTTTTATTAACACGGTGCGGTTGCACCAAATGTTCCAAAAGTTATTGCAAAAACGTTTTTGTTTCGCGGTTAAAAAATATTTGCAGCGAAATTTGGCTTAAGAAGTTACTGCAAAAACGTTTTTGTATCTCTGTCTGAAAAAAGCGGCCTTAACCGCTGATTTCGGTTTTATAGGGGGCGGACGCTGTCGCGCACCGTCAGGGTGTGGGGCAATACCAGCCGCTGTGCCTTGCGCTTTCCGCGGATCATATCGCACAGTAGGCGGGTAGCCTCGTAGCCTTTTTGCTGGATGTTCTGGTCAATGGTGGTAATAGCCGGGTCGGTGTAGTTGGTGACTTCCAACCCATCGAAGCCTACGACCGAGTAGTCTTTTGGCACTTTATAGCCCAGTTCTTTCAGCCCCTCGATCGTGCCAATGGCCAGCATATCGCTCATGCAGAGGAACGCCGTGGCGCTGTCCGGGCTGTGGGTTCGGAAGTATTCCTTCACACCGTCGCGGGCTTCCTCCCGCCCGAAGTTGGTGTAGATGATGTTGTCGCGGGGCAGCTCCAAACCATTGCGCTGCATAGCTTGGTACGCACCCACAAGGCGCTGCATACTGACCATAGCCAGCTTGCGGCCATGTACCACCACGATCTTGCGGTGTCCCATGTCGATGAGGTATTGGGTCAGCTCGTCAAACGCTTTGATGTCGTCCATCATCACACAGCTGACATTCGGACCGGGAACCTCAATGTCAATGGTCACGCAGGGGTATTTGCTTTTCGCCAGCAGTTTGCAGTAAGGGTCGTTGGTTCTCAAACCCATCAGGATCGCGCCGGCGATGTTGTGCTCATAGCAGAGCTGTTCAAAACTTTTTTCGGTCTGGATCTTGGTGTTGATAACCTGAATGGACATTTCCACATCGTTGTTGACTGTGTAGTGGAAGCAGCCTTTCATCAGCAGTGCATCAAAATCGTTGATAAGCTCTTCTTCCAGAAAGCCGGAAAGCACCAGCGCGATATTGTGATTGTGCTTGGAGGAAAGGTTGCGCGCCATCTGGTTGGGGCGATACCCCAGCCGCTGCGCGGTCTCCACGATGCGCTCCCGTGTGGTAGGGCTGACATCTGGGTAGTTGTTGAGTGCGCGGGAAACCGTACCGACCGTGACTCCGGCTTCCCGTGCAATGTCGCGGATCGAAACTGCCATGCCTGCTCACTCCTGATCCTCTTTTCAACCAAAACCGTTTTCGGTACCGTGTATACTGCTGTGTTCCAAAAACGTTTTTGTTGTGATTTCTTTATACTCTAATTCCCCTGTTTTGTCAACACTCTCCGCCCGCTTTCTACATTTTGCAAAAGAAACAGGTTGTGGTTTTGTGTAGCTTGCACAAGTGCAAAAGGCAGGAGAGGGGGCGTGGAACACATACCTCAAGCGAAGGGTCAGCAATCATGATACGCACCGTGGC
>ERZ780177.4061-NODE-4061-length-10425-cov-6.152170_pt1 | contig 10425 bp, 7 predicted proteins | sample MGYA00510973_ERZ780177 | MGnify/ENA primary metagenome ERZ780177 (study PRJEB29588, sample SAMEA2144396) | human gut metagenome | biome: human gut; feature: human-associated habitat; material: faeces | place: Denmark | collected 2008/2010 ...
ACCGCATCACGAGGGTGAGCAATGTGCCGCCTTCGCCCAGTCCGAAGTCGTACCAAAGATTTCGCACGTAGTCCACTTTGAAACTCGGCGTGCGTTCTTCCCGCAAGGGTGAAAGATACATGTCGTAACCGTTTCGTTCGTATTTGGGCAGAATGCCCCGCCATGCGAGGAATTGCCGGATGCCGATATTTTTCAGATCATTCATAATTTTTGTTTTTCGAAGTTTAGCGATATTGCCTTACTACCTACTACATTCGCGTAATCGTTTGATAAACAATTTGCTATGCGTAGTAATGAAGTGCATGGCAGCTTACTACCGTAGTAATTGACGTAGTAGCGTCGTAAGATGCAGTAAGGTGTGTTTTTACATCCTACTACACGCCTGCGTGTTCTTTTTCAATGTTTTGCAGCTGTGTGTAGTAGCGTAGTAACTACAATCCGTAAGAGACGAAAGGATTGGGTGTGATCTTCTCGATGACCCAGCCGTAGACGGGATTTCCGTTGACACGTTTCGAGCGTCGTTCGAACCCGGCCTTGCGCAAGGCTTCGCCCATGCGTTTCTCGGAGAGGTTCAGCGACGAATAGCTGCGCAGGTAGTCCAGAATCTCCACGGTGGTCATAAAGCAATCCGTGACGGCATGTTCCGGAGGCTTCTCGAACCCTTTCAGCAGCATTTCGTATTCGATGGTCTGGACATGGAATGCGGCGTTTCCCCGGTGCAGTTCTTCGATTTCGGCTTCGTCGAACCAATAGCGGAATCCGTTGCTCAGGAGTGTTCGGGCTTCGGCATATACCCGATCCATATTGACCCATATCGCCCGGTCGATGTCGATGGATAACACCTCGAAGGGCAGGAAGCGCCGCGAGCCGGTCGGGTCGGTCAGAAAGTCGTTCCCGTTCACCGAGGCCATGAAGCTCGCCAAGTGGGGATACTCTTCGATGTAAACGTCGTAGGGTCGCCGGTATTTGACCGAAGGAGCCGTGATGAGGTTCTTCAGCTCGTTTTCATCCCGTTTGTTGAGCGCCTTCAGCTGGTCGTCGATGTTGATGAAGAGGTATTCGGCGACCAGCGTCAGCATGTCCTTGTTCTGCGGGTCGATCTTTCCCGTGAAAAGATAACTGGCGAGTGAGCGGGGACAGAGGTTGTCGAGCCATGTGGTCTTGAACTTTCCTTGCTCACCGGTCAATACCAGACAGACATGGTTCTGACACCCAACGTCGTTCATCGCATTGGCGACCACACCGACGAGCCATTTGGTCAGGTCCTCCGACCAATGCCGGGCGTTGCGCACAGTGACGGTCGCGGTCAGTTCGTCGATGGCCTGCGTTCCCGTTGCCGGCGGCAGTTTATGAAAATACGCCTGCACGGGATTCACACGCTCGGAAAAGTCGCTTTCGAGCATGCTGCGCAGGTTCTCCGCCGAGGTGGAGATGCCGATGGTGCGGTCGAGCTCCCGCCGGAAGGAGTTGAGCCGGTATTTGGTCACGGGGAGGAACTCGCCGTCGCTGCTGCGGAACTCCGCACGGCTTTTGACCGTGTTGTAGCGAAAGGCGTAATGCTCCCGCAGGAACTCCTCGATACGCTCGTTCCGGGACTGCTTGCCGGGGGCTGCAACGCTGTCTGACACCTTATTTGCCATCTTGTTCGCCGAGAATCCGTTGAATGTCCGAGGTGCGGTAGCGAACCTTGTTCCCGACCTTAACGGCTTTCAGATATCCTTTGCGGTTCCAATGCCAGAGCGTCGCATCGCAAACATCGCATAGCTCTTTGACCTGTTCTTTGGTCAGGTAACGTTCCTTGCGGGCTTCGGCGACTTGTGCAGCCAGCTCTTCTTTGGCGCGGTCGATAAGGCTTTTGGAGAAAGCCAACAGATCCTCGCCGCTTACCTCCAGCCGGATGCTGCCCGGAGCATCCCGGAGGATGGATAATAAATCTTTCATACATTGCTTTCCGCCCGTTGTGAGGCGCAGCCTTCCGGCGGACGGGAAAGCAACGCCGCCGCCCGGAAATCCGAGCGACGGCGCAAATATAATGTTATGATTGAGCGATATTTAAGCGTTTAATTCGCGGTGTGTTAAGACGAATTTAACGAGCCTTATTGCGATAGAAAATCTTTTATTTCCCGGATGATGAGGGCCTCGCCGCCCCGACTGCTGACGGCCGATCCGATAAGCAGCGGTTCCGTCAGACGGCTGTATGCTTCCTGTATGCCCCGCTCGTGGACGATGCGGATGTCAGAGCCGTATTCCGCTTGCAGGGCATCGCGGAACGGTTTGATGTTGATGGGAACTACCAGATAGCGCAATTCATCGAGTGCGATCTTCAGACGTGCGATGTCGGTCTGGGTGTGTCTCTTCGTGATGTATTCGCCGATCTTTTGCCGCAACACGTCGGGATGCGTGACAGCCGGTGAAAACATGTCCATCAATGATTTGGTCGTACTCGGCCGGCCGGGTTTTCTCTTTTCACCCGCATCTTCGGCCGGAAGAGTGCCCGCAGCCCATTCCAGCACCCGGTCGCTTTCGGCCAGCCGCATCGCTTCGCGGTGGGCATCCCAGTCCTGCTTGGTGCGCAGTTCTAATTTGATGGAGCGGGAGATCAGCAGTCTGATCGTGGCGCTCATGGTCATCTTCTGCAAGAATCCCAGATCGGGCGAGCGCCGCAGCTCTTCGCAACGCTCCACCATCCGTTCGAAACTCTTGCCGAAGTAGAGCCAGCAAAGCATCGCCGGAAGGGTGGAATCCTTGCCGGGCTGTTCGCACTCCCGGATGATCTTGCCGGCAAGGTCGTGTTGTCGGGCCGCCTGTTCGATCTCATCGACATGCTCGAACAGTCCTTCATTGGCTTTGTCGGACATTAGGCGCCGGTACCAGGGGATAAGGGACATGGCTTGGAATATGACCGACTGGCACCCTGCATAGTCACGGGCGTTCATCGCCTCTTCGAATGCGGCGTATTCGTCGGGGTGGGTGTTCATCCATTCCCGCAACTTCGCTTTGAAAGCCTCGTATTCCTGCTGGCCCATAGTATTGTACTACTTTTTTAAGACAACCCATCTGCCGCCTTTTGTCGGCCCTTCATGACTGATAATCCCCTCTTTGTTCATTTGCAGTAGATAATGCTTAATGCTATTCGAGGTACGTCCTAATAACGCTTCCAATTCCCTGCCGGAGATTGCCGGATTCTTTTGGATTTCGTAGATGATCCTTTCCCGAATATTTTGGGGTGTTTCTTGTGGGTTTCTTGTGGGTTTCTTGTGGGTTTCTTGTGGGTTTCTCTCAGCACCGAAGCCTGCATCGTAATATCGTTTCGATGCTTTTTCAATTACCCGAAATGCCGTGACAAATGAAAAGTCGAATTCGGCTTTTTCATTGCCGTTTTCCGTCAGCTCTTTTTGAACCCTATAAACACCTCGGCTGAAACGATTGACATAACCGAGAATTTTCATCGCTTCGGCAATGAACGGATTGCGGTAATCGCTTACATTCGGAAAATTCTCCGGACTGACTTTTCCATATAAACCGCCGGGATTTTGTATTTCAATACGATCATCGTATTCATAGAATTGTATCGGGGCATTCGTTTCATAATCCCGGTGCATGATCGCATTCATCAGAAGTTCCCGCGTTGCCCAGTATGGGTAATTCGCAACGGTTTCTTCCCGGAGAACACTAATCGGAATCGGGCGTTTTTGCGACACACTCGTTTCGACGAATGCGTCTATTTTAATGAGGTCATGGCAAAGGTTATTCCCGAACTTGTGTTCATTGATGATTTCCCCTGCACGATCCACACCTTTGAAACGGACATATTGGACATAAGCTCCCGGAAAATAGCGCCCCGGATTTCCCCCGAACAGAATAATGCATCCGTTCGTCGGACAGTTATATCGCAAGTCGAAAAATCCGAGTGATGCCAACTGTTCTTCAAGAGGGCGCTTATCGTCTGCAAGAATTTCACTGGCTACGGCTTTTGGTAAAAATTCTGACCGAACAAGGTTTATATCAATGTCGGCAAGCGTCGTTCCGATACACGGCATGGCATCGAACGTTCGAATATTAGAGATTCTTCGCTCCATCAATATTTTTTCTTCGGCTTCCGATGCGATGCTTTTGCGCGGACCTATCCGTACCCAAATACGTCCCCGGTATCTGACCGGAGGAAATTCGGACGGTTTGACCTCGACCACGAGTAAATCGCCACCTTCCAAAACAAAGCGCTCGACAGTCATTACCGGTTGCGGGAGAATATTGCCGTCGGTGCGGATATTGGTCATTTTGAGTAGTAGACCATCATCGACACGCAGGCCGGATAACTTCCCGTTGTCTTCGGCTCCTATAATCAGATAGCCGCTTTTGTCATCGCCGGGTAAATCATTGGAAAAAGCACAAATCGCCTGGCAAAATTTGTCCATATTGGTTGTCGAGGACGTTATCTCGATGTTGTAGCTTTCCGGATTGCCAAGTATTTGTACCAGTTGTTTCTGTGTTAACATAATGCGGCTCTCAATTTGTTAGGACAAAAATATGGATTCTTTTCAGTAAATTCTAAAAAGCAATATATTATTTCAGCAAATCGACCAACTGTTGCTTCATTTCATCGTCGATGGTGCGATAACGCGCGAAAGCCTTGCTGCCTTCCTTATGTCCGCTCAAAGCTCCGACCAAATTGGGGTCTTTGACCTGCTTATACAGATTTCCGACGAATGTCCGGCGGGCCAGATGCGACGAGGCGATCTCGTAAAGTACCCTTTTTTCTTCTTCGCGGGTGGTGGGGTTTATGACCGTAACCAACCGTTTCAATCCGGCGGCTTTGAAAATCCGCTTGATCGCCAGATTGTATTTCTGCTCGGAGATGAACGGTAGCAGTTTGTCGCCATCCAGACTTTTGTAACGGGCTGCGATCTCTTTGGCTGTCTGATTCAGCGGAACCCGCACGGTCAGCGGTCGCCCTTCCTTGGTCTTGCGCGGTATGTATTCGATGGCTCCGTCGATCAGATTCGATTTCGTCATTTTCAGCAGATCACCCACCCGGCAGCCGATCAGACATTGAAAAACGAAGATGTCGCGCTGAACGGCCAGTTGCGGATGCCGCATCAGATTCGTGCCGTAAATCTTGTGCAACTCCTCGACCGTGATATAATAAGGCGTTCCGTATGTGCATTCCTCCAACGGGAAATCGTCGAACGGTCGGTTACGGGTCTTTTTGTTGCTGTTGCACCAGTAGAAGAAAGTCCGGATGCGCGAGAAACAATCCAATAAAGTATTCTTCCCTCTGGGTTGCGGCGTGCGTGCTTCGGGTATAGCTTCGTAGATTTCCGGGTAAAGAGCGCAGTAGCGGTATTCATTTTCCAAAAATTCCCAAATATCCCGCAAGGTGTCGGCCGTTACTTGATCGATGTCCAATACGAATGCTTTTTGCCCCCTCTTGGTTGTCCGGATATAAAGTTCATACCGCTGTAATCCTCGTTTGATGACCCGGTAATTCTTTTTGCGGACATCGGAAAGACGGTGCTTTTCGAGAAATTCGTCGAACAATGCGATCAATGTCGGTTTGGCCGTTTCTTCCGTGGCCGTTTCGACATTGTACTTTTGCGGATTGTAATATTGTTCCAAAGTCTCTTTCAGCCACTCTTTCTGCGGTTCTGCCGTCTGTCGGGACTGATAGGCTCTTTCGAGGTGGGATTTGAGTTTTCGGGCTTCATCGTTGTAATAGGAACGCATTTCGTCGTCGCAAACGATTTTGCTTTTGACCTGTTCGGCCTTGTTATCCCAAAGATTGGGGTTGATGGTGAGCCGGGTCGGTGCGACCATATCTACCTGCCTGCCATCCCGCAGACGCGCGTAAATGGTCGCCTTCGATTCTGTATCATAGCGTTTTACGCTCTTTTTGATGATGAGAGTTATTTTCATAGTACCCAGATTCCGGATTGACAGAGCAAAAATACGAAAAATTCCCCACATTTTCCCCACATCTGCTAAAATATGTTCAATCTGAATTTATCTGGTAAAATGATTGAATATTTATATATTATTGATAATAAATAAAATAAATATAAATTTATTCATTCTTGCCTCTATTTAAGTTTAATAGAATTTAATATATTCAAATGCGGCTCCGGGTACATGGAAAATCGCTTAATTTGTTGATTATAGCAAGTTAAGCGATTTTTTTGATTGTTCCCGCATGTGAAAATATGCTCTTGGGTGGGTTATCTTTTGTGAGATGGCTGGAATATATCCAATGATTCGTCATAGATCGGGCTGTCGATCCCGAGGAATGACAGGACGCTGTGAAAGACATGATACTGCCCGACCTTTTTCTCCGGATCTATTTCCAGCGCTTCATCCGATGTCCACACGATGAACGGAATCTCGATCTGTTCCTTCGGCGCGACAAGTATGGGCACGCCGTGCATATACAGATTCCCCTCGCCGAGGGACTCTCCGTGGTCGGATACGAAGATCACGCAACTGCGCCTTTGGGGAATCCCGCGAAGAATTTCTATTACGGAATGAATGAGATAATCCGTGTAGACGATGGTGTTGTCGTAGGCATTCATCAGCTCCTTCGGATCCGCTTTGGACATCTCCACCGTAGTGCATACGGGACTGAACACCTCGAACTCCGGCGGGTATTTCTTATAGTACGTGGGGCCGTGGCTCGTGCTGGTATGGAGTACGACGAGCATCTTGTCCTTGCTGCCGGAGAGTATCTCTTCGCGGAGGCCTGCGAGCAGAATGCCGTCGTACCTGTCGTCGGCTTCGGGATTCCGCTCCTTGAGTTCTTTCGGCTTGTAGTATTTGTCGATATGTACGGGAGGCTCTCCCCAATTGTTGCTGCGCCATACCACATCCACGCCGCTGCGGTTGAGATAGTTCGGAAGGATTTCGTAAAGTTTGTTGGACGGCTTATGGTCGAGAATGGCCTTCACGCCTGCCGTGGTATAGGTCGCGGCCGCATCTGCAATCAGTGCGGTCACGCTGTCTTTCTCCAGAAGCGGATTGGTCGGCTTGCCGTATCCGTATAAAGAGAAATTCTCCCTTCTGGCGGATTCTCCTATTATCAGCACGCATACATCCTTGCTGTCGGAAACGATCTTCGCGTCGGGCAGGGGAATCTCTTTCCGGTTCTGCTTCTTTACGGAATTATAGTAGCGTACGGAGTTGACCGTATACGACCACGGCATGACCAGGCTGCCGAGCTTGGGCGCGTTGCGGTCGATCCACGGCCAGTTCTGCATATTGACCAGCGCGATGGCCAAAGAAACCGCCAATGCGATGCCCGTGCGGGCGAAAAAACGCTTCCAGCTTCCGTAGTCGAACCGCCTTGCAAAAATGTAGATGCATGGAACCACGCCCAGGAAGAGGAGATACCATACGGCAGACCATGAAAAGAATCCGGAAGCCTCCGAATACCGGGTGTTGAATACGTTCCCCATCATCTTGTCCGTGATGAGCACCTGGTATGTGTTTATGAAATAGAGGCTTATGGCATTGCCTATGAATGTGAAGGCAAGGATGCACTTTCCGACGAAGCGCCCGAGAAAGAGCACGAGGTAATAGACGAGAAAATTGAGCGCGAACATCAGCACGCCCAGCCCTCCGGTGATCAATACGCCGTTGAAGCCCCCTTCGATGTTGCCGAGCACCAGCCGGAAGAACGGCCAGTGGAACGCCACGAGCGTAAACAGGCTGAGTACCGAAGATATGCGGGTGAGGTCAGTCTTTTCTTTCAGAAATTTTACCATTTGATAACTGTTTTATAAAATGTAAGGATCACTCCCGCGCATAGGACAAGAAGCGTAAAGTTGAAAAGAATCGTCAACGGGATGTTTACCGTATGCGCCGGAGCCATATAGGGAGTTTGTGCCACGGAAGCGTCGTATCGTGCGAACGGATTGGTGTAGATCACCTCTCCGTCGGGAAAGTAGGCCGTAATACGTGCGTAGGGGTCATTGTCCCTCATGGTATAGCTGGCCGCGGACGAGTTCCGGGCCAGCGACAGAGTGGTGTGATCCTGCCCCGTCACCTTGATACTGTCCGCCTGGCGCGACAAGGCGATGTAGATCGTTTCGCCGTCGAGTCCGATCTTCTCGACCGACGGCAGATTCCTGTTTCTGGCGTATTTCACCTCCCAGTCCCCATGTCCGTAGTCGGGAATGCGCATCGCATAATAGCACCCTCCGAGAAGCGTTTCCTTTATGTCTTCATACCTCGCCGACGGACAATGCAGGAAATTGCACCTTACGGCGATACGACTGGACTTATCAGGATAGTGCAGGTCGTCGTTGGCCAGTCCGAAACTGTAATGCCCGGCGCTCAACGCCCAGTCCCAGTACTCGTTTTCGGTGCTCTTTCCGCTGTCGAGTTCCATGATCCTGTAACCGCCGAGTTTCTGCATGAGGCTTTTCGACGTGCCCGTCGTTCTCAAGGGGTGATTCATCTGGATGAAATCGGACTCCTTTCCGAGCAGGTCTAACTGGAATTGTTTTTGGGAAGCGAAAAGCGGGATCAAATGATCGAAGCGGTTGACTTCGTCGCAACCGAATACCAGCTTATGGTATTTGAATAGGTTGATACCGTGTTCGTAGACATTGACCTGCAACAGGGAATCGTACGGATGTAGGGTCAATTCATTGTGATTCGAGAATGTTACGATGTCATATCCGAATTTCCGGTAGGCTTCATCGGTTTCGGCCGGCCAATATTCGCACTCGTTCAGGATGCCCTTTACGCGCGTATGCGTATGAAAATTGGCTCGTTTCCAGCATATGTCGGATTCCCCCCCCCAGTATGGGTTAAAAATGTCGGGGCCGCTGAAGGGTTTAGCCTCACTGAAATCATATACAGGGCTTACGCTTGTCACAAAGATTGCCAGCAAGGCGATCAGTATGAGCGAGACGATGGTTTTGCCTAATGCGACCAATATCTTTCGCAGCATGTAAATCAAAGTTCGTTCATTTGGATGCAATGCGTTTCCCATAAATTAATGGCTGAAGATAATTGCTGCAAAGTTAACAAAAATGCGGCAAGAGCAAAAGGGAAAATGGATGTGTAGAAACGACTAAATTCGAATTTGGACATTAAAGTAATAATTGGGAATATTTTTGCGGGTGGGAGCGCGAATGCGGGTGGGGGCTCAAACCGGAATGGGATACCCTTTCCGGCGCTTTCTGGCGGCGGTTGGTGAAAATAATCCGCGCTTTCGGGCGGTTTCTCGGAAAGAAGCGTTATCTTTGCCGCAGGTTTGGTGCTCTCCTTCCCGGGCGTGGAAGAAGGGTGAAAAGGGAATCGGGTGCAAATCCCGGACAGTCCCGCTGCTGTGAAACTCCGTGAAGGCTCCGAACATCTCGCCACTGGCCCGCAAGGACCGGGAAGGCTTCGGAACAGGAGCAAGTCAGAAGACCTGCCAGGCCGATTCGACGTCAGGAAGCCCCGGGGGATGGGTATTTGACATCGGGTTATGTAATGCTTATTGTTTTATGTCGGACTTTGCCGCCGGGTGCTGCGCCTTTCGGCAGGCGGGATTTTTCCCGGACGGAAGCCGACCGGATGAGGATTGGATATGGAATTAATCGAACGATTGTTATTTGGCTCCGAGTCGCTTTGGGGCGGAGGTGTGGCCCACTCGGTGCTGATTCTGGCGCTGGTCGTGGCGTTGGGTGTCATGCTGGGCAAACTCAAGGTCGCCGGCGTGTCGCTGGGCGTGACGGGCATTCTGTTCGTCGGCATCGGCTTCAGCTATTTCGGCATGAACGTCGACGAACACCTGATGCACTTTCTCAAGGAGTTCGGACTGATTCTTTTCGTCTATTCGATCGGCTTGCAGGTCGGGCCCGGATTTTTCTCCTCGTTCCGCAAGGGCGGCGTCACGCTCAACAAACTGGCGGTGCTGGTGGTGGCGCTGGGTGTCGCCACGACGGTGGCGCTCTATTACATCACGGGCTTGTCCATGACGACGATGGTCGGCGTGATGTCGGGCGCCGTGACCAACACGCCCGGACTGGGCGCCGCACAGCAGGCTTTCAGCGACATGCACGCCGGAGCCGATGCCCCGGACATCGCCACGGGTTACGCCGTGGCCTACCCGCTGGGCGTCGTGGGAGCCATCCTCACGCTGATCGGGCTTCGCTACCTGCTGCGCATCGACGTGAAACGCGAAGAGGCCGCCGCCGGGCAGGATTCGGACGCGCAGAAAGACCTGACGACCCGGCGTCTTTCCGTCGAGATCGTCAATGCCGCCGTCAACGGCAAGACCGTCGCCGAGATCCGGGACCTTGCGCTGCGGGATTTCGTCATTTCGCGCATCAGCCGCGGCGGCGGAAGCCCCGAACTGGCCGACGCTTCGACGGCGCTTCATTGCGGCGACCGCATCCTGCTGATCGCCGCGCCCCGGGACGTCGAGGCGCTGGTAGCCCTGCT
>ERZ780177.4064-NODE-4064-length-10415-cov-1.889189_pt1 | contig 10415 bp, 11 predicted proteins | sample MGYA00510973_ERZ780177 | MGnify/ENA primary metagenome ERZ780177 (study PRJEB29588, sample SAMEA2144396) | human gut metagenome | biome: human gut; feature: human-associated habitat; material: faeces | place: Denmark | collected 2008/2010 ...
CAATTACTCCTTGAAGCTCCCTGAAAACACTAGTCACACCAACTCACTCCAAACATAACCAAGTGATCCATTTCAACCAATAAACACTCCATGAAGATTCTTTCCCTTTTCTTATTTCCTAGATCAAAATCGATGAGAAACAAAAAATACCCTGTCTTTCTGGAATCGATTCTTTCTCAATCTATACATAGATTTGGTTTTCCTGCTTTTCTAATCTGATAGCCGCATTTTATCTAGAACGTGATATTCATTATGGATACTGCACTGAGGGAAATCCCAAAGAACAAGGAGTGTCTAATTGTATTCTCTGTGGATGATTCCGAGCATAGAAGGAGTGTTTGTATCTCGTTATCGTAATAATCTCTAGTTTCCCATCGATGCCCTCTCTTGGATTATGGTTGGTACTGCTAATTTCACCCCCTTAATCTACAGATATCGGTAGTGGCGATACGCTATTCCAGAAAGAGGTCCGTTTCGTAGGAAGTGATACTTCGTTTTCGATTGGATCCATATCCTTTAGCAGTGACTCCATTCGATGGTTGTTAAGATTTGCCTTAACGGAACTGTCTTGCGTCGTTCACCAGTACCTTTTTCGAAATCCAGGATTTGTGTGCTCAGTATTCTACAGACATACGGCAGAAGGCATGTGTCGTTTTTCCAGATCGTGAAAACGCTGCCCTGCTCATGTGGTGTTTTTTCTGTTTCCTGATGAATAGCAACTGCTTCAATCGAATAGGGATGCGCATCCCTTCGTTTCTGTATCGCGTGTTTTTGCTGCTGACCGAGTTCAACAGTTTCCAGGAGAAGGCGAAGAATCGCTTCCCTGTTGCCCCTACGACCAACTTCGCTCTCTACGTGTGCAACAATCGCGAGCCGTCGCAGCACGGACTTCAGCGCTGCATCGACATCAAGGACGCGCTGCTCTCGTTGATCCAGAAGGGCCATCAGCTGAGCTCTGCAACTCTTCTCTCTGGCAGCGACATGCTTGCATCGCCTCATCGACATGTGTCCATGGACTCATCGGACGTTCTGTTCCAGTCGTTCGAGCCTTCGATCCAATCCCACACTCCTCTCCTCCATCCTCACTCCTATTTTGAGTCACGTGCCTACTCGGTGGAAGATCTTCCGGACTCCTCCTGGACGTCAGAGTTTTCCTTTTCGAATAATCTCTCTTCGCTTCCTGCTGTTTCGACCTCTGCACTTCCTACACGGCCGTTCGAGCTCTCGGACTCGGGCGAGGCTGAGTTGTGGAACCAGCCGATTCCCATGTGGAGTTCGCAGGAGCGATCGCTGCGTCACTCTGTGGGAAGTGGGAGTCTCTTTCGAGACTCGCCTGCAGAGCGTCGTCGTTCGAATTCAGTGAACGTCATTCACTCTCCCCCCTCTCTTTTTCGATCCACCTACTCATCCACGCCTCTCTCTGCCGTGCCCTCGTCCTTCAACTTCTTCACGCCTTCCCAGGGATCTCTGTCGTTGCATGACGTGGATCGGATCGACGATTTCTCGCTTGGAGAGCGAGCCATGTACAAGCGGTCGATCGGATCGGAGGATGTGCGTAGTGGGTCTGATTTGAATCTGGAGGAGAATCTCCATCTGATGAAGCCATTGAACGTGGAGCCTCCTCGCGTTACCTCCACGTTGAATCCGAACAGCGCAGAGTTTATTCCAAACAGCAAGAAGGCGATAAAGCCGGTGAATCGAAGCGAGACGGATCATGGGAAACCAGGGGTGAAACGACGCGATCTTCTGGAGCAAACGATGCTACAGCAACGCATTGTGGAGAATCGCATCCTGACGCTGAAACTACGTGGACTACCTTACACAGTAGACATGATCTCTCTGTCCAAACATAGGCCACAAAGGAGGAGATCGCAGCCTTCTTTGCACCACTCAGTATTCCACGCGATTCGAAGGGAGAGCTGAGCATCGTGATCGGACAGGACAGTTTGCAACGACCGAGTGGCGAAGCGTTTGTGACATTCAGCTCGGTGGAGGATAGTGTGAAGGGACTGGAGTATCATCTGAAGAACTTAGGAAAGCGGTACATCGAGATCTTTCCGTTGTTCAACAAGGAGTATTACCGGAGGAGTAGGAACAGAGATCGATCTTCAGCATAGATTCGATTTATTGCTCCATTTGTAACAAGTACGGACATATGAAAGAGTCTTGCGTGCTTCGGTCTCATTAGTTTAGGGAGTCATTTGTATATCGTAAGTGTATTATGGTTGGGTTAAGTCTGTTTGTTACAAACAAGACAGGGTGTGCTCTTGAACTAACACATAAACGGAGAGGACGTTTATCGGTAAGACTTCTGGTAGCGGGCACGAGCCGATGGACCTCCGTACTTCTTGGGCTCACGACGACGAGGATCTGATGATTACCAACTCCACAAACACCCACCAGCAGCAATCAGGGAACGATCGAAGGACACGAGCAGATCCTTGATCTCACGCTTTGACTGCTCATCCACATCTACAACTCACATCAACACACAACGCCATACACTTCTGGTAGAAAGCCACGATCGCTCTAGAAATAGCCTGGCGAATAGCTACACTCAAAGAAAACCCACAAAAGTACCATAGATCTGGGCAACACGACCTCCGCCCTTCACAGTCACACGGATGTCGAGATTCGCGAATCTCTCAGGACCCAGGAGGAGAACAGGCTCAATAGCCTTCATCTTCATACACTCGGGCTGCATCACGTCAATAGGCTGTCCATTCAGCTTCATCACTCCCTTTCCGTACTTGCAGTGAGCAACAGCAACAGCAGTTTTCTATACAGAGTTAGATTTCCTTCACTCCTTCAAATTCCTTAACAAATCGTGCATACCTTACGTCCAAACGACTGAACAGAAGGCTTTGCTTCAGTAGACATGATTTAATCACAACAACGGAAGTAATTGAACCCCTGGGTTTTGTTCCTACTCTTGTGGGGGTTTTTTCACTTAGCTTGAAAGAAATACAGACTTGATTATGATGATTAGAAATGGCTTTGATTGTGATCATTTGAGTATATATTGAGCAGAGACAGCGTTGTTAATCAATATAGAGGATTCCTGGCGATAGACCTCAATAAGAATTAGAACAAACTGGGTACTTATAACATGTTTCAAACACATTTCCCATCCTTGTAGAAGCAGAATACTCAATAAAACATGAGAATTACTTTGTCTTTAACTTGTTTCCAGATTTGTCCTTGTTTCCTCATGTTATCCCAATAGTCTGATGAAAATAGTCTATCTCTTTATTTCAAGGTAGTTACAAGAGGTACGAATCTTGAGTAGTTGTGCGTCCAATCAATACTCTCACCACTTTTCTGTTCACGAGTACTATTATTCTCATCTTTATTTGATTGAAATGAAATATTCGCATCTGTTTATCGTTTTGGCATTCTGTGTCGTTGTCTGTTCTGCTGCTGAGGAAGAGTCTCGTTATTCAAGATACGAGGGTGCTTGCCCTGGAACAATTGATGACGGAACGAGAAGCTTTAGGCAGTTCATTGATAAGTATTTCAATGATACTACAACCGGACTTATTGGCTCTTGTGATCCAAGCTATTTTTCGGATGTTAGCGGTACTAATTGCGATGACAACGCAGTAGCGTGCGTTGTATGTGGTTTATTTTGGTTTCTGAGACTTAGGGTTATGTCCAAGAGTTTATGTGGGACCGTTGCCACTGGAGACTTCTGTACAACGTGGGATTGGGAAATAACACAGTTCGTACCTATTTGTCTGAACTAGAGGAGGGTAATAAGATTTTGGATATACTGGATGCTATGAATGAGAATGAGCATATTTATGACTTTGCTTCCAAGTGTGGTTCCTGGGATTGGGCTGGAATAGCCATTATACTTGTTTGCGGTAGGTTTCTTCTGTAGTAGTGAATTGTAGCCTTCTTCGGTTCCTACATCTTGCTGTGGATTGTTGGAGGCATCATGAGATTAACAAAGAAGAGCCCTAAGGGAGATGAGAAAACTGCAAAGACAGAGAAGACCATTACTTTTGACGCAAATCATGAAATGGCAGGAAAAGAGCTGAACTTTAAGATCGAGCTTGTAGAAGTAAAATAAATGTCGAAGAAGTGCGGAGTTTGTCAATAAGTTTCGAACTCTTTTGATGGACGTACACAGTGCGGCATGCTAGTATGGAAGAAAGAAAATTATGTAGCTGTCTGGCGGCATTAAAGGACAGTGATATGATTCGTTTCTGCTTTATTCTGTGCGGCATGCCGCTTCTTTTGTTCTAAGACCGTTCTGGTTGAGAAAGGGAAATCTCCATGTTTTACTTGCGTTGTCGGGCGAAATTTCCATGTGTAATGAATAGGATATGATGAAAAAAGACCGGAATGCGTTGTTTCGGTCTTTTTATGTGGTGGAAACTGATCTATCAGGGCATTCTTGAATTATCTGAATTCCACGGCATGTTTTCTTTTCCAGATGGGAAATAAATTTCGCTGGCAGACGTAATTCTTCCGTTGTTCAATGCTTATGGCATGGAAGAATGTTTTCCACATATCAGTATATTCATCTTCATAAGATTCTGTCTTTTGTAATACCGAAAATTCATCGTCCGTCAGATAGCGCAGATAATTTTCACCATCTTTTACATGTACACAGGCAGTTTTGCGGTTATCATCGATGATCATCCAGTGTTCGGAGGGCATACGGTTGGCAAAATGGTTGCCAACCAGCATGATTACATCATTCGTGGGCTCCAAATGACTGACATAGACCTGGTTTTCCAGACTTTGAAAACGGGCAAATTCCCGAAAATGATGCGCTTCATTTGATACCTGGCGCCGGAGTTCGAGAAGATTCATTACATGTGGATTCGTATATTGCCCGACTACAGTACTGCCAATAGCAAACCCTACCCGAAGAAAGTCATAGATTGCCTGCAGAGCGTTCTCATCCGCAGACAATGAGGTGTAGTAGATGTTCATGTATGCAGTTTCAGAGATGCTTCTCCGAATGGAGCGTATAACCTTTTCTGCTTTGGAAGGATCACCATCCACATGGATATATTCATCAAACATTGTTTGTTGAAAGATAGGTTCTTTCTTTAGTCCAATCTGGTTATGACCGACTTTCAGGGCTTCTGACCAGGCATCATAGATGCAGGTCATGATATCCGTTAAGCGGTCCTGGCAAGTATATATTTTCATATTTTTATTCCGTATTCTGATCCTATATGTAAAAGTGACTGGCAGAGGGAAGTTTCCAGCCGATCCCAAAATCAGCGAGAGTCATCTGGGAATAAGATTCATTGGAATGTTGTACTTTCCAGGAATCTTTTGCATCTACCTGAACCAGCTGTCGGGTGATATAGGCTTCTTCAATGGGAGTACGATACATTTGTCTGCCACCGCAGGTGATAAAATAATGTGCGCGTTTCAAAACTACGCCCATTCTTTTCAGATTGTCAAAATTCAGACGGCCATATCGTCTGGCATAAGTGATCCGGCTGGCGGATTTTGGCCCGATTCCGGGAACCCGAAGCAACGTGGCATAAGATGCTTTTTCAACTTCCACTGGAAAGTGTTCCAGATGGCGCAGCGCCCAGTCGCATTTGGGATCCAGCAGTTCATTGAAGTTGGGCTGAGATTCGGATAACAGTTCATCTGCCTGGAAGCCATAGAAGCGTAGCAGCCAGTCTGCCTGATACAGGCGATGTTCCCGCAGAAGTGGAGGTGGAGTTCCAATCTGAGGGAGAATGGAGTCATCATTTAACGGAATATATGCCGAATAGAAGACTCGTTTCAGATCAAAGCCCTGGTACAGAGCCTGGCTCGTCTGTAACAGAGTATAGTCACTTTCGCCAGTGGCACCGATGATCATCTGGGTACTCTGCCCTGCCGGAGCGAAATTCCGTTTCAGATCGGACATGTCAAGAGGTGCCAGCTGACAGGCATTTTCCCATGTCAGGATATGTTTCGTGAATTTATTTTTATCACGGGAGATAAGATTCGGATCCTCTTTTTTGAGGGGGGGATTGTTCCCGGGTTTTGCATCGGTATTCTGCATATTGAGTTTTTCTCTGAAGGTTTTCTTGGAATCGTCTGAGAAAATACCATTTCTTAAAAACTGATTTCCCCGGCTTCGATCCATATATGCAGACTTTCCAGCAGCTATCCGGTGAGAGGCAATAGTACTTTGTACTTTTCCCATGGGATTCAGGATATTCTGCATGGTTTTATTGGGGGCAAGAGAACGCAGAGCTGTTTCTGTCGGAAGTTCCAGATTGACACTGATGCGGTCTGCCAGATATCCGGCCGCGGCAAGCAGCTCGTCAGAGGCCCCGGGAATTGTTTTTACATGAATGTATCCGTTGAAATGGTACCGGGTACGAAGGAGCAGCAGTGTCTCACACATTTTTTCCATGGTATAGGTCGGATTTTTTAAGACACCGGAGCTTAAGAAGAGCCCTTCGATATAGTTCCGTTTGTAAAATTCAACGGTTAGTTCACAGATTTCCTGTGGCGTAAAGGTGGCGCGGCGTACATCATTGCTGGCACGGTTGATGCAATATTTACAGTCATAGGCACAATGATTTGTCATTAGGATCTTGAGAAGGGAAATACATCTTCCATCAGCGGCAAAACTGTGACAGATGCCACATGCCTCTGCATTGCCGAGCTCTCCTTTCTTTCCGCGTCGGCTGGAACCGCTTGAAGTACATGCGACATCGTATTTTGCTGCATCAGCTAAAATCTTCAATTTTTCATTTAAAGATAAATCTTTTGATGAGATTTCCATATCAAACAGCTCCTTTTCCCTTGATCTCTTGATCTGCTGAAGCAGTCTGCAGCCTGCCAGCCTGTAACCCATGAAAATCCCTGCAAAACAGGTTAGCGCATCAAAAAAAGTCCAAAAACCCCCCTAAAAAGTTTTTGGACTTCGATGTCACTATAATTACCAGTATACGCCGTTGCATACCGGCTATCATTAAATTTTCAAAATTAAAGAGATATCGCTTTAAGCGTTACCATAATAGCATCCTTTACACTTTTTGTCAAGCGATTAACAATCTTTTTGCACGCCCGATTTACTCGACCGTTTGTGTATATCGCATAAATCCAGACATCATGCAGCCTCCTGCTGCTCCCGCCTCGATCACAAGCGGCAGGCGTTCCATATTAATGCCTCCGATCGCATATACCGGAACCGGACAGGCATGGCAGATCTCCCGGACAAATGCAAGACCTCTGCCCTTTAAGCCCTTTTTACACTCCGTCTCAAAGATCGTTCCCAGGATGATCTGTGTCGCTCCATACTTCACAGCGATCTCCATGTCTTCCATACTGTGACAGGACACGCTGATCTCCTGAAAATATGCTCTGAGATTCCCGCGCACTGACGGTTCCATAGCTGCGAGCGCCGGGATGGAGAGATGGATCTTCCTGCAGTCTAAGTGCCGTGCGACAGACACCCTCGAATGCAGAAAACAGCTCACGCCTTCTCTCAGGCACAATTCCAGAAGTCTTTTTGCCAGTTTCTCATAGGCTTCGTCCGTCAGATCCTTTTCTCTTAAGATCACTGCATGCGGGTGCAGAGAGATGACCCGCTCCATCTGTTCGAAAAAATCTCCCTGCACCAGTCCACGGTTCGTGATCACAATCGTATGTTCATAGTCCCTATACATAGATATAATCATTCAGGACCGGCTGAAGACCGCCCTGCTCCATATCGTCATACATCGTCTTGAAGGAACGGGAATCATTGATCTCAAACTGTTCATCTCCGACATCTTCCTCCTGCTTCCCTTCATATTTCTCCTCGTGATCTCCGATGCCAGTAGAAACTCCTGCGGAGACCTTCGTCGCACAGATTTTTGTGATTCCATTTCGGAAATCCGCACTCTCGCGGCTGGATACCGTAATCCCCGCAAATGGAAGGAAGATGCGGTACGCGCAAAGCACCTGGCAGAGTTCCTTCTCTCCAACGTCACGCGGATTGATCTTGTCATTGTTCACGATCGGTCGAAGGCGCGGACAACTTAAGGACAACTCTGCATGCGGATATTTCCGGTTGATATAATAGACATGCAGCGCTGTTGCGAGTGCATCCTTTCTGAAGTCATCCAGTCCGAGAAGCGCAGAAAATCCTGCTCCTCTCATACCTCCCATCAGAGCGCGCTCCTGGGAATCGAAACGGTACGGCCAGACACGCTTGTGTCCCATCAGGTGAAGCGTCTCGTACTTATCTGTGTTGTAGGTCTCCTGGAAGACTGTCACATAGTCCACACCACACTCATGCAGATAGCGGTACTCATCGACATTGACCGGATAGATCTCAATCCCAATATTTTTAAAATACTTTTTGGCGATCTTTACCGCCTCGCCAATATAATGAACATCGGAGTAGGCCCGGCTCTCACCCGTCAACATCAGGATCTCCTCCATACCGGTTTTGGCAATCACCTGCATCTCATGCTCGATCTCCTCGAAACTCAGTTTCTTGCGGCGGATGTTGTTGTAACAGTTAAATCCACAGTAAATGCAGTAGTTCTGACAATAATTGGCGATGTAGAGTGGTGTAAAAATATATACCGTATTTCCAAAATGATTTTTCGTGATCTCCTCCGCTTTTCTCGCCATCTGCTCCAGATATGGTGCTGCTGCAGGAGAGAGAAGAGCTTTAAAATCCTCGATCGAGCAGGACTCATTGGAAAGCGCCCGCTCCACATCGGCAGCTGTGTAGACATCATAATCGTATGCATCCATGGCTTTGAGCACCTTTTCCTTGATATCCGATCCAATGATCTGCATTCCCTTCATATATTCCATGTGGTTCGTGCGGAAGGACGGATCCTGTTCCAGTCTGTGCTTGCGCTCTAAGGCGGCAGGCGGCAGCTGATCACTGTCTACAAAATAAACCTGATTTTCTTCATTCATGCTCCTGCTCCCTCCTAGCGTAAAAATCCGGTCAGCGGATCGGATGCACTTCCACCTCTGGCAAGTACTCTTCCCATTCCGGTCAGATATGCTTTTCTTCCTGCCTCGATCGCCAGTTTAAAGGCTGCTGCCATCTCCGGCACATCTCCTGCAGTGGCGATCGCTGTATTGGCCATGATCGCTGCTGCTCCCATCTCCATCGCCTCACACGCCTGAGATGGTTTGCCAATTCCCGCATCCACGATGACCGGCAGATCGATCTCATCGATCAGCACCTGGATCATCGCCTTTGTTGCGAGTCCTTTATTGCTTCCGATCGGCGCTGCAAGCGGCATCACGGCTGCTGCACCTGCATTCTGCAGATCTCTTGCCACATTCAGATCCGGATTCATATACGGCAGTACCACAAAGCCCTCCTTTGCCAGGATCTCTGTCGCCTTGATCGTCTCGTAATTGTCCGGGAACAGGTATTTCGCATCACGCATGATCTCAACCTTCACAAAATCACCGCAACCCATTGCTCTGCTCAGTCTTGCGATCCGGACAGCCTCCTCTGCATTGCGCGCTCCAGATGTGTTTGGAAGCAGTGTCACGCCTTCCGGGATGAAATCGAGGATATTTTCACTCTCCTGGGTGTTCGCGCGTCTCAGTGCCAGTGTGATGATCTCTGCACCGCCCTGCTCTACTGCTGCTTTGATCAGGTTCAGGTTATATTTTCCTGATCCAAGGATAAAACGACTCTTAAATTCTTTTCCGCCTAATACAAATTTATCTTCCATGTCCACTCCTCTTTTCTTCCATGTTCTCTGTTTGTTACTGTTCACGCATTGCGCAAACAGCAACCTCTGTTTTTCTATTCTGCATGATCAGCTGCAGTACCTGGTTGGCTTCATGTGCTGCACATGCCGACACTCTCGGTGCAATCAGTCCGATTCCGTCACCGACATCTGTTTTCTGATCACCGCACACATACAGTCTCTGCATCACCCGCTGTGTCCGGATCTCGTTGATGTCCGCATAACCAGCCATCCCATTGCCCGATATGACTGTGGTCTCCGGACACTTGGACAGAACCTCCCGGACCAGCATTGCCTTCTGATCTGGACGATCAAAGGCTTCACACACGATCGGATAATCTTCAAATAATTCCTTTACATTCTCTGGTGTTACCCTGACACAGACCGGCTCATACACTGCATACGGGTTGATCTGGTATAAAATCTCCAAAAGTGCCTCTGGCTTCGGTTTTCCCAGTTGCGGGATCAGATACATCTGACGGTTCAGATTCGTCACATCCACCACATCAAAATCCACCAACCGCAGTTTTCCGATCCCACTTCTGGCAAGCATCACCGCAATATGGGATCCAAGACCGCCAAGACCAGCCACTGCAACTTTGGCATTTCGCAGTTTTTCCTGCATTTTCTTCGGAAATCTCGCATCAAATGCCCGGTCCAGCTCCTCCTGCGAGATCCGATTTTGCATCTCTCTCTGTATTTCTGTCATCCTGATCAGCC
>ERZ780177.4066-NODE-4066-length-10407-cov-6.111186_pt1 | contig 10407 bp, 9 predicted proteins | sample MGYA00510973_ERZ780177 | MGnify/ENA primary metagenome ERZ780177 (study PRJEB29588, sample SAMEA2144396) | human gut metagenome | biome: human gut; feature: human-associated habitat; material: faeces | place: Denmark | collected 2008/2010 ...
TGCGCCTGCCGCTCTGTGAAATGTCCCAGGCGGCCGAGGCGGCGCTCACCGAAACGCTGCGCCGCTATTCGCTCATCTAAAGGAGGCTTGCTTGTATGGCATTGATTACGAAAATTTTGCTCGTCGGCGTCAACGGCGCGATGGGGCAGCTCCTGCGCGAGACCTTCACGGCCGCGCCGGAATTTGAAGTCGGGGCAACGCCGCGCCCGGAATGTTCCGATCCGCGCCTGACGCAGAAAATTGTCGAAAAAATCGAAGCTTATCAGTCCGAACATCCGGCAGCCATGCTCATTGACCGCCGCCGCGACATTCTGCTGCGCCGCAATCTTTCCCGTTTCGGCGAAGTAAAGGTTGAAGGCTTTACCGCCAAACAGGATTTCAACGTTGCCAATGCCATTATCATGACCAAAATCAACCGCGGGCTGAACGATGCCGACCTGCGGCTCTGCCGCGGTCTCGGACAGGGCAAAGCCGCCGATGTTTACGTTTTGGTTTATCCGGTCGGCGAGGGGAATGTTGCCGACATCATCAACTTCCTGCCCGAAGGTACGGGCGACGGCATCTTGTCCTTTATCTACGATTAGCCGATTTTTCCAAAAAGCAAAATATTATGTTGATTCTCTAAAACAAAAGTCGTAATATTTCTGTTCGGAGATATTGAAAGGCTTTTGTTCGATACCTAAATTATATTTCAGTATCAGTTGAAAGAAGGTTGGAAATATATGAGTCAAAATTCGGAAGTTATGGTAATCAGAAATACGGGCAATCTGCCTCAGGTTATTGAAGAGAACAGCCTGTTCTCGTACTTCGAAAAAATCAAGAAATTTCCCGTTCTCAGCGAAAACGAAGAAACGCGGCTGATTCGCGATTTCAAGGAAAACGGCGATTTGACCGCCGCGCAGAAGCTGATTACCTCGCATCTGCGTCTGGCCGCCAAAATTGCGCTGACCTACCGCCGCTACGGACTGCCGATGGCCGACATTGTGTCCGAGGCCAATATCGGGCTGATGCAGGCCGTCAAAAAGTTTGACCTCGACAAAAAGGTTCGGCTGGCTACCTATGCCATTTGGTGGATTAAGGCTGCGATTAACGATTATATTCTGCGTTCCTGGTCGCTGGTTAAAATCGGCACCGTCGCCGCGCAGAAAAAACTTTTTTATAACCTCAACCGTATTAAGGCACGCTTGGGTATTTATGAAAACCGCGAGCTTGAGCCGACGGTTGTCAAAAGCATTGCCAGAGAGCTGGTTGTCGACGAAAAGGACGTTGTCGAAATGAACCGCCGCATGGGCGGCGACAAGTCCCTTAATGTGGCCGCCTGCGATGACAGCGACGAAGAAAAAGTCGATTTTGTCGTCGACAGCCGTCAGAATATTGAGGAAAACCTCGGCCGCCGTCAGGAAAACGCTCTTAAAGCCAGAGTTCTGCACGAGTGCCTGAACGAAATGGGCGAACGCGAACAATATATAATCAAAAGCCGTATGCTGACCGACAAGCCGGTTACGCTGGAGGAAATCGGTGTCAAATTCGGCATCAGCCGTGAGCGTGTCCGTCAGATTGAAAAAAAAGCTTTTGAGAAACTTTCGGCGCTGGTAAAGCTTGAATTGGCGCAAAAAATGTGTTAAAATAACCGGACAAAAAACGGAGAAGGACAATGGCGGCAGCCGAACAGGAAAAAGGTTTTGTTTTCAAGGGCAGATTTTCAAAGAGCATTGATTTGAACCTGCTTAAGGAAAATATGGAACGCCGTTTGGCTTTTGTCCGCAGCCTGAAACCGGATAACGAGAGCATTCTGAACGCTTGGAATATTGCCCGGCAGAACATTGTCCAGCATCAGAACTGACAGAGTTTGATTTTCCCAAAAAGCCCGCAGCCGCGGGCTTTTTCAGTATTTATAGGCAAAAAAAATAATATCTTCATAAGATGTTGACAATTGTTGCTTCCTGTATTATCTTAGAATCAAGGTGTGGTTTGTGATGTGTTTCTCATTTCCGAGGGCGTTTGCTCTTTCGGAAACTCTTCTCGCATATCTGTCACCTTATAAAACGGGCTTTAGTTTTAATTACTTGCGAGGTGATATTATGTCAAAATGTAAAACTTTCCTAACATTAGTGGTCGGCCTGCTTTTCAGCCTGCCGGCAATGGCGTATTCGCCTCCGGGTAATGCCAACACACAGCACACTACGAAAATAGAACTGAAGCCCGCCTCATTTTTAGACATGTCGCGCGCCTATAAGACGGCGGCGGTGTGTTTTCTCGGGGTTGGCGACTGCGACAACGAAATCTCCTACGGCAAAGGCGGCGACGGCGAAGACTATACCGTTGACACCGCCGCGCAATGCAAAAACGAAGGCTTTATCTTAAACAACTGCAATTCCGTTCAGGTGCCCGAAGGCTATTGTCCCTATAACAAATCCTACGTTACGCGCTGCAAATGCGCCTCAAACCTCGTAACCTGTCCCGCCGGACAGGTCGGCGTCGGCGAGAGCTGCGGCGGAAAATACGCTTCATGCAAATGCGACCCGGCGCTCAAGACTTGTTCTTCAAAGGAAGTCGGACAAGGCGCTTCCTGCGGCGGCAAGTATCAGTCCTGCGCCTGCAAGAGCGAATATGCCTACAATACCTCCAACTGTACGTCGCCGCGTTCGCCGAGCGGGGACAGCTGCGGCGGCAAATATACGCAGTGTACCTGCCCGGCGGGCGTGTCTGCGGGAGCGTACGGTTGTGAAGAATACTATCCGGCGCCCTGCAACACGGTCTGCAAGAAGGCTTATGCGGACAACTGCCGGAACCGCACGGCGGTTTCAACCCCGTACGGCTGCGTCGCGTATTTTGCGGATTGTTCCAGCAAGTGCCAGACGGCTTATACCGACAACTGCCGCAACCGTGAATCGGTTCCGGCTAACTACGGCTGCCAGACCTACTGGTCAGATTGTTCCACCAAATGCCAGATTGCCAAGACCAACAACTGTGACAATCGCACGCATAAAGACTGCACCTACGGATGTATGAGCACATATTCCGACTGCGAATTTAAATGCCAGACCTGTTACAGCGACAACTGTCGAAACAGAACGGCGGTCAGCACCCCTTACGGCTGTAAGAAATATTTCAGCGATTGCTCAAGCAAATGTGAAGTTGCCTACAGCGACAACTGTCACAACCGAACCGACGTTTCGCACCCATACGGCTGCTCGAAATGGTGGTCGGACTGCCCGGGCAAATGCCAGACCGCAACCGGAAACCCGGACTGCGACGCAACTTCGATATCCTGTTCGTACGGCTGCGCCAGCACCAACAGCTGCGGCAAATGCACGGCCTGCAAGACCAATCCGGACTGCGACGTTACTTCCAAAACCTGCGAGTACGGCTGCGCAACGACCAACTCCTGCGGCAAATGCACCGGCTGCAAGGGCAACCCGGACTGTGACAAGACCGCGGTATCCTGTCCGTACGGCTGTGCCAGCACCAACAGCTGCGGTGTTTGCGTCTCCTGTAAGTCGGATCCGGCCTGCAGCGTCACGTCGCTGAGCTGCACTTATGGCTGCAAAACGACCAACTCCTGCGGCAAGTGCACGGCCTGCTACCCCGATAACTGCCGCAACAGAACGGCGGCCAGCTGCTCTTACGGTTGTCAGTCGTACTTCTCCGATTGTTCGTCAAAGTGCCAGACCTGCAAGACCTGCACCTACTCGACTGAATGCCCGGGATATCTGCTGACAAGTTGTGTTTATGGTATTAAGGACTCATGTACGGCTTGTGGAGTAACCAAATACAAATGTGATGTTGGTCCGGTAAAACCGCAGCCTTTCATCTGCAACTCGCCGAGCCGGATAATGACTTGCAACGGTATGAAATGCTGCTGTCCGCAGGGCGTCAGCTGCACCACTAACTATAAGTGTTTCTGTGACGCCAGTACCATGTCACCCGAATTGAATTAGCGCATAAGTAGTGAGAAAGAAATCCCGGTGGAATTATCCGGGATTTTTTTATTGCTTGCAAAAAGATGCAATTATTCTAAACTCGGAATAATTTTTTACATGAGGAAAATATGAGTTTGGATTTGAACAAGGTCGTGCGGCTGCTGGCAGCCGGAAATATTCCGTCGCCGCGGCTGGAGGCCAGAATATTGCTGGAACATGTCGGCGGCAGCCCTTTTGCCGAAGTTGACGGCGAAGCGGAACAAAAATTGCGGCGGCTGGTCGAACGGCGGCTGGCGCATGTCCCGTTGGACAAACTGCTTGGCCGTCGTGAATTTTACAAAAACGACTTTGTCGTCAGCGAAGACGTGCTTACCCCGCGTCCGGATACCGAAATCCTGGTCGAGGCTGCTGTCGGACTTGTCCGCCGAAACGGCTTAAAGCGTGTTTTGGATTTGGGAACCGGTTCCGGCTGCATTATCCTCTCGATTCTGGACGATTGTCCGCAGACCTGCGGCACGGCCGTCGACAAATCGGCGGCGGCTCTGGAAATTGCTCGCCGCAATGCGGCGCGGCTTGGCCTGTCGGAGCGGGTTGACTTTGTCTGCGGCAGCTGGTTTGACGACGATTTTGTGCGGGAAACCGGAACGGGTTTTGATATGATTGTTTCCAATCCGCCCTATATTCCCACCGCCGATATTGCCTCTCTGGAACCGGAAGTGTGCGAGCATGACCCTCTTTCCGCGCTGGACGGCGGCGCCGATGGTTTTGCGCATTATGAAAAAATAGCTTCGCTTGCCCCTTTACTCTTGAAAAAAGGCGGCTATATTTTATTGGAAGCAGGCATCGGTCAGGCGCGGCATATATCGGAAGTCTTTGCCGGCCGCGGTTTGAGCGCGTTGGAAATCAAACCGGATCTTGCCGGAACGGAAAGATGTGTTATTTTGAAAAAATGAATTGCATTTCACGTTTTTTTCTGTATGATGACTTTCGATAAGTGCCTTTAGAGAGTTGGTTTTGCACTTTTTTCCGAAATAAACCTTTTTTTAATGTATTTCCCGTAGCCTCAACTTTGAGGTGTTTCGGCTTGATGGATTATGGTATTAAACTTATGAAAAAAATGAACAACAAGTATCGTAACAATAACAACCAGATTTATTCTTTAAATTACAAGTTCGATTCGACCAGCATTGCCGGCAAAATCAGCGGTACGGCGCTCGATTTGATTAAAAAGTATAACGAGCTTGCCAAGGAAGCCCACGGCAACGGCAACTATGTCGAGATGGAAGTTTTCCGCCAGTATGCCGAACATTATCGCAAAATCGTTACTGAAATCAACGAGAAGAAAAATCAGAACCAGAACCGTCCTCAGGAAAAGCGTTTTGAAAATCAGGAAGAGGCCGGAGCGCCGGTTTGCAACGACAATGCCGAGACCGGAGAAAATGCCGGCAATGTTGTTGAGATGCCGGTTGCCGAAACTGTTGTTCAGTCGCCCCGCCGCGAGTTTAAGGTTATAGAGATTTCTTCCGCCGAAGCCAACGCGGCTGTTGCCGCTCAGGGCGAAACGGCGCCGGCCGGTGCCGAGCAGCCCAAAGCCAAGCGGACATACCGCAAGAAGGCTGCCGCTGCCGCAGTCTGAACTGTTTGAGGGGATTAAATGTACTTTGCCATAGCTTCCGCGATTATTGCCGTTGCCTGTTCGGCAATTACCATCAAGACTCTGGTCGGCTATTCCGATATTCGCCGTTCCCGCAAAATTATTGTCGGCTTTCTGGTCGTTGTCGGCTGGTTTGCTCCGTTGCTGGTCGGTCTGGCGCGTGACTCCGGTCTCTTTGGCTCTGAAGCTTTTGCCGTTGTTTCCAAAATCCTTTATCTTATGTTCGGAACGGTTTTTATCCTGTTTTCCATGCTTTTGTTCCGCGATGTCGTCTGGTTTGCCCTCTATTGGATTTACAGCAAAATCTTCGGCGAGAACTGGAAGCTTCACCCCAAAAACATCAATCTGCTGGACAAGGCCAATTTTATTGTCGTGCTTTTGACGGCTGTGTTGGCTTCTATGGCCGTTTACGGCGGTGCCAGAGAACCGGAGCTCAAAAGGCTCGAGTTCGCCAGTGCCCGTATCAGCAAGGACATGCGTATTGTCATGATTAATGACACGCATATCAACCGTACGACGCCGGTCGAAACGGTCAGAAAACTGGTTGACCGGGTCAATGCCCTTGATGCCGACGCCATTGTGCTGGTCGGCGACATTGCCGATGACAAGGTGGATGCCGTCAAGCCGCACATGAAAGAGCTGGAACGGCTGAAGGCCAAATATCCGCCGCTCTATACCTTCGGCAATCATGAGTTTTACAACGGTCTGATACCCTGGCAGTTCAAGTTTAAGAACATGGGCTTTCTGATTATGTTTAATCACGGCGTCCGTATTCCTGACCACAATGTTTATATTGCCGGCATTCCCGATGCACACATTGCCAACAACAGCGATATCTGGAACGTCAACTTTCTGCAGGCCTTTAAAGGCGCCCGGAAAGGCAGCTACCGTATTCTGCTCTCTCATACGCCTGATTTTGCCGATTATCTGAGCAAGGACAGTGTGGATTTGCAGCTTTCGGGCCATACGCACGGCGGTCAGGTCTTTCCGTTCCAGATTTTGGCCAAATATGCCAACAAATATCTTTCCGGCCTGTACGACGTTAACGGCATTAAGCTGTACGTTTCCAATGGTGCCGGCTATTGGGGACCGGCCATGCGCCTGTTTGCGCCGTCCGAAATTACCGTGATTGACCTCAAGGCGCTGCCGCAGCCGCAAGCTTAAAAAATTCGTTGATAAACTTGATTTTGCCCTGCCGTCCTCACTATATTAATGTTAGAATAGGACATTAAAAACAGAGGGCAAAAATATGGATTTTGAAAAACTTACCAGCAAATCCAAGGAGTTGATACAAGACGTTATCAATCTTGCAGCCAAGGAAAAACATCAGTACATTTCCCCCGAACACCTGTTGAAATCACTGCTGGAAGACCGGCAGATTATTGACCTGATTTTGAAGTCCGGCGGTTCTCTGAGCCAGATTCGCCGCGAAACCGATGCCGAACTGGCAAAAATTCCGGCCGTTTCCGGTCAGTCGGTGCAGAGCATGATGTCGCAGGATTTTACCCGGGTGATGATGGAGGCCGAAAAGCTTGCCGACAAAGCCAATGACAAATATGTCACTTTGGAACGCATTCTGCAGGCGCTGTCCATGACCGACGGTACCAAAGCGCATGCCGTTTTGAGCAACGGCGGCGTTAATCCGGTCAAGCTTAATCAGGCAATCAACGAATACCGCAAGGGACGTTTGGCCGATTCTGAAACGGCTGAAGACAATTTTGAGGCGCTGAAGAAGTTTGCCGTCGACATTACCGCCAAGGCCAAAGAGGGCAAACTGGATCCGGTTGTCGGCCGCGATCACGAAATCCGCCGGACGATTCAGGTTCTGTCACGCCGTACCAAAAACAATCCGGTGCTCATCGGCGAGCCGGGCGTTGGCAAAACCGCCATTGTCGAGGGGCTGGCCATGCGTATCGTCAACGACGACGTTCCGGAAAGTCTGCGTCATAAGCGGCTGTTGGCCCTTGATATGGGCGCGCTGATTGCCGGCGCCAAGTTTCGCGGCGAGTTTGAAGAGCGCCTGAAAGCCGTTTTAAAAGACGTTGAAGCTTCGGACGGCAATATCATACTGTTTATTGACGAAATGCACACCATTGTCGGCGCCGGCGCTTCCGAAGGCTCTATGGACGCCTCAAACCTGCTCAAACCGGCGCTGGCCAGGGGCGAACTTCATTGCCTGGGCGCAACGACCCTGTCGGAGTATAAAAAATACGTCGAAAAGGACGCCGCTTTGGCTCGTCGTTTTCAGCCGGTTTTCATTTCCGAACCGAGCGTTGAGGAAACCATTTCCATTCTGCGCGGCATCAAGGACAAGTTTGAGCTTCATCACGGCGTGCGCATTTCCGACAGTGCGCTTATTGCCGCCGCTACCTTGTCCAACCGCTACATCAGCGACCGTTTCCTGCCCGACAAGGCCATCGACCTGATGGACGAGGCGGCCAGTTCGCTGCGTATGGCGATTGATTCCAAGCCGGAAGAACTTGATGAACTTGACCGCCGTATTCTGCAGCTGAAAATCGAACGTGAGGCGCTCAAAAAGGAAAACGACGAAAAGTCCGGACAGCGTCTGGAACTCATCGGTTATGAGATTTCCGGGCTTGAGGCCAAGGCCAAAGGTTTGGAAGACAAATGGAAAGAAGAAAAACAGGGCCTGGCCGATATTACCGAAATCAAGGACAAGCTGGACAAGGCGCGGATAGAAGTTGACATTGCCAAACGGGAAGGCCGCTATGAACGTGCCGGCGAACTTCAGTACAGCGTTATTCCGCAGCTGGAACAGAAACTGCAAAATATTGAGGAAAAGGCCAAAGACGCCAAAAGTCACGTTCGGGAAGTCGTTACCGACGAGAGTATTGCCGCGGTTGTTTCCAAATGGACGGGCATTCCGGTTGACAAGATGCTTGAAGGCGAAAAGGAAAAACTGGTTCATATGGAAGATTTTCTGGCCAAACGCGTCGTCGGTCAGAAAGAGGCGATTGCCGCGGTTGCCAATGCGGTTCGCCGCTCCCGCGCCGGCATTTCAGACCATCGGCAGCCGATTGGTTCGTTCCTGTTCCTCGGTCCGACCGGCGTCGGCAAAACCGAACTGAGTAAGGCGCTGGCCGAGTTTCTGTTCAATGACGAAAGCGCCATGCTCCGCATTGATATGTCCGAATATATGGAGAAACACGCGGTTGCCCGCCTGATCGGTTCGCCTCCGGGATATGTCGGCTATGAGGAAGGCGGCGTCTTGACCGAAGCCGTTCGTCGTCGTCCGTATCAGGTCATTTTGTTTGATGAGGTCGAAAAGGCGCATCCCGACGTTTTCAACATTCTGCTTCAGGTGCTCGATGACGGCCGCCTGACCGACGGCAAAGGCCGCACGGTTGACTTCAAAAACACCATTATCATCATGACCTCCAACCTGGGGTCCGACATTTTAGCCAATGCCACCGGCGCCGACGACCCGAAAAAAGTCAAAGCCAGAGTCATGGATATTGTCAAGGCATCGTTCCGTCCGGAGTTTATTAACCGTATCGACGAAATTACGCTGTTCCACAAGCTGGACAAGAGCAATATTAAAGAGATTGCCGACATTCAGATAAAGAACATCGAAAAACGGCTGGCCGAAAAGAATATCCGTCTTAATGTCAATGAAGCTGCTGAAGTCTGGATTGTCAACAACGGCTATGATCCGGTCTACGGTGCGCGTCCGCTGCGCCGTCTGCTTAAGAATCAGATTGAAAACAAGCTGGCCATGAAGATTCTGAACGGCGAAATCGGCGAGAATGACACGGCCGACATCATTGTCGCCAACGGACAGCTCGATGTCGTCAAAAACAAAAGGAAATAAACGATGGACTTATATAAGCAGGCGATGACCGTTGCTGAAACTTTTGACGTTTCCTCGCCGGAAAATTCGGTTGTGTTGTACAGCATCAGCTATCTGCCCACCACCCGCAACCGCGATTTGGCTTTTGACTGCGTCAGGTCTAATCCGGGAAAAATGATGATAGAACACACGGCCTGCGGCGCCGAACTGGTCAGGCTGGGGCTCGATTCGGCGGATAAATGCAATTTGCCGTCAGAACAGATTGCCGCCGTCTGGAAAGCGGCTTCCAAAAGGTTTATTGAGGCCGCTTCCGGAAATGTTTGTGCCTTTGTCGAAAAAGCCGACCGCCGTAGCGTTTTCCGTTCAATGGAGCTTCCGACTATTTTGCAAAATGAACGTATTCGAACCGTCAACGGTACGGACAAATACGAATTTGCCAAAATCTTCAGCGATTGACCAAAGCCCCGCACCGCGGGGCTTTTTGTTTTTTATTCGCAGCGGTAATTACCTTCTCCGCCGCTTCCCCCGAGTATCGGACAACTGTCAAGCAGGCAGGAACAGCTTAAAAAAGAGCTGGAACCTCCCGCCGCGGAGCAGGCTGCATTTGCTTCTGAACAAGTCGTTCCCCCTTGTTCTATACAATAACTGTAGTCGTTACAAAGACCGGTACAGCAGGAATAGTAATAAGGCGAAAAGTTGGATGTTTCATTGTCAGTATCTCCGCCGTCGGATGACGAAGAACCAAGGTACTCACATTCAACCGAACAATATCCGTTACGGTAATCGCCGTAACAGGAACCGTAATCACTGCCGCAGGAATACGGAAAGTGGTCGCTTTCGCAGTAGGTGCTGCAACGTGAACTGTCCGCGGAACAAACGCTTCCTTCGCAGTATTGCCAGCTTCCGCCGCAGTCATAATAACCCGCACATGGGTCGCATTTTTTGCAGGATTTAAATTTTTGGGTTGATCCGGAGTAACAGGAAGCAGCGCCGACTTCGCCGCCGCATTCGCAGGAGCT
>ERZ780177.4070-NODE-4070-length-10397-cov-7.029201_pt1 | contig 10397 bp, 9 predicted proteins | sample MGYA00510973_ERZ780177 | MGnify/ENA primary metagenome ERZ780177 (study PRJEB29588, sample SAMEA2144396) | human gut metagenome | biome: human gut; feature: human-associated habitat; material: faeces | place: Denmark | collected 2008/2010 ...
GCAGGCTTTCCGTTCCTGCAATAAAAATAAATATTCCGCTGAAACAGCCAGAGCGCCAGCGGAGGCTATTCTAAATCGTTAGGAGTACGAACTATGCCGCTGATCATCCCCAAGACCCTGCCCGCCTACGATGCCCTTTATGAAGAAAACGTCTTTGTCATGCACCGGGAGCGGGCACTGGCACAGCACATCCGCCCGCTGGAGATCCTGATCCTGAACCTGATGCCCACCAAGATCGCCACCGAGACCCAGATCGCCCGTCTGCTGGCCAACACCCCCCTGCAGGTGCATATGACCCTGCTGCAGACGGCCAGCCACGCCGCCACCCATGTGTCGGCCGCCCATCTGGATGCATTCTACAAGACCTTTGACGAGGTGAAGAACAACCGCTACGACGGCATGATCATCACCGGTGCGCCGGTGGAGACCATGGATTTTGAGCAGGTGGACTATTGGAACGAGCTGTGCGAGATCATGGACTTCAGCGAAACGAACGTCTACTCCACCCTTCATGTCTGCTGGGGCGCACAGGCCGGGCTGTACTACCACTACGGCGTGCGCAAGCAGCTGCTGCCGGAAAAGATGTTCGGCGTGTTCGAGCACCGGGTCACCCGCCCGGCAAACCCGCTGGTGCGCGGCTTTGATGAGGTGTTCTACGCCCCCCACAGCCGCCATACCGGCATCTGCCGGGAGGATGTGGACAACTGCGCCGCCCTGCGCATTCTGGCCGAGAGCGACGCCGCCGGGCCCTTCCTGATGAGCACCGAGAACGGACGGCAGATCTTTGTCACCGGCCACCCGGAGTACGATAAGTACACGCTGGATGCCGAGTATAAGCGGGACGTAGCCAAGGGTCTGCCCATCCATGTGCCTGCCAACTACTACCCGGACGATGACCCCGCAAAGCCGCCGCTGTTCCGCTGGCGCGCCCACGCCCACCTGCTGTATGAAAACTGGCTGAACTATTATGTTTACCAGAACACTCCCTACGACCTTGGGGATATCCAGCGGGTCAAGCACGAGAAGTAAATAACAAAAAGGCGATGCCGTGCGGCATCGCCTTTTTGTTATTTCTTACGTTTTGCGGGCTTTTTCTTCCGCACACTGTAGCCGAAGGTGCCAAGCTTTCTGCCAAGGGCCAGATACTCGCCGTGGCTGTACACGATGAGGTTTGCCTTGTCCAGACACAGCTTGCCTTTTTCGTCCAGCAGGCTCTCGTCCACATCGCAGGCCACCACCTCGGCCAAAAACAGGTCGTGGCTGCCCAGCGGGATGCGCTGGGTGATGCGGCACTCCAAGTTGACGGGGCTTTCCTCCAGCACCGGGCAGTCGGTCAGCACGCTGCCCGGGGCGGCGTGCAGGCCGCAGGCGGCAAATTTGTCCACCTCGCGGCCGCTCTTCACACCGCACCAGTCAATGGCGCGCACCAGCTTTTCGGTGGGCAGGTTGATGGCGAACTGCCCGCGCTCGCACAGCAGCTGATGGCTGTACCGCTCCGGGCGCACACTGATGGATACCATGCTGGGCTGGGTGCAGATGGTGCCTGTCCAGCCGATGGTGATAAGGTTGGGCTTATCCAGCCCGCCGCAGGATACCAGTACCGGCGGCTCCGGGTTCAGAAGGGTGCTGCCCTTCCAGCTTTGCTTGCTCATCCGTGATATTTCCTTTCGTAGGGAGCCCATGTGCGCTCCGAGATGATATAGCGCGGGCGGGCTTTGGTTTCCATATAGATCTTGCCGATATACTCGCCGATCACGCCCAGACACACCAGCTGTACACCGCCCATAAAGCAGACGATGCACACGGTGGACGCCCAGCCTGCCACGCTGCTGCCCATGGCGGCGCACACGATGGCCCAGATGACCCCGATAAAGCTGACAAGGCTCACCACGATGCCCGCCCCGGTGATGATGCGGATGGGCTTGTTGGAAAGGCTGGTAATGCCGTCAAAGGCCAGCGCCAGCATCTTGCTCAGGGGGTAGTGGCTCTCGCCTGCCAGGCGCTCGTGGCGCTCGTAGGTGACCACATCGTGGGCAAAGCCCACCAGCGGTACCATACCCCGCAAAAAGATGTTGACCTCCTTGTAATCCGCAAAGCTTTCCAGCACGCGAGTGCTGATCAGGCGGTAGTCCGCGTGATTGAACACGATATCCGCGCCCAGAGCGTTCATCACATGATAAAAGCCCTCGGCGGTGAACCGCTTGAAGAAGGTGTCGGTGTCCCGGCGGCTGCGCACACCATACACCACCTCGGCACCGTCCAGATATTTTTTCACCATCTCGTCCATGGCGTTGATGTCATCCTGACCGTCACAGTCGATGGAAATGGTAATATCGCAGCTGTCGCTGTGCAGTGCCTCCATCAGCCCCGCCAGCACGGCGTTCTGGTGGCCGCGGTTGCGGCTTTGGGAGATGCCGATATAGTGCTCGTCCTGTGCGGCAAAGCCTTGGATCAGCTCCCATGTTTTGTCGCGGGAGCCATCGTTGACAAAGAGCACCCGGCTTTTATCGCTGACCAGCCCCTGTGCGGTCAGACTGTGGATCTTTTCCAGAAACATGGGTGCTGTAATGGGCAGCACCTGCTCCTCGTTGTAGCAGGGGATCACGATCCAGAGAACAGGTTTGGACATTGCTTGATTGCTCCTTAAATATAAGATAGTTGGCAAAAGGCTACTGCACCATCTGCTGCAAAGCATCCGGCTCCAGCAGCTTGAAGCTGCTGCGGTAGGTATCGATGAGCTCCTCCTTCTGCATGGTGCTCAGCTCCCGGGAAAGGGCGCTGCGGTCGCAGTTGAGGTAATCTGCCAGCTGGATGCGGGAGAAGGGGATGCTGAAGGTCAGGCTGTGGGCGCGAGCGGCTTCGCTGAGCAGATAGGCCGCCACCTTGGCGCGCAGGCTCTTCATCACCAGCAGGTCGATGCGGTGGGAGAGGGAAAAATATTTATCGCTGATGGTGCGCACAAGGTTCTGCACCACCCGTTGGTGGGCGGGGCTGCCGTCCGAGAGCAGCAGCCGCTCGTAGGGCAGCAGCAGCACCTCACAGGGGGCGGCAGCCAGTACGGTGACCGGGCTGGACAGACTGGAGCCTCCCAGCACGTCCCCGAACACCCCGCCCGGCTCTACCCGGGCAATGGGGATGCGTGCCCCGCCCGGTGCCGGGCGGTAGGCTTCCAGCTCGCCGGACAGCACGATGCCTACCCGGCGGCTGGGTTCCCCCGCCAGCACAAGGGCTTCGCCCTTGCCGTAGCTGCGCACACTTGCCCCCAGCCGGGACAGCAGTGTGCTGAGCTCCGCAGCGGAAAGACCTGCGAACAGCGTGGTGTTTTGTAACAGCGGCAGATAATTATTCATCGCAACTCCGCAGAGAAAACAACGTTCTCTGCAGCCTCCTGCAATTGCGTTGCACACGCAACGGTATTTTTACCCCTATTATAGTAAACTGGAACGCGCAAAGCAAATGATTTTGCAAAATTTTTCAAAAAAGACCGGTTTCCGCTTCCCGTACCGGGGTGTGCCGGGTGTGAAAAGGAGTATATCATGAAAAAGATCCTGTCCTTACTGCTGGCGTTCAGCCTTGCACTGAGCCTTGCAGCCTGCGGCGGCAGCGCAAGCTCTGCCGTTTCCAGCACGGCGGTGTCCGAAGCTGCTTCCTCTGCGGCTGCTTCTGAGGAAGAAACTGCTGCGCCGCTGTCTGCTACAGAGCCGCTGCGCATCGCCGGGCTGAAGGGCCCCACCACCATGGGTCTTGTCAACCTGCTCTCAATGGAGCAGGCCGGCACTGCCGCCATGGACTACGATTTGCAGCTTTACGGCGCTGCGGATGAGATCGTGCCGCTGCTCATCAAGGGCGAGCTGGACATGGCCGCTATCCCGGCCAATCTGGCAGCGACCCTGTACCAGAAAACCAACGGCGGCATTCAGGCTGTGGCAGTGAACACCTTGGGCGTTCTGTATGTGGTGGAGCAGGGCGACACCGTCCATAGCATGGCAGACCTCAAGGGCCGCACCATCCTGTCCACCGGCAAGGGCACTACCCCGGAGTATGTGCTGCGCTATCTGCTTACCGCCAACGGCATTGACCCGGACAAGGATGTGGACATCCAGTATTACAGCGAAGCCACCGAGGTGACCGCCCAGATGGCCGCCACGCAGGATGCCATTGCAGTGCTGCCCCAGCCCTATGTGACTGCCGCCGAGCTGAAGGACGACACCCTGCGGGTAGCCCTTGACCTGACCGCCGAGTGGGACAAAGTAGCAGACACCCAGTTGATCACCGGTGTGACCGTGGTGCGCAAGGCCTACGCCGAGGAGCACCCGGACGTGGTAGCTGCTTTTCTGGCAGACTATGCCCAGAGCGTGAACGCCGCCAACACCGATCTGGACGGCACCGCCGCTCTGTGCGAGGAGCAGGGCGTGGTGGCAAAAGCCGCCATCGCCAAAAAGGCACTGCCCAACTGCAACATCGTCTGCCTGACCGGCGAGGAACTGAAGGCGGACGTCTCCGGTTACCTGCAGGTGCTCTACGATGCCGACCCCGCCGCCGTGGGCGGTACGCTGCCCGGCGAGGACTTCTACTGGACTGCCCAGTAACAGCCTGAAAAAAGCATTCCATCTCCCGCCGCTCTGCCGTGGTACGCAGCGCGGCGGTTTTTGTTTCCCGGTTGCAATTCCGCTGCAAAAGTTCTACAATAGAAGCACATTATAGAATATGGAGGGAAAACCTATGGCTTGCACTACCATTCTGGTCGGCAAGGCAGCATCGTACGATGGCTCTACCATGATCGCCCGCAACGATGACTCCGGCTCCGGCCATTTCACCGCTAAAAAATTCACCGTGATCCACCCGGAGGAGCTTCCCAAGACCTACCGCAGCGTCCTCTCCCATGTGGAGATCCCCCTGCCGGAGGGCGCACTGCGGTTTACCGCCATGCCCAATGCCGTGGAGGGCAAGGGCATCTGGGCAGCTTCCGGCGTCAATGCCGCCAACGTGGGCATGACCGCCACCGAGACCATCACCTCCAACCCCCGCGTGCTGGGCGCAGACCCGCTGGTGGAGTATCAGCCCGCCAAGGGCGAAAAGCCTGAGGTGCCCGGCGGCATCGGCGAGGAAGATATCGTCTATCTGGTGCTGCCCTACATCCGCTCTGCCCGCGAGGGCGTGCTGCGTCTGGGCAGTCTGCTGGAGCAGTACGGTACTTACGAGATGAACGGCATCGCTTTTCAGGATGTAAACGAGATCTGGTGGCTGGAGACCATCGGCGGTCACCACTGGATCGCCCGCCGCGTGCCGGACGATGTGTATGTGGTCATGCCCAACCAGCTGGGTATCGACACCTTTGATCTGGAAGATGCCTTCGGCGCACAGGAAAACTACCTCTGCTCCGCCGACCTGCGGGAGTTTATTGCCAAAAACCACCTCGACCTCTCGCTGGACGGCGCACTGAACCCCCGGGACGCCTTTGGCAGCCACGATGACGCCGACCACGTTTACAACACCCCCCGCGCATGGTATATGCTGCGCTACCTCAACCCCCGCACATGGGTGTGGGAGGGTGCCGATGCCGACTACACCCCCATGTCCGATGACCTGCCGTGGTGCATGGTGCCAGAGCGCAAGGTGACCCCGGAGGACATCAAGTATATGCTGTCCAGCCACTATCAGGGCACCCCCTACGACCCCTACCTGAGCTACGGCGACAAGTCCGCAAAGGGCGCGTACCGTTCTATCGGCATCAACCGCAACGACTTTATGGCGCTGCTGCAGATGCGCCCCGACCAGCCGGAGGAGTCCCGCGCAGTGGAGTGGGTGGCCTATGCATCCAACGCTTTCAACACCATGGTGCCCTTCTACGCCAATGTGGAGCGCACCCCGGAGTATCTGGCAAACACCACCGGCACTGTGTCCACCGATAACTTCTACTGGACCAGCCGCCTGATTGCCGCCATGGCAGATGCTTCCTATAACAAGTCTCTGTTCCACCTCGAGCGCTACGAGGAAGCCGTGCTCTCTGCCGGCCGCGCACTGGTGAACCAGTACGATGCAAAGCTTGCCGCCGAGTCGGACGCTGCCCGCCGCGCCGCCCTGCGGGAGGAAGCCAACACCGCCATCGCCGCCATGCTGCAGGAGAAGGCCGCAGACACGCTGGACAAGGTGCTGTTTGAGCTGAGCAGCCAGATGAAGAACGCCTATTCCCGCTCGGATGCCTGAGTTAAACCAGCCTGAGCACCAAAACCGGTCACGACCGGTCACATAAACGCAAAAAAGACCACCGCATACCCAAGTGCGGTGGTCTTTTTTGGCGTAAAGACACTCTTGTATCCTAGATGTTAGCAATCGTGCACAAAAATCGAGGACATTTTTTGTGAGCGAAAATGACTAAAAATGATTGATTTTGACTGTTTTTTTGCTATAATAAAGCTACAGACAACCAAAACACGCCAATACCGTGCAAAACCGGTCAGACGTGGGAAGGAAAGAAGGGGAGAGACACCATGCTGGCAGAGGAACGTTTTGCACTGATCTTAGAACAGCTGAACGAGCAACGCACCGTGACGGTGCAGCAGCTGTGCGAGGCACTGCACACCAGCGAATCCACTATCCGGCGCGATTTGACCGAGCTGGACCGGCAGGGCAGGCTGACCAAGGTGCACGGAGGGGCTACCCTGCCGGACAGCCGCTTTCTGGCAGACGAGCCCACCATGGAAGCCAAGGAGACGCTGGCAGTGGCAGAAAAGCGCAGCATTGCCGCAGCCGCCGCAGCGCTCATCACCGCTGAGGATTTTGTGTTCATTGATGCAGGCACCACCACGCTGGAGCTGGTGCGGGCGTTGACGGGTGCGGCGCTCAAGGCCACCTATGTGACCAACGGCGTGGCGCACGCCCGACTGCTGGCGCAGAAGGGCTGCCGGGTGTATCTGCCCGGCGGGCTGCTGCGTCCCCAGACCGAAGCCATCGTGGGGGCCCCGGCGGTCAGCAGCATCCAGCAATATAACTTTACCAAAGCATTCATGGGAGCCAACGGCGTAGCGCTGGAAGCGGGCTTTACCACCCCGGACCCCGAGGAAGCAGCCGTAAAGGCCGCAGCCGTCCGCCGCGCAAGGGAAAGCTGGTTCCTTGTGGACGATGCAAAGTTTGCCAAAATTTATCCGGCGGTCATCACGGATCTGCACGGCGGTGCTATCCTGACCAACCGCTGCCCGAACCCCAAGTATAAGCAGCAAACATTTGTAAAGGAGGCAGAAGTATGATCTATACCGTTACCTTTAACCCGGCCATTGACTACGTTGTGCGCTTGGACGCACCGCTGGAGGTGGGCGAAGTGAACCGCGCCCAAGGCGAGGACTGTGTGCTGGGCGGCAAGGGCATCAACGTGTCCGGCGTGCTGGCGCAGCTGAGCTGCGAGAGCGTGGCGCTGGGCTTTGTGGCGGGCGAGACCGGCGCATGGCTGGAGCGCGGTCTGGCGGCGCAGGGACTGAAAACCGATTTTGTGCATCTGGAAAACGGCATGACCCGCATCAATGTCAAGATCAAGGCCGGGCAGGAGACCGAGCTGAACGGCGCAGGCCCTGCCATCCCGGAAAGCGCGTTGCAGCAGCTGGAAGCCCAGCTGGACAAGCTGGCCGAGGGTGATATCCTCATTCTGGCAGGCAGCATCCCGGCAAGCCTGCCGCAAAGCGTCTACGAGCGGCTGCTGGCGCGGCTGCAGGGCAGGGGCGTGCGCGCAGTGGTGGATGCCACCCGCGACCTGTTGGTGAACGTGCTGCCCTACCACCCCTTCCTCATCAAGCCCAACAACCATGAGCTGGGCGAGATCGTGGGCAAGGTGCTGACCGGTGACGCCGAGATCGTGGCTGCTGCCCGTACTTTGCAGGAAAAGGGCGCCCGCAACGTGCTGGTGAGCATGGCAGGGGACGGTGCGCTGCTGCTGGACGAGCAGGGACAGGTGCACCGCATCGGCTGCCCCAAGGGCAAGGTGGTCAACAGCGTGGGCGCAGGCGACAGCATGGTGGCCGGTTTTGTGGCCGGGTATCTGCAAAGCGGCAGCTACGCGCAGGCGCTGCGTCTGGGCACGGCCTGCGGCAGCGCAACGGCTTTCAGCCTTGGGCTTGCCACAAAGGAAAAGATCGACGAGCTGCTGGCGCAGCTTTGATAGGATAAAAGGAACAAAGGAGGAACGTTTATGCGCATTACCGAGTTATTTACCGCACAGTCCATTGCGCTGGACGAAGCGCTGCAGACGCAGGAGCAGATCCTGAGCCGTCTGGTGGAACTGCAGGCTACCCACGGCAACATCACCGATAAGGAGGCCTACAAAAAGGCGCTCTATGCCCGCGAGGCCGAGGGCTCTACCTATGTGGACAACGGTATCACCGTGCCCCACGCCAAGACCAATGTGGTCACCCGCCCCAGTCTGGCCGCTCTGCGGCTGACCACCCCGGTGCAGTATAACGCCGAGGATGACGGCACCACCGACCTGCTGTTTGCCATTGCCGCCCCGGAAAACGGCAGCTTGCACGTTGATATGCTGGCGCGTATGATGCAGATGCTGATGAACGAGGACTTTGTGGAAAAGCTCAAAGCCGCCAAGACCCCCAAGGAGTTTTTGGAGTGCATCGATGCGCAGGAGGAAGCACAGTTCGGCGCAGAAAGCCTTTACCCAGCAGGCCATCCCGCAGGACGGCTACCGCATTCTGGCTGTGACCGCCTGTGTCAACGGCATTGCCCATACCTACATGGCGGCAGAAGCACTGACCAAGGCCGGAGACAAGCTGGGCCTGCCCACCAAGGTGGAGACCAATGGTTCGGACGGCGCAAAGAATATCCTGACCCGCGCCGAGATCGCCGCCTGTGACGGTATTATCGTAGCAGCGGAGAAAAAGGTGGATACTGCCCGCTTCGACGGCAAGCCGGTGCTGTTCGCCCATGTGGATGATGGCATCCATAAGCCGGAGCAGCTGCTGCAGAGCGTTTTGGACGGCAAAGTTCCGGTGTTCCATTCCACCGTGCGCGAATCTGACAAGAACCTGCTGGAGCAGAACCGGGGCGGTGCCGCAAAGGACAGCCTTGGCCACACCCTGTACAAGCACCTGATGTATGGCATCTCCCACATGATCCCCTTTGTTGTGGGCGGCGGCATCATGATTGCCATTGCTTACCTGCTGGATGATTACAGCATTGACCCCGCCAACTTTGGCATGAACACCCCGGCTGCCGCATTCTTTAAGACGGTCGGCTCCGCTGTATTCAACTACATGTTGCCCATCCTGGCTTCTTACGTTGCCATTTCCATTGCCGGTGAACCCGCTTTGGCTGTCGGCTTTGCCGGCGGTGTGCTGGCTATGAACGGCACTAACTTTACCGGCCTGCTGAACGGCCAGGTGGATGGCGTTTCCGGTGGTTTCCTGGCTGCCTTGCTGGCTGGCTTTGTGGCCGGTTATGTAGTCCTTTTCCTGAAAAAGATCACCGAAAAGCTCCCAAAAAGCGTCAGCGGCCTGCGCCCCATGCTGATCTACCCGCTGGGCGGTGTGTTTGTGATGGGCGTGTTCATGTGCGGCATCAACCCGGTCATGGGCATCATCAACACGGCCATGACCGACTGGCTGAACGCCATGGGCGACACGTCCAAGGTGATGCTGGGCGCAATCGTCGCGGGTATGATGAGCATTGACATGGGCGGCCCTTTCAACAAGGCGGCTTATGTGTTCGGCACGGCGGCGCTGGCTGCCGGCAACTACGAGGTCATGGCGGCTGTTATGGTCGGCGGCATGGTCCCGCCCATCGCCATCGCGCTGTCCACCACCTTCTGCCCCAAAAAGTGGAGCCCCGACGAGCGCCGCAACGGCATTGTCAACTATGTCATGGGTCTCTGCTTTGTCTCCGAGGGAGCGATCCCCTATGCGGCCGCAGACCCACTGCGCGTGCTGCCCAGCTGCATCATCGGCTCGGCGCTGGCCGGTTCGCTCTCGATGGTGTTCGGCTGCGCCCTGCGCGCACCCCACGGCGGTATCTTCGTGTTCCCGGTCGTGGATCATGCCCTGCTCTACGTCGTCGCCCTGGCCGTCGGTTCGGCGGTGGGCGCGCTGATTTTGAGCCTGCTGAAGAAAGAGTACGTGGAAGAATAAGCACAGAAACCATGCAAGGCCGCCCCGGCAAAGGGGCGGCCTTTTGGCGTGCCGTAGGGGAGGAGACGGCGTTCCCGACGATCCGGCAACGCCGCAGACGTAAAAATCCCCGCTCCCTGTGCCGCGGGCGGCAGGGGAGCGGGGATTGGATATTTTGCGGAAAAATCAGCCCAGGCTGATGCCCATAGCGCGGGCGACGTTCAGCATATCGCAGTCGCCGGGCACGCCGCGGGTCTTACCGGCAATGTCGGCCAGCGGGTTGGCGGTGACGTGGCG
>ERZ780177.4075-NODE-4075-length-10386-cov-3.183041_pt1 | contig 10386 bp, 8 predicted proteins | sample MGYA00510973_ERZ780177 | MGnify/ENA primary metagenome ERZ780177 (study PRJEB29588, sample SAMEA2144396) | human gut metagenome | biome: human gut; feature: human-associated habitat; material: faeces | place: Denmark | collected 2008/2010 ...
AAAGGAATCGAAAGAACCACTGAAAGAAAAGAAAAAACCGGCACCAATTCCCCAGAAAAAGCCGCAGATTAAACCGAATAAAAAGCCGGTTCAGCCGAAAAAAACCGAAACCGACAAAAAGGTGACTCCAGCCAGTAAACCGGCAGCAAAACCAAACAAAAATGCCGTAAGAAGCGCTAATCCGCTGCAAAGCCTGATGAATTCCGTTGATGATTTGCAGAAACAAATCGGTGAGGAAGATGCTCCGGCACAGGTTCCTTATGACGAGCCGGTCAACAACCTCGGTATAGAGGGGGGAAACAGCCAAGGGTCGTATTTCAGCGAACTGTCGGTATCCGGCATTGATTTTGTAAAATCTAAAATTCAGGAATCATGGAAAACGATTGCCGGCGGTAAAGACGACCGCAATATTGAGGTTGTCATCAGCGTCAAGCTGACAAAAGAGGGACTTATCGAATCTGTAAAGATTGAAGATATGCGGCGTTACAGGACTGACACCTATTTTCAGGCATTGGCAGACAGCGCCGAACGCGCAATTTATATAGCACAGGACGGTTACGGTGTCTTTAAGGTATTGTCGGCACAAAGCGGCTCCAGATACAGCGACTGGAAAGAGATACGATTTACGTTTACGCCACTGGGGCTATCCAAATAATCTGATAAAAAGAGAGGCAGATATACCGGGCTTATCTGCCGCCTAGGTTGTTATCTGAAAGATGTCGGATATGGCCTGCGGGACCTATTTGCCGACGAAGGGCTTGCCGAGGCGGGAGGGAAGTAGTGAACGAGGGGGAATGCGGAGGAGGGACAAAGGGAGAGAAAACGCAAAACAGATGGGAAACGAGGGACAGGCTTTCATACATTCAAACGATAGCCGCTGTTTCCCGTCAATATCAGCTGGCTGCCGCCGTCCTGCTCCACTTTCTGGCGCAAACGGTAAATATGCGTTTCTATGGTATGGGTGGTTACGCCGGCGCTGTATTCCCAGACATTTTCAAGCAAATCTTCTTTACTGGCCGCGGCGGGCAGGTTTTGGTACAAATACTTAAGAATATCAACCTCTTTTTCGGTCAGCTTTGTCGTTTTGCCGGATTTGGACGATACAATCTCCTTTTTGACGGGATAGAGGCTGTATTCCTTAAAATTAAGACACTCCTTGCGGCGAACTTTAGGCAGAAGGGTTTTGTTCTGCAAGGCCTGCAAAAACCCGGAAAGGGCAAACGGTTTTTTTATTACCACATCGGCATAATCGGACAATTCGTGCTCCGATGAGAAGAGAACCACAGGAATTTCAGCCTTTTGCCCGGCACAGGACGCCGTTTCGCCGGATTCCGCGTCAATCAGAAGCATATCGGCATTTTGTACCGAATCGGCGGAGAGAATTTCCGTTTCCGGCACTTCGCGCAGAATTTGCTGCGCCAAATCCCCGGCAAACAGTGAATCCGATGAAACTATACAAATTTTGTTCATAACTTCAACTCCAGCCCGAAAATGAAAGCATAGCCTTTGGCATTGTTTTCCGGCAGCGAATCTGCTCCTTTCGACTCCAAATGAGCGGCTGTCAGCGAAAAACCGACATATTTGTTATACTGCCAACTGTTGGAAAAACTGATAATTTTATCGCGATTGCCGCTGTGATCAGCTTTGGAATCAAAATAAGCAATTCCGGTCGTAAACGGCCCGATGGCATAGCTCAAGCCGACATTATACGCCTGCCCTTCCCTATATGCGTCGTACAGGTTCGCCTTATCCAGCGCATAAGCGGAACTGGAAGTTTCTGTTTTGCGATAAGAGGCTCCAAGCGTCCACCCTTTGCGGTAGATACTGATTCCTGCGGAGTATTCTTTGTCATTTTTATCAAAATCAGCAAAACCGAGCGATGTTTCCAACTCATAGCCGAAAACATCCCACGAACCGTACGCACCGAGAATATAGGCGCTTTTGTCCTTATACGGCGCGTCTTTGGCGACAAGCCCGGACTGGCTGTAGGTTTCCGGCACAAAGGTCGCACCCAGCTTCATCCCCTGCCATTCCGGCGTTACATAGCTGACTTTCGGAGAAGCGCCGTCGGTGTTGATATAGGTTGAATTCAGGGTCTTATAAGACATCCTGCCGCCTTTTTTGTACCAGTTCGGATTGGTGATGAAATTAACCAAATCGGTATTATTTACCCGCCAGGCTCCGACATTCGGCGCGCCGACAGCAAACGCATAAGCAACGTTATAATTCTGCCCGGCGGAAAATTCGCCGAACGGGGTTTCCGCCAGTACATAGACCTCTTCGCCCCATATTCCCTGATTATAGTTTTCAACTTCCTTTGCCGAATCTATCATAAAATAGCCGATAAGCGAGGCGGCGTATTCGCGGTTAAACTCGTAGGTCAGCCGCCCGTACGCATTCAGCGAGGAATTCAGATTATTCTGTTTATGCAGGCGGTTATACGGTTTGGCATAATCCGTATAGCCGTAATAATTGTTGAGTTCCAGCGCATAATCCGTTTCCAGCGTGCCGGCACAGGCGGGCGACGCGGCCAGACAGACCAGCCACAAAGGGGATATTTTCATCCGTTTTTCCCAAAATAAACCAATCTTGCTTTCAATATAAAACTATCTTTTTGTCTTAACAAGACTTATATTGTTTATAACCTAAAAAAATATGGATAAATATAATGCTTTCTGCTTTAAAGTGACCTATATATTCGGTTAGAGATAAAATAAATCAGATATGGAGTAAATATAATGCAAAAACCTGTAATGCTATTGATTCTGGACGGCTGGGGATACCGGGCAAACGTTACCCCCGACAATGCCATTGAACAGGGGCATACGCCCAACTGGCACAACCTGCTGGCGACCTGTCCGCATTGTTTTGTGGAAACGTCCGGATATGATGTCGGACTGCCGGAAGGACAAATGGGAAATTCGGAAGTCGGGCACACGAATCTGGGCGCGGGACGCGTCGTTATGCAGGATTTGCCGAAAATCGACCTGGCAATCAAAGACGGAAGTCTGGAGAAGAATCCGACACTTGTCGAGCTGATTAACAAACTCAAAGAAACAAAAGGAACCTGCCACTTGATGGGGCTGATGTCGCCGGGTGGCGTCCATTCCCACCAGAAACATATTGAAGCGGTCTGCGGAATTTTGCAGAAAAACGGCATCAACGTTGACGTACACGCCTTTTTGGACGGCAGAGACACGCCGCCGCAGTCGGGCAAAGGCTTTTTGAGCGATTTTGAAAACAACATCAAGGATATGCCGAACGTCAAGCTTGCGACTATTGCCGGGCGCTTTTACGCCATGGACCGCGACAAGCGCTGGGACAGAGTGGAAAAGGCCTACGACAACATCGTTCTCGCCGACGGCAAGCGTTTTGCCACCGCGGACGAAGCAATTACCGCGTCTTACAATGACGGCGTAACGGATGAATTCGTCGTTCCGGCCGTTGTCGGCGATTATCAGGGAGCACAAGACGGCGACGCCGTGCTGATGATTAACTTCCGCGCCGACCGAGCGAGAGAAATCTTATATGCCTTGGGCGACAAGGAATTTACCGGTTTTGAGAGAAAGAAAATCATCAACTTCGCCATACTGGTCGGAATGGTTGAATACTCAGTTGATCACAATCGCTTTATGAAGACGATTTTTGCGCCGGAAGCACTGAAAAACATCTTTGGTGAAGTGGTGGCAAACCACGGACTGACCCAGCTCCGAATCGCAGAAACGGAAAAATATGCACACGTTACGTTCTTCTTCAACGGCGGTGAAGAAAAAGAGTTTAAAGGCGAAGAGCGAATCCTTATCAACAGCCCGAAAGTCGCAACTTATGACCTGAAGCCGGAGATGAGTGTTTATGAAGTTACGGAAGCGTTAACTGACGCGATTGAAAAACAAAAGTACGACGTCATTATCTGCAATTTTGCCAACGGCGATATGGTCGGGCATACTGGTATTATGGACGCGGCGCTGAAAGCGGTTGCGGCGGTTGACGACTGTTTGGGAAAAGTGATGAAAGCCATTAAAGACATCGGCGGAGTTCTGTTTGTTACAGCCGACCACGGCAACGTTGAAAAAATGGTTGATGAAAAGACGGGCGAACCTTATACCGCGCATACCGTCGGGAAAGTTCAGGCCGTACTTTATAACGCAGAGCCACCGGTAAAAGGCCTGAAAGACGGTCGGCTTGCCGATATTTCCCCGACACTTTTGGACTTGATGCATATTGAGAAACCGAAAGAGATGACGGGCAACTCCCTCTTGGAAAAATAGGGTTTTGATGAAACGGATATTATTCTTTGGCATAGCGTTGACAGCTTTTGTCCTGAATTGCCCGGGCGGGAATTCTGGCTATGCCAAAGATATATCCGAAAGCGATGTCAAGAGGATAGAAGCTGAAGCCAAAAAGAAAACAATAGAATCCAGAAAATTGCAGGCACAGGCGTTACAGCTCAATTTGGAATTATCCAAGATTGACAAGACTGTTATCGGACTGGCACAAAAAATCCAGAACAATGAGGACAAAATGTCCGAACTGGAAAACAAACTGGCGGCATTGAAAGAGGATTTGGCAACCAAAGAAGCAGCTTTTGCGAAAGAAAACAATTCTTTGGTACAAACACTGGCTTCGCTGCAAAATATGTCGCTTAACCCGTCGGAAGCGGTCATTTTACAACCGCTTTCGCCGGTGGATATTATAAGAAGCGCCATTCTTCTCCGGGAAACGGTGCCTTTTTTGAACGAAAAGTCTTCAAAACTCAAAACAGATTTGGACAGCGTTTACCAGCAGAAGAAAAAAGTCGAAGAAACTGTCGCGGAAACGAAGAAAAGACAGGAACTGCTGGAAAAGCAACAGGCAGAAATGAGAACGCTGATGAAGAAAAAAGCCGGTATGCGCAAGGTGTTGGAAACAAAAGGCGCCGAAACGCAGAAATTGGCGGAAAATCTTTCTTCCAAGGCAAAAAACCTGCGGGATTTGCTTGATGAACTGGAGCGACAGAAAGAACTTGCCCGCAAAAAACAGGAAGAGGCAGAAAGACTTGCGGCTTTGAAACGGCAGGAAGAATTAAAACGGCAAAAAACGCCGCACGTTATCAGTACAAAAGAACACGAAGACATAAAAAAACAAGCTAAAGGCGGCAGGTTTGCAAAAGCCAAAGGTTCGCTGTCGCGACCAGTCAGGGGAACGGTCATAACGGAATACGGGCAAATGCTTTCCAAAGGCGTAACCTCCAAAGGGATTGTTTACAAAACTCGCCCGGAAGCGCAGGTTATCGCACCATACGACGGAACGGTCATTTTTTCCGGCCCATTTAAAGGATATGGTAATATTATTATAGTAGAACATGGAGACGGATACCTGTCTCTGCTTGCCGGTTTGGGCGTTATCGACTGCGAACCGGGACAAATGCTTTTGGCCGGAGAACCGGTCGGCACCATGCCCGACAGCAGCAATGCAAAGCTGTATGTCGAAATACGGAAAGACAGGCATCCAATTAACCCCGCGCCATGGATTGCCGGTTAAACTTTATTGATAGGAAAGAAAATGAGAAAAAGTAAGTTGTTGTTTATTTCTTTATTTGCAGGACTGATGATAAGCGTTGCAAATGTCAGGGCTGCGACCAGCAAAGACGATGATGCTAACACGTACGAACTCTTGAATTTGTTCGGCGAAGTTATGGAGCGGGCAAAGCTTAATTATGTAGAAGAAGTTTCTGACAAGAAACTTATCGAATCGGCAATTAACGGAATGCTGACATCGCTGGATCCCCATTCAAGTTATCTGGATGCTGACAGTTTTAATTATATGAGCGAACAGACAAAAGGCAAATTTGGCGGCTTGGGAATCGAAGTTACCATGGACAACGGTTTGGTTAAAGTCGTTTCGCCGATTGACGACACTCCGGCGGCAAAAGCGGGTATCAAGGCCGGCGACTATATCACAAACATTAACGGAGAAACCGTAGTCGGCATGAGCTTAAACGATGCCGTCAGCAAAATGCGCGGCAAAGTTGGCGAAAAAGTCAAACTGTCCATACGCAGAGTCAACTCCAAACCGATTGAACTGACGATTAAACGGCAGGAAATCAAAATCCAGTCCGTTAAGAATGAAATCAAGGAAGACTCTATTGTTTACATCAGGATTTCTTCGTTTACGGAAGATGTTGACAAATCTGTCAGCGAAGCAATTACCAAAGCGAAAAAGAAACTTAAAAACAAACTGCTGGGCATTGTCATTGACGTCAGAAACAATCCCGGCGGGCTGTTAGACCAAGCGGTTGACGTTTCGGATCTGTTTTTGGAAAAAGGGGAAATCGTATCCACCCGTTCGCGCAATGAGGCGGATACGGTTAAATATATGGCAAACGAAGGCGATATTGCCAAAGGGCTGCCTATTGTCGTCATTATCAACGAAGGTTCGGCCTCGGCTTCCGAAATTCTGGCAGGTGCGCTGCAAGACCACCACAGAGCAATTATCTTAGGCGAAAAGTCATTCGGCAAAGGTTCGGTTCAAACCGTTATTCCGCTTCGGGATTACGGGGCGATGCGCCTGACAACAGCCAGATATTATACGCCGTCCGGGCGTTCTATTCAGGCGAAAGGCATTGAGCCCGATGTTGAGGTTAAACCTGCTAAGATTGAAGAACTTGAGTCTTACACCTTAAATATCAGCGAGGCCGATTTAAATAATGCCTTGAAAAACGACAGCGACATAGATGCCGGAAATGAAAAGAAAAACGGCAAAAGCAAGGAAGATTTGGCTGACTATCAACTTGTCCGCGCTTTAGATTTGCACCGCAGCTCAGTTATGAAGAAATGAAAGAACGCAATATAACGGAGATCGCAAAACCTTTTGCTTTGGTTCCGCTTTCCAATCTGGTGGTGGAAGAATAATGAAAAAAGTGTTTCGCCCCAACGCCGCAGCAGTTGTTTTCCGCCAAGACAAAAAGGTTTTAATGTGCCGGCGGATTTTTCCCAAGACTGACGGCTGGCAGTTTCCCCAAGGCGGCATAGAAGCGGGAGAAATACCGGCAGAAGCTGCGTGCAGAGAACTCTATGAAGAAACCGGCATATCTTCGGTCGAGCTTGTATATACCGATGTTGAACCTACGCGGTATGAATTTTCTGCCGAGATAAAAGAAAATTTTCGTAAAAGAGGCATATTTAACGACGGACAAGATATTTATTTTTCTTTGTTTTACTTTACAGGCAACGAAAAAGACATTCACTTAGATATGCCTCATCCTGAATTTAAACGCTATAAATGGGATACGCTGGAGTTTGCAGTTTTCAACGTTATTGATTTTAAAAAGGAAGCTTATTCTGCTGCTGCGCAAAGAATGGCTCCGTTGATAAAAGATTATATTGCAAAGCTCTCTTGATATTTGAAACTTTTTAACATAAATTTATGGTTAGGTTTACTTTATTAATGAGGAGAGATTATGAACAATCTGCCGGAAATAAGAGATATACAAATACCTGACGGCGTATCTTTTTTTCCCGTAGCATACGGATGGTGGGTTGTTCTGGTTGCCGGTGTTTTTGCTTTCATGATTATAAAAATAATTTTAAAACTGCGCCGAATCAGCAAAAGACGTTATGCTTTTAAAGAACTTGAGGAAATTTCCACATCACGCCCGGTTTATGCCGCGGTTATGATTTCTGAATTGTTGCGACGTATCTGCATTTTGAAATATCCGGAGGCAAGCTCATATTACGGGGAAAAATGGATTGACTTTCTAAATCAACATACTCCCTCTCCTTTATCCCCCCAGGCAGCAAAACTTCTTAAGTTTGCCCCTTTTATGAATGGTTCAGAAAACAGCCGAACCTATGTACCGCAAGATGCTGAGAGCCTGAAAGACTTCTGCCGAAAATGGATAGGGGAAAATCTATGACCACTTTTGAATATCCGCAATTTTTTTGGCTGCTGCTGTTTCCTTTCGCCGTTTTTTTTCTGTTTCCCAAAGCCAGGGGTGTACACGGCGATGCATTAAAAGTTCCCTTTTTAAAAGATATCAAATATATTCAGGCAAAATCTGAACAAACGGCATTTTCGGCTTTGGGAAGCAGAGCTTGGCTTTCCGTTAAATATCTTTATCTTTTTTCTTTATGGGTGCTGCTTGTTATTGCTGCCGCACGTCCTCAACTTGTCGGCGAACCATACCGTCTTAAGGCTGAAAACAGAGATATTATGCTCGTTATAGACATATCACCGTCAATGCTGCAACCGGATTTGTCCCGAACCCAAAGGATTGACAGGCTGACAGCCGTAAAAGCTGTTGTCGGCTCTTTTGTGCAAAAAAGAACGGAAGACCGGCTCGGGTTAATTCTTTTTGGAACACGCGCTTATGTACAGTCTCCGCTTACCTTTGACAAAAATGCCGTTGCAGAAATTCTGAATAATGCTGATGCAGGTATGGCCGGCAATTCGACTTCTATCGGCGATGCTCTGGGTCTGGCATTAAAAAATCTGCGGGAAGAAAAAGAAAAAAACAATAAAGTTATCATTTTGCTCACGGACGGAGAAAATAACGACGGTTCCCTAAGCATGGCACAAGCCATCGGCCTGGCAGAAAAAGAGGGAATAAAAATATATACCGTCGGCGTCGGTTCCGACCGTAACTTTCTCGGCTCACTGTTTGGACTCGGCAATGGCGAACTCGATGAAAAAAGCCTGAAGGAGCTGGCTCAAAAAACAAAAGGAAACTATTTTCGAGCAACAGACGTAAACTCGCTGGCTGAAATATATACAAAAATTGACCAGTTGGAGCCGGCTAAAAGCGAGGGCAATATCGTGCAGGAGAAAAAAGACTTGTTTTATATTCCTTTGACTTTTGCCCTTATTTTGGCATTGTTTCTGTTGTTTTTGCCGGGGAGATACCTGAAATGAACGATTTATTCCATAATTTTCATTTTTTGCGCCCATGGCTGCTGGTTTTTCTGCTGCTTCCTCTGCTTTTGTTTTTTAAGAAATTAAAAACAGGTGGAAATGCTTCGTCGTGGGCAGATGTTTGTGATAAAAATTTGTTAAATTTTCTTTTGGTCAGCAATAGCGGGCAAAGACATTTTTCCGTAAAAAAACTCATTTATACGGGATTGGCCGTGGCGGCCATTGCGGCTGCCGGGCCGGCATGGAAAAAAACGGAAATCCCTTCCCTTGCCGTGGAAAATCCGAATATGTTTGTCCTCAGTCTGGCGCAGGATATGCAACTTACGGATATCACGCCTTCCAGACTTGACCGGGCTAAATTTATGATTTCCGATTTGGCAGAACACATTCCGCAGGGGCAGTTCGGCCTGGAAGTATATTCGGAGGAACCGTATGTCATTACGCCGATTGCTGACGATGTCAAATTATTAAAAAACCTTCTGCCGCAAATCAGACCGGACATTGTTCCGGACAACGGCGACCGGCTTGACCGGGCTGTTGATTTGGCAATTGAACGATTTAAAGCCGCAGGTTATGCGCAGGGCAGCATTATTTTATTTACTTCCGATGTCGGGCAGCGGTTTGACTTGGCATTACAACACGTCAAAAAAGCATCTGCCCTTAATTACAAAGTTCACGTTATTGATACATCATTTTCAGGAAACGAAAAGCTCAAAGTTTTGGCAGATACCGGAAACGGCGTCTATTTAAGCGTTAGAAGTGCAAATACGCAAAAACTTGTCAATGAAATCACAAAAATTAACGAAGAAAGGATTAAACGCAGCCAAAATATGCGTTCTGATTTTGAAGATTACGGATATTATCTGTTGTTTATCCCCCTGTTTTGCACTTTGATGTTTTTCCGGCGGGGAATGATTATTCTTGTTTTATTGTTGTTTCCGTTGCAGGCTTATGCCGGATTTTTTCTGAATAATGATCAGGAAGGCCTCAGACTGTTTCAAAAAGGGCAATATGAACAGGCTCTCAAGTTTTTTAAGAACACGGACTGGATAGGAGCAACCCTTTACAAACAGGGCAGGCCTGAAGATGCCTTAAAAGAATTTCAGAAATCCAACAGCAGCCTTTCTTTTTATAACCAAGGCGTCATTCTGACAAAAATGTGCAAATATAATGAAGCAAAAGAAGCTTTTGCCAAAGCGCTTGAGGCTGATGCAAAAAACAGTGATGCCGAATATAATCTTACAGTTATAAATGAATTATTTGAAAAAGAATTATGTGTGGTAAATTTCGGAATTGAATCTTTTTATCAGGACCTGAAAAAGCAGAATGTCAAATCGGTCCATGTTGCGTGGAAACCGGTGGCTGGCGGAGATAAAAAGATTGCCGGTTATTTAAAACAGTTAAAGGATCCGGATCTGGCAGAGAAGATCGCAGCCGCAAACAAGGAGGCACTTCGCAGAATCCTTGTGGCTCAGCCGGCGCTGGTAGGAATGTCAA
>ERZ780177.4076-NODE-4076-length-10383-cov-2.941325_pt1 | contig 10383 bp, 9 predicted proteins | sample MGYA00510973_ERZ780177 | MGnify/ENA primary metagenome ERZ780177 (study PRJEB29588, sample SAMEA2144396) | human gut metagenome | biome: human gut; feature: human-associated habitat; material: faeces | place: Denmark | collected 2008/2010 ...
AAAAAGGAAACGGCGTTTCCTTTTTCTTTGAATTCATGTATAATCCTGTTTTCGACAGTTTTAAAGAAGCAGAAAGGCCCTAAGTCCTTTATTTAAAAGGGATTTGGGGCCTTGAATGTATTTTAAAATGTTGTATATAAAGTTTTTATCCGATCAATTTATCCAGAGTTGTTTTTAAATAATACTGATGATCCAGCTTCAACGAATAGATTTTCATGATGGCCTGCAATGCCCTGGAATCTGTATAAAGCGATTTATAAATGAATCCGTCAAAGTCTGTGACATTCATATTCTTCAATGTTTCTATGATCTGTCTTGTCGTAAAGTGTGTCCCATTTCTGTCAAGCTGTACTTCCAGCAGACGGTAGATCAGCAGTGCTGTATAACAGAGCGTGAAGTGAGCGATAATTCTCTCTTTCAGGCGGTGATAATAGGGCCTGCTTACAAAATCGTTTTTTGTTATCCTGAAGCATTCCTCTATTCTGTACCTTTTGGAACTGATATCCAGTATCTCCTGTACAGATTTGTCATAAACATTGGTCACAATAATATAATAGCCGTCATATTTTTCTTCTTCCCGGATCTTTTCTTCATCCAGAATATAGCTCTCTTTTGTTGCTGCCTTCCTTTTGATAAACCTTCTCACATCATTCGCACCTTTTTTGATCGCTTCGGGATCACTCGTTTTCAAAAGCTTTTTTGCCCTCTCGATTTGTCCTGCTCTGATTTTTCGCTGGTATTCGTAGCTCTTTCTCGAAAAAGTGATGATGATTCTCTGTTCAAGCGCTGCTTTCGCTTTTACCGTCTTCTTTTTTCCCCGGATGATCCTCTCTTCCAGAAAGTCCATTACAAGCTCCTTGGACGCATCTTCTACCTTGTACGCCTTGTCCTGATAGAGAGAAAGGTTGCTTGCAGGATCAATTCTTTTCATGGTTTCTATCGATATCTCTCTGCCGTTTGAAAGCAGCCTGTAGTACGAATCATTAAATACCGCTTCCTTCAGTGTGTCGGGAAGCTTCTTCAGCGACTGGGTGACAATGAATCTCCTTCCTCCCATAGCATTGAATTTCCGGATATCGTAGGATCCGAGCCCTGCATCCGCGCAGTAGATGAAGTCGCTGTTTTTAATGATCTTAACGAGCTTTTTTTCCAGAGGAAGGACGGTATTCATTTCAGCCTCGTTTCCTTTAGTCAGACACATCGACATCGGGATGCCGTCGCTGTCCATGAACAGACCCATCTGTACCAAAGGATTGGGCCTGTGATCTTTCGAAAGACCATATTTTCTGAATCCTTCAATGATCTCGCCTGTATATTCATCCACGATATCCTCGAACTTACGATGCTTTTCTCCGTTTAACGGGTTAGTTATCATTTTGACTAATTGCGTGCACGTGAGCGAATCAGGGTAGTCCAGTTCCATGTATCGCTTGAAATAAAGGTTGTATAGCTGTTGTAATTTTGTATTGAGAAAATCCTTGTCTGGACGGTGTACTATTTTACCGTTCTTAAACTCGTTTTCCCTTACCACTATATCCGTGGTGATGAATCTCGTTTCAGAGTTGTGTGCGACTCGAATTCTTATTTTGTGTGTCCCGTCTGATAACCTTTTTGCGGGAACTATTACCAATGTTAATGTAGCCATAATTTGTGTTTTTAGGGTAAAAATGGCGTTTTCGACCATTATTTTTTTAACATCCTATTGTAATTTACTTATAATCAGATTCTAATCCGGGAATTTTCCGACCATAATCCGACCATTTTATAGCGTCAAAAGTGACGTTTTTGCTCTCTATTATAGACTACTAATTGATAGGAAAAATAGTTCGATTGTGCTTTTAATATGCTGTATATCAATAAAATAAAAATCGGAAGCTCATGCTCGCTCGCAGGCTTCCGATCAACACAAAAACTAAACTAGACTTAACTAAACTATTCTATTCTTGGAATTTCACAATCCCTTTCTGTTCGTTGCAAAGGTAGATATAAAACGGGTTTTGACAAACTATAATCGACAAAATTCACTTTTTTGCCGATAAATTTGGCATTCATCAACTTCTTTCGTCCAAAAAAGCCTGGAAAACCTGTTTGTAGCTATCACTAATGGGGATATACGTTTTGTCAAAGACAATACGGCCACGGTCGATCACCCGTATTTTGTCCTTCTGAACAATGAATGAGCGATGTACACGGATGAATCGGCTTGAAGGCAAAAGCTCTTCCATAGCCTTCATGCTCATAAGTGACAAGATAGGTTTGGCATCCTCTTCTGTATAGATTTTGATGTAGTCTTTCAATCCTTCGATATACATGATCTTTTTCAGTTCTACTTGCACCAGCTTGTAGTCACTTTTTACAAAGATACTGTCTATCTCTTCCGGTTTCTGCACCAGTTCAAACCATTGCAGGGCTTTATTTGCCGCTTGCAGGAAATCGACATACGAGATAGGTTTCAGCAGATAATCGAGTGCATTGACGCGATACCCGTCGATTGCATACTGACCGAATGCGGTCGTAAATACGATACGCGTGCGGGGATCTACCATCTTCGAGAACTCCAGTCCGTTAAGTTCCGGCATCTGAATGTCAAGGAAAAGAAGATCGACCTCTTCGCCCGGTAACTCCTTCATTGCCTGCACCGCACTGGAATACTTTCCTGTAAGTTGCAGAAACGGTGTCTTGTTTACATAACTTTCTAATAGGCCAAGAGCCAAGGGCTCATCATCTACAATGGCACAACGTAATATCATAATTCTCTCTATTTTATTGCTTAAATCTGATGTTTCTTATTCAGCATCCAATACTTAATATTTAATACCTGTCTCTCACACGGATACTCAATCTCGATTTGTACTCCTTGCCGTCTTCCGAAATTCCTTTCTGCCAAGTATATTGGCCGGGATAAAGAATCTCCAGTCGTCGGCTCACCTGTTCCAGTCCTATACCCGAACCGCTCTTGTCCGTTATGTTTTTGGGGTGATTGCTGTTACTTATTTCGCAGATCACTTCCGTGTCATTTTCTGCAAGATGGATATGGATGAAACTCCGTTCTGTAGGCGATATACCGTGTTTGAAAGCATTTTCGATCAAGGAGATAAAGATCAGCGGTGCGATAAGCGTCTGACTGTCCGGTTGGATGTCGATCTGCGTTGTCATCTGTACATTGGCGGACAGACGGATGCGCATCAGTTCGATATAGTTGCGGATAAAGTCAGTCTCCTTGCCCAAAGGGACATAAGTCTGCTGATTATCATACAGTACATAACGGAGCAGCTTACTTAGTTCCTGCACAGCCTGTTGTGCTTTGTCCGTATCGAAAGCAATTAATGCATAGATATTGTTCAATGTGTTGAGCAGAAAATGCGGATTCAGTTGGTTCCGCAGATTCTTCAGCTCTGCTTCCGAACGACTCCGTTCTGCCTCCTTGCGGGCTGCTTCCGCTTGCGTCCATCGGGCACTCATACGTATTGCGGCACTCAGTCCGATGGTGAAAACGAGGCTCAGCATATCTCTGACAAAGAACAGCCATCCCGGAGGAACTCCCGACCGGTGCTTGGGAACAAAGGAAGGGTCGAATGTCAGACTCCGCCAAAGATGCAGCATCAGACCGATGGCACACAACAGGAGAATATTGTAGGTAATATACCTCTTGTTCTGGCTCTGGAAAAGATACCGGGGAACCAGCAGGAAATAATTGACGTAGAACACGATCATAAAGGACAGCGGTACGGCAGAATGACGTACGTATGCCATCCAGTTGATGTTTCCGTTTTCGCGCTCTACGAAGAAGAACGGAAAACCGAACATAATCCCCCAGCCGATCACATGTATCAGTGCTTCCAGGGGACGACGTGCGGATGTAAGGGTTTGTTTCATAAAGACAAAGATAGTTTTTTATTCGTATCTGATAGCCTCTATCGGGTCTAAATCTGCAGCTTTCTTTGCAGGATACCATCCGAAGAAGACTCCGGTGACAGTACAGACGGCAAAAGAAAGGAAGACACTCCAAGGCTGGATGAAGATAGGCCAGTGTGCCACACTCTTGACTATCCAGCTGGCACCGCAGCCGATGACGACTCCGATAAGGCCTCCCGTGATGCTGATCAGGATCGCCTCGATGAGGAACTGACTCAGAATATCAACGCCACGTGCGCCGACAGACATACGCAGACCGATTTCGCGGGTACGTTCGGTGACGGATACGTACATGATATTCATGATACCGATACCACCTACCACCAGAGAAATTCCGGCAATGCAGGCGAGCAGGGTTGTCATCAGATCAGTGGTAGAGTTTAGCATCGTGCTCAACTCCTGTTGCGTACGGATGGTGAAATCGTCTTCGTCCGAGGCTTTCAGTTTATGGTTGCGCCGCAGGATTTCCGTGATTTCATCCGTAGCATACTCCGTCATGTCTTCGGTGAGGGCAGAAGCAAAGACACCCTGAAGATAGGTGACGGCAAGTAAGCGTTTCATAACGGTGGTATAAGGAGCCAGTACGATATTGTCCTGGTCCTGTCCCATAGAGTTGTATCCCTTTGCTTTGAGTACGCCTACTACCCGAAACGGTATTTTATTGAAACGGATAATTTTCCCTATCGGGTCGCCTCCATCCGGAAAGAGGTTGTCCACAATCGTCTTACCGATCACGCAGACCTTAGCCGAACTCTGTATGTCGGCTTCTGTAAACATGTCTCCGGTTTCTACGCTCAGCTGGCGGATTTCCAGATACTCCAGTCCGACACCGCTGACAGATGACGGGTAGTTGTTGTTACCCGCAATGAGCTGTCCCGATGAAGAAACGTTGGGGCTGATGGCAGACAGGAAATTGGTCTCATCACGCAAGGCTTCATAATCGGTCAGCTTCAACGTCTGCATGGCCGAAGGGTCTTGCCGGACACCACCCCGTCTGTCGGCTCCCGGATGGATCATGATCATGTTCGATCCCATCTCCGATATCTGTTGCTGGATGCTTCGTTTCGATCCCTGACCGATAGCGAGCATCGTGATGACGGAAGCGACACCGATAATGATACCAAGCATGGTGAGGAAAGCGCGTAGCTTGTTGTTTGCCAATGCCCGGAGAGCTATCTTAAATAAGTTGGTTCCATTCATAAACTATTGTTGCTTATTACTTAATACTTTTATTTTCAATCCTCGTCGCTCTTGGGCAATGCGGCCAGTGCTTCGGCTGCGGACAGAATATGTGAATTGACAGTATCTTCAATGGCATGTCCGTCGCGCAGGCGGATATTCCGGCTGCTATATTGCGCGATTTCAGGATTGTGCGTTACGAATATAATGGTACGTCCTTCTGCATGAAGTTTCTGGAACAGGACAAGTATCTCGAAAGATGTACGCGTGTCAAGGTTTCCGGTTGCTTCGTCGGCAAGGATTACCGCAGGATTGTTGACCAGTGCACGGGCGATGGCTACACGCTGCATCTGTCCGCCGGACATCTGGTTGGATTTATGTTCCAGCCGGTCGCCCAGCCCCACAGCCTGCAACGCTTCGATGGCACGCCGGCGACGTTCGGCGGCGCTCACTGATGAATTATACATCAGCGGCAACTCAACGTTTTCTACAGCCGTCGTTTTTGGGAGCAGGTTGTAGCTCTGGAAGACGAAGCCGATTTTCCGATTTCTCAGTACGGCACGTTGAGGCTTGCTCATCGTACGTACAGAGATGCCATCGAGCAGATATTCTCCGCTGGTAGGAGTGTCCAGGCAGCCCAATGTGTTGAGCAGCGTGGACTTTCCCGAGCCGGAAGTACCCATAATGGTCACATACTCGCCTTCGTTGATGGTGAATGAAACGCCCCGTAACGCATGGACGGTTTCTTCTCCCACCTGAAAGTCTCGTTTGATATTTTGAAGTTCAATTACTTTTTTCATACTCGGCTACTTGTTGCTTTTCTTTTTATTGTTTCCAGGAGGGCCCGGCATGAACGGACTTCTTTCTCCGCTTCCCTGATTTTGCTCAGCCTCTGCATTTTCGCCCGGCATGGCGCCTATGGTAGCTTCCGTTACAACTTTGGTTCCTTCGGCAACGCCGCTGATGATTTCTGTAGAAACACCGTTGCTGATTCCGATTTCTACCGGATGAGCCGTGAAGGTGGTTCCTTCGCGTGTCCATACCTTATGCTCACCTTCGCAGTCTTTCACAATGTCGTTTTTGCCGATCAACGGTTCTTCGGGAGTGAAACGTAATGCTCTGCTGGGAACAGACAATACATCTTTTTTATCGAGAATATAGATTGTGACGTTAGCTGTCAGACGCGGTTTCAGTTTCAAGTCCGGATTCGGAGCAGAGATCACCACTTCGTAAGTGACTACCGTGCTGGTGCTTGAACTTGTACTGCTGCTACTGCTTGCGTCTCCCAGACGAATCTGTGTCACGACTCCGCTGAACACATCGTTCGGATAAGCATCGACAGTAAAGCTGGCGCGTTGGCCTTCTTCGATACCGCCTATATCCGCTTCATCCACGTCTGCCACTACTTGCATTTGAGTCAGGTCGGCTGCAATGGTAAAGAGGGTAGGAGTTTCGAATCCGGAAGCTACCGTCTGTCCGGCTTCTACATCACGGCTGATGACTACTCCGTCAATCGGTGAAGTAATAGTAGCATAAGACAGGTTCCGTTCTGCTTTTGCCAAAGACGCTTTGCTGCTGTCGAAAGCACTCATGGCTTTCTGATAATTATAGAGAGCCTGTTCGTAGTCAGTATCGCTGATCAATGATTTATCGTGCAATCCTTTGCTACGTTCGTAGTTCTTTTTCTGATACTCGTATTCGGCTTTGGCACCATCGTAAGTTGCCTGCTGAGAAGCCAGTTCACTCTGTAGAGTGATACGGTCCATTTCAGCAATCAGCTGTCCTTTGGTTACTACCGAATTATAATCTACATAAATCTGGTCAATGATACCGGATACCTGCGTACCGACTTCTACTTCTGTCACCGGTTCGATTGTTCCGGTTGCAGTCACCGAATTGGAGATATCGCCTTTACTGACAGTAGCGCTGGCATAAGTCACCTTGTGCTTTGCCGGAGAACCTGTAAAGAACCAGATTCCTCCGCCTGCTACTACGGCAACTGCCACAGCGATCAGGATAATCTTTTTCGTTTTCATTCTATATTTTGTTTTTACTTATTTATATTCTGCTTTTTATAAGGAAGAAGGCTTATAGTGCCAGTTTGTCTCCCTGATAGAATTTAAGCAACTGGGTATTCAGTATCGCCATATATTTAGCTTGGAGCTGCTCCTGCTGTGCTTGCAGCAGGTTGTTCTTTTCCGTTAACAGTTCTACTGTATTCTTCATACCCAAGTCGAACTGTTCACTGATCAGGTCGTAGCTGATCTGCGTACTTTTCAGTTTCTCATTCGCTGCCGCATAACGCTGTTGTGCGCTGTTTGCATCCAGCCAAAGTCCTTCGATCGTTTTATACAGCGTTTTCTGTTCGTCAAGTAGCGACAGCAGGCTCGTCTCACGCTGTAATTTAGCTTTCTGTACGGCGCTCTTAGTCTGCCGGTTGTTAAATATAGGAACGCTGACGGAGACACCGATGGAGTTGTTCCATCCGTTCTTTACCTGTTCTCCGAAGGTGAAGTCGCTGCCGCTGGTATGGTTGGTCCCGATTCCGGCACTAAGGCTGATGGTGGGAAGGTAGCCCGCTTTGGCGATGTCGATACCCAGTTCCGATGCTTCCACATTAATCTTGCTCGCTTCAATCTCGGGACGAAGAGTGAGCGCACTCATATATACATCTTTTTTAGCAGGCAACGGCAACAGTACATTCTCGTCGGACAGGACGGGGAGATAGATGTTCATTTCATTCTCCCCATCGAGTTCGAGCAATTGTTTTAGTTGTAATTTGTAGTCCTGAAGAGTGGCTTGCGCTGTTACTAATTGATAACGGTCGGTGCTGACCTGAGCTTCCAACTGTGCAAAATCACTTTTAGCAATGCTTCCGGCATTCAGAAGTTCCTGTCCGCGATCACGCTGCGCAATGGAAACTTGCAGCGTGTTTTCGTTGACCTTGACAGATTCGGCTGCATAAAGAATCTGTATATAAATCTGGGCAATAGATTCCTGAATACTATTCTCTGATGTTTCTACATCCAGATTTGCGACCTGATTGTTCAGCCTTTCCTGCTTGATGGTGTTCAGTCGCTTGCTGCCATTGTAAATGGTCCACGAAGCATTCAGACCGTAATTGCCATTGTAACTGGTCTTGCTGGTTGTCTCGATCACTTCACTGCCGCTGACTGTTTTGCTCGATTCCTGATACGGACGGTTCACCATATTCTGGCTTGTGGAGAATGACAGACTGGGGAACAAGGCAGCTTTTGCCGTCTTCACGTCAATCTGTGTACTTTCCGCATTGACCCGGTTTTTACGGATCGTAATGTTCTGTTGCAACGCATAGTCGATGCACGACTGTAAATCCCATTGAGCGGGGAGATTCACCTCACTCCGGACATTGTCCTGCACAGAAGATTCTTGGGCGGATATACCGGGCAGCAACCCCGCTCCAAGAAATGCTATCACTGTCAATCTTCTTACATTTATCATATTCATATATTTCTATTGATTTACTGGAACGAAGGTACGTACATCTTATATTAGCTGCAAAAGTGATAGACAGATGGCGCTTTTTCGCCGTTAAATGTTTTTTTTCTGTCGATAGGCAGGTTTTTGAAGAAAAACACAACAAATCACACAACTTTTTTGACTAGTTGTTTGTTTTAATTATAAAAAATGTATATTTGTACTCATTACAAATTATAACGTCAACATATGAAGAATACACTGCTTACGATCTGGAACTTCTATTTGGAGGGCTTCCGTAGTATGACCTTGGGGCGTACCCTGTGGGTTATCATTCTGCTGAAATTATTCGTTATGTTCTTCATCCTTAAAATGTTCTTTTTCCCTGATTTCCTCCGTGACCATCCTACGGATGACGACAAGGGAACATACGTGGGAAACGAACTGATAGAACGTGCCATCCCCGGTAAATCTACTGATTTTTAACTCTTAAACTACATAGGATTATGATTGAAAGTATTGACACCTCGCTGATCGATTGGTCGAGAGCCCAATTTGCGATGACAGCCATGTACCACTGGATTTTTGTTCCCCTTACGCTCGGACTGGCGGTGGTAATGGGAATAATGGAGACGCTGTATTATAAAACAGGCAATGAATTTTGGAAAAAGACTGCCCAGTTTTGGATGAAACTCTTCGGTATAAACTTTGCCATTGGTGTGGCAACCGGTTTGATTTTGGAATTTGAATTTGGTACGAATTGGAGTAATTATTCGTGGTTCGTAGGCGATATCTTCGGTGCGCCGTTGGCTATTGAAGGGATTTTGGCCTTCTTCATGGAAGCTACGTTTATAGCGGTGATGTTCTTCGGCTGGGAGAAAGTGAGCAAGCGTTTTCATTTGGCTTCTACCTGGCTGACAGGTCTGGGAGCTACAATTTCCGCCTGGTGGATTCTTGTTGCCAATGCTTGGATGCAACATCCGGTGGGTATGGAGTTCAATCCTGATACGGTTCGTAATGAAATGGTGGACTTTTGGGCGGTGGCTACTTCGCCTGTGGCCGTCAATAAATTCTTTCATACGGTGTTGTCCGGCTGGGTGCTGGGTGGCGTGTTTGTAGTAGGCATTGGTTGCTGGTATTTGTTGAAGAAGCGCAATCGTGAGTTTGCACTTGCCAGCATAAAGATTGGTGCTATCTTCGGATTGGTGGCATCACTGCTTTCCGTTTGGACAGGAGACGGCTCCGGTTATCAGATTGCGCAGACGCAGCCGATGAAACTTGCCGCTGTGGAAGGATTGTATGAGGGTGGTACGAATGTGGGTTTGGTGGGAATCGGCATGCTGAATCCCGAAAAGAAGACTTATAATGACGGAAAAGAACCTTTCCTGTTCCGTATTGAGATACCGAGTATGCTTTCTTTCCTTGCCGAGCGTGACGCCAATGCTTATGTTCCGGGAATTACGAATATTATCGAAGGTGGCTATCAACAGAAAGACGGTACGATTGCTCTTTCGGCTGCCGAAAAGATTGAACGGGGTAAAACGGCTATCGGTGCGCTGGCTGCTTACCGTGCTGCGAAGAGTGCCGGGAACGAGGAGGATGCACAAGTGGCATACAAAGTGTTGCAGGAGAATATTCCTTATTTCGGATACGGATATATTAAGGATGTGAATCAGTTGGTTCCGAATGTTCCTCTGAACTTTTATGCCTTCCGTGTCATGGTGATTCTGGGTGGATATTTCATTCTGTTCTTTATTGTTGTACTGTTCTTTATCTATAAAAAGGATTTAAGCAAAATGCGCTGGATGCATTGGGTGGCTTTACTGACGATTC
>ERZ780177.4085-NODE-4085-length-10371-cov-3.306902_pt1 | contig 10371 bp, 9 predicted proteins | sample MGYA00510973_ERZ780177 | MGnify/ENA primary metagenome ERZ780177 (study PRJEB29588, sample SAMEA2144396) | human gut metagenome | biome: human gut; feature: human-associated habitat; material: faeces | place: Denmark | collected 2008/2010 ...
AGGTCCGGGTAGCCGCGGGCGCGCAGCATTTCGGCTGCGGTCTGCACGGTCCGGAGGTTGGGCATGGGCAGGATGTCCTGTGCCGCTTCGTCGTACAAAAAGCAAGGGAAGCTGCACACGCCGCCCACCTCCACATTCGGCATCGCCTCGATCGCACGCACTGCGCTGTCCAGTTCCTGCAATTCAAAGCCGCCGTACTGCCCGGAATACAGCATGTCGCCTTCTCCCAGAACACGGAGCATCAGCTTCTGGTGCAGGCCCAGCTCGGTGCAGACTGCGCTGATCTCGCGGGCTTTTTCCAGCGTGTACACCGTTACGATCACCGGCTTTGCGCGGAGGATCTTTTTCAGGGCCGCCCGGGGGATCTGGACCAGATGCCCTACGTTGCCGAGGGGGATCTGATTTTCCACCATCGTCAGCGCCTCGCGGAAGTCCACGCACACAGCGCCCACATATCCCATGTCGGTCAGCGCACGGGCGATCAGGGGGTTGCGTCCGATCTGCTTGAGCATGAAAAAGTTCTGCACGCCGTTTGCGTCGCCTGCCTGTTTGATGCTGCGGGCATTTTCCAGGATCGTGTCGTAATCCAGCAGATAGGTGTCCGGCAGGATCACGCCATTCTGCTGCCATTCAATGCCCAGACGCACCAACGGCTGGTTGCGCTCCATTACGGTCTTTAAAAACACAGGGCATCTCTCCTTTTCCTCTCGTTTTTTCAGCGGTTCAGTTTTCCTCGACCTGCTCCATGCAGCTGCGCAGAATGCGGATGATGGTGTCCGGGCCGCTGCGCATGGGGTTGATGCGGATCATCCGGTGTTCAATGGTCGGGTCCTGCGCACGGAACGTTCCACTGACACGGTAGATCATGGGGGCAAACTCGTATTTGCTCTCGCTGCCCACCGGATGCGGCGCTGCGCCGAACTTCGGGGCAGCGTCCAGAATTTTTTCGGCGATTTCCTGATCAAACTCCACCAGCAGCACCTTGCTCTGCGCGTTTGCCAGGAACGCCTGCCGCACATGGGGGACCTCGCCGGCGTTCAGGCGGCGGACCAGCTCCTCGTTGACCTCGCTCTGGATGGCGAGCGCCACCGGCGCATAGATCAGGCCGCGCAGGGCCTCCATGGCTTCGTGTCCCTGCACCTGACTGCCGCCGGAATACTGCATCTTGTAGATGCGGTCGATCAGCTCCTTGCTGCCGATCACTGCACCGACGCCCTCCGGACCAAGGATCTTGAAGCAGGAGAAGGTGGACAGGTCGGCCCCCGCCTGGCAGCCGATGGCGTCCACTTTCAGGGCGGCGTAGTTGTCATCGGTCACCACCGGGATGCCCGGCAGCGCAGCCTTGATGGCTGCGATCACGGCCTTGTAGTCGTAGCGGTCCTCCGGCTTCTGCCGGGTCAGCTGCACCAGGGCGCCGCGGATCTCGTCCTTGTGCTGCGCGCAGACGGCCCTGAGCTGTTCCAGATCGTTGAAGTCCGCGCGGATGGGTTTCAGCCCCATGGCGTCGATGGTCACCTGCGTCGTCGTATAGATGGGCGAGGTGTGCACCAGAATGGCATCCCCCGGTTTCAGGCAGGCGGTCAGAGCCCAGCGGATCGCACCCGTGCCGGAGCCGCGCACAAGCAGCGCCGCCGGGGCATCAAAGGTGTCGGCAAAGACCTTTTCCACCTTTACCGTGCAGCGGGGCTTGTTCAGCCCTTTCACCACGCCGAGGTCGCCCAGCGAGAGGACTTCCTCTCCCTGAAAATTGCGGGTCACTGCGTCAATGACCTTGAACTGGAGCTGTTTTGCCTGTTCCAGCGAGATAGAATGCAGAGGATAGGTTTTCATTGTCAATTCCTCGAATCCTTGTTATTTCTGTCCTTTGTAGATGCGCAGTGCATTGCGGTACAGCAGGTTCTCCCATGCGCGGTCCGGCACGCCTGCCTCGCTTGCCAGCGGAGCAAAGGTGTCCAGCAGGTAGCTGTAGCCCACACCGCCCCGGTCTGCAAAGTTGCTGCGGCGGGTGATGTCCATGCTCATGACGATCTGCGTGTCGTACCCTTCCGCACAAAGGCGGCTGAGCCAGTCTGCACGGGAGACATCGGGCTGGTAGTTGCACTTGCCGATGGTGTCGAACGCAATGTTGACCCCCTGATCCAGCAGGCGCTTCATGTAATCCAGATCGGCCGACAGGTCGATGTGGCTCAGCACCACCCGGCTCAGGTCAACGCCAAAGCTCTTGAAGATCTCCAGCTGCTCCAGGCCGCGCGTGCCCAGCGTTGTGTGGGTGCAGATGGGTGCCCCCGTTTCTGCATGGGCGCGGGATGCCGCACGGAACACCTTGGCCTCCGTCTCGGTGATGTCCTTCGAGGTGCCGATCTCGCCGATGACGGTCGCCCGGACACCGGTGCCTTCAATGCCCTCGGTCAGTTCCTTCACCATGATGTCACACAGCTGCTGTTCGGTCAGCGTATAGCACTCCGGCGGGAGAAAGGGCTCCTTGTAGTAGCCCGTCGCGTGGGTGATCTCCACCCCCGCCTGTGCAGCCATTTTCTGCACATAGGCCACGTTCCGGCCCATCCCGCGGTTGGTCTGGTCGATGATGCCGACCACACCGTGTTCCGCCAGCCGCCGGTATTCTGCCGCGGTCGCGTCAAAATCATCCAGCCTGCAGTCGATGTTCTTCTTCGGGCCGGACAGGTCGATCGTCGTATGCTCGTGCGCATACAGAATCTTTTCAGGCAGTTTCAAAAGGATTCGCCTCCTGTATTGTTTCTTAACCAGAGCCGCCTCCCGACGCAGGCCGGGAGGCGCTCATTTTATCCGGGGATCAGGCGGCAGGGGTGTACAGAGACAGCAGGAACAGCACGTTTGCGATCAGGCCGACCAGGATCGCGCCCAGAGGACCGACCGCCATGGAGACCAGAGGCTTCTTGCTGCACTTGTTGATGCACCAGAATGCCACGATGATGAACAGACCCGTCGTGGGCATGATTGCCTGAGCAGCCAGGATGCCGCCGATCAGCAGGGCGATGTCGATAACGTAGCTCATAGCGGTACGGATGTTGTCGCCGCAGCGCTTGATGCCGGGGAACTTGTCCAGACCCTTTGCGATGACGTTCAGCAGCAGGATCTCCACGCAGATGCAGGCTGCACCGGCAATCAGGGCGATAAAGGGGTTGGGGATCAGCAGACCAATCACAAAGACGAAGGTCATGCCGGCCGGAGCGTAGACGCCGGTGGTGATGGCGGTGGTGGCAACCAGCGGGATAAAGCCGATGGCACGGGCCAGAGCGGTCAGACCTGCGTTGACGCGGTCACCCTCGGCCAGCAGGCCCAGGCTGATGGGGTCACCGGCCATGATGCTCATGCTGGTGCCTGCTGCGATCAGGCCGCCCATGAGGGCCAGAACCGGCATATACTTGCGGATGCGTGCGACCTTGTCGGCAAAGATCTGGGTCAGCATTTCGTTGGAGTTCTGGTCGTTGCCTTCCTTATCCATGGCAGCGAACACCAGCATGATGATCATACCGGCCAGCAGGGCCATGCCGTCCTTGTTCAGGCTGATCGTGTGCTCAGCGTCCAGTGCGATCTTGCCGTAGGTCTCAACGATCTGACGGACCAGCAGGGTCACAACGGCGGTGATGATGCCCTTGGCAGCGCCGAACTGCAGGGCAACCGTCACAGCCGGGAAGATGGCAAAGGCCAGCGTGATACCGGCAGAGACCTGGCCTAGGCTGCCCAGGAAGTTGACCGGCAGCAGGTTGAACAGGTCGATGATCACCTGCAGGCCGAACAGCAGGGCCACGCCATACACAGCGCCGATGACGCCGGAAGCGATCATGCCCTTTTTGGTGTCCGGGCACCAGGTGCCGATGATGTCGGTGGTGAGCAGGATGCAGTGGATCAGGATGATGCTTGCGGCAATGGACGTGGGCAGGCCGTAGCCGATGACCAGACCAAAGCCGATGGCAAAGCTGGTGGCTGCCAGAGCCTTGCGATCCATGCGCTTTTCCAGATACTCCGGCAGGACCGGGCGCAGGCCGTCGTTGAACACGGCGATGCTCTGGTTTGCCAAGATCGATGCCAACGCACCAACTGCCGCGATGATAACGTAGCGCAGAATGGTTTCCATATGTAATCCTCCTTATTTGACGATCCGGATCAGAAGCCCAGACCCTTGAGAATGATCGGCACGACCTTTTCGATGTGCTGATCCGTAAAGCCGTATGCCTTCTTGCCGGCCTTGACCTGTGCCAGGATCTCGTCCTCGCTCAGCATTTTGCCCGGCATGGACACCGTTGCGCACTGGTTCATGCCCAGCAGGGCAATGGCCATTGCCAGCGCACCGCCGCCGCCCGTCTTGCAGGCGCCGAAGTAGTAATCTGCCTGCCCAGTCTTGACCGCCATTGCCGCCGCAATGTCATCCTTGATCTCCACCGAGGCACGGTCGCCTACAACACCCTTGATGGTGTCATAAACCTTCTGCTTGTCGATCTGGCCGCCTACTACGATTTTCATAAGCTAGCCCTCCTTTCTGATGTGGGTTTTATGCAAATGCTGTCACGATTGTGCCAGCACGACCCCGATGTGCATGGTCAGGAACTTCTGCTCGTCCTCCGGCAGGTCCGGCAGGATCTCCCGCACCAGCGCCTGCGTTGCTTCCAGTGCCTTGGGGAAGGTAGGCTCCTGGCTGGTCTCTTCGTAGACCTCCTCGTCCAGCGGCTCCACCGGCTCTCCGCGGTGGATGCGCCCCAGCGCAGCGCACAGGTGCGTGATCATGGCGGAGGCGTTTTCTTCGGTCAATGTCAGACCGTATTTCTCCTGAAAAAAGCGGATCACATCCTGTACCTTTCGGCAATCCTCCTCGGACAGCATCCCTGCCTGGTGCAGGATCGTTAATCTCGGTTCAAAATCCATCTCTGACATCTCCCAATGATTTTTTGTTTTGCTTACAGCCAGGTGCCGATCTTGTCGGCCAGCGTCTCAGCCGGAGCTTCGGTTCCAAAAATGTTCCAGACCAGCTCACAGATCTCGCCGCAGCAGCTATAGGGGCTGTAGTACGAGGTGGAGTCCGGCTTGAAGCCGACGTTCTGCTTGTTGGTCAGGAAAATGACGGCGGTCTTGTTGGTCTTGTTCATGACCACATGGGTGCCGGTAAAGCCTGCGTGGCCAAAGGCGTCGTAGTGGCGGTCGCCGCGGCCCATGAACGAGGAGCCCCGCTCAAAGCCCAGCCCGCGGGACGGCTTGCCGTTCTGCTCGCTGGTGAACTCGTCGATGACTTCCTTCTTGTAAAGGCGGACGCCCTTGTAGATGCCGCCGTTCAGCATGGCCTGGCACAGCACGGCCAGATCTTCCGCGTCGGAGTACAGGCCCGCGTGACCGGCCACGCCGCCGTTTGCCATCCATGCATTGCCGTCGTTGCACTCGCCCTGCAGGGTGTAGTTGCGCCAGCCGGTGAAGGTGCGGAACGCGTCCAGATCGGCGGTACAGTCGTAGCCAAAGCCCGGGTAGTCGATCTCGTCCACCATGGCATACTCATACGGGTTGCCGAAGGAGGTGGCTGCCACATCCTCGGTGGTAAAGCCGTTGGCCAGCGGCAGATAGGTGGTGCGCTTCAGCCCCAGAGGCTTGTAGATCTCGTTCTTGACGTATTCGTCCATCGAGCGCCCGGTGATCCGCTCCACCAGGAAGCCCAGCATCTGGAAGCCCAGGTCGCTGTACTTTTCCTCGCCGGGGGCGAACATCAGCTCACAGTTGCAGATGTAATCCAGCACCTTGGCCTTGTCCTTCTCGATGTAGAGGAACATCGCCTTCCACTGCGGCAGACCGGAGGTGTGAGTCAGCAGCTGATGCACGGTGACGTTTTCCTTCCCGTTCTTGGCAAACTCCGGAATGTAGCTTGCTACCGTGGCATTCAGGTCGATCTTGCCCTCGCTGTACAGCTTCATGATGGACTGTGTCGTGGCCATGATCTTGGTGCAGGATGCCATGTCGAACATGGTATCCATCTGCATGGGGCGGGGATCGTCCAGCCGCACGCCCATGTCGTTGAGCATTGCGTAGCCGTATGCCTTTTCATACACGATCTTGCCGCCGCGTGCCACCACGATCGTTGCGCCGGGGAAATATCCCTGTCCCATGTAGTTTTCCACAATGTTGTCGATGGCCGTCAGGCGGTCATCGGTCCGGACGGGCATTGCAGACCGGGGGAAGCAGTTCTCCGCCTGCTCCGGGCTGGCACACCCCATAAAGGCAGAGGCAGCTGCCAGTGTGCCAACGGTTTTGCCGGATGCGATCAGGAAGTTGCGCCGAGTGATCTTTTTCATGCGAGATCTCCTTTTCTTTCTGCAAAAAAATCAGACATCCTGTATCGGTTTTCGGAAGAAAATGTTTTATACAATATCTTGTATTTTCATCCCGAAAGAAACATCCGCATGTCCTCCATGCAGATGTGACTTCTGTTTGACAGCACCTTTGCTTAGTAGCGCGGAATGATCTGCTTGCGCATCACCTGCTGCTGGATGTGGTCCACACGCTCCACCGACAGGATCTTGCGCACCAGCTGCGCGGTGATGTTATCACTTTTCCGGCAGGCAAGCACGGCCACGGTATCTTTTCCCTGCTCATCCAGCCGGGGCATCGGATAATAGCTCAGCCCCTCCGGCAGCATATCGGCGCTCCAGACGCCGGCATCAATGACGCCGCTGTGCAGAAACGGCACCAGTTGACTATAGATGATGGGCACATATTGCACCGGCTTATCGGCAAAACAGAACCGGGTCAGCATCTCCTGGTCCACCGAGGAGGCATCCACGCCCACCTTGCAGTTCTGCCAGTCGCCCTTGAAGTCCGGGCGGACAAAGACCCGATGCTGTTCCACATAGCTCTGCGGGCCAAAGGCCGCGATCAGCTGGATGTCCTTGCCCTCCTGCGCATAGTGTTCAAATGCAAGCTGGCTCATGACGCACAGATGAAAGCGCCCTTCTTCCACACAGTTCAGCCGGTAGCCGGAACCGCGCATAAATGCGATCGCACCCGTGACCCCTTTCTGGTTCAGTTCCTCATACAGTCCGCTGGCCAGACCTTCATAGCGCAGGCCATACGGCATAGGCATCACGCAGGTCAGACCCGTATTGCTGCAATACTGCGCCATTGCCACATAGTCGATCTCTGTTGCAATGGTGCCGTTCTGCCCATGGGATTCCAGACGGATCACATGATTCTGTTTCAGGTTGTTCAGCGCGATCTGGATATTTCCCCGTGCCATCTCGCATTGTTCGCTCAGTTCCGTCACCGTGGGGATCCGGTCTCCCGGTTCCAGCCCTGCCAGGATCTGCGCGACCTGCAGCGTTGCCAGACCAGACTTCTGGAGCAGACTTGTGTTCATCATGGTTGCTCTTCCCTTCTCGACCTATCTTTCAATCCGCATCAGGTGGACCGTGGGAAATTCCACAGGAAAGAAGCGTATTTTGGGCGTTCCGCCCCTCCTCACAAGAGACAGATCGCTTGCAGATTTATGATAATACAAAATTTCATATATTGCAATATGGAGTCTTGCATAAACTTTTTCCGTCGAATTTGTACAACCTGATTTTTCATCCGCCGCGGCTTTCCGGTCCGTCACCAGTCTCCCCGGCAGGAACACCATGCGCCGCTCGCCCTTGAGGTCACCCCCGCATATGCGGGGAAAAGTATTTTTCTTTACAGGTGCGTCGTTCTGTGCTATATTCTTTTTAGAGCCATCCGGCAATCTACTCCTTGAACCATCTGGTTCTTCGTGGGTACCACCGGATGGTTCTATTTTTGTTTTTGCGATAGGATCACCCCCGCGTGTGCGGGGAAAAGGCGTACAGTCTTGTAATGAGCGGGTCGCTGTGGGGATCACCCCCGCGTATGCGGGGAAAAGCTGGGGGCGGGCGAGAACGTCATCCCGCAGAAGGGATCACCCCCGCGTATGCGGGGAAAAGTATACCTGCCCGCTTATGTCTTTATCATCTGGGGGATCACCCCCGCGTATGCGGGGAAAAGGACTTGGGATTTCAATGAGCGACTATTCAGACGGGATCACCCCCGCGTATGCGGGGAAAAGAATGCTTGTTGGGGAGTGCCCCAAACCCCTTTGGGATCACCCCCGCGTATGCGGGGAAAAGGGCTGCTGCAAGTTTTCATCCCGGAACCACTCAGGATCACCCCCGCGTGTGCGGGGAAAAGACGAACAGGTCCCGCAGTTCGGGATAGGTCATGGGATCACCCCCGCGTGTGCGGGGAAAAGAATCAATGGCAGAGTAAACCAGCAGGATGAGCGGGATCACCCCCGCGTGTGCGGGGAAAAGGGGTCGTCCACATTCTGGTCCCGGAACCACTCGGGATCACCCCCGCGTATGCGGGGAAAAGTCGATGATGTCCCGGGTGGTGTTCTGCACCGTGGGATCACCCCCGCGTGTGCGGGGAAAAGCTGTTCCTCCTCGGTCAGCAGCAGCCAACGGATGTCGTGGACCATCCGTTCCAGAATATGATGCTCCACCATAGCATCCCGGACACGGCGGCGCACGACGGCAGGCAGGTCCTCCGGGGCCTGCGCCGCCACCTCAAATGCGATTGGGATGGTCACCTCCGCCTTGTACAGGTCGGCAATGTCGTACACGAAAGAGCACTCATGCCCGACGTGCACGAATCCCAGTCCCGGCGCACACCCCAGCGCCACAATGACCGCATGGGCCAGCCCGTACAGGCAGGCATGCACGGTGGGTCACACGGGTGCCGGGGCCGAGCAGCAGCACCGAAATGCCCGGCACATCATCCATGGCTGCTTCCTCCGTGCAGGATGGTCATCAGGCCAAGGCCGTAGGCTTTGCCGCGGCCAATGCCCTGACACAGCATCTCCCGGAACGCTTCCGGGTCGGTCACCTGCAGGATGCCCTCATAGGTCACCGCCAGCAATGTGACCGGCCGCTTTCCGTTCTTCCGGAAGTGACAGGTCTGTTTCCGGGTCACCTGAAAAGTGCCCTCCGTCAGGGCAAAGCCGTGCTTCCCGGCCTGCTCCAGCAGCCACTGTTCCTGCTCCGCTTCCAGATAGCAGGGCTTCAGGGCACCCCGCGCCAGCGGGTCCGCCGGGTCTTTCCGGGTGCGGGTCGGGTTTGCCGTCAGACGGAACTGCCAGCAGCTGCCCGGGGTCACCCGTTCCAGCAGCGGCTCGTAGCGGCGCGTTTCCGGTGCGGCACCCGTCCCGAACTGCGCACACAGTCCGGTCAGGTCGGGGAGCTCCTCGCTGAGCAGCAGCAGATACAGTTTTCCGTTCAGGCTGTCCAGCCGCCACAGCCTGCGGCGTCGTTCGCCGGAGAACGAGTTTTCCACCGCGCCGTGGAACTTCTGTGGAGAAGTCAGCGCGATCATGGTACTGCGGCGGGTGGGGTCAAGTTCTGCGCGGGACAAATACATTGCATCTCACCTCAATTCTGCAATTCCGCCATGGGGTCGTGCTCCGTCGGTTCCGGCATTTCCGGCCGTTCCAGCCGCCATTCCCGCACCGGTCGGAACCCGTACTGTCGGTGCACCGGGCTGAAGGACACCGGCAGATCCTGCCGGGGCACTGCCGCAGGGTCTGCTGGGTCGGCGTCGGCCACGATGCGCAGCTTCCCTGTTTCCGGTTTTCGTCCCTGCATGGGTTCCGTCCGGAGGACGTCCAGCAGGCTCCCCTGCCGGATGCCCAGACAGAGCGGCAGGGTGGGCGGGCAGGAGCGCCGCCCCAGATACAGCGGGTAGACCGGGTGCCGCAGAGCCGCTTCCAGCTCCCGCAGCAGAGCTTCGTCCTCGCTTTCCAGCCCTGCCAGAAAAACGGCATCCTGCAGATAGTGGCGGTAGGTCACATAGGAGGTGTCCCGGCTTTTGGCGGTGTGAAAATCCACCAGCAGGCTGCCCTCCTGATCCGCCCGCACGGCAAAGCGCAGGCCGTTCAGCCGGGCAAGGCCCTCCGTGTCGTCCCGGCGCAGCCCCAGCGCCGCCGCCAACAGGCCGACCACGCCGCTCTTGGTGGGTTCCCGGTCGGTCTTGCGGGTCTCAAACTTGGAGTCCGAACCCCAGGACTGCAGGGGTGCAGCCAGCCGAAGCAATAAGGTCGCCATGGTCACACCTCATTCCCGGACAGCTTCTCCTCTACGGCCTTTTCCAGTACCGCCAGCATGGTGTTCAGCGGCATGGGCTGTGCCAGTTCTTCCAGCCCGGTACCCACCGTAAAGCTCTGCTCCGGTGCCTCTGCAAAGGTATTGTAGAGTTCCTTTGCATACTGTTTCAGCGCCATCTTGGACGGTTCTGCATAGCCTTCTTCGCTCTTGTGCACCGGCTTTTCAAAGGCTCTGCTGAGGTTCACCGGCTGGGCCTGCCGCAGGG
>ERZ780177.4094-NODE-4094-length-10346-cov-8.060344_pt1 | contig 10346 bp, 9 predicted proteins | sample MGYA00510973_ERZ780177 | MGnify/ENA primary metagenome ERZ780177 (study PRJEB29588, sample SAMEA2144396) | human gut metagenome | biome: human gut; feature: human-associated habitat; material: faeces | place: Denmark | collected 2008/2010 ...
GGGGGAAGGGGGCCGAGGCCCCGACCGAGGCCGGATGAGGGACGGGTCTGCCACAGCTGCCCGTAAACGGGTTGCAATGGCAAGGTTGCCCCTCATCAGTCAGCGGGCGGAGCCGCTGACAGCTTCCCCCAAGGGGGAAGCCTTTCTTTTACACATACATCTCCTGACTTCTCGGCGGGAGCTTGGGTACGGCGGGCAGGGGTGCGGCGGCGGTGCGCCAGGCCGCGGGGGAGAGGCCCACCTCCCGCTTAAAGACGCGGCACAGATAATTGGCCCCGGAAAACCCCGTCAGGCCCGCGATCATGTCCAGATTGTACTCATCGGTCAGCAGCAGCGTCTTGACTGCCTCGATGCGCACATTCGTCATGTACTTTCCGGGTGGGATACCGATTTCCTGCTTGAACACCCGCACCAGATGGCTCTTCGTCACGCCGAGCTGCTCGCTCAGTTCCTCCACGCCGTAGAGGGCCATGTAGTTCTGCCGGATGGCCGCCACAGCCTCGGCCACCAGCGGGGGCAGGGCAGGGGCGGCGCTGTCGGCGTCTGAGAGCTCGCACAGCAGCGCGAAGGCCAGCTGACTGCGCACCCGCTCCGAGGCGTCCCGCTCTTCGGCAAGGCGCCCCATCAGCTCTGCCGCCGCTGGGCAGGTCTCGCCCCGGGCAAGGAAGGGCATCTCGGAAAGCCCTGCGAGGAACTGTTCTGCTGCCTGCCCGGTGAGCTGGACGCAGAGCAGATGGCACTCATTTTCCGGCGCGAGGGTCAGCGGCCCCCGGCTCAGCACGAGATGGCCCGCTGCGGCATTCTGGGGCGGCAGCAACAGGGCGGAACCTGCCGGCATCAATTCGAGATCGGACAGTGAGACGACACATTTTCCGCTGGAAATGAGGCAGACCCAGAGCCCTTCGCCCCGCAGGGTGAGGGGCTCTTCCGGCTGGGCATCCTCCACGATGCCGAGGGCGGCAGTCGTGCTGGGAGAGTAAATCAATATCTGACACCTCAAATCAATAAAATGCTATTTTATAACACAAAATAATCTGCTATTATAATAGCAATGAAACGGCTCATCGTCAAGCTGAGCCTTTGAGTGCAACAACATCAATGGAGGAAAAAGCTTTATGGCTTCTATCAGCTGCCAGCATATCTACAAGATCTACCCCGGTGCTACGGCTCCTTCCGTCACCGATTTCAACCTGGAGATCCAGGACAAGGAATTCATCATCTTCGTCGGCCCCTCTGGCTGTGGTAAGTCCACCACCCTGCGTATGATCGCCGGTCTGGAGGAAATCTCCAAGGGCGAGATGTACATCGGCGGCCGCCTCATCAACGACGTTCCCCCGAAGGACCGCGACATCGCCATGGTCTTCCAGAGCTACGCTCTGTACCCCCACATGACCGTCTACAAGAACATCGCTTTCGGTCTGGAACTGCGCAAGACCCCGAAGGACGAGATCGACCGCCGCGTCCACGAGGCTGCTAAGATCCTGGAGATCGAGCATCTGCTGGACCGTAAGCCCAAGGCTCTGTCCGGTGGTCAGCGCCAGCGTGTCGCTCTGGGCCGTGCAATGGTCCGTAACCCGGCAGTCTTCCTGCTGGACGAGCCTCTGTCCAACCTGGACGCTAAGCTGCGTACCTCCATGCGCACCGAGATCATCAAGCTGCACAAGAAGCTGGCTACCACCTTCATCTACGTTACCCACGACCAGACCGAGGCTATGACCATGGGCGACCGTATCGTTGTCATGAAGGACGGCATCATCCAGCAGGTCGATACCCCGCAGAACCTGTACGATATGCCCTGCAACATGTTCGTCGCAGGCTTCATCGGCAGCCCCCAGATGAACTTCCTGGACGGCACCATCGTCAAGAAGGGCGACCAGTACAGCGTCGATCTGGGCGGCGACCTCATCCCCCTGCCCAAGGAGAAGACCGCTGACAGCAAGCTGGATTCCTACGTCGGCAAGAAGGTCAAGATGGGCATCCGTCCCGAGGACATCGACGATGAGCCCGAGTTCATGGCAAAGCACACCGACTGCCAGCTGGATGCTAAGGTCGATGTCTCTGAGATGATGGGCGCTGAGATCTACCTGTACCTGGAGTACAAGGGCAACAAGATGACCGCCCGCGTCGCTCCCACCTCCAAGGCCCGCAACGGAGACACCGTCCGCGTTGCCTTCGATCCCCACAAGGTCCACCTGTTCGACGTCGAGACCGAGCAGACCATCCTGAACTGAATAAGATAGTCTACGATCATTTTTGATCCTCCTATCATAAGAAAAGCCGTCGGGCCGCAAGGCCCGGCGGCTTTTCCTGTGCCGGAAAAAAGACATAATAAAAACCCATGCTGCGGCAAAGCAAAACGCAGCATGGGTGCGGAAATGGCTTATGAAGTCAGGGGACGCTTAGATCAGCGGGCCTTGACGTACTTGTGCAGGGTAGCGCGGACAGCGCCGGGGCCTGCGAACAGCTCCTTGGCCATGGACTCGATCTTCTCGCCCAGACCGACGGCGTACAGGTCCACGCCGAAGACATCGGTGCGGCTGTACAGAGCCTTCAGGCAGGAGAAGTCCTGCTCGCCGGCTTCCACCTTCAGGGGAGCCACGATGGCCTGCAGCTCAGCCAGCAGCGGATCGGGAGAGATCTCGAAGGGCTGGCCGTTGTCGTCGATGCCCTTCAGGTAGCGGGCATAGCCTGCCAGCACCAGCGGGATCAGCACGAGGTTGGACTTGTCCAGACCGCGCTCCTCGTAAGCCTTGATGGTCTCGCCGAAGCGGATCGCCAGCTTCTGGGAGGTATCGGTAGCGATACGCTGGGGAGCATCAGGCATGAAGGGGTTGGGCAGACGGCGGTTGATGACAGCGCCGATGAACTCGTAGGGGTTCAGCACGCCGGGATCAACGACCACGGGCATCGCCTCGATATAGCCGACCTTCTGGATGAAGGAGCGCAGATCCTCGTCTGCCATCTCGGCAGAGATGAGGGTGTAGCCCAGCATACAGCCATAGATAGACATGGCAGTGTGCAGGGGGTTCAGGCAGGTGCAGACCTTCATCTTCTCGATCTTGTCCACGGTCTCGCGGTCGCAGTACAGCACACCGCCCAGCTCCAGCGGAGGACGGCCATTGGTGTAGTGATCCTCGATGCACAGGTACTGGGTCTCCTCAGCGTTGACGAAGGGAGCGGTGAAGGTGTGCTTCTCGGTAACGATGGTGTAGTTATCCTCAAAGCCATCCTTTGCCAGCATCTCCTGCACCTTTGCGTCCGGGCGCGGGGTGATCTTGTCGATCATGCTCCACGGGAAGGTGACCTTGGTCTCGTCCTGCACATAGGCAAGGAACTCGGCGGGCACCAGACCCTGCTCCACCCACTTTGCAGCGTAGGCGTGGACAGCGGTCTTGACCTTATCGCCGTTGTGAGAGCAGTTATCCATGCTCTGGACGGTCAGGGGCAGCTTGCCGGCCTTGAAGCGCTCGTACAGCAGAGCGGTGACCTTGCCCATCGCCAGAACGGGGGTCAGGCCGCGCTCCAAGTCAGCGGGAGCAACGCCGTAGCCCTTCTCGGTGATGGTAAAAGAGATCATCTGCAGGCTGGGGTTCTGGAAGATCTCCACCAGACGTGCCCAATCAGCGCCGAAGGAATAGTCAGCCTTCAGGCTCTCGGTAACGGAAGCGACGACCTTCTTCTCGATCTCGCCGGTGGACTTCAGGCAGACCAGCAGGCTCAGGTTATCGTAGGGCTGGTAAGCCTTATCGATGATCTCGTAGTCGAAGCTCTCGGCCACGATGACGCCGCGGTCGTACTTGCCGCTGTTCAGTGCGTCGTTCAGCACGGCAGCGGGGAAAGCGCGGAAGATGTTGCCGGCACCGAAGTGCACCCAAGTGGGCTCGGCGTGAGTCTTGGCCTTCACAGCCTCAATGTCGAATTTGGGCAGCTCGTAGCCCTTTTCTGCCCACTCGGCGGACAGATTGCCGTTTTTAATATCAGACAGCTTCATAGTAATCAGCCCTTCTTTTCTTCATCCAGACGGTCCAGCAGATCCCAGATACCCAGCATATACTGGATGCCCAGAGCACGGTCATACTTGCCATAGCCGGGGCGGCAGACGCCGGGACCTTCCTCCCACAGCTGACGGCCGTGGTCGGGGCGGATGTAGCCCTCAAAGCCGCAGTCATGGTAGGCGCGCAGGATCTCGATGATGCCGGTCTCGCCGCAGCAGTCGCGGTGGGCAGCCTCGGAAAAGTCGCCGTTGGGGAAGTGATGGATGTTGCGGATGTGTGCGAATGCGATGCGGTCGCAGTGCTTGCGGACGATCTCAGCCACATTGTTGTTGGGGTTGGCGTTCAGGCTGCCGGAGCAGAGGGTCAGGCAGTTGTACTCGTCGTCCACCATGCTCAGGAAGCGGTCGATGCTCTCGGCATCCACCAGCAGGCGGGGCAGGCCGAAGATGTCCCAAGGGGGGTCGTCCATGTGGATGGCCATCTTGATGTCGCACTCACGGCAGGTGGGCATCAGGGCTTCGAGGAAGTACTTCAGGTTCTCCCAGAGCTTTTCCTTGGTGACAGGGGCGTAGGCCTTGAACAGCTCGTCCAGCTTTGCCATGCGCTCCGGCTCCCAGCCGGGGAAGGTCATGTTATACTTCTCGGTGAAGGACATGATATACTCAGCCATGGCCTTGTAATCGCCCTTGATCTTGTCCTTCTCGTAGAACAGTGCGGTAGAACCGTCGCCTACCGGGTGGAACAGGTCGGTGCGGGTCCAGTCGAAGATGGGCATAAAGTTGTAGCAGATGACCTTGACGCCGAACTTGGACAGGTTGCGGATGCACTGCTTGTAGTTCTCGATATACTGGTCGCGGGTGGGCAGACCGATCTTGATATCGTCGTGGACGTTGACGGACTCGACAACATCCATATCAAAGCCGTAGGCGTGGATCTGGTCTGCAACCTTCTGGATCTCGTCGATTTCCCAGATCTCGCCGGGCATCTTGTTGTGCAGTGCCCAGACGATGCTGGTCACGCCGGGGATCTGCTTGATGTCGCTGAGGGTGACGGGGTCGTTGCCCTCGCCATACCAGCGCCAACCCATTTTCATAGGCATAGAGAAGTTCCTCCTGTCGTTATTTATCATGTGGCACGCGCAGAACGCCTGCACGCTCTTCTTGCTTATATTCTAATATATCAGTTGTAAAATAGCAATACGCGCAATGCCAATTTTTTGTGTTTATTCTTGTATACTTTACACAAAAACGGCAAAATGCCAGTTTTTTAACAAGGTTTTTGGGCAGTGTGCTGCTTTTCTTCCATAGATTCCCTGCTCTGCCGCTGGGCTGCCCAAGCAATAGCTTGTAACCGCCAAGCATATAGTGCTCTGACCCGCCCGGCGCAAAGCAGTCTGTTCCGGTTGACAATTCCTATAAAAACCTTTATATTCAAAACATTCAGCGCCCGCAAAACCTGCCGGGCGCACTCATCCGCTTCTATCCAAACTTCTATATATAAAGGAGGATCCGCTATGCTTTCACCTGACAAGTGCATCGCCGGGCGTTCCGCTGCCGATTGGATCGCGGCATATCCCGTGGTCTCCGACCTCTGCGCCCTGAAGGAGACTGCATGGGTAAACCCGGACAAGCTGCCCTTTGCACAGGCTGCGGCTGCCTGCCCGCTGACCCTTGCCGACATCGAGGATGCCGCCGCGCGGCTGGAGCGTTTTGCCCCCTACCTTGCCGCCGTCTTTCCAGAAACTGCTGCGACCGGCGGCATCATTGAATCCCCTGTCCGACCCATCCCCCGGATGCAAAAGGTGCTGGAAGAGCGCAGCGGCACCCGCATTGCCGGGCAGGTATGGGTCAAGCTGGACAGCCACCTGCCTATTTCCGGTTCCATCAAAGCCCGTGGCGGCATTTACGAGGTGCTGAAAACCGCCGAGGACATTGCCCTGCACAGCGGAATGCTGCACCTGACCGACAACTACGCCGTTCTGGCAGAGGAGCACTTCCGCAAGCTGTTCTCGCAATACTCCATTGCGGTGGGTTCCACCGGAAATCTGGGGCTTTCCATCGGCATCATGAGCGCAAAGCTGGGGTTTCAGGTCACCGTACATATGTCCGCTGACGCGCGGCAGTGGAAAAAAGACCTGCTCCGCAGCCGGGGCGTCAAGGTGGTGGAATACGCCTCCGATTACAGCATCGCCGTGACCGAGGGGCGCAAACTGGCGGCGGGCGACCCCTACTGCCATTTTGTGGATGACGAAAACTCCAAGACCCTCTTTCTGGGCTATGCCGTGGCTGCGCTGCGGTTGAAAAAGCAGCTGGACGCGCAGGGCGTCACCGTGGATGCAGAGCATCCCCTCTTCGCCTATCTGCCCTGCGGCGTGGGCGGCGGCCCCGGCGGTGTGGCCTTTGGCCTGAAGATGCTGTTCGGCGATGCCGCACACTGCTTCTTTGCCGAGCCCACCCACTCCCCCTGCATGATGCTGGGCATGGCCACCGGCGAAAACAGCAGCGTCTGTGTGCAGGACTTTGGCATCGACAACCGTACCGCCGCCGATGGTCTTGCCGTGGGGCGTGCTTCCGGCTTTGTGGGCGGGCTGATGCGCCCCTTTATGAGCGGCTGCTACACCCTGCAGGACGAGCGGATGTATACCCTTCTGGCACAGCTGGCAGATGCCGAAGATCTTTACCTTGAGCCCAGCGCTCTGGCGGGAATGTATGGCCCGGTGCTCACCCAGCCCGGGCAGCTGCTTGGCGCTTACACCGAAGCTGCCCTGCCCGCCGGTACGCTGGCAAACGCCACCCATCTGGTCTGGGCCACCGGCGGGAATATGGTCCCCCGGGAAGAAATGCAGCGCTACTACGCAAAAGGCAAGGCGCTGGCACAGAAATAAACAAAAGCCGCCTTTCGTGCCAAACAGCACAAAAAGCGGCTTTTTATCGTCTTATTTCAAGAGCAAGGAACCTTGCGGAAGCTTATTCCGGCAGGTCCTCTTCGTTCTCGAGAGAGTGCCAGACGTTCTGGACGTCATCGTTATCCTCCAGAGAATCCAGCAGCTTGCCCATCAGCTTCAGCTGATCAGGGTCGGTCAGGCGGGTGGTGGTCATGGGCACCATGGCCAGATCGTCGGACAGGATCTCGTAACCCTTCTCTTCCAGAGCCTTGACCACGGCAGAGTAGTTCTCGGGATCGGTGGTGACCTCGGCAGCGTCCTCGCTGGCATCAAAGTCCTCGGCACCGGCATCCAGAGCGTCCATCATGGCCTCGTCGGCGTCCTTATCCTCCAGAGAGATGTCAATGACGCCCTTCTGGTTGAACAGGAAGGCCACGCAGCCCATAGCGCCCAGATTGCCGCCATTCTTATCGAAGTAGTGGCGCAGGTCGGCAGCGGTACGGTTGCGGTTGTCGGTCAGGGTCTCCACCATGACTGCCACGCCGCCGGGGCCGTAGCCCTCGTAGGTGATGGCCTCGAACTCGGTCTTGTCGCCGCCCTCGGCCTTTTTGATGATACGCTGGATGTTATCGTTGGGCACGCTCATGCGCTTTGCCTTGGCGATCAGGTCTGCCAGCTTGCTGTTGGAAGCCGGGTTGGGGCCGCCGTCACGGACGGCAACGCTGATCTCGCGGCCGATCTTGGTAAAGACCTTGGCGCGGGCGCCGTCAGTCTTTTCCTTCTTGCGCTTAATGTTGTTCCATTTGCTATGTCCAGACATGGGAAAGAGCCTCCTAAATTTATCGGTATCTCCGCCTGCGGGCAGACGGGCTGTGGTCGCCCGCTTGTGGCAGCACACAAAATCTAACTCTGTTATTCTATCACAATCCACCGGCGCGTTCAAGCCTGAAAAGCCTGATTTTCGCCCGGATGCGTGTAAATCTGCGGTTTACAGCAGCCGCAGTGCCTTGGGGTAGTGGTTTTTCACCCGCCCGCCGGACACCTTGCCGCCGCCCAGCGGCCAGCCGTCCACGGTCACGCAGCACCAGCCGTCCGCTGCCGTGCGGGCTTCCACCTCGCGGCCGGAGAGATACTCGGTGCAGCGACAGTCGGCAAGGGTCAGCTGCTCGCAGTTCGTGCACAGGCTGCCGAAGGCCGTGAACAGGTGGTGCTCCGGCACAAAGCGTCCCTTCTGCACGCTGCCCACGAACACCCCTGCCCGCAGCACATGGAGCCCCGTCTGCGGAAAGGCGACCGGCAGCAGCACACCGCCGCCGTGCACCACGGCCGGGCGCTGCGCCAGCGCGGGGAAATACTGCCGGGCAAACTCCTGCCATGCGGCAAGGCTCTGCGCCGGGGTGGCTTCTCCTGCCCCGGTGTCCCGGGTGCGGCGGCTCGTGCCCTGCACAGCGTCCCGGCAGGCACGGCTGTCCGCACGGCGAGTGCTGCGGGCATCTGACGCCTTGGCAGGCTTTGCCTTACCCTTGCCCTTTTTGCCCGCCTGTGCAGCAGCGGCAAGCCAGAGCTGCTCCTCCGGGGTGTATTCCCCCTCCGGCGGCAGGGTGCGGGGCGTGCCCGCCTTGACCAGCCGGGCCATAAAATGCCCCTCGCCGCCCTGACAGGGCCAGATGCGGCGCACCTTACTTACGTCCAGCGACAGGCCGCCGGTGCGGTTCTCTTCACCCGCGCTGCCAAAGGTGTAGTCCACGTTGCCCAGCACATCGGCCAGCGCAAACTCCGGGTGGCGCTGCAAAAAGGCCGCCACCTGCGCTTCGTCCTCCTCCGGCGCAAAGGTGCAGGTGGAGTACACCAGCTGCCCGCCGGGAGCCAGTGCCGCTGCGGCGCAGTCCAGAATCTGCGCGCCCAGCTCTGCGCACTGCTTTACCAGTGCTTCGCAGTGCTGCTGCAGCGCTACTGGTTCCTTGCGGAACATTCCCTCACCGGAGCAGGGCGCATCCACCAGCACCCGGTCGAAAAACTCCGGCAGTGTCTCGGCAATGCGGGCGGGGGTCTCGTTGAGCACCACGGCGTTGGAAACGCCCATGCGCTCAAGGTTGCTTTTTAAAATTTCGGCACGCGCAGCCACATACTCGTTGCTCACCAGCACACCGCGCCCCTGCAGTGCCGCCGCCAGCTGGCTGCTTTTGCCGCCGGGCGCGGCGCACAGATCCAGCACCCGCATCCCGGGCTGCACCCCCAGCAGCGGCGCAGCCGAGGAGGCCGAGGGCTCCTGCGAGTAGAACACCCCCGCATGGTGGTACGGATGCCGCCCGGGCTTAAAATCCGGCTGATGCACCACAAAAGCCGCCTTGCAGAAGGGCGAAGGCTCCAGCGGGAAATCTGCCCGCTGCGCAAACTGCTCCGGCGTGGTGCGCAGCGCCGACACGGTGACCCCGCGCTCTGCCGTCTGCTGCGGAGCGGCATACAGCTGCTCGTACCGCTGCCCCAGCAGGGCACGCTCCCGCTGCTCAAAATATTCCGTAGGCATATTCTTTTCCTCCCATGGGATGTATAAAGCCGCCGGCTGCGGCCACACTATGGACTGTGAGGGCGGCCCCGCCCCCACAGCAACGACCGAAAGGAGCATTCACACCATGGAAAACCGCAGTGAGAACCGCAGCACCAATTGCAAGAACCAGACCTCCAACCGTACCAGCAGCAAGACCACCAACAGCGCCACCAACGAGCACAAGCACCCCAACCAGTACACCAAGGGTGCCGATGACGAAAGCGCCAAGAACTCCACCAACAGCCGTTCCACCAACGCGAAGAACAGCCGCTGATGGCGTAAGCGGCATCTGACGGACCGCAGATGCCAACAAGCAAAGCCCGCTGCCTTCCACCACTGGTTTCCAGTGCGGAAAGCAGCGGGCTTTCGCATTCTTATTTCTGGTCAGGATCAAACTGCTGCCACAGCACCTCAAACAGCTGGTGCACGCGCTCCAGCTGTCCGTTCAGGTACAGCCAGCCCAGCAGGCACTCGAAGCCGGTGGAGGCACGGTACTCCTCCGGGGAGGCGTGCTTGGCGACGCTGGCCTTGCTGGCGTTGCGGCCGCGCTTGAACACAGCCAGCTCGTCCTCGGTGAACAGCGGCTCCAGCAGCTGCTCTTCCCGGAACTGCGCCTTGGCAGAGACATACTTGACCTTTTCGGCATTCAGCTTTCCGGCTGAAAGGCGGTGGTGCTCCACCAGACGCTGGCGCACCAGCAGTTCCAGCACGCTGTCCCCTACAAAGGCCAGCGCCAGCGGGCTGAGTTCCCGCGGGTCGATCTTTTCTGATTCGTTCATGATGCTTTATCCTTAGAAGATATAGTCGAACTGATACTCGCCGATGAGAATGGTATCGTTCTCTTCCACGCCCTTCTGCACCAGCGCGTCCAGAATGCCGCTCTCGCCCAGCTGACGCTGGAAGAACTGCAGGCTCTCGT
>ERZ780177.4095-NODE-4095-length-10346-cov-3.756778_pt1 | contig 10346 bp, 8 predicted proteins | sample MGYA00510973_ERZ780177 | MGnify/ENA primary metagenome ERZ780177 (study PRJEB29588, sample SAMEA2144396) | human gut metagenome | biome: human gut; feature: human-associated habitat; material: faeces | place: Denmark | collected 2008/2010 ...
TACGAAAAAAGGCTCCGACAATAACGCCAAAGCCTTTTCACTATAAAATACAATTTTACCCCGCAATACTATTCCCCGTATAAAGCTGGTAATATCTTCCCTTCTGCTCTATAAGGTCATCATGGGTTCCTCTCTCGATTATTCTTCCCTGCTCAAGAACCATGATACAATCACTGTTCTTTACGGTGGAGAGTCTGTGTGCGATGACGAAGGTTGTTCTGCCGTGCATGAGCTTATCCATACCATCCTGTACCATCTTCTCAGTTCTCGTATCGATTGAGGAGGTAGCCTCATCAAGAATGAGAACAGGCGGGTCTGCGATTGCTGCCCTCGCGATTGCGAGAAGCTGTCTCTGACCCTGGCTTAAGTTAGCACCGTCACCGGTGAGCATCGTGTTGTAGCCATCGGATAGCTTGGTGATAAAGCTGTCCGCGTTGGCAAGCTTAGCCGCCGCGTACACCTCCTCATCAGTCGCATCGAGCTTGCCGTAGCGGATATTCTCCATGACCGTTCCGGTAAAGAGGTGTGTGTCCTGCAAAACTATTCCGAGGGACTTTCTTAAATCGCTCTTCTTAATCTTGTTGATGTTGATTCCGTCGTAGCGGATTTTACCATCCTGAATATCATAGAAGCGGTTGATAAGATTGGTTATTGTCGTCTTACCTGCTCCGGTGGAGCCTACGAAGGCAATCTTCTGTCCCGGCTCAGCGAACATCTTTATATTATGGAGAACTATCTTGTCCGGATTGTAACCGAAATCCACATCATCGAATACCACATCACCTTTCAATTCCTTGTAGTCGGTAATGCCTGTGTCCTTGTGATAGTGCTTCCAGGCCCACATTCCTGTGCGCTTTTCGCTCTCCTTGATTGTACCGCCATCCTTGACTGCATTTACAAGGGTAACATATCCATCATCAACCTCCGGTGTCTCATCGAGAAGTCTGAATATTCTCTCACCACCTGCAAGAGCCATGATGATACTGTTAAACTGCATGCTCACCTGATTGATAGGCATGTTAAGGCTCTTGTTAAAGGTGAGGAAGCTTGCAAGACCTCCAAGTGTAAAGCCGCCGACTCCGCCGAGTGCAAGCGCACCTCCGGCTATAGCTATGATAACGTAGCTGATGTTACCAATCTGGGCATTGATAGGTCCTAAGATGTTGGCAAATTTATTCGCATTGTAGGAGCTGTCGCAGAGCTCTTCGTTAATCTTGTCGAAGCGCTCCATGTTCTCCTCCTCATGGCAGAATACCTTTACGACCTTCTGACCACCCATCATCTCCTCAATAAAGCCGTTTACCTCACCCAGGTTCTTCTGCTGCTTTACGAAGTACTTTCCGCTCATTCCGGTAGCCTTCTTGGTGACAACGAGCATAAGACCTACAAGCACAAGAGTTAACAGTGTAAGCGGTATGTTAAGGATAATCATACTTGCCAGCACACCTATGATGGTGATTGAGCTGTTGATAAGCTGAGGGATACTCTGGCTTATCATCTGTCTGAGCGTATCAACATCGTTGGTGTAGATTGACATGATATCGCCGTGTGCATGTGTATCAAAATATTTTATAGGAAGGGACTCCATGTGTACAAAAATCTCATCCCTTAAGCTTCTCATGGTTCCCTGTGTAACATAAACCATCATCCTTGTATTTACATAGGCTGCTATAACACCCACCGCATAGAAGCATGCCACTCTTATGATTGCGTGGAGCAGCTGCGTATAATCAGGTACGGTCTGCTGCATGAGCGGCATAATATACTGGTCAATAAGTGTTTTCGTAAACATGGTTCCCTGTATCGTAGAAAATACAGTGAGTACAATACATACAAGAACCACTATGCACTGCAGCAGATAATTCTTAGCCACAAAGCCTATTATTCTTTTAAATACCTTTCCAGGATTAGCGACTGTAGGCTTCGCTCCTCTTGGCGGTCTTCCTCCCATTGGTCCCGGCATTATGCTTCACCTCCGTTTTCATCAAAATCACCGCTGCCTCCGGTCTGTGACTCATATACATCGCGGTATATAGCGTTGGAAGCAAGCAGCTCCTCATGTGTTCCGATTCCGTTGATACGTCCGTTATCCATCACGATTATGCGGTCCGCACCCTGAACACTTGAAATTCTCTGTGCAATGATAATCTTCGTTGTCTGCGCAATCTCCGTGGCAAATGCATGACGGATCTTCGCATCGGTTGCAGTATCAACAGCGCTTGTGCTGTCATCAAGAATAAGTATCTTAGGCTTCTTTAAAAGTGCTCTGGCAATACACAAACGCTGCTTCTGTCCACCCGATACATTCGTACCACCCTGCTCGATGTAGGTGTTGTACTTGTCCGGGAATTTCTCAATAAATTCATCAGCACATGCTAACCTACATGCTCTCATGCACTCCTCATCCGTGGCATTCTTATCGCCCCAGCGAAGATTGTCGAGTATTGTTCCTGAGAAAAGCACATTCTTCTGGAGAACAACGCTCACCTCATCACGAAGTGTCTCAATGTCATACTCTCTTACATCCCTGCCACCGACCTTTACACTACCTTCATCCACATCGTAAAGACGGCTTATAAGGTTCACAAGGCTTGACTTGGAGCTTCCGGTTCCGCCGATGATACCGATTGTCTCACCGGATTTGATTGTGAGGTTGATATCATTTAACACTCTCTTGTCGGCGCCCTTATTGTAGCCGAAATTTACATGGTCAAATACAATTTCTCCGTCCTTTACCTCATAGCAAGGGTTATCAGGATTGGTGATATCAGGCTTCTCCTCAAGCACCTCTGCGATACGCTTTGCACTTGCCACACTCATCGAAATCATTACAAATATCATGGAAACCATCATAAGGTTCATAAGAATTGTCATACAGTAGGACAGGAGGCTCATAAGCTTACCTGTTGTGAGCAGCACGCCGCCGGAGCCTACAATCATCTTCGCGCCGACCCAGCTTATAAGGAGAATACAGGTATATACCGTAATCTGCATAACAGGGTTGTTGTATGCAACCGTCTTTTCTGCTTTTACAAAAATCCTGTAGATATTGTTGCTGGCATTCTTGAATTTCTTCTTCTCATAATCCTCACGGACATAGGCCTTGACAACACGGATTGCCGATACATTCTCCTGGACACTCGCGTTCAGCTCATCGTACTTAGGAAATGCCGCATTGAAATACTTGGTCGCATGTCCTATGATGACGGCAAGAATACATGAGAGTATCACAAGCGCGATAAGATATATAAATGCAATGCGCGGACTGATGATAAATGACATTATCATCGCAAAGATTAAGCTCACCGGTGCCCTCATACACATTCTTAAGAGCATCTGGTATGTATTCTGTACATTTGTGACGTCCGTTGTAAGTCTTGTCACAAGTCCCGCTGTGCTGAACTTGTCAATGTTAGAAAAGGCGTAGGTCTGGATATTGTCAAACATACCCTTTCTGAGATTCTTTGCAAAACCTGTTGAGGCCTTCGCTCCGTAAACACCACCCATGATTCCGGCAAACAATCCGACCATGGCAATCACTACCATGCAGCCGCCGACCATGAGTATGTAGCCCATATCACCCTTCTCAACACCATTGTCGATAAGTGATGAGAGCAGATACGGAATGAGCATTTCCATAAGCACCTCTAAAATCATAAAAAAAGGGGTCGCGATGGATGCTCTCTTATACTCTTTTACATAAGCACCTAATGTCTTTAGCACTGTTCATCCTCCTTATTCATATCATTGATATTTTTTCTCATCTTCTCTATAACATTCAAAAAGACCTGTTTTTCCTCTTGTGTGACATTCTGTTCAAGCTCCTCGTGGAGCATATCGATGACTCGCACCGTAGCAGCGTGTGTCTCCTCGCCCTTTTGCGTGAGAACTATTTTCTTGCAGCGTCCATCATTATCGTCCGTGCGGCACACCAGGTAGCCTTTCCTCTCCATAAGCTGAAGTATATTGGTAACCGATGACTTGCCTATACCGAACTCCTCACCTATATCCTTCTGGTACACGTCAACATCCTTATGCCTGCTTAGATATCCAAGGATATGCCCATGCATTACCGTTACCTCGTCAAAGCCGGCCTCTACCAGCTTCTTTTTCAGCTGACGAAAAATAGTGTTGTCCATCTTCTTAATCTCGAACCCCAAATAGCGTTTCTTTTCCAACTCGTGCTCCTTTCCTCATGATGTGGCTTAGATAAAAACCCATACATAACAGACATGGTGCCATTATCTATAGCCCGGTTATCCGTCAAAAGCCTTAACCTTCAGCAAAAAACTGTTCGAGGTCGAACAGTTTGATACTGAACTGTTCGACCTCGAACTATTATAATTTTAATTTTTTTTAAAGTCAAGAATTTTTTTCCATCGTTGGCTGTTTTCATCACGCAGCATGCGTATCCTGTCGTGGTCGCTTATGCCGTCTCCTATCGGCTCAATCCTGTCCAATATATGCACGTCAAAATATCTTCTCTCCACGCCGCCTGTTTTTTTTCGCGCATAATGTTCAGTATCTCCTGCATCGCGGCAGGTTATAAAAAGAGGAAGAACAGGCACATTATTTTTCACGGCATAGTAAAATGCACCGTTTTTCAGCGGTCGCGGTCTGTCATAGCCCCACCACTCAGACTGCTCCGGAAATACGAGGACGCAGTCGCCTTTTCCAAGATAGTACGACACAGCACTGTTGAACCGTCTCACCAGCCTGTGTCCCCGTGGAAACGGCATTATACCGAACGCCCTCATGTACTCACCGAGCCGCCCCCTCCGGTTATTAAAATCCGCCACCATGACCTTGAGCTGCCGTCCCCGCAGCACACCACTCCTTTTGAGTGCCCATTCTACCACCAGTGCATCGAGCTTGTTTATGTGGTTGCAGGTGATTATCATGCCATGATTATCTTCACGGCACGCTCCCTCACCCTCTTCGTAAAATCCAAAAATCCGCGTGCGGAATATGAAGCGGTTCACAATCCACATAAACGGCTTGATTATAAACGCGCGTATCAATGCCTGCCGGAACTTTAAAGCTCCCGTCGGAATATAAGGAAATTTTTCATCGACCGGAAGGCTGCTGCCGTAATCTACCGGGTCAAGATGTGCATTGAAATCCCCCTTTTTCTCCGCCTCCTTTATCTTCTCCAGCACATCGGGTGTTGTGTATGCGAGCTTAAAATAATTCATCAATACTGCACCCTCCCGATTTTCTCCCAACCCTTCGGATGCACGCCAAGCACCGCACGCCCCACGATGAGGATGTATTCCATGTAAAAAAATGGGTGCACCAGCATTAGGCACAGCTTATTAAACCATGACAGTCCGATATTTTTCCAGTCTGCAAGCACTGCCATCACGGACAGCGCAAAAAAAGCGGTATAGATAAGCATGAATGCCGCCGCTGCCTGCCATATTCTAAATGTAACCAGATTAAATACTGCCGCCACGGACAAGGTTCCGATGTATGCATACACAAGCCACAGCGACAATATATAATAATTATCGATAGAAGCCCTCACCCCGCGGCGTTTTAGAAGCTTGCGACAGTAGAGCCTGTCTGCAGCCACCATTCCTGTCATCCAGCGTGTTCTGCGCTTATTGGTGTCCGTATGCGATGGTGTTTCCTCAAGATACAGCTTCGCAAATGAATAGTGAAAGGTCTTTATCCCCTTGCACGCACAGTCGCGCTGTAGCTCCATGTCCTCCGTGAGCGTCTGTCTGTAAATCCAGCCGCCCCACTCCTCGACCAGATCTCCTCTTATAAGTATTCCCGTTGTTATCGGCATAGTGGTGAGCCCGAGCGCGCTCTTGTACCTGTTCCCAAGCTCATCTATAATCGGCCATACCAGGCCATTCTGACAGGTTATGGCATTTACCACTTTTTCTGAAGCGCTGTTTAAATAACCCATGCTATAATTTCCGACCAGCTTCCGCCCCGTTATCACCTGCGCCCCGCTTGCAAGCGCATCGTTCATATTTGCCAGGAAATCCACATCAAGCCGGCAGTCCGCATCGACGATTATATAACCATCATACTTCTTTCCCGCTGCCAGAATATGCCTTATACAGTAATCAAGACAGTCACCCTTGCTCTTCTGCGCCTCATCGACATACACCTTCGCACCAATCTCCCGCGCATAGCCAATCACCTCGTCACGCGGATTCTTCACGATAACATAAGTGTCGAACAGACTATCAACTGATTTTTTATCTGCTTTCCTATCTATATTTTTTTCCGTATGTTTATCTGCGTTTCCAATACCACCATTTAGATAATCTGCACCATAGCTCTGCTCCTCTATGCTCTTAAAAAGCGGCAGAACCGCCCTGCCCTCATCGCGCGCCGGAACAATGAGCGCAAAACGGTGCCTTCTCCCACACTTCCAGCTTTTCTGCGGAAAAATCCACCCGAACCAGCCAATCAGCCGTGGAAAATACAGTACCAGAAATATTATTGTAATAAAAATCAAAAAATTGTTTTCCATATATTATCCCCTTTTTAATCAGCTGCACTGCAAAATTTACATGCATATAAATGTTTTAAATATATTATCTAACATACAAATAAATTTGATTTCTCTTCCTCCCATAATCTATATATACCTAATCACTACGATGTTGGAGACAGAACATGCTCTGTAAACTTAGCGTGTTTAACGTATTATATTTTTTATCCTCTCATACTGCTCTAATATCTCATCGTGCGCATGGAGCTTATATATACTGTGCAGCTTCTCAATCTCCCAAGGTTTCACATTTACTGTGTGAATATACGGAAATATTCGGAGAGATTTGCAAAAATGCTGCAGCACGGTGTTTGGTCTATAACGCTTCTGCTCATTATATTTTTCGGGGAGAAAGAGCTTATTTTTACATACGCGGTTCAGCGCGGTCTGGTCGGGAAAGAACATTTTTCTCTCGCGGCACATTTTTCTCGCATTTTTAAATAAACCATTTTCACGACATCGCGGCATATTAAAAAGCAGCACGCCCGTGTTCATGTAATTATATTCAATAAACCATTTCCCGAGAAAATCCCTCACACCGGCTATCTCAAAATCAGATATACCCATGTTGTAAAGCGGCTCTATATCATCGCAGGCGACCACATCCGCGTCGAGGTAGAGAAGCCTGTTCACAAGAATGTCGTCCGCATATAGCCGCAGCATGGAATACGGCGTGTATACCGTGTCCTTATTGACCCAGCCGGCGAGCTCATTTTTAAAATCTTGCGTTTTATCAATCAGCAAAACATGACTTTGCGGGCACACACCCGTCACAATATTCTCGATAATTCTCGCCTGCTGCCAGCATATCGGTGTGTAGTCCTCGCGCATATTTTCAAGCCCTGCGGTAAAAATGTAAATATTTAACTCGCCCTTATAATATTTTGTTATAGAAAGAACAGCTATCAGTATACCGTCAAAGGCGCGTGAATTGCCGCAGAACAGGATATTCATGGGAGCCTCCTTAGATTAATAATTCAATCCGTTATCCTCAATCCGCTTTGTTGCTTTATAATAGTAAAATCACTTGTTCTTAATATATTCTACTTTCTCATAGGTGGAATTTTCACTGCGCGCCGTCATGGCATCGTGCACTTGATTTCGCAATTTCACGGCAGCTTGTCTTGGGTTTATTGTGGTGTCCGGATAGAAAGGTCCGTCAATATATATTGTGATTTTTGTCCTGAAAAGGTGTTTCTGATAAGTTATGGTAAAAGAAAATGCAGGGCGGTCATATATTACCGGATAACGGAAGGAGCTCTCGTTAAAAGGACGAATTCTCGTGTAATAAGGCCAGATATGTGCCTCGGGGTAAATAAAAACCGGGTGTCCCGTGCCGATGTAGTTCTCAAGCTCCCCAAGGAAATTTTTCATGCCCCCGAGCTTATTAGGTATCGGAAAGGCGCCCAGCATCTCCATGATATTCTTCGTTCCGTAGAGCGATACATTGTCAGGGTGTGCCAGTATGATGGCCTTCCTCGGGAAGCTTATGCATGCCGGAATGTAACCATCCCCCGGGATCTGGGTATGATTTCCATAGAAAAATGCCGGCCTGCACCTGCCATGACCGCCATCCCGTAGTCCGCACAGCTTATCTTTCCCCTCTATCCTCATGCAGAACCGCAGCTTCATGTATATAAATGCAACAGGAGTCATTATTATGTGATACAGCACCCATGCAGCCACCTTCCACAGCCTTCCGTGGCTGTAGCGGTAATTTTCATCGACAGTTATCGTGTTCCTCTTTATGCCGGAAAATTCATCCTCCAGCTCATTGTCATAGTAATATACTTTTCTGTGCTTCATGAGGAATATTATTTACATAAAATATTCAATTTATTCTATATGTCTGACGACATTCTATGATTTGCAAAATGCATAAGTTAAATCATTTTTTTCGTTCATTATATTCCTTTGGCAATTTGCCCGACTATGACTGACAAATTGATGCAAACTAATATTTACAATCCCCCTCAAAAAAAATATAATAATACATGTCAAAAACTAATATCACAAACACAAGGAGCTCACATGAATAAATCCTTCACCCAAAAAATGACAACAAAAAATATTTTTTACATAATTCTCATATGTTTCATCCTCTCGGTCATACCGCTGTATGTAATCGGCATGTTCGCGCACCCGAGCGTCGACGACTATTACTATGGCACGGAGACTGTGCAGGTGTGGAATGAGACCCACTCCTTCGCGTCGGTTGTAAAATGCTCCTTCGACGAGATGATTAACACCTACAATATATGGCAGGGCAATTTTTCAGCAATCTTCCTCATGCGCCTGCAGCCTGGAATATTCGGTGAGCAATACTATTTTATTGCGCCGCTTATACTTCTCAGCGCGTATATGGGCTTTTCGATTTTCTTTTTTTACACTGCGCTGAAAAAAATATTCAAGGCGGACAGCTACCTTGCCGCGACTGTGGGAATCTGCCTCACCTTCGTGTCAATGCAGCTGTGCACGACACCGAGCGATTCATTTTACTGGTATAACGGTGCTATATATTATACATTTTTTTACAGTCTCATGCTGTTTCTCTTTGCGCTTCTTATAAGAATGAGAACCGCCAAAGCTGCCGGCACGATTATCCTCACTGCAATAAGCTCTGTATCTGCCTTTCTTATCGGTGGAAGCAACTACGCAGCTGCGCTTTTCATGTGCATTATTCTGGCTCTAAGTGCGGGTTCCGCGGTTTATTTTGTAATACTTAGGAAAAATAAGGTCATCCGTCCTTACCATATGGCGGCATACATCATCGTCGCAGCCGCAGCCATGGCAGGACTTTTTATAAGCATGGCGGCACCGGGAAACGCTCTGCGCCAGCAATCCGTGGGCGGAAGCACCGGCATTGTAAAGACCTTCGTCTACACCTTTGCATTCGGCGGTTACAGCATCGCCAAAGTGTTGAATGCTCCATGCCTTATATTTTTTATATGCATGATTCCGGTATTTTACCGCATAGCAAGGCGCAGCGGCTTCACCTACAGATATCCGCTCCTCGTCGCAGTGTTCACCTTCGGTCTGTACTGCTCAATGGGAACGCCTGTATTCTACGCGCAGGGGCTGCGCATGCCGTACAGAATGATGAACATTATATTTTTTGCCGCGTATGTTCTCATCACCTTTAATCTTATATATTTTCTGGGATGGATTGGGAATAAGATAAAAACAGAAAAAAGGCATATATTCCTTGATGACATCGTTAATAATTTTTTTGAAAAAATAAAAGCAAGCCGCAAAAACACCCTCCTCGCGCTTGCCATAAGTCTCTGTGCCTTTGTAATCGCCTGCATAGGCTGTATAGAGGTCGGTGAGACGGAATATAAGAGCGGTGACGCAGGCTTTGGCAAGCTTCCTCTGTCCGCCGCCGCAACGCTCTCACTCATAAACGGCGACGCCAAAACCTATGACTGCGAACTGACTGCCCGCGATGAATACCTAAGAAGCACAGGCGATGACGAACAGTTCGTGACTGTTCCCGCCCTGTCGAAGCGCCCGGCACCGATATACCACTCCGACATAACCGATGACCCCGGCGACTGGCACAATGCACATGTCGCCATGTATTACCGGAAGGAATGTATATGGACAGAGTGATAAATTGTTAATAACTCTTAAACCTTGGCTTAACAGTGATAAGGAAGTAATTCTTATTTTTACTGTTGGCTGACAGATTCGGGTGTGCAGGGCAACCATAAGGCTGCAAAAGCTGTCTGTTTCCAACAGAAACAGACAGCTTTTAATTTGCGTTGAAAGCATCTCGCTGTTTTCTCTCGAGCGGGGCGGTCTTCCCACGGACCGCCCCGCGAAGCCGTTA